>Ga0207644_10000153_pt1 | contig 49585 bp, 51 predicted proteins | sample KBSS73metaG_FD_184326 | JGI IMG/M metagenome (GOLD analysis project Ga0207644, IMG submission 184326) | Switchgrass rhizosphere microbial communities from Kellogg Biological Station, Michigan, USA - KBS S7-3 metaG (SPAdes) (version 2) | ecosystem: Host-associated > Plants > Roots > Rhizosphere... | reverse complement strand
GGTGACCATAGCGTCCGTGACCCACCCGATCCCATCCCGAACTCGGCCGTGAAACCGGACAGCGCCGATGGTACTACTGCTTAAGCAGTGGAAGAGTAGGTCGTCGCCAGGCTTTGCTGGCGGCGTGAGCAAGAGCCCATTCGCAATGTTTTGAAGGCCGCTGCCGGGTAACCGAGCGGCGGTCTTTTTGTTTGGCGCGGGGTGGAGCAGCCCGGTAGCTCGTCAGGCTCATAACCTGAAGGTCGCAGGTTCAAATCCTGCCCCCGCAACCAACCATAAAGCCGCCTCCGGGCGGCTTTTTTTGTGCCCGCAGATCCGGCTGACCGCTATTTACTGATCCGTGTGATCTTCGACCCTTCCAGGCCCAGCCCAGCCATCAGGCCCTTCTGCCCGAAGGGAAAGGCGTAGACGTCCTTGGCGACCGTCGTCGAAGTCGTGCTCTTGGCGGCGCCTTTGTCCACCACCACGACGCTCGGCCCCGACCCGATGGCCCATCCGTCGCTCTTGTTCAGGTAAGTGAGCGCGGCCTCGTTCATCAGGAAGAGTGCGTAGCTGAACGACTGACCGCCGGCCTGCAGGCCGTAGGAGACGGCGTGGATCTTGTAGTAGCCGGCCGGCCTGCCATGGACAAAGAGCACGCCTTCACCGCCCTGCCCACCGATCAGGAGGCCGACCTTGACGATCTTGGGGAATACCAAGATCGCCCGCGCATCCTTGGCGTAGCGGGTCGCGCGAGACGACTGAGCATAAAGGCGGTTGAGGGCAGCCTGGCCGTCGGCGTTCAATTGCGCAGCGGTTGCCGCGACAGCGCGCCCTGCGACTGGGTTTAGTAGGCTGACGGCGACCGCGCCGATCGCTAGCAACAACCGCCGTCCGATATTCATGTAATGCGCCTCCCAAGCGAATTATCTACGCTTGGCTGGCCGCCCACGGCCAATCCATCGGCAATTTCACCGAGCTAGGCCTGCCCGCAGGGCTCAATAATTGTAAGCGCGTTCTCCGTGGTCGGAGATGTCGAGCCCCTCGCGTTCGGCATCCCTCGCATGTCGTAGCGGAACCACCAGCGTCACAATGCCGAAGCACAACGCGGAGCCGGCAGCCGACCAGCCTATGGCGAGCGCGACCGCGGCGACCTGGGCGACCAGCTGATGCCCGAGCGCGTAAGCGGCGCCGCCATGGCCGCCGAGCGCGGGCAAAGCGACAATCGCCGTACCGATCGACCCGGTGGTTCCGCCGAGCCCATGGATTCCGAATACATCCAAGCTGTCGTCGAGCCGCAGCCGGTTCTTGAGCGACCCGACGAAGCCGTAGCACACCGAGCTGGCGGCAAGGCCGAGGAGCATTGCGCCAATTGGTCCGCTTGAACCGGCTGCCGGCGTCACCGCGACCAGTCCCGCGACCGCGCCCGACGCGCCGCCCAGCATCGAGGGTTTGCCTGACACCAGACGCTCGAGCCCCATCCACCCAAGCAGCCCCGCTGCCGGCGCAACGAGCGTGTTGACCATCGCGACCGCCGCCAGCCCATTCGCCTCCAGCGCCGAGCCCGCGTTGAAGCCGAACCAACCGACCCACAACAGCCCGGCGCCAACCATCGTCAGCGCCAGCGAATGCGGCGGCATCGCCTCCTTCAAATGACCGATGCGCGACCCCGCGAACGCAACGCCCACTAGCCCGGCAACGCCGGAATTGATGTGGACGACGGTACCTCCCGCAAAGTCGATCGCGCCGAACTTGAACAGCAGCCCGCCCGGCGACCACACCATGTGCGCCAATGGCGCGTAGACGACCGTCAGCCACAAAGCCGAGAACAACATGATTGCCGAGAAGCGCACCCGCTCCACCAACGCGCCGATCACGAGGGCAGCGGTGATCGCGGCAAAGCTCATCTGGAATGCGGCGAACAGAAGTTCCGGAATCGCCTTACCGGCACTGCCGACTGCCCACGGCGAGGCATCGGTGATCCCGCCGAAGCCCGCCTTCGACAGGTTGCCGACGAACGGCCCATCGCCATTGAACGCCAGGCTGTAATCCCAAAGTACCCAGGTCAGGATCGCGATCGCGCTGATCCCGAGTACTTGGCTCATCACGCTCAGGAGGTTCTTGGCGCGGACGAGTCCGCCATAGAACAGTGCCAGGCCGGGCAGGATCATCAGCATCACCAACGCCGTCGACACCAGCATCCATGCCGTGTCGCCGCTGTCGATGGTGAGCTGCCCCATGTACGCGCCCTCCCTGTGCTGCAGTGCACAAGCTAGCGGGCTTGGACCGGCGGGCCATGTGAAACGTTCACGCAAGCGATGCCGAAGAACCCCGTTCCCGCCCCGATGGAAGCCCTGCTCGCCGCCGAGCTGCCTGAGGGCAATGGCTGGCAGTTCGAGCCCAAGTGGGATGGGTTTCGCTGCCTTGCGCAGCGAGACGGCGGCGAGGTCACGCTGACCTCCAAGTCGGGCAAGCCGCTCGCCCGCTATTTTCCTGAAGTCGTCGACATGCTCTCTAGCGTGAAGGCGAAGCGCTTCCTCCTCGACGGTGAGCTCATCATCCCGGTCGGAGATGTGCTCTCATTCGACGCGCTGCAGATGCGCCTGCACCCCGCCGAAAGCCGTGTCCGAAGACTCTCCAAGGAGACGCCGGCCGAGCTGATGGTCTTCGATCTGCTGGAGCTTGATGGTGAAAGTCTGACCGATTTGCCCTTGCGCCAGCGTCGCAAGCACCTGGAGAACTTTTACCGGAAGAATGCCGTCCCGGGCTTGGAGCTCTCGCCCATGACCTGCGACCGCGATGTCGCCCTCGACTGGCTGCAGCGCAGCGGCGGCGCGCTCGACGGCGTGATCGCCAAACGTTCAGACCAGGAATACCGCTCAGGCGAGCGTGCGATGATCAAGGTCAAGCAGCAGCGCACGGCCGACTGCGTCGTCGGCGGCTTCCGCTATGCCGAAAAGAAGAAGGAAGTCGGCTCGCTGCTGCTCGGCCTCTACGACGACGCTGGCCTGCTCAATCACGTCGGCTTCACCTCGGCGATCGCGGCCAAGGAACGCCCTGCGTTGACCAGGAAACTTGAAAAGCTGATCGAGCCGCCGGGCTTCACCGGGGATGCTCCCGGCGGCCCCAGCCGCTGGAACACTGAGCGCACCACTCAATGGCAGCCGCTCAAACCCGTGCTGGTGGTCGAGGTGAAATACGACCAGGTAACGGGGCGCCGATTCCGGCACGGCACGGGGTTTGTGCGCTGGCGCCCCGAAAAGGATCCGCGTCAGTGCACCTATGAGCAGCTCGCGCCGGAGCTTCGCCCGTCCGAGCTCAAGGAGCTGTTCGGAACGTGAGCTTGCTGTTCGACACGCCTCTGATCGAAGGCTTGCGCTACGGGGAAGCAGTGATCGGCGAGGCCCAGGAGCTTGCGCTACTCGATCGCCTGCAAGGTCTCGACCTGGCTCCGTTCCGGTTCCACGGCTTCCTCGGCAATCGTCGCACGCAGAGCTTCGGCTGGCGCTACGATTTCGAGGACGCGAGCTTCACACCCGCCGAGCCCATCCCGGACTGGCTGCAGCCATTGCGCGAACGCGCAGCATCGTTCGCGGGCCTTGAACCGGACGACTTCGTCCATGTTCTGCTCGCTCGCTACGATCCGGGCGCGGGCATTGGCTGGCACCGCGACCGCGACGTGTTTGACCAGGTGGTGGGCATTTCGCTCAACACGCCGGCAACTTTGCGCTTTCGCCAGCGCACTTCATCCGGTTTCCGTCGCCTGAATCTCGAAGTCGCCCCTCGCTCGGCCTATCTGCTGTCGGGCGAGTCCCGTTGGGATTGGGAGCACCGCATTACGCCCGGCGATCAGCTGCGATTTTCAATCACCTTTCGAACGCTCTCCCCCAAAGGCCGGACCATCGCGGCCAAAGCCTGATTCGGAACGGTCCGTGTCCGCAACGGTTTTGGCCGCATGTTGCGTAAGGTGTTGCCCTTTCTGCTGTTAGTACCGGGCAGCTGTTCAAGCAGCGGGCCCGAAGCCGACCTCCAGTACATCAAGCAGGCGCGCTCGCTCGGCGCGGAGTGGGCGCTCGTCAACGAGCAGGCGGCCCAAGGAAGGCTCACGCAAACTTACGTCGACAGCATGCACGAGTGGCTGCGCGACCAGCTGCAGACCAGCGCCCAGTCGCTGACGCAGCCGAACAGCCCCTATGGAGCCGAAATCCGCGCGCTGCTTGCCGGCGCCGACAATGCCGACCCGGCGGAGCTCCGCAGTCATACCGACAAGCTCAAGCAGATTGAGGATCATCTTGAATCCGCTTGAGCTGACCCTCGGAATCATGACGGCAGTCGGCGGTTTCGTGGACATCAGCGAGCTCGTCTTCGCAGCCAAGGCCGGGTCGCAATTCGGCTACGCGCTGATCTGGGTCTTTGTCCTGTCGACTGTCGGCATCGTCGTATTCTCGGAGATGAGCGGCCGCGTAGCCATTGCCGCCAGGCAGCCGGTGTTCAACCTGATGCGCCATCGCTTGGGGTTGAAGCTCGGCCTGGTCGTCCTCGCTGCCTCGATCGTGAGCAACCTGATTACCTGCGCGGCCGAGCTCGGCGGCGTCGCGCTCATCCTCAACTACCTGACCGGCGCGCCATACGCATTGATGGCCATCCTGATGACTGTCGTCCTGATCGTCTCGATCTGGGTGCTGCCGTTCGAGTGGATCGAGCGGGTCTATGGCCTCCTCGGTCTGTTCATGATCGTATTCGCGGTCGCGTTGGTCGCGATCCACCCGCCGTGGGACAAGATCGCCGGCGGCTTTGTTCCGCACGTTCCGCACGGGCTCAGCAGCAAGGAGCTGCTGACGTTCGGCTATTTTGTCGTGGCGATCGTCAGCGCCGTCATGTTTCCGTACGAGGTCTACTTCTATTCCTCGGGCGGCATCGAAGAGGGGTGGAAGCCCAAGGACATGCTGACCAATCGCATCACGGCAATCCTCGGCATGGGCCTTGGATCGCTGCTGGCGATCGCGATCCTCTCGAACTCGGCACAGCTATTCGGCCCCGCGAACGTCGATCCGGAAATCCCGGGCAGCGCTGCGCTGCAGGCGGCAATCCCGTTCGGCAAATGGGGCCTGATCATCGCGCTGCTCGGCATGTTCTTCGCCGTTGCCGGGGCCGCGGTCGAAACCTGCCTCGCCAACGCTTATTCGATCGCGCAGTTCTTCGGCTGGAGCTGGGGCCGCCACAAGCAGCCGTGGGAGGCGCCGCGTTTCACCCTGACGTGGATCGCCCTGTTCGCCGCGGCGCTAGCCATCGTCCTGACCGGGGTCGACGTGATGATGCTCGTCGAGTTCGCGATCCTCTTTTCGATCCTGGTGCTGCCGTTCACCTATTTGCCGCTGCTGCTGCTCGCGGGCGACAAGCAGTACATGGGCCAATATGCCAACGGCCGGCTCGCGAAGGGGCTCGGCTGGTTCTATTTCGCGCTGATAACCCTCGCCGCGGTGGCGGCCCTGCCCTTGTTCATCATGACCTCGGGAGGCAACGGATGACCCCCGACAGCCCGATCAAGCTGGTGAGCGAGCTGCTCGACCTTCCCCTGTTCGACATGGAAGACAAATATTGCGGCATCGTCGACGACGTCGAACTGGAGGGTGGGGCCGGAAAACCGCTCAAGCTCAAGGCTCTGCTGGTGGGCCCGGGCGCCTACAAAGGGCGACTGCCGGGATGGGCGATGCGGCTGGTGAAGCTCGTAGCCGGTGACCGTGTAGTTCGCGTCCCGATGGATAAGGTGCGCAGCATCAAATCCGCAGTGCACCTGAATTGCCCCGGTCGCGACCTCGGCCTCGACAAGAGCGAGAAGGCGGCGGGCAAGTGGGTCCCGCGGTGGGGAGCGCTTTGATGCGGCTGTCCGACCTTCGCGACAAGAAGATCAGGTCGCTCGACGGCAAGCCGCTCGGCCGCGTTCACGAGGTCCACTGCGACAAGGGCAAGGTCACCGCGCTGACGTGCGGCCCGGGTAGCCTGATTGAGCGATGGACCGCCAAGCGCAATGGCCACCGGATTCCTTGGGAATGCGTCGTGAAGGTCGGACGGAAGGCCGTCCTTGTCACGTTAGACCCGCCCCAGCGGAAGCCTAGCGCATCTCGAAGCCGGCAAGGCACTCGCCGACCCAGCGGGCCGCGGTCAAAGCGCTGAGATCGGTGGGATCAAGCGGCGGGTCCCATTCTGTGAGGTCGATGAGACGCACCTTGGGGTGAGCTGCCAACCGGCGAACTGCCGCAAAGAAGTCGTGAACGGCCATTCCTCCGGGCCGCGCTCCCGGTGCTCCCGGAAATTGCGAGCGGTCGATCACGTCGATGTCGCAATCGACGACGATCGCTTCGCAATGGGCGACGTGCGCGAGCGCCTTGTCGATGGCACCCGCGATGCCCTCACTCCTGACCTCCGCCATCGTCACGACCAGATTACCGGCGGCAAGTGCATCCTGGTGCATCTGCTTGCTATTGGCGAAGGGTGCGAGCCCAACCTGGGCGACGTTCCTGCCCGGCAGCCCGTCTTCGATCAGCGCTCGCACCGGATTGCCGTTGCTCAGGCCCTGGTCGAGGTCGCGCATGTCGAAATGGGCGTCGAGCGTGATCAGCCCGGCCTTTTCGAGCGGTAGCCCAACCCCGAGAACGCCCGGCCGTGTCACCGCATTGTTGCCGCCGACGAGCAACGTCAGCGAATGCATGGCGACGCTTGCGGCGACTTTGTGGCAAACGAGCGGCGTCGCATCCTCGATGCTGAGATCGGCGACGGGCGCGTCCCCATGGTCGAAGATTTCGGTATGGAGCTCAGACCCAGTTTCGACATCGTAGCGGCCGATCCGTCGCAGCGTATCTCGAAGCGCATCGGGCGCCATGTCGCAGCGCCCGGGAGTCACCGATCCCGACGCGAGCGGCGCACCAACCAGCCCGACCGGCGCCGACGAGCGTGAGGTTGAGACCAGCTCCGATAGGTTGGGCCACCCTGCCATGGCTGGACCCTAACAGCCGCGTTCGCCTAAGGCGACGAGCATGTGGGACCGGCTCCTTGTCGACTGCAGGATCGCGACCTTCGAGGCGACGCCGGGCAATCCGCTCGGGCTGATCGACAATGGCGCAATTGCAATTTCGGACGGGAAGATACTCCGCGTCGGTAAAAGGACCGAGCTCGCCGGCTTCCGTGCCAAGGACGTGGTCGCGCTCGGCGGCGCGTGGGTCACGCCGGGGCTGATCGACTGCCACACGCATCTCGTCTTCGGCGGCACCCGCGCCGACGAGCATGCGATGCGCCGCGCCGGCGCGACCTACGAGGAGATTGCGAAAGCGGGTGGCGGCATCGCGTCGACCGTGAAACGCACCGCGGCCGCGTCTGACGAAGATCTGCTCGATCAAAGCCGACGCCGCCTTCACGCGCTGATGGCTGGCGGTTGCACGACAGTAGAGATCAAGTCCGGCTATGGGCTCGATCCACAAAGCGAACTGCGCCTGCTGAAGATCGCCCATGAGCTCGGGCAGGGCGAGCCGGTCCGTATCGTCCCCACACTACTGGCGCTCCACGCGCTTCCGTCTGATCAAGTGGACCGCCGCGCGCATTATGTGAGCGAGATCGTCGACAAGCTGATCCCGGCCGCCGCCAAGCAGGGCATTGCCACCAGCGTCGACGCCTTCTGCGAGACAATCGCCTTCACCCCGGAAGAGGTCGAGCGCGTGTTCAAGGCAGCGGCGCACCACGGCCTTCGCGTCCGCCTTCACGCCGAGCAGTTATCGAACCAGCACGGCGCTGCATTGGCCGCTCAGTATCGCGCGCTTTCCGCCGACCATCTCGAGCATCTTGACGAAGCGGGTGCGAAGGCGATGGCTTCGGCCGGCACCGTCGCGGTACTGCTTCCGGGCGCATTCTACGCGCTGCAGGAGAAGAAGAAGCCGCCGGTCGCGCTGTTCAGGAAGCAAAAGGTGCCGATTGCGATCGCGACCGACTGCAACCCCGGCACCTCTCCTATGCTATCGCTGACGCTGGCGATGAACACGGCTTGCACGCTGTTCGGGCTCACCCCTGAGGAGGCGCTGCAGGGCATGACGATCAACGCCGCGCGCGCGCTCGGCCTTGCCCATTCCGTCGGCAGCATCGCCACGGGCAAGCAGGCCGACCTATGCGTGTGGCATATCGAGAGCCTTGCCGAGTTTGGCTATTGGGTCGGACTGCCAGGTCCGGAGCGGAGGATCTATGCCGGCAATGATGCCTAGAATTGCCGCCGCTATCATTGCCATCGTCTGTTGGATCGGCCTCGGCATCCAGTTTTCGGCGAGCTACGCCGATCATGTCGACCTGATCTCGACGCTGTGGTCGCTCGGCCGTTTCTTCACCATCCTAACCAACCTGCTCGTCGCGCTGACGATGACCTGGGTCGCGGTCGGCGGAAAGCCGTCGGTGAACTTCCTCGGCGGCGTCACATTGGCCATCATTCTCGTCGGCGTCGTTTACGTGACCCTGCTGCAGGGCCTGCGAGTTCTAACCGGCGCGCACCTGCTCGCTGACACTTTGCTGCACAAAGTCTCGCCTACGCTGATGGCCTTGTGGTGGCTGTTCTTCGCGCCGCGGGCCAAGCTTCGCTGGAGCGCCGCTTTGTGGTGGATCGCCTATCCGCTGGCCTACCTCATTTACGTGCTCGCGCGCGGGCAGTTCGATCACAAATATCCCTACCCATTCCTCGACGTCGCCAAGATCGGCTGGGTCCAGACCGCGCTCAACATCGGCGGGATGGCAGTCGGCTTCGTCCTCGGCGGATTGTTGCTGATCTGGATCGACAGTTGGCGTCCACTTGGGTCGGGGCGATCCAGCCGCTAGAGCGGCGAACCATGAACGACACTAGGCGCGACAACAGCCGCCACATCCGCGCCCGGCGCGGCAACGACATCAAGGCGAAGCATTGGACGACCGAAGCCGCGGTGCGGATGCTGATGAACAACCTCGACGACGAGGTTGCCGAGGACCCGCAAAGCCTGGTCGTTTACGGCGGAATCGGCCGCGCCGCGCGCAATTGGCAATGCTTCGACAGGATCGTCGAGACGCTGGAGCGGCTGGAGGAAGACGAGACCCTGCTCGTTCAGTCGGGCAAGCCGGTCGGCGTGTTCCGCACCCACAAGGATGCGCCGCGCGTCCTCATCGCCAACTCCAACCTAGTGCCCAAATGGGCGAACTGGGAGGTCTTCAACGATTTAGATCGCAAGGGGCTGATGATGTACGGCCAGATGACGGCCGGCAGCTGGATCTACATCGGCACGCAGGGCATCGTCCAAGGCACCTACGAGACGTTCGCGGAGATGGGCCGCCAGCATTATGGCGGCGACTTGGGCGGCCGATGGATCTTGACCGCAGGCCTCGGCGGGATGGGCGGAGCACAGCCGCTCGCGGCCGTGATGGCCGGTGCCCACTGCATTGCAATCGAGGTACAGGAAAGCCGCATCGAGAAACGCCTCGAGACGCGCTATCTCGACAGGCGCGCGAGCAGCATCGGCGAGGCGCTCGAGATCATTCGAACTGCTTCAGAGCCGACAAGCGTCGGCCTGCTTGGCAATGCGGCAGAGATGCTCCCCGAGATGCTGAAGCGCGGCATCCGCCCCGATGCTCTCACAGACCAGACCAGCGCTCACGACCCCGCCAACGGCTACTGCCCGGCAGGCTGGACCGTCGCCAAATGGCAGGAGATGCGTGAACGCGACGCAGAGGCGGTCGTGAAGGCCGCGCGCGAATCCATGGCCCGGCATGTCGAGGCGATGCTCGCCTTCAAGGATATGGGCGTCCCGACTTTCGATTATGGCAACAACATCCGCCAGGAAGCCAAGGACATGGGCGTCACGCACGCCTTTGACTTCCCCGGCTTCGTCCCGGCCTACGTCCGCCCACTCTTCTGCCGCGGAATCGGCCCGTTCCGCTGGGCCGCTCTGTCCGGCGATCCCGAGGACATCTACCGCACCGACGAGCGGGTGAAGGAGCTGATCCCCGACGATCCGCACCTCCATCGCTGGCTCGACATGGCTCGCGAGCGGATCGCCTTTCAAGGTCTGCCCGCGCGCATCTGCTGGGTCGGCCTCGGCCAGCGTCACCGGCTCGGCCTTGCCTTCAACGAAATGGTCAGGAACGGCGAGGTGTCGGCTCCGATCGTCATCGGCCGCGACCATCTCGACAGCGGCAGCGTCGCCTCGCCCAACCGCGAGACCGAGAGCATGAAGGACGGCAGCGACGCCGTTAGCGACTGGCCGCTGCTCAACGCGCTGCTCAACACCGCGTCGGGCGCAACGTGGGTCTCGCTCCATCATGGCGGCGGGGTCGGCATGGGCTATTCGCAGCATGCTGGCATGGTGATCGTCGCCGATGGCACCGACGATGCCGCGCGCCGGCTGGAGCGCGTGCTTTGGAACGACCCCGGTACCGGCGTCATGCGCCACGCCGATGCAGGCTATGAGATCGCCATCGAGTGCGCTCGCGAGCAGGGCATGGATCTTCCGATGGTCGCAGCATGAAGCTCGATCCCACCAACGTTGATCTCGCCGCGCTCCGCCAGCTGTGGAGCGGCGCCGAAGCGTCTCTCGACGATGCTTCGATGCAGCGCGTCGCGGATTCCGCCGCATCGGTGGAGCGTATCGTCGCCGGCGGCGAGACGGTCTACGGCGTCAACACCGGCTTCGGCCTGCTCGCCAGCACACGTATTCCCGAAGAGCGTCTCGCCGAGCTCCAGACCAACCTGATCCTGTCGCACAGCGCCGGGCTTGGCGAACCCCTGCCGCGCCATGTCGTCCGGTTGATGATCGTCCTCAAGCTGCTCGGCCTCGGCCGCGGTCACTCCGGTGTCCGGCCTCTGGTTATCGAGGCGCTGCAGCGACTGCTCGACGCCGACGCGATGCCCTTGATCCCGTCGCAGGGAAGCGTCGGTGCTTCGGGGGACCTTGCGCCGCTCGCTCACCTGATCTCCGCCCTGATGGGCTACGGCCGCGTCTGCTTCGGAACCGAAGCCCTTCCTGCCGCTGCCGCGCTCGAGCGCCTCGGCCTCGAGCCGCTTCAACTCGGTCCGAAAGAGGGGCTTGCGCTCATCAACGGCACGCAGGCCAGCACGGCGCTCGCGCTGGACGCCTTGTTCCAGGGTGAGCGTGTGTTCGCAGCGGCAATCGCCGCCGGCGCGCTGTCGGTCGATGCGCTCAAAGGCTCAGCAAAGCCGTTCGACCCGCGCATCTCCGAGCTTCGCGGCCAACCGGGCCAGATCCGTGTCGCCGCTGCGATCCACGGCCTGCTCCAGGGTAGCGAAATCCTGACCAGTCATGTCGCCTGCAGCCGGGTGCAGGACCCCTACAGCTTCCGCTGTCAGCCGCAGGTGATGGGCGCTTCGCTCGACCTTTTGCAGAATGCCGCGCGCACGCTGACCATCGAAGCTGGCGCCGTCACCGACAATCCGATCGTCTTCGCCGACGACGACACCGCGATCTCCGGCGGCAATTTCCACGCACAGCCGGTCGCCTTTGCCGCAGACACGATCGCCATGGCGCTATGCGAAGTCGGCTCGATCTCGGAGCGCCGCGTCAGCGTTCTCGTCGATCCGAAGATGAGCGGCCTCCCCGCCTTCCTGACTCACGATTCGGGGGTTAATTCGGGTCTGATGATCCCACAGGTCACGGCCGCTGCTCTGGTCAGCGAGAACAAGAGTCTCGCCTTTCCGGCCAGCGTCGATTCAATCCCGACCTCGGCGGGCCAGGAGGATCACGTCTCGATGGCGCCAATCGCCGCTCGCAAGGCAATACAGATTGCGCGAAATGCCGCTGGCGTGATCGCGGTCGAGCTGATGGCCGGTGCCGAGGGCATCGATTATCACGCGCCCCTGAAGACGTCGCCCAGACTACAGCAGATCTATTCGGCCGTGCGCGCTCGTTCGCCGCACTTCACTGCCGATCGCTATTGGGCCGACGAGATGAGCGCTCTCCAATCCGCAGTTCTCGACGGGGAAATCGGGGCCGAGGACGTCGCGCTAGGCTAGTCGACCTTGGTCCAGCGCTGGGTCTTGCAGACCAGGCCGAACAAAGCGCAGCCCTGGATCTCGATCGTGGCGGCATCGACAAAGCGCACTGTCGCAGGGACGTGCATGTTGCTTTCGGGGTCGAACGCCTTGCCCTTGTAGAGCCCGCCGCCGCTGTCGCGGACGTGCAGGATCTCGGTGCCGATGAAATGCTCGGTGCCTCCCTTGCGGGCGTTGGCTTGTGCCTTGGCCGAGGCCTTCAGCACGATCGCACAATAGGAACCGCCGTCGCAGCGGCTGACGCGCACCAAGGTCGTGTGCTTGGGGTTGGTCCAGTGACCTTCGATATTGGCCTGCGCCGCAGCCGGCGTGGCCGCGAGCGCCAGCGCGGTCGCTGCCGCGCTCAAAACTCTGGTCATCACATTCGAATCCTTTGCCGTTGGCCAGCAATATAGGGATTGCGTGTTAATGCTGCATTGCGGCGAAAATCGTGCCTTCAGCTTGCCGTGAGATGAACCGAAGGCCCCTAAACGGCGCCCGGCAGCGCCTTCCCCTATGGACGGGAACAGCGGTAGCAGCCAACGGCTGTTCAGTGGAAATCGCGGCTTTTCGGGATGATCTCGGCGTCGCGCGGGTGGCGCTGCGCGGGCGCGCGCCAGCTTCCGGCGGCGTCGCTCTGGCTGAGCGTCGAAGGCATCGTCTCGTCGCTGAGGTGGCGGAGCATGGCGCTATGATCCTCCAGCCGCTGCGCGACGACATGGATGACGTCGCTGTCCGGATCGCGCTGGACGATGCCGTGAACCGCCATCAGCCGCGCCCCCATCACGATCTTGCGCTGCTTGCCGAACACGTCGGGCCAGATGACGAGATTGGCGACACCGGTCTCGTCCTCGATGGTGATGAAAACGACGCCCTTTGCACTCCCCGGCCGCTGGCGGATCAGCACCAGCCCCGCGATCGACAGGCGCCTTCCGTCCTTGATCGAGTTCAGCCGGTCGGCGGTGATGAATTTCTGACGCGCATAATGCTCACGGAGGAAGGTCATCGGGTGCGCCTTCAGGCTGAGGCGGATGGTCTGATAATCATTCACGACATGCTCGGAGAGCGGCATCGGCGGGAGCTGCGCCGGCTCCATCTCAAGCCCTTCGTCGCGGGCCTCGGCAGCAAGGAACAAGGGCAGGGCCGGCGCCTGCCTGAGTGCGCGCGAGTCCCATAAGGCCGCACGGCGGTCGAGGCCCATCGAACGGAAGGCGTCGGCGGCCGCCAGCCGCTGAATCGCATGGACGGGCACGCCGCCTCGGCGCTGGAGCTCCTCGACCGTCCGGTACGGCCGCCTGGCAACCAGCCGGTCCGCCGCCTCGCGCTGCAACCCGTCGATCTGCCTCAGGCCGAGACGGAGAGCGCCGTCTTCGATTGTGCAGTCCCAGCCGCTCATGTTCACATCGACCTCGCGCACCTCGACGCCATGCTCGCGTGCGTCGCGGACGATCTGGGCGGGCGCGTAGAAGCCCATCGGCTGAGAGTTCAGAAGTCCGCAGGCGAACGCGGCCGGATATTTCCATTTGAGCCAACTCGAGACGTAGACGAGGTGCGCGAAGCTCGCGGCGTGGCTCTCCGGGAAGCCATATTCGCCGAAACCCTTGATCTGGTCGAAGCAGCGCTGAGCGAAGTCCAGGTCGTAGCCTCGCTCCACCATTCGCCCGACCATCTTGTCCTGCAGGCTCTCGATGTTCCCGCGCGACCGGAAGGTCGCCATCGCTTTCCTTAGCTGGTTCGCCTCCTCCGAGCTGAACTTCGCGGCATCCAGAGCGATCTTCATCGCCTGTTCCTGGAAGATCGGCACGCCGAGCGTCCGCCCCAGAATCCGCTCGAGCTCATCGGGTTCCCCATGCAGCGGGTCGGGGCAGGGGAAGGTCACCGGTTCCTTGCCACTGCGGCGCTTCAAATAAGGGTGGACCATGTCGCCCTGGATCGGCCCAGGCCTCACGATCGCGACCTGGATCACTAAATCATAGAAGCAGCGTGGCTTCAGCCTCGGGAGCATGTTCATCTGCGCCCGGCTCTCGACCTGGAACACGCCGAGCGAATCCCCCTTGCACAGCATGTGGTAGACCTCCGGCACCTCCTGCGGGACGGTCGCCAGCTCCCACCGCTCACCATGGTGGTCGTAGATGAGGTGGAAACATTTGCGGATGCAGGTCAGCATCCCCAGCGCGAGCACGTCGATCTTGAGGATCCCGAGTTCCTCGATGTCGTCCTTGTCCCATTCGATGAAGGTGCGGTCGTCCATCGCGCCATTGCCGATCGGCACTGTCTCGGTCAGCGGCCGCTCGGTCAGGATGAAGCCACCGACATGCTGGCTGAGGTGGCGAGGCATTCCGATCAGCTGCTCGGCGAGCCTGATCGTCCGCTTGAGGTGCGGGTCCGACAGGTCGAGCCCGGCGTCCTTCGCGCGCTCTTCCTCCAGTTCCGGGTCCATGCTGCCCCAGATAGTCGAGGCGAGCGCACCGCAGACATCTTCGGAAAGGCCCATCACCTTGCCGACTTCGCGGATCGCCGAGCGCGGGCGGTAGTGGATTATCGTCGCGGCGATCCCGGCGCGGGCGCGGCCGTATTTCTCATAAATGTGCTGGATCACCTCCTCGCGCCGCTCATGCTCGAAATCGACGTCGATGTCGGGCGGCTCGCGGCGCTCCTCACTAATGAAGCGCTCGAACAGCAGGTCGCTGGTCGCCGGGTCGACCGCGGTGATGCCGAGGCAATAACAGACGGCGCTGTTCGCCGCCGAGCCGCGCCCCTGGCACAGGATCGGCGGGTCGAGGGTGCGCGCAAAGGCGACGATGTCATGGACAGTCAGGAAGTATCGCGCGAAGTCCAGGCGCTCGATCAGCGCCAGCTCATATTTGAGCTGCTTCAAGACCTTGTCCGAAATCCCCTTAGGCCAGCGCTGAGCTGCCCCTGTCCAGGTCAGGACTTCCAGATATTGCTGCGGAGTCCGCCCCTCGGGGACCGTCTCCTTGGGATATTCGTAGCGCAGCTCGTCGAGGCTGAAGTGGAGCGCGTCGGCGAACTCACGCGTCGCTGAAATCGCATGGGGCCAACGCTCGAATAATCGGATCATTTCTTCGGGCGCTTTGAGGTGCCGCTCGGCATTGGGGTTGAGCAGGTAGCCCGCCGTGGCGATCGTCACCTTCTCGCGGATGCAGGTGACGACGTCCTGCAACGGGCGGCGCTCGGGCGCATGGTAATGGACGTCATTGGTCGCGATGATCGTGCAGCGATGCGCCTTCGCGATCCGGTCGAGCCGCTCGATCCGCGCGCCCTCATCGCCGCGATAAAGCCAGCTTGCCGCGATATGCCGGAGCGCCGGAATGGCTTCCTTCAGGCGCTTGAGCTCGGCCTCGAAGATATCGAGATCGTCCTTCGGCCAGGCGATGAAGGCGATGCCTTCCGCATGCGCCGCGACATCGGCGAGGCTGAGGTCGCACTCACCCTTTTCGGCGCGCATCTTGCCGAGGCTGAGCAGCCGCGACAATCGGCCATAGCCCTCGCGGTCGACCGGGTAGGCAAGGAGGCTTGGGCTATCGGTGAGGTCAAGCCGGCAGCCGATCAGGGGCTTCAACCCTACGGTCTTGCAGGCGCTATGCATCCTGACCACGCCAGCCAGCGTGTTGCGGTCGGTGATGCCGATCGCGTCGTAGCCCATTCGCAGCGCGATCCCGACCAGCTCGATTGCATCAGACGCGCCGCGCAGGAAGGAAAAAGGACTGGCAACGCCAAGCTCCACGAACGGTGACGGCGCGATCGGAGGTGGCGGCATGTCGTCCGTCCGAACCAGCTTCAGCCGCGAAAAGGCGCTCTTTTCGGGCATCAGCCGAACAGTCCATGCATGTACCAGTTCGGCAGCCCGCCGCGGCCATCGCCGATCAGGCCCTCGCGGTAGATCCAATAGCGCCGACCTTCGGCATCCTCGACGCGATAATAATCGCGCAACCGCGTGCTTGAAGGCTGCCGCCACCATTCGGGCGCGATCCGCTCCGGTCCCTCGACCCGCGCGATGTCGTGCACCGCGCGCCGCCAGATGAACCGCCGCGGCACGCCCTCCGGCGTCGCATAGATAACGTCGATCGCTTCGGGCCGGTCGAGCAGGCGCTGGGGGCGGGCCATCGTCGGAAGTTGAATCGGTTCAGCCTTTGCGAGTGCGCTGATCCACCCGCTCGCCCGCTCGGGAAGGTGGCTCTCCTGCGCCTGCGGTCGCCGCACGCGCCTGGGGCCGAGCTTCACCGTCAACCGGTCGACCAGCCGTGCCAGCTCGCGTTCTCCGCTGGGCTCCTCGACCAGGCTTTCCTGTGCTGCGCCCAGCTCTTCGGTCCACTCGGCTGTCAACGCAAAGGCATCGAACCCGAATTCGGGGTTGAGCGCCGCGGCCTTGTCGATCAGCAGTCGCTGGAGATGCTTTGGCTCGCGGCTCGGGATCGCGGTTGCGACCGATGCAACGCCGATGCTGCCGTCGACGCGATAGCCGGTCAGCGACAGCCGCCGCGCCCCGAGCTTTCGTTCCTCCAGCTCGCGCACCAGCATCGGCACCAGCCGTTCGAGCGCCTGGGGACCGGCCTCGGGATGGCTCGCCGGCTCCTCCAGCTTGATTAGTGCCCGTGGCGGGGGATTGGCTGGAGCGGCGGTCAGCGGCTCCGGCTTTCGCCCGAGCACCCGGTCGAGGGCATCGACGACGCTTTCCGCGCCTCGGAACCGGCGCGCCAGCGCCAACCGCGGCACATCCATCAGCGCGCCGATCGTCTTCAGGCCGAGCCGTTCCAGCGTCCGCACCGTGTCCGCATCGAGCCGCAGCGCCGACACGTGCAGCGCCGCCAGCTCGTCACCGCCGAAGTGGCTCAGCGCCCATGCTGCCCCGGCCATCGGCGCGATCGCCACACGCGTTGTCAGCCCGAGCGCCGCGAACCGCTTGCGCATGTCGCGGATCAACCCCTTTTCGCCGCCGAACAAATGCGCGACCCCGTTGATATCCAGCCGCAGGCCATTTCCATCGACCTCGACCAGGGGCGACCAGCGACCCGCCCATTTGGCGAGCCGCGCCACCAGCGCGGCGTCGCCTTCGGGGTCGGCGGGGACTGCGACCAACGCCGGATCGAGCGCTCGAGCATCAGTCAGCCGGGCTCCAGGGCGCGCGCCGCGCTCGGCAGCGGTTGGAGTGACCGCGTGGATCAGGAGCCCGTGCGCACCCTCAACAGTGAGGACGACTGGCCAATTACCTTTCTCAGAAAAAGCCTCAGGCGCGTAGTCGCTCGACTTCGCCCAGCGCTCGATCGCCAGGTGCGGAAACCAGATGGAAGCGATCCGCGTCATGAGTGAGGCTCCACCGCCCCGGCGGGGCTCCCCGTGCGCGGAACAGCTCGGCGTTCCATGCCGGCGCTCCCGATGCTCGCGGATCGAACGCATCTGCCAGCGACGGCGCTGATCCGATCCGCCAGCGCATCCGAGCTCCGCTGAGGTTCGCCGTGCCGCCGAGGCGCACCAGCCAGCAGGGCGTTCCGCTGCGCTCCGCCGCAACTGCCAGCCGCCGCGTCGCAGTGAAGTCTAGTGTCCTGGGGTCGCCCCACAATTCGCCGATCACGGCCGATAGGCAGGAGCATCTTACCCCCTCCTCCATCGCCCACAGCGCATCCTTCGCATCGCGCGCCTCGACGTGAATGAGGTCCTGGGTCGGCAGACCAGGCGGATGGATTCGCCCGCTCTCCAGGATCGCCATCCGGTCCTGAACCCACAGCAGCGGCTTTTCCGTGCTGAGCTGTGCGAGCAGGAACCCAGCCCAGCCGCCGTCACGCGGATGCACGGCGAACAGCTCCGACAGGGTGGGTTGCTGCGCGCTAGGCAGAGTCCATCCCTCGCCCAAGGCGCTGGGCAGGGGGCGGATTGTGGGCGCACGGCTTCCGCCGCCGCCGACCAGTGACAGGCCTGCAGCCACACGACTCACAACGTTTTCGTTCTACTTTTGTTCTTATCCGGTGACTCCGCGAACAGAGTCAATCCCGCGACTCGGAACAGCTTAAGAGTCGAGTTCTTCCAGGAACTTGCGCACTTCGCGCACGACGTCCTTCGCGGCCGCCGGGGAGATCCCGAATGCCATATGATGGCAGTCGAGCTCCACCTCCTTGTCGCGCTCATGATCAAGCCCGCGCGCGGCGCGCGGCGCGATCAGGCCGTCACGGCGCGACCAGATGGCGAGATGCGGCACCGGCGGCTTGTCGGTGATGCGCGGCACCGGCGGCTCGTTGACCGGATGGCCCGCCACCCTCTCGTAGAGCGGCCAGACATTGTTCTGCCTCGGGTCGCCGGAGAATGGCGACCCCAGGGTGATCAGCGCCTTCACCTGGTCGGGATGGTAGCGGGCATATTCGCGCCCGAACACGCCGCCCAGGCTCCAGCCGACGATGACGATCGGCCGTTCATGGTCGAGGCTGTCGATCCGCTCTCCCAGCCGCTCGATCGTGTCCGACCGCGCGCCGAGGTTGAATCCCTGCTTCCAGCCGTGGACGCGGAAGCCTTCGCGCGCCAGCTCGCGGCGGAGCGAGAAAGTAGTCTGGTCGCTGCAGAGGAAACCGGGGATGACCAGCACCGGCTGGCCGTCGAGAGGCCCCCGAGGGCCGCGCTTGCGGAAGGTGCTGAGCATGCGCCCGAGATTCCAGGCGATCTCGCCCCAATTGCCGTGCCTGGGCGGGGCATCGTCGCCTTCCCAATGCTGCGCGTGGCGATTCAAAGAAAGTCGCGTCCCATCAGTTGCTGCATGGCCTTGGGAAGCCGCACGCGTCCATCGGCAGTCTGGTGGTTCTCCAATAGAGGCACGAGGATTCGGGGCGATGCCAGCGCAGTGTTGTTGAGCGTGTGCGCGAACCGCACCTTCCCCTGGGCGTCGCGGTAGCGGATGTTCGCTCGCCGCGCCTGCCAGTCGTGCAGCGTCGAGCAGCTGTGCGTCTCACGATATTTGTTGAGGCTCGGAACCCAGCTTTCGATGTCATTCATGCGATACTTGCCGAGGCCCATGTCGCCGGTCGACGTTTCGATCACCTGGTAGGGGATTTCGAGGTCCGCGAGCAGGCTCTCGGCCAGGGCAAGGAGCTTCGCGTGCCACTGGGCAGACTGCGCGTCATCCGCCTCGCAGATCACGTACTGCTCGACCTTCACGAACTGGTGGACGCGCAGCAGCCCGCGAACGTCCTTGCCGGCACTCCCCGCCTCACGGCGGAAGCAGGGCGAGAAGCCGGCATAGAGGATCGGCAGCTTGTCGCCTTCGATGATTTCACCCGCGTGGAGCGAGGTCAGGACCACCTCGGCCGTCCCCGACAACCACAGATCGTCGTTCGGGAGCTGATAGGTCTCTTCCTCGTGACCGGGGAACTGGCCCTGGTTGAGGAAGGCCTGCGTCCTCGCGATCGCCGGCACGGTGATCGCCGTGAAGCCGGCATCGGCAATCTTCTCTAGCGCCCAGCCCATCAGCTTGGTCTCGAGCAGCGCGAGCGCGCCCTTGAGGCAATAGGTGCGGCTGCCGGAGACCTGCGTTACGCGTGACAGGTCGGCCCAGTCGTTCTTCTCGATCAGCGCAACATGGTCGAGCGGCTCGAAATCGAACTTGGGCGGCTCGCCTTCCCTGCGAATCACAGTGTTGAAGCTCTCGTCGGGCCCGACCGGTGCACCTTCGTAAGGAATGTTGGGAACGCGAAGCAGCAGCGACTGGAGAGCCGCCTCATGTTCCGCCAGTTCTTTCTCGAGCTCCGAAGCCTTTGCGCCTGCTTCCTTCGCCTTTGCTCCGAGCGCCGCCCGCTCCTCCGGAGGTGCGCTCTTGAACGAAGCGCTGATCGCATTCCTCTCGGTGCGGACCTTGTCGATCTGGGTCCGCAGGCCGCGAACCTGCGCGGCGGCGAGAATGACCGCGTCGAGGTCGAGGTTGACGCCCTTGTCGCGGATAGCTTTCTCGACCGCGCCAAGATTGTCCCGGATGAAATCCAGCCCAAGCATGCCCGGTGCCTAGCTGAAGCTAATCGAAGTGCAACCGCCGGTAGCGGCCGCGGAAGTAGAGCAGGGGGTCCAGGCTCGCATCGAAGCTTGCCTTGACGACCTGTCCGACAAGGATGTGATGGTCGCCGCCGTCATAGACTGCGTGCCGCTCGCATTCGAACACGCCGAGCGAATTTTTGAGGATCGGCGCGCCGGCCTCCCCACATGACCACGGCGTGGTCCCGAAGCGATCCTCGTCGCGGGTGGAGAAGCGGATCGAGGCCGGCTGCTGGCCGGTCTGCAGCACGTTCACGGCGAAGTGTGACGCTTCGATCAGTGTCACCGCGCTCGCGGCTGGCTTGGCGAGGCAGACGAGCAGCAGCGGCGGGTCGAGCGAGACCGACGTGAAGCTGTTGACGGTGAGGCCCGTCGGGGCGCCATCGGGCTTCAGGCAGGTGACGACCGTTACGCCGGTCGCGAAGCAGCCGAGCGCGTCGCGCAGCGTCCGCGGATCGTGCCCGCTGCGATATTCGCCCGTTGTCACCTCGTCAGCCATGCATGTGGATATACAGGCCGCTGAGGCTTCCTCAATCAGCCTGCGACCTCGGCGGGGGTCAGCCGGTCGAAGACGCGGCTCGGCCGCGCGAAGCGTGCGAATGCGAGAGCCGCGAACAAAAGCCAACCGTAGTGGCTGAAGAAATGGGTCAGCCGCTGGAACAGGCTGCCGTTCGGCGCCGGATTGCCGTTGACGTCGGTCAGCCGGATCTCGCCGTGCGCTGCCTGTGCCTCTAGGCTGATCGATCTGCCCCACGCACCGTAGGCCGTCATGACCGCCGGATCGGCCTTGAGCAGCGCCGCGAGCGGATAGGATCGCACTGAGATCTCACGATCCGGGTCGAAGACTTGCCACTGCCCGTCGATCTTGGCGGCTGCAACGAAATGGTCCTTCAGGCGGACGGAGCCGACGTCGAGCCCAAGCCGACGCGCGATTGCCTGAAAGACGATCGATTGCTGGCTGCAGGCGGCCTGTGGATAGCGAAGAATGTCGTCGGGGAGCACGGGCACGCGGAGATTCCCCCATACGAAGCCAGCCAAGTAGGCGAGCCAGTCGTCCCGAACTCTCAATTTCGAAAAATCATGGAAGAAGCGGCGGCGGACGAACTCATCGGTTGCCGCCGCAAGCGCTGCCGGGCTCCGCAGGGTGGTCTCGCCGAGGACATACCCGACCGCGGCGTCGACGCTGGTGACCGACTGCAACGTCGGGTCAAAGCTCTCGTGAGCGCCAGTCGGCTTGGGCGACGGACCCGCGAGCTGCGCAGCGATGGTCCCGATACAGAAGAACGCCGAAAGCGTGATGAGCAACACGTCCAGGACTCGCCCGGCGTGATATTGGATCTTCTTCAAAACTGAACTCGCAACTTCGAAAGGCAGGAACAAGCGACGCGATAGCCCCTGCTCTTCGGCGAAGCTGGACTAACTATGGATAATATACGAAAGTTTGGGTCAGTCGCTAACTAAAATCAATCTGCGAGCAACTTTTCCACAGATGTTGAGAGTACCTCGCCAATGGTTTGGTCGAGAGACTCCGAGACAAGGTAGCGTGGCTGGAAGGCGTCGTGCTTGTAGGCCGTGTTGATCGCCCGCTTCACGGAGAATGGGAGCCGCTCGACGGTGTCGCTTTCCAGGCTGAAATGCGATTCGCCGAAGCTCGAGGCGAGGCCGGCGCCGAGAAGCTTGAGCTCTCCGCCTTCCTTGGCCAGCCCGAACTCCACGCTGTGCCAGTAGAGCCGCGCCGCACGATGGCCCTCGCCGGCGGCTATCGCGGCAGTTCCCAGCCGGCCGATATGCTCCGCCATCTCGGCAAAGTCGTGATGCGCCAGCATCGGAATGTGCCCGAACATGTCGTGGAAGCAGTCGGGTGCCTCGAGATAGTCGAGCTGTTCGCGCGTGCGGATGAAATTGCCGACCGGGAACACCCGCTCGCTCAGCATCGCGAAGAAGATCTCGTCGGGCACCAGCCCCGGCACAGCGACCGTCGTCCATCCGGTCCGCGGAGTCAGGATCGCGTTGAGCCCCTCGACGTCCGGCACCCCCGGGTGGGACAGCTTCAAGAGGTCGATGCCGTCGAAGAAGGGCGACACCACCCGCGACCCGAGGAGCTCGACCTGCCGAGCGAACAGCAGGTCCCAGACCGCATGGTCCTCGTCGGTAAACGCCTCCCAGCATTGCGAGACGACATAGTCCTCCCAGCGTTTCGCCGGTTGGTCCTTGCTGATCGTCTCTTGCAGCATTCGGGTCTTCCTTCGGTGTTGGAGGCAACAAAAAACCCGCCGCGGAGGCCGGGCGGGTCGAGGTTGGTCGTCTGAACTAGGCGCGCGTCAGCCGATCCCAACCTCGTCGGGATAATAATAGCTGTTCATGGCGCGCGTGCGGTTCATTGCGGGGGCCCTTATGACCTTCGCTGCATGAACGATCAATGGCTGCGTTCGGGTCCGCTCACATGTGGTTCGAGATGTTGTTGTACATCGCGTCCACCTTATTCCCGAGGTTCTGGTAGGCCGCGACAGCCGCGATCGCGATCAGCGAGGCGACAAGCGCATATTCGATCGCGTTGGCTCCGTGCTCGCACCGGATAATCTGCACAAACTTCCGCATCCCCACCCCCGCGTTAACGAAGGGACCGTCCGAGTCCCCATTCGTTAGGCAAGTTGCCCTCGTGCGCGCTGCGAAATGCTTGCTGGGGATGGTTAACGGGCCGCCTTCTGCGGTGGGTTGCGGCCCAAGTCCATGATCAGCTCGGTGAGCATGTAGAGCCGCGGGGTCAGTGTCTTTAGCTCGAGGAATTCGGCGTCGGAATGGAAGCCTCCCCCGACCGGCCCCATTCCGTCGAGGGCCGGCACGCCGGCGTCCTGCGCCAGTGCTGATTCAGACGCGCCGCCATTGCCCCCGCGCCCCAAGGTCAGTCCAAGCCCCGTGTAGATGCGCTCGGCACGAGCAGCGAGTCCGTCGACGGCCGGAGTCTCCGATAGCGGCGGGAAGGCCGGATCCGAGCTGATCGCCACCTTGGTGTCGGGGATCAGCGTCGTCGTCGCGTTCTTCCTGAAATCCTCCTCCACCCGCGCCATGTCGGCCTTGTCGCGATAGCGGACGTTGAACTGCGCTGACGCATGCTCGGGGATGATGTTGTTCCGGCTGCCGCCGTTCACGATGGTGAGGTTGGACGTCAGTCCCGGGCCTGACGTGGGCCAGTGGCTCGCCTGAATCTGATGGATGAGCTCCACCGCCGCATTGCGGCCGAGTTGCGGCGCGACTCCCGCGTGGGCTGCCCGGCCCGTCACGTCGATGTGGAAGGTGACGCTTCCCTTGCGCCAGACGGTCAACAGGTCCGGCGCGTCGCCGGGCTCGAGGTTCAGCTCGACGTCGGCGTCGCCAACCAGTTTTTGGATCAGCGCCCTCGTCCCCGGAGAGCCTCGCTCTTCGGACGATTCCACCAGCAGGGTGATCGTCTTGAAATCCTTGAAGCCGATCTCGTGCAGGATCTTCAGCGCATGGACCGCCTCGACGACGCCGCCTTTCTCGTCGGAAACGCCGGGCCCATAGGCCTTGTCCGCGTCGGTGCGGAACGGCCGCTTGGCCGTCGTTCCCGGCTCGAAGACGGTGTCGAGGTGACCGATCAAGAGCAGCCGGCCCTTGCCGCTGCCGTTGATGGTGGCGACGAGGTTGGGCGCGAGGCCAGGCGCTTCGGCTGGCATGATCGTCACCTCAAGGCCCGCGCCCCGGAGTTCCTTTGCCAGCAAATCGGCGACCTTGGCGCCGCCCTCAGCATCCCCGGTCCCGGAGTCGATGTTCACGACCGTCTCGAGCAACCTCAGCTGTTCAGCGCGGTGCTGGTTAGCCAGTGCCCAGACTCGCGCGTCCTTGACCGCCGCCGAGGCTGGAACACTGATCGCTCCGACCGCGCTCGTGACGATGACGAGTGAAGCTCCGCGAAGCATGGCCGATCTCATCAATATTTCCTTCAGCTTGTGCCGGAAGATTGGACGAGCCGCGGCCGCTTTGCCACCGCTAAGTCAGCCCCCAGCAAGCCCGTTGATCGCCTCAGCCAGGGCGATGTCACGATCGGTCACTCCGCTCGCATCGTGGCTTGTCAGGCGGAAGTCGACGCGGTTCCAGACATTCGTGAACTCAGGGTGGTGATCGACCTTCTCGGCATGTAGCGCGACCCGCGTGAGGAATCCGAACGCCTCGCTGAAGTCCTTGAACCTCAGCGTCCGTACCAGCGCCTTGCCGCCGTCTTCCAGCGTCCAGCCGTCGGGGATGTCCATCCTCGGCCTCCCTTGAAATGCCGCTGTTGCAGGAGCAGTTGGGCCGCAAAGGAGTCAAGCATGGCCACGACCGTGGAGGAGAAGACCGTCACCGGGTTCGCAAACCCGATGGGCACCGACGGCTTCGAGTTCGTCGAATATACCGCGCCCGACATCGAGCTTCTGCGCTCGCTCTTCACCAGGATGGGCTTCCCTGAGGTCGCACGGCACAAGAGCAAGAACGTCACGCTTCACAAGCAGGCCGACTGCAACTTCATCATCAATGCCGAGCCCGGCAGCTACGCCGAAGAATATGCAAAGGCGCACGGCCCGAGCGCCTGCGCCATGGCATTCCGGGTCAAGGATGCAAAAGCCGCCCACGAGCGCGCGCTGAAGCTCGGCGCGACGGACGTTCAGGTCAGCAAGGGCTCCGGCGAGCTCGATATCCCGGCAATCGAGGGGATCGGCGGTTCACGTCTATTCTTCGTCGATCGATACGGCGAGAACGGCTCGATCTACGAGGTCGACTTCGACTTTCATCCCGACTGGCAACAGCGGATGGCCGACGCGGACTCCAAGCTAACCTACATCGACCACCTGACCCACAACGTGAACCGTGGCCGCATGAGCGTCTGGGCGGACTTTTACGAGCGGCTCTTCAACTTCCGTGAGATCCGTTACTTCGACATCGAGGGCAAGCAGACCGGTCTCTTCTCCAAGGCGATGACCTCGCCCTGCGGCAAGATCCGCATCCCGCTCAACGAGAGCCAGGACGACAAGAGCCAGATCGAGGAGTTCCTGCGCGAGTATAAGGGCGAGGGCATCCAGCACATCGCGCTCGGCACCTCAGACATCTACCAGGCGGTGGACATCATTCGTGGCCGCGGCATCTCCTTCCAGGATACGCCCGACACCTATTACGAGCTGCTTCCCGAGCGCATCACAGGCCACAGCGAGAGCATCCCCGAACTCGAGAAACGGCGCATCCTGATGGACGGCGCGCCGACCGAGGGGCAGGGCCTGCTGCTGCAAATCTTCACCCAGAACGTGATTGGCCCGATCTTCTTCGAGATCATCCAGCGCAAGGGCAACGAAGGCTTCGGCGAAGGCAACTTCAAGGCGCTGTTTGAGAGCATCGAGCTCGACCAGGTGCGCAGGGGCGTGCTCTGACCGACGCGTTCATCTGCGACTATGTCCGTACTCCCATCGGCCGATACGCCGGAGCGCTGTCGAGCGTCCGCGCCGACGATCTTGCCGCAATTCCCATCAAAGCGCTGATTGACCGCAACCCCGCCGTGGACTGGAGCGAGCTGGACGACGTGATCCTCGGCTGCGCCAACCAGGCGGGCGAGGACAACCGCAACCTCGCGCGGATGGCGGGCCTCCTCGCCGGGCTTCCCGATAGCTCAGGCGGCGTGACCCTCAACCGCCTGTGCGGCTCCGGCCTCGATGCGGTCGCGATGGCGGCGCGCGCGATCCGCGGTGGCGAATCAGATCTGATCATCGCCGGCGGCTCGGAAAGTATGAGCCGCGCGCCCTTCGTCATGGCCAAGGCGACGTCGGCCTTCGACCGTAATGCCGAGATATACGACACCACCATCGGCTGGCGCTTCGTCAATCCGAAGATGAAAGCGGCCTATGGCGACGATACCATGCCGAGCACTGGCGAGAATGTCGCTCAAGACTTCCAGGTCAGCCGTGAGGACCAGGACGCCTTTGCGCTGAGGAGCCAGGAGAAGGCCGCTAAGGCCCAGGCGAATGGCCGACTCGCCGCCGAGATTGTTCCCGTCGAGATCCCGCAGCGCAAGGGCGAACCAGTCGTCGTCGACAAGGACGAGCATCCGCGCGCGACCACGATGGAAGCACTCGCCAAGCTTAAACCGATCGTCCGCCCCGACGGCACGGTCACCGCCGGCAATGCTTCCGGCGTCAACGATGGCGCAGCTGCGATCATCATCGCGTCTGAGGAAGCCGCCAGGCGTAACGGCCTGACTCTTAAAGCCCGCGTGCTCGGCGCTGCCGTCGCCGGCGTGCCGCCGCGAATCATGGGGATCGGCCCCGCGCCCGCGTCCGAGAAGCTGATGAAGCGGCTTGGCCTCAAGATCGGCGACTTCGATGTCATCGAACTCAACGAGGCGTTCGCCGCACAAGGGCTCGCCGTTCTTCGCCAGCTTGGCGTCCCAGACGACGACGCTCGAGTGAACCCGAACGGCGGAGCGATCGCGCTCGGCCACCCGCTCGGCATGTCCGGTGCACGGCTCGCGCTGACCGCGACCGAGGAGCTTCAATGCAACGGCGGAAAGCTCGCCCTTGCCACCATGTGCATCGGCGTCGGCCAGGGAATCGCCCTCGCGCTCGAACGGGTGTAGAAGCCGGCCATGGGTGGGGTCGCGACTAGGACGCTCGACGAGGCTGCGGTCATGGCCGTGCTGGAGACGATTCCCGATCCCGAGATCCCGGTCCTCACCATCACCGACCTCGGCATTGTTCGCGGCATCCGTAGCGATCCGCCGCGCGTCTTGATCAGCCCGACCTACACCGGCTGCCCGGCGACTGTGGCGATCGAGAACATGATCCGCGAGGCCCTCGACCAGGCGGGGTTCGAGGATGTCCACGTCGAGCGCGTGCTGTTCCCGCCGTGGACCACCGACTGGATCAGCGAACGCGGCCGCGAGCGGCTTCACGCCTACGGCATTGCCCCGCCGACCCCCTCCGCGACTGCCGAATGCCCGCTATGCGGCTCGCCCGACACGGTCGAGGTCAGCCGCTTCGGCGCAACGCCCTGCAAGGCGCAGTGGCGCTGCAATTCGTGCCTGGAGCCGTTCGAACGGTTCAAGTGCCACTAAGGCACTGATCACCACTCGGCGAAGTTGCCGTCCTTGTTGCGGAAGATCGGGTTGCGCCAGCGATGCGGCGTTTTCGCCGCTTCGCGCACCGCTTCTTCGTCGATTTCGACCCCGAGCCCGGGCCCTTCCGGCACCGGCAGATACCCGTCGACCGGGGTCAGCGCTTCCTTGTTAGTGCAGAAGTTGAGGAGGTCGTGCCCGCCCGTATTGTAGTGGATCCCCAAGCTCACTTCCTGGATCGCGTGGTTGGGAGTGCAGGCCGCGATCTGCAGGCAGGCGCCGAGCGCCAAAGGACCGAGCGGGCAGTGCGGAGCGACCGCGACATCATAGGCTTCAGCCATGGCCGCGATCTTGCGCACCTCCAAGATGCCCCCCGCATGGCTGAGGTCCGGCTGGATGATGTCGACCGCGCCCTGCTCAAAGAACGGCTTGAACTCCCACCGGCTGTAGAGCCGCTCGCCGAGCGCAATTGGCGTCGAGGTGTGCGCCGCGATCTCGGGCAGCCCGTCCATGTTCTCGGACAGCAAAGGCTCCTCGATGAACATGAGCCCCAGCGGCTCCAGCACCTTCGCTAGCTGCTTGGCGAGCGGCCGATGGACCCGGCCGTGGAAGTCCAGCCCGACGTCCATTCCCTGCGTCTGCGCCGCCTCGACGCGCCTCACCACCTCGTCGAACTCTTTGTTGGTTCCGATCCAGTTGAGCTCGGCCGTCGCGTTCATCTTGACCGCGTTGAATCCCTGCGCCTTCCGACCCGCCGCGGCTTCGCCGATCTCGTGCGGCCGGTCGCCGCCGATCCAGGCATAGGACCGGACCTTGTCGCGGACCTTGCCGCCGAGCATCTGCCAGGCCGGGAGCCCGGTTGCTCGGCCCTTGAGGTCCCACAGTGCCTGCTCGAGTCCGGCGAGCGCCGACATGATCACCGCGCCGCCGCGGTAGAAGCCGCCGCGGTAGCCGACCTGCCAAATGTCCTCGATATTGAACGGGTCGACCCCGACAAACCGGTCTCGGAACGCCTCGAAGACGCCGTCGACTGCCTCGGCCCAGCCTTCGAGGCTCGCTTCACCCCAGCCGAACGCGCCGTCCTCGCTTTCGACCCGGACGAACAGCCAGCGCGGCGGCACCAGGAATGTCTCAATCTTGCCGATCTTACGAGTGGTCACGCCTGCGCCTCATGGTCTCCGGACCCGGTCCCACTGCCGTCGTCAGCTTCATTGGCGTTCTGCGCCTTTTTCGCCTGCGTGCCGCTGCCTCCCATGTGCCGGCCTGCCGCGTCGTCGTCCTCGGGCATCTCCCCAATCTTCTTGATCGGAACCACCAGGCAGACACTCTGCGCCGGCAGGACGTTTCGCCAGTCGGCGATCAATTGTTTGTAGGCCTTGCCGACGTTGCGGATCTTCCGGTCGAGGTCGAACAGGCCGAGCGGATTGACGTTGCCGTTCTGCTCGCGGAGCGCGGTGTCCCAATCGACCTGGTCGGTCAGGCTGTACCAGGTGAACCCGACCGTAGGGATGCCGACGTTGCGGAGGCGCAAGACGTTGGCCCATTCCTTCCACAACCACTTCACGGCTTCGTCGCCGTGCTGGCCCTCCCACAGGTTGGTCTCGGTGTGCATCACTGGCAGCCGGTAGCGGTTGTAATATTGCCGCGTGATCTCGGCGTATCCGAAGGTCTCGCCGGCGGCGACGGTGTGTCCGTCGGCGAACACGCGGTGCTCGTTCAGCTGGTAGTAGTCGTTTCCGAAGATGCAGTGCTGCTTCAGCCGGTGGTTGAGGAACCACTCATATTCGTCGCGGGTCATGCCGTTATCGAGCAGGTACTGGTACATCCCGCTGTCGACCCGGCGCCCATAGTTTAGGTCCAGTGACAGGAACCGCATCTGGTTCAGCACCTCGGCCCGGCCGATCGCTGCCGGTGAATCAGCGTGGTAATATTCGGAGGATTCCGACTGGATGAAGATCGCGTCGTGGCGGCGCTTGAGGATCTCGATCATCCCCATGATGTTCGCCTTCACGAGATGCTTTATCGCCGTGACGAAGCTCGTGTCGTCTTTCTTCTGCTCGTTCCACCAGCCGTATTTTGCCGAGAAGACCGCGCAGATGAACATCTCGTTGATCGGGGTGTAGAGCTGCACCCACGGGTAGCGTTCGGCGAATTCGCCCGCATAGGCGGCGAACAGCCGCGGGAAGTCCGGGTTCTGGAAGTTCCCGATCCAGTCGGGAACTCCGAAATGGCAGAGGTCGACGATCGGCGTGATGTCGCGCTTCTTGAGCTCGGCGAAGGTGAGGTCGGTGAACTCCCAATCAAATTTGTTGGGGCCGAGATAGGTCTTGTGGAACGGCGGTCCGTAGCGGAGGAAATTGATCCCGATCTCCTGGACGCAGTCGAAATCTTCCCGCCATCGCTCGTAGTGGCCACAGACGGCCATTTCGTCGATGCGGGTCTTGCCGTGGTTGATCGTCGGGTAGCTGTTCTCGATCCCGGTCGCGAACATGAAGTTGGCGATGACTGAGTCTCCTTGGGGTCTTGCTGCCGCGCCGCACTAAACCAGCGGGCTGAAAAGAAAACCTTGGAGCGAAGTCGCCTTGCGGCGGTTTTCCGCTATTGGCGAAAAAGCATGCGCTGGGCTGAAGGTTTCATTGCGGTCGACTGGGGGACCACCAATCGGCGCGCCTATCGGGTCGACTCATCCGGGCAATGCGTCGAGGAGTTTGAAGACGGGAAGGGCGCCCTGTCGGTCCCGAAGGACGAGTTTCCCGCGGCAGTGGCAGAAATCCGCACCCGTCTCGGCGACTTGCCGATGCTTCTCGCCGGAATGGCAGGCTCCAATCGAGGTTGGGTCGACGCGCCCTACCTTCCTTGCCCCGCCGACATTGACGACCTCGTGAAGAATCTCGTCTGGGCGGGGGACCGGGAGGCAATCGTCCCGGGCCTTTCATACATTGGTGACGATCGCGCGGATGTCATGCGCGGCGAGGAAGTGCAGCTGCTCGGCGCAATCGCAACCGGCGATGTGCCGCCCGACGCGCTGGTTTGTCATCCCGGCACGCACAACAAGTGGGTTGTGATCGAGGGCGGGCGGATTGTCAGATTCCGCACCGTCATGACCGGTGAACTGTTCAACCTGCTGAAGCAGCACAGCATCGTCGGCGACCTCCTGCAGGGCGAAGTCGCGGTCAACGATGCGTTCGCTCGCGGCGCCGCCCATGGTCTTGAGCATGAAGACCTGACGTCGGAGCTTTTCGCCATCCGTGCGCGCTGGCTGCTCTGCAAGGTTGAGCGGGAGGCCTGCGCGTCCTACGCGAGCGGGCTGTTGATCGGGTCGGACGTAAAGATCGGCCTTGGCGACCACAAAGACGTCATCGTCATGGGCAGGCCCGCGCTCACCCGGCTCTATGCCGCGGCAATCGAGTGCGCGGGCGGAGGTCCGGTTGAGCTCGACGGTGAGCGCTGCTTCCTCGCCGGAATCAACGAAATCGCAAAAAGGATTTGATGTGAGCGCAAGCGAGCTGTTCCGCGGCTATATCGATCAGTGCCCGCTAGTTGCGATCGTTCGCGGTATCACACCAGCGGAAGCCGACGCGATTGGCGAGGCGATCCACGCAGCCGGCATCCGGATCATCGAGGTGCCGCTGAACTCTCCCGACCCGCTGGATAGCATCGCACGGCTCGCGAAGAAGTTCGGTGACCAAGTGCTCGTGGGTGCCGGGACTGTGCTGAAGGCGGACGATGTCGCCCGCGTCCGTGACGCCGGCGGCCGGATCATCGTCTCGCCCGATACCAACGTCGAGGTGATTGCTGCGACGGCTGCTGCCGGCCTGGTGGCAAGCCCGGGCTATTTCACCCCGTCGGAGGCCTTCGCCGCCATCCGCGCGGGAGCAACCGCGCTGAAGCTGTTCCCTGCCGAAGCCGCATCTCCAACCGTGCTCAAGGCGCAGCTGGCCGTGATCCCGCGCCATGTGCCGATCCTCGTCGTAGGCGGGATCAAGCCCGATAATATGCGTCCCTGGCTCGATGCGGGCGCGTCCGGGTTCGGTCTCGGGGGCGGCCTCTATCAGCCCGGCCAGTCGCCCGAGGAGACGCTGGCCAAGGCGCGCGCCTATGTGGAGGGCCTGAAGTGAAGCCCATCCGCATCGCGATCCTCGGCTATGGCAAGATCGCCCAGGACCAGCACGTGCCTTCGATCCAGGGCAATTCGCGCTTCGAGCTGGTGGCGACATCGAGCCGTTCAGGCCAGGGGGTGGCGCAATGCTTCACCGATTGGCGCGAGCTGATCCGCAGCGTCGACGGCCTCGAGGCGGTGGCCATTACGACCCCGCCCGGGCCTCGCTTCGACATCGCCCGAGAGTGCGTCGCGGCCGGCCTCCACTGCCTGCTCGAAAAGCCGCCGACCGCCGGGCTCGCGGAGATCGCCGCGCTCGACTGCCTGGCCCAGGCACAGGGCGTGACCATCTTCACCACCTGGCACGCGCAGCACCATTTGACTGTCGATGCCGCAGCGAAGGCACTTGCCGGCAAGCGCGTCAAGTCGCTCGAGATCCACTGGCACGAGGACGTCCACAAGTGGCACCCCGGCCAGCAGTGGATCTGGGAGCCGGGCGGCTTCGGCGTGTTCGACCCAGGCATCAATGCGCTCTCCATCACGACCAAGATCTTCCCCGGCGACCTGTTCGTGAAGTCGGCCGAGCTCCAGGTGCCAGAGAATGCGCAGACGCCGATCGCCGCCGACATCCTCTTTTCCAGCCCTGAAGCCGATGGCCCGCTCCACGCCAGCCTCGACTGGCGCCGCAGCGAGGGTGAGGAATGGACGATTACGATTGAAACGAGTGACGGTTCTACCGTCCGGCTCGAGGACGGCGGCTCGAAGCTGATCCTCAATGGCGAAGAGCATCGCGATGACGGCCCCGGCGAGTATCCGGACATCTACCGAGTCTTCGCCGACTTGATCGACGAGCGCCGCAGCCTCGTCGACGTCGCGCCCTTCCGCCTCGTCGCCGATAGCCTGCTCGTCGGCCACCGCACGACGGTCGATCCCGTCCACAGCTGATGGAGCAACTTGCGCCCGCGGGCATTTAAGACCGGGCGGCGGGTGAAACGAACACCCGCAGATATTTGGGAAACATACGTGAACTTGGTGACAGACGAATTGATTCAGGCTGACGATGCGTTCGCCGGCAACCGGCTTCTTTCAACCTTTCCTCGCGAGGCACGAGCACTGATCGAACCTTATGGGACGATCGTCCAGCTAAAGGGCGGCGAGACCGCCCTCACTCGTGGCGAGCAGGTTACTTCAAGCCTGTTCCCGATCGGGCCCACGTTGATCTCGCTCGAGATCGAGCTTTCTGGCGGACGTACGGCGGAGGCCGCCATGATTGGCCAGCGCGGCGCCGTCGGCGGCATCGTCAGCTGCGGCCAGGCGCCCGCCTTCTCACGCGCGGTGGTCCTGGTGGGCGGCTCCGCATTCAAGGTGCCGATGGAGGCGCTGGAGGAAGCAAAGAAGAAATCGCCCTTCGTGGCTAACCTCTTCTGCCGCTTCTCCGACTACCTGCTCGCCCAGGCCATGCAATCGGTTGCCTGCAACGCGTATCACTCCATCCCCGAGCGCGCCGCCCGATGGCTCCTCCACGCACAGGACCGGACCGGCGACCGCATCGAGCTTACCCAGCAGGCCCTGGCCGGGCTGCTTGGCGTCCAGCGCACGACGGTCAATGCCGTGATTCAGTCGCTCGAGCAGGACGGCGTCATCGCCACCGGTCGCGGCGTGATCCAGGTTCGCGACCGCGCCGGCCTCAAGCGCAGCGCGTGCGAATGCTACGAGCGGCTGGAAAGCCACTTCGCCGCCATCATCGGCCCAGGAGGCCGCGGCGGAGGCTGAACCTCAGTTGTTGGTGATGTTGGACTTCGACTTGACGATTGCCGCTTGCGCCGCCGGGCACAGGCCGTCCGCGTTCCTGAGCGCCAGGTTGGACCAGCCATCCGCCGCTCGCTCATTCCCCTTGAGCGTCTTCACATCATACTGCGGCCTTATCTTCTGCAGCTCGGGTGAGGCGGCGCGCCAATCCTTTGTGATCTTGACCGGCGCATAGTTGCGCTTGCCCGTCGCCATTCCGGACGCGGAATCGCGCGGAGCAATGACATAGGAAGCGCTGGTCAGTGCGCCTGCAGCGCACCCAAGTTTGATCACCGCGTCGTCCGCCTTGCCGTCGCCGTCGAGGTCGTCAGCCTGAACGCGAAGGTAGAGGGTGCCATCGGCATCGCCACTTACGCCGGTGATCGACAGCATGTGCCAGTCGTCGAGGGCGGTAGTCTTTCCATCGCCGGGAGCCGCCGCTGCGGCTGCAAGCATGAGGAATGTCAGCATCGGATCTCCCCTTCCAAAGCCCCGGGAGAGAGTGCGCCTCAAATGCGGATCAGGCAAGCAATCGCCAGCTTAGCGCCTCGCCGGCGTGGAACGGCACGATGCCGTCGATCTCGTCCGGCACCTCGACCGTCCAGCGCTCAAGCATGATCAGGTCTTCGTTGACCGGAAGGTCGTAGAAACGCGCTCCGTTAACCGAGGCGAACGCCTCCAGCTTGTCGAGCGCGTCTTCCTCGTCGAACACGGTGGCATAGCTTTCGAGCGCGAACGGTGCGTTGAAGATACCCGCACAGCCGCAGGCGCTCTCCTTTGCGTGGCGCGCGTGCGGCGCGCTGTCGGTGCCCAGGAACACGTTCGGCAGGCCCGAGACAGCCAGCCTCCGAACCGCGAGCCGGTGCTCCTCGCGCTTGGCGACGGGCAGGCAATAGGCATGCGGGCGGAGGCCCCCGGCGAAGATCGCATTGCGGTTGATGATCAGGTGCTGCGGGGTGATTGTCGCGGCGACCCGGCCGGAGCGCGCGAAGTCGACCGCGTCCGACGTGGTGATATGCTCAAGAACGATCTTCAGCTCAGGAAAATCGCTGGTCAGGCGCGTCAGCACGCGCTCGATGAACACGGCCTCGCGGTCAAATACGTCGACTTCCGGATCGGTCACCTCGCCGTGCACGCACAGAACCATGCCGATCTTCTCCATCCGGGCCAGCGCCGGATAGATATTGCGGACGTCGGTAACGCCGCTTGCGCTGTTGGTCGTCGCGCCCGCAGGATAGAGTTTGGCCGCGACCCAAACGCCTTCGGCGAAGCCGCGCGCGAGCTCGTCGGGGCCGGTCTCGTCGGTCAGGTAGCAGGTCATCAGCGGCGTGAAGCCCGGTGATGGCGTCGCTTCGAGGATGCGCTTTCGATAGTCACGCGCGGCCTCGACCGTCGTGATCGCCGGCACCAGGTTGGGCATGACGACCGCCCGCGCGAACTGCCGCGCAGTATAAGGCGCGACCTTCTGCAGCATGTCGCCATCGCGCAAATGCACGTGCCAGTCGTCCGGCTTGCGGATGGTCAGGGTTTGCGATGCCACGGTCGGCAACCTAACTGAGAGCCATGGCCGCGACCACCCTCACCGACCGTGCTGTTGTTCGTGTCTCAGGAGAGGACGTGCGTGGATTCCTCCAGGGGCTGGTCACAAGCGACGTCACCGGGCCCCTACCGGTCTGGGCCGGGCTGCTGACGCCGCAAGGCAAATGCCTGTTCGATTTCATCATCTGGGATGATGAAGACGACCTGCTGCTCGACTGCGAAGCCGAGGCTGCCGACGACCTCATCAAGCGCCTGACCGTCTACCGCCTGCGCCGGCCGATCCGGATCGAGCGCGATCCATCGATGGCGGTGCACTGGTCGCGCGACGTGGAGCGCGCAGTTGACCCGCGCCTGCCGGCGCTCGGCAGCCGTTGGCTTGGACCGGCGAACGAGCCTGCGACCGGCTGGCTCGAACATCGCCTCAACCTCGGCATCTGCGAAGGCCGCGCCGAGCTCGCCGATGTCCTCTGGCTCGAATGCAATGCCGCTGAATTGAACGGCGTCAGCTTCACCAAGGGCTGCTTCGTCGGCCAGGAGAACACGGCGCGGATGAACTGGCGGCAGAAGATCAACCGTAGGCTGGTGGTCGTGCCGACCGCGGAAGAGGGGCCGCGCACCAAGGTTGTCTACCCCGACGTCGGCCTCGCCGTCGAACATCGGCGCACGGATGACCTTGACGGCGCCATCATTCCCGATTGGCTGAAGGCCGCTGCGCGGGCCTAGCCGAAGATCGAATGCGCGATGGACGCTTCGAGATTGAAGTAGATCATTGCCACGGCAGTAAGATCGAACGCCGCGTGCGCGCAAATGCCTAACCAAAGCGTTCCGCTGAGTAGGTACATCATTGCGTAGGCAAAGCCGACGAAAAGCGCCTGCTGCGCTCCGGCGAGGTGTTGCTCGGGGATGTGTGCGGCCGCGAACAGTAACGTCGTTCCCACCACGATTGCGGCCGTCGCAACGCGACTCTCGCCCAGGAGCCGCCGAAGGCGTTCGAACAGAAATCCACGGTAAAGGATCTCTTCGCCGATGCCGGCGACGAAGATCATGGTCAGGATTATCGCTGGTAGCACTGCCGTGTTGCCGGCAATGAAATGATAGGCCGGGTTGATTGCGGGGCCGCCAAGGAGCGGCATGACCACCGCCTTCATCGCCACCTTCAGAGCAATCCCCAAGGCTGCCCCGAGCGCGATGGTTCCAACCCAGCTCCGCGGCGTCTTTAGGCCTAGGTCAGCCAAGGGAATCTCTGCCAGCCAGGCCCATATCAGCACCCCGATCGCGCTGAGTCCCGCGAAAATCAGATTGCCCCCCAAGACTAGGACAACCGCTGCGATGCCGAGCGGTCCGGACCCTCGCAGCCTGGCGGCCAGGTCCTGCTGCTGCGGTTCCTGGCCCATTTCGCTCCCGCCGGCCAAACCTCAGCCCAGCACGGCGTAAGCGCGGACCGGGAAGGTCCCCATCCCCTTCACCTTGGGCGGCACCGCAAAGAATCGAAAGCCTTCGTTGGGTAGGCTGCCGAGCCCGGTCATATGCTCGCAGATCGGGATGTCCGCGCCGAGCAGCCTGGTGTGCACCGGGCGAGTTCTAACCCTCGTGTCGTCGATATTGTTGCTGTCGATCCCGACCAGCGTCGCGCCATTCGCGACCAGCCAATCGGCCGCATCGGCGGTGAGGAAGCTGTGCTCGACCCCATAGCGATCGGTGCGCCAGTGCCGGTCCCAGCCGGTATGGACGAGCACCGCCTTGCCATAGACATCCATCCCTTCGAAGTGCCTGGCACCGGTGCCGAGCTCATTCTCCCATGGGCGTCGGATCACGATGCCCGGAAGCTCCGCGAGCGACGGCAGCGGCAGTTCCGACAGGTCCTTGCCGTCGGCGTATCGGTGGAAAGGAGAGTCGACGTAGGTGCCCGTGTTCGCGACCATGTCGATCCGCCCGATCTGGAAGGTCTCGCCGTCGTCGTAATTCTTCGCGGTGCTGCTGCGCTCCCAAAAGTCGCAGATGTGCGGCCCTGGAAGGCCCGGGTAGGTCGTCATGCCATGCTCGATGACGTGGCTTAGGTCGACGATCCGCGGCGCTGTGCGATCTTCCATAAGGCGACGGCCCCTATCCCCATCCAGACCACGTTGAGTGCCGTAGAGGGGATGGCGCGATGCCACCAGCCGTTGATGACGAAGCCCGCGGCGCCGACGATGTTCATCCACTGGTAGAGCGGCGACTGGCCGGTGAGCTTGCCCGCCGAAATCAGCAGGTAGGCAAGCAAGATCAGCAGCGCGCCGGTCCAGCCGACGACCTCGACCGCAAGCTCCAACGGCGTCACGCCGCCGCGAGCCTCCTCAGCACATATTGGAGGATTCCGCCGGCACGAAAATATTCCAGCTCATTGTAGGTATCGATGCGGCAGCGGGCAGTGAAGCTGAACTCCTCGCCGCTGTCGCGCGTCACTTTTACATCGACGTCCTGCCGCGGCTGAAGCCTGGCAATCCCTTCGATCGTGTACTTCTCTTCACCGGTCAGGCCGAAGGTCGCTGCATTCTCGCCATCGCGGAACTGAAGCGGAAGTACGCCCATGCCGACCAAGTTGGAGCGATGGATGCGCTCGAAGCTCTCGGCGATGACCGCCCGCACGCCGAGCAGGACCGTGCCCTTCGCCGCCCAGTCGCGCGAGCTTCCGGTGCCATATTCCTTGCCTGCCACCACCACGAGCGGGCGGCCGTCGGCCTTGTAGAGCATGGCGGCGTCATAGATCGCCATGGTCTCGCCGGTCGGGGCGTAGCGCGTGAAGCCGCCCTCGACATTGTCGAGCATCCGGTTGCGGATGCGGATGTTGGCGAAGGTGCCGCGCATCATCACTTCGTGGTTGCCGCGACGCGAGCCGTAGCTGTTGAACTCGCCGCGGCTGACCTGCCGCTCGAGCAGGTAGCGCCCTGCTGGGCTGTCGGGCTTGATCGCTCCGGCTGGCGAGATGTGGTCTGTGGTGATCGAATCGCCGAAGATCGCCAGCGGACGGGCGCGTTCGATGTCCTTCGGCTCGGCCGCCTGCATCGTCATCCCGGTGAAGTAGGGTGGGTTCTGGATATAGGTCGATGCCGGGGGCCATCCGTAGGTCTCGCCGCCCTTCACCTCGATTTTCTGCCAGCGCTCGTCGCCGCGATAGACGTCGGCATAGCGGCGGCGGAACATGTCCGAATGGACATGCGCATCGATCAGCGTGCGGATTTCCGCATTCGTCGGCCAGATGTCCTTGAGGTACACCGGCTCGCCGTTGGACGCGGTACCGATCGGCTCCTTGACCATGTCCGAGCGAACGGTGCCCTTGAGCGCGTAGGCGACGACCAGCGGCGGCGACGCGAGATAGTTGGCGCGGCAGTCGGGCGACACGCGCCCTTCGAAGTTGCGGTTGCCGGAGAGCACGCTGACCGCGACCAGGTCATTGTCGTTGATCGCCTTGCTGATCGGCTCGGCCAGCGGCCCTGAATTGCCGATGCAGGTCGTGCATCCGTAGCCGACCAGGTCGAAGCCGAGCGCGTCGAGGTCCTCGCTGAGTCCGCTCTCGTTCAAATAGTCGGTGACCACCTGGCTTCCCGGCGCGAGGCTGGTCTTGACCCACGGCTTGGCGGTCAGGCCCTTCTCGCGCGCCTTGCGTGCGACCAGGCCGGCGGCGATCAGCACCGACGGGTTGGAGGTGTTGGTGCAGCTCGTGATGGCGGCGATCGCCACGTCGCCGTTGCCGAAGTCGAAGCTCTCGCCCTCGACGCCGACGCGCGGGTCGCTGCCCTTCTTGTACGTGCTTTCGAGTTCCGCATTGAACTGGTCGTCGACGTCGCTCAGCAGCACGCGGTCCTGCGGCCGCTTCGGACCCGCGAGCGACGGCTCGATCGTGGCCATGTCGAGCTGCAGCGTGTCCGTAAAGAGCGGATCGGGCGAGCCTACGTCGCGCCACAGGCCCTGCGCCTGCGCATAGGCCCGGACGAGCGAGATTTGGTCATCGTCGCGGCCGGTGAGCTTCAGATAGTCGATGGTCCGCTCGTCGACGGGGAAGAAGCCGCAAGTGGCTCCATATTCCGGTGCCATATTGGCAATGGTCGCGCGATCCGCGAGCGGCAAATTGTCGAGGCCGGGCCCGTAGAATTCGACGAAGCGGCCAACAACCCCCTTCTGCCTCAGCATCTGGGTGACGGTCAGCACCAGGTCGGTCGCCGTAATGCCTTCCTTGAGCTGGCCATCGAGCCGGAAGCCGACGACCTCGGGGATCAGCATGCTGACCGGCTGGCCCAGCATCGCCGCCTCGGCCTCGATCCCACCGACGCCCCAGCCGAGCACGCCTAGGCCGTTGACCATCGTCGTGTGGCTGTCGGTGCCGACCAAAGTGTCCGGGTACGCGACCGTCTCACCTGTCTGGTCTGGACCGGTCCACACGACCTGGGCGATATGCTCGAGGTTCACCTGGTGGCAGATGCCGGTGCCTGGCGGCACGACCTTGAAATTGTCGAACGCCTGGCTGCCCCACTTCAGGAACTCGTAGCGCTCCGCGTTGCGCTGATATTCGAACTCGACGTTCTTCTCGAACGCGCGCGGGTTTCCGAACTCGTCCACCATCACGCTGTGGTCGATGACCAGGTGGACCGGCACGAGCGGGTTGATCTTCTGCGGGTCACCGCCGAGCTGCCGCATTGCGTCGCGCATCGCCGCCAGGTCGACCACCGCCGGCACGCCCGTGAAGTCCTGCATCAGCACCCGGGCCGGGCGGTACTGGATTTCGCGGTTGATCCGCCGTTCCTTCAGCCAGTCGGCCATGGCCTGGAGATCGTCGCGGGTGACCGTCGTCCCATCCTCGAAGCGCAGCAGGTTCTCCAGGAGCACCTTCATGGAGAAGGGCAGGCGCGACACGTCCCCCAGCGTCTCCGCGGCCTTGCCGAGCGAGTAATAAGCATATTGCTTACCGCCCGCCTCGAGGGTCGAGCGGGTGTGGAGGCTGTCCTGGCCGGTCGGAATCATCGTTGTCTTTCTGAGGCGTCGTTTGAATGGGGAGCCGCGCGCCGCTTAGCAACCTGCTCCCGTGCTCGCAAACCGCGTGCGGGCCAATCCAAACCTTGCGCCAGGATGAATACCGGTTGCGCCGGGCCGCGAGCGACCCTCTTATAATCATCTCGCAGGTGCAATAAATATGGTCAAAGGGACGAAGGAGCCACGTTTGTGACTCGCGATACTGATTATTTCCGCCGCCGCGCGGCCGAGGCCCGTGCCGCCGCCAACTCGAAGGATGATCCCGAGCGCGTGGAAATCGCCGGTGAGCTGGCGCTCGCCTTTGCCGCCCTCGCCCGTCGCCGCGCTGCCGCTGCGGAGCTTGCCGAAGAGGCTCCGGCAATCCCGCTCGATCAGGCCGCCGGAGCTTAGATCCAGCCCTTCTTCCTGAAATAGAGGTACGGTCCAACCGCGCTTGCGAACATCAGGCCGAGCGAGATCGCATAGCCGTAGTGCCAGTCTAGCTCCGGAAAATAATGGAAGTTCATGCCGTATATTCCGGCGATAAGCGTCGGCGGCAGGAACACGACCGCTGCCCATGAAAATAGCTTCATGGCCGCATTCTGTTCGATGCTGATCAGGCCGAGCGATGCGTCGAGCAGGAACTGGAGATTGTCGGACAGGAAGCCGACGTGCTCAGTGAGCGCGGTGACGTCGGTGTGCAGGCTGCTGAGGTGATGCCGGGCTTCCTCGGTGCCCTTTTCGTGAAGGCGATTGGCGCCAAGCAGGAAATTCAGCATTCGATGCGTGCTCACTGCCGAATAGCGAATTTTGGCGAGGAGGGACTGCGTCCGCCCGATGTTGGTCAGCAAAGCCGTCAATCGGTCGGCCGGGATCCGCCGTGCGTCCATCCTGCGATGGAAGATGGTGCCGGAAATCTCCTCGATCATCTTGCCGACGCTTTCCAGTTCGTCGGCCAGGCGGTCGATGATCGCATCGAGCATCCGCACCAGCGCGGTCGGCGCGTCCTTGACAAGCGAGGGGTCGCGCCTCGCATGCTCGGCGAAGGCCCGGAGCGGCTTTGGCGTCGCGTAGCGTACGGTCACCAGCCGGTTGTCAGTGAGAACGAAGCTTATCGGCGTCGTACGTGGATCGCCGTCCTGGACGCCGTACAGCACGCTGACCGTCATGTAGAGCGCTCCCTCGCGCTCATAGAGACGGCTCGACGGCTCGATCTCCGCCATCTCGCTCTCGGTCGGCACGTCCATGCGGATGCAGCGCTCGACCAGCGCTTCCTCTTCCTTGGTCGGCTCCTCGAGATCGACCCACGTCGCCGTGTCCGGAATCTTTGCCGACGTGGCTTCGATCAGGCTCCCGTCGCAGGACGGTCCATACGTGCGCAGCATGGCTGCGGTTGTTCGACCGGATCGGCGATCTTTGCAAGGCGCGGGGCTCTGCTAAGCCCTGCTTGTAATGTCGCGCCGCTCCTGGCTCCTCTTCTTGGCTATCCTGGCCGCGGTCGCGGTGATCGAGCTGGCGATGGGCCGCAATCTGATCTGCACCTGCGGCTCGATCGACCTGTGGGTAGGCGAGCGCGACAGCCCGCGGACAAGCCAGATGCTGGCCGACTGGTATAGCTTCAGCCACATCGTCCATGGCCTGCTTTTCTATGCCTTGCTGTGGCTGGTGGCGCGGCGGCTCGACGTGAATTGGCGCTTCCTGATCGCTACCTCCCTCGAGGCGAGCTGGGAGGTGATTGAGAACACGCCGATGGTGATCGATCGCTATCGGGCGACGACGGCCGCGCTTGGCTACGCCGGCGACAGCGTCATCAACTCTCTGTCCGACGTCGTGATGATGGCCATCGGCTTCCTTCTCGCGCGCAAGCTGCCGGTCAGGACTTCGATCCTGCTTCTGGTCCTGCTCGAGGTCGTACCGCTAAGAGTTATCCGCGATAACCTGACGCTCAACATCATCGCCCTGGTCGCGCCGAACCCCGCGATCCAGGCGTGGCAGGCCGGCGGCTGAGCCTAGCTGACCGTCACGCTGACGGGCGCCGACGGGATTCCGTTTGCGACGACCACGATCTCTGACGCCCCGGTCTCGGTGCCTGCAGGCACGTCGAAGTTCGTGCTGACCGGCGTGGCGCCGGTCGCGACGCCCATCGTGCTGTGGTTGTGGGTGCGGGCGTAGGTGATGTGACCCGTCGCGACGTTGCGGATCCGCACCACCGGATAATTGGTTGCCGAATTGAACTCGTCGCCGAATGAGGAAGCTTCGCTGAGCCCGTTTAGCTGCGTTCCGGTCAGCGTGTACGTCTGGCCGCGAGTGAGGGCAGTCGGCACGCTGCTGATGGTCGGGGCCCAGCCTGCCTGCGGTCCGCCAACCGGCGTGTAGAGTCTGGCCCGCGTCGCTTGTCCGGGCGTCAGCATCAGTACCTGTCCGCTCGGCAGCGGTAGCAGGAACGTGCCCGAAGGCGAGGCGGGGGCCGCGACCGTCTTCGTTAGGTTCGTGCCGTTGAACTCGAACAAGGCATCGGTATCGCTCGCAAGGAGAATGTTGCCGTTCACCAGCAGGACCGCGCAAACGTCGTCGGCGTTCTCGCCGGCAGGAAGGTTGGGCCCGGCCGTCCAAGTGCCTGCCACCGCTGGCGTGGCGCCCGGGTGATAGATTGCGCTGTGGGCGATCTGGCCCGAAGAGGCCGCGCCTACCCACCAGACGGTGCCGTCGGGGCGAAGGATCGAAGGGCCGATCTCGCCCGGAGCGATATAGGTCCCGGCTGGTCCGGGTCCGTAGGTGACGCCGCCAACCGTCTGCGTCGGCGCCGGGCCGTAGGTGATCGGCGTGCCGGTGAGCTCCGCAAGCCCTGAGGGCGTACTGCCGTCGGAAACCCAGGTGCTCGTGCCCGGAACGAAGTGGTAGCTCGCCGGGGCGTTGCGGACGTCGGCGCTCAGCACCGCGCCGCTCGGGAGGAGGGTGAATCCCATCTCCGCGAAATCATTCGCCGGATAGCCCGTGAAGGTCACCGCCGACCATGCGTTGGTCGTCGGGTCGAACAGCCACATCCGCTTGAATAGCTTGTCGCCGATCAGCACGCGGCCGTCGGTCAGCGTCACCTCGGCGACGTCCCCGATATAGTCGAGACCTGCGGGCGGAGCGATCATCGTCCAGCTGTTGGTCCGCGGGTCGTAGGTCGCCGACATGTTGGTCAGCGCCGAGGGCCGGAACGGGATCTGATACTCGTCGTGGTTATATTCGCCGCCGATCAGCAGCACTCGGCCATCGTTCAGCACGGCCTCGCTGGTCGCATAGGGCGAGTATCCAGCGGGCGGTGACGCGATCTGCTGCCAGGTGCCGTGCGCATAATCGCCGTTCTGGTCGGGGGTCAGGCGGTAGAATTGGGCGGCACTGACCGCTCCGCCCGGGCTCCCCTGCACCAGCACCGAACCGTCGGTCAGCAGCATCGCCATATAGACAGGCACGGGCGGCTGATTGGTCAGCGCCTGAAGCGTCGGCGTGGGGGTCGGAGTGGGCGTTGGCGTTGGGGTCGGCGTCGGTGTTGGAGTCCCGCCTCCACCGCCTCCGCCACCGGGATCGCATGCATTGAGCATCAGTGCCGCAGCGGTCACTGCGGCCGTGAACCCAGCGCGTCGAAGCTTCATCTGACCCCTCCCCAGGTGCCTGCACGGACAGCTCGGAGGCTGCTACTGTCGCTTGGCAAAAGCAATGGCCTTGAACCGCTTTTCGTCGAAAAATGAGGATGTTAGCCCCGAATTAACCATCGCCGGAAACCACAGGGTTAACGTCTGACAGTTAATGCATCCAAGCGGCACCTTGATCAGTTCGATCTGTTCTGCTTCGAGCAGTCATCCGCCAGGAGGGCACGTTGAAACTGATCCGGACCCTATGCGCCGCTTTGCTGGTGGCCATTGCTCCGACCGCCGCTAACGCCGGCGAGATCTTCGGTGGAATCCACGTCCACGACGTCAAGACGCCACTCGACAAGTCGGGAATCGAAGACGGACTCGACTTTTCGGTCGGATATCGGGGCGGGCGGATGTTCGGCACCCCCCTTCAACCCTATATATTCGGTGCGCTCAATTCCGCGGGACAGACTGATTACGCCGCGGCCGGCATCTCGGCCCGCTTCGGTCTCGGCGGCGGCTGGTACATTCGTCCCGGCGTTGGGCTCGCGATCCACGACGGCTCGGCCGGCAAGTTCTACCGTACCGACAAGATCGCGTTCGGCAGCCGCGTGCTCTTCGAACCGGAGGTCGGCATCGGCACGCGCCTCAACCGCAAGCTCAGCATCGAGGCGAGCTGGGTTCATATGAGCCATGCGCAGCTCGAGGGCCGGGAAAACCCCGGCATCGACAATCTCGGCTTCAGAGTGAATTTGGCGCTTTAGTCGGCGAAAGAATCATCGGCGACATTGAACTGCCGATTGCGCCAGTAGGGAATCAGGAAGGCCAGGCCCATCAGCAGCCCGGTCAGGCCGACCATCGAATATCCCAGCATATAGGACACGAGAACGAAGCAGGTGACTGCCATGAGAATCCCACGCTGCACCTGAACGTTCGTCGCGATCCGATCCGGCGCCCCACGTTCAAAGTCCGCCCGGATTTGGCGTCCCATCGCATTCAGGCAAAGCACCAGCGGCACGCCCAGGACGATGACGAATCCGGCAAAGAGCATGATCTCCATGTTCACAAGATCGCATGGGAGTGCCTAACAAGATGTTGCCAGCCTAGCGGCCCAGCATCGTCTCCGGCTTCACCACCCGGTCGAACGTCGCTTCGTCGACCAGCCCGAGTTCGATCCCCGCTTCCTTGAGCGTCAGGCCCTTCTTGTGGGCATGTTTGGCGATCGCCGCGGCATTGTCATAGCCGATCTCGGGGGCCAGCGCCGTCACCAGCATCAGCGATCGGTTTATCAGCTCGCTGATCCGCGCTTCGTCCGGCTCGGTCCCATCGAGCATCCGCTCCGTGAAGCTCTCAATGCCGATCGACAGCAGGTTGATCGAGCGGATGACGTTCGCGCCGATGACCGGCTTGAACACGTTCAGCTCCAGGTGACCCTGCATCCCGCCGATGGTCACCGCGACGTGATTGCCGGCGACCTGAGCAGCGACCATGGTCAGCATCTCGGCCTGCGTCGGATTGACCTTGCCCGGCATGATGGAGCTTCCGGGTTCATTCTCAGGCAGCTTCAGCTCGCCGAGGCCGCAGCGCGGCCCCGACCCGAGCAGCCGGATGTCGTTGGCGATCTTGGTGCACGCAGTCGCGATCACATTCAGCACGCCCGACAGCTCGACCATCGTGTCATGCGCGGCGAGCTCGGCGAACTTGTTCGGGGCAGAGGTGAAGGGAAGGTGCGTCAGCCGCGCGACTTCCTTCGCGAATTCCTCAGCGAATCCCTTCGGAGCATTGAGGCCGGTTCCCACTGCGGTCCCGCCCTGCGCCAGCTGCAACACGCGGGGCAACATGCCCTCGACGCGATCGATGCAGGCGCCGATCTGCGCCGCATAGCCCGAGAATTCCTGGCCGAGCGTCAGCGGCGTCGCGTCCTGGAGATGCGTTCGCCCGATCTTGACGATGGAGTTCCAGCGCTGCGCCTGGTCGGCAAGCCGGGCATGCATCTTCGCCAGCGCGGGCAGAAGGCACATGCGGACGGAGCGCGCGGCGGCGATGTGCATCGCGGTCGGGAAGCTGTCGTTGGACGACTGGCTCTTGTTGACGTGATCGTTGGGGTGGACCGGCTCCTTGCCTCCGCGCTTGCCGGTCAGCATCTCGTTCGCCCGGCCGGCGATCACCTCATTGGCGTTCATGTTCGACTGGGTGCCCGACCCGGTCTGCCAGATCACGAGGGGGAACTGGCTGTCGAGATCACCTCGCGCCACTTCTTCCGCTGCCTGCTGGATCACTTCGGCGAGCTTTGGGTCGAGCCCGCCGATCCTCGCGTTCACGCGCGCCGCCGCCTGCTTGATGAAGCCGAGCGCATGCACGATCTCGACCGGCATCTGCTCTTTGGGCCCGAACGGGAAATTCTCTATCGAGCGCTCGGTCTGCGCTCCCCAATAAGCGTCGGCAGGAACCTGGATTGGGCCGAAACTATCGGTCTCGGTGCGGGTGGCTGTAGACATGGAAGTCGCCTAGCGCCGAATACGGTTCTCGTCATGCCCCAGCATGACTGCGGGCCCTATTTCTTCCGTGTAAAGTCCACGTTGACGACGTTCGACCCGTCGTCCTTGGGAGGCTCCGGAACCGTCGTGCCATCGGGCGCGTCGTTCTCTGCCGCCTCATGCTCCGCGCCCGGAGCGTCGTCCGCATTGGCGTGGAAGGTTAGCGCGAACTCGACCGCCGGGTCGTGGAACTGGGTCACGGCATTGAACGGCACATGCAGCGTCGACGGAACGCCGCCGAACGACAGGCCGACCGTGAAATTGTCGTCCTCGACCTTCAGGTCCCAGAAGCGGTGCTGGATGACGATCGTCATCTCGTCCGGGAAGCGCTCGAGCAGGTGCTTGGGGATGGAGACCCCGGGCGCCCGGGTCTTGAAGGTGATGTAGAAATGGTGGTCGCCCGGCAGCCCGCCCGTCTGCTCGACCTCGCCCAGCACGCGGCCGACGACGGCGCGCAGCGCGTCCTGCACGATCTCGTCGTAGGGGATCAGGCTTTCGGGGGTCTCGTCGCTCACCCGCTCAGGTGGTAGCGGGCGGATGAGAACGGTCAAGCGGAGTCACGCGATGCCTGTCGATGCGACGCAACCCTATGACGACAATAATATCTTCGCGAAGATCCTTCGCGGCGAGATCCCCTCGACCAAGATCTACGAGGATGAGTTCGCCTACGCCTTCCCCGACATCAACGCGCAGGCACCGACCCACATCCTCGTGATCCCCAAGGGACCTTACGTCTCCTGGGACGATTTCTCAGCCAAAGCTTCGGACCCTGAGATCGCCGGATTTATCCGCGCGGTCGGGAAGATCGCTCGGGACTCCGGTTTGGTCGAGCCCGGCTACCGGCTGCTGGCCAATACCGGGCCTGACTCTCACCAGGAGGTGCCGCACCTCCACGTCCACATCTTCGCCGGCCGGCCGCTTGGGCCCATGCTCGCGCGTTAGGCGTTCTTCAGCCGTGGTTCAGGCCAGCGGCGAGTTACTGGTCGATATGGGATTGCCCTTGGGCCTCCAGCCGTTAGGGTCGCGTCACGAACCAGTTCCGTAGGGGAGAGAGATGGCCACAATAGCACCGAAGGGCGGCCTTTTTGGTCGAGTGAAATCGCTGGATGCGATTCTCGCGACCGCGGAAAAGAAGTCGCTGAAGCGGTCGCTCGGCGCCTTTCAGTTGACGCTTCTGGGCGTTGGAGCTGTCATTGGCACCGGGATTTTCGTGCTGACTGCGGTGGCCGCCCAAAAGGCCGGACCGGGGATGATGCTGAGCTTTTGCATCGCCGGGTTCGTCTGTGCGGTTGCGGCCCTTTGCTATTCAGAGCTGGCTTCGATGGTCCCCGTCGCGGGATCGGCTTACACCTACACCTATGCCGTGATGGGCGAGACGCTCGCTTGGATGGTCGGATGGGCGCTGGTGCTCGAATATGCCCTCGGCGCCAGCGCGGTCGCGGTCGGATGGTCGAACCATGTGGTCGGTGCGCTTAGCGACAGTGGAATTCATTTCCCGGCACTGATTAGCAACGCCGACGGGCTGATGGCCAAGGTGGCCCTCGCACTAGGAACGAAGGCAACGCCGGACCTCCTCGCGGCTGCGCAAAACGGAGGGTTCATCAACCTTCCTGCTGTATTCATTGTGATCTGTGTCACCGCGCTCCTGATCAAGGGCACGACGGAGAGCGCCATGGTCAACGCCGCGCTCGTCGTGGTGAAGCTCGTCGCGCTTACAGCGTTCATCATCCTGACCCTGCCACTGATCAAAGGCTCGAACTTCCGCCCATTCACGCCGACCGGATTCGGAAACCTGTCCAGCGGCACGGGCTATGTCGGCGCCGCCGCGTCCATCTTCTTCGCCTATGTGGGCTTCGACGCCGTTTCGACCGCCGCCGAAGAAACCAAGAACCCGCAACGCAACGTGCCCATTGGACTGATTGGCAGCCTGCTCATCTGCACGCTAATCTACTTGCTAGTTGCCGCAGGGGCGACGGGTACGGTGGGCGCGCAGCCGGTCACGTCGTCTGCCGGCGCCTTTCTTGCCCCCGGATCGCCGGAGATGGCGGGCCGTTGCGCGGCGATCGTGGCCAGCGGCGCGGTTGAACCTTTGGTCTGCTCCAAGCACGCGCTCGTCCACGTTCTGCAGACGATCAACTATCCCGTGGTGGCCTATCTCGTCGGCCTTGCCGCGATCATCGCGCTTCCCTCAGTCGTGTTGATGATGATGTTTGGTCAAACGCGCGTCTTCTTCACGATGGCTCGCGACGGACTTCTTCCGGCTTCGTTCTCGAAGGTCCATCCGACGTTCAGGACGCCTTACTACGTGACCGCGGTCACTGGCGTATTCGCCTTGATCTTCGCAGGCCTCCTGCCCGTCGGCAGCCTCGCGGACTATTCGAACTCCGGCACGCTTTTCGCGTTCATGATGGTCGCAATTGCCGTGATGGTTCTGCGTATCAAGGACCCGGCCCGGGAAAGGAAGTTCCGGACGCCTGCCGTGTGGCTCGTCGGCCCGGCTGCAGTCATCGGTTGCATCGTCCTGTACCTCGCGCTCGACATGACATCGAAGCTGGTCCTGGTCGGCTGGGGCGCGATCGGACTGGTGATTTACTTCGCCTACTCGCGCAGTCGCAGCCACGTCGGCCGGGGCCTCGTTGACGTGCCTGAGCTCGACGAAGATGCACCGCCTACCGCCGTGCCTCCGATGCCGGGGGCGCCGGCACCTGGCAGCGCGGCCGAGCGCGCTTAGGCGGCGAGTTCTCCAGCGAGCGCCCTGAGGTCCGCCTCGGGGCGCGCGCCATAATGCTGGATGATCTCGGCGGCGCAGATGGCGCCGAGCTTGAGCGATTGGGCGAGGTTCTTGCCCGTCGCTTCCCCGAACAGGAACCCGGCCGCGAACAGGTCGCCGGCTCCAGTCGTGTCGACGACTTCGCGTACCGGCTCGGCGGCGACGTCCGCCCGCTCGGCGCCGCGCACCGCTAGTGCACCGGCGGCTCCGCGCGTCACGACCAATGTCTCGATCTTCGGCGCGAGAGCGGCCACGGCTGTCTCCAGGTGCGGGACCCCACCCATCGCCAGGATCTCGGCCTCATTGGCGAATAAAATGTCGACGCGGCCCTCGTCGATCAGCTTGGTGAAGCCGTCGCGATGGCGGTCGACGCAGAACAGGTCGGACAGGCTGAAGGCGACCTTGCGCCCAGCCTCCCGCGCGATCTCGATCGCCCGGACCATCGCGTAGCGCGGCGTCTCGGGGTCCCACAGATAGCCTTCGAGGTAGAGGATCCCTGATGCGCGGATCTGCTCCTCATCGAGCCGGTTGACCGCGAGCTCCTGAGCGGCCCCCAAAAAGGTGTTCATCGTCCGGTGCCCGTCCGGCGTCACCAGGATCATCGACCGCGCGGTCGGAATTCCGACGTCGACCGACGGAGTCGTGAACTCGACGCCGGCCGCGGTCAGGTCGTGGCGGTAGAATTCGCCGAGCTGGTCGGGCGCGACCTGGCCGACGAAGCCTGCCCGTCCGCCAAGCACGGAGATCCCTGCCGCCGTATTGCCGGCGCATCCGCCGCTGACCTCTCGCGCCGGCTGCATATGGCCATAGAGCCGCGTCGCCTCCTCGGCATCGACCAGCCGCATCGAATCTTTGGTCAGCCCTTCGGCGGCCAGGAACTCGTCGGTCGCGTCGGCGATCACGTCGACGATGGCATTGCCGATGCACAGCACATCGAGGCGCGGGTCGGGCATTCAGGAAACTCCGGCAGGTGGCGGGAAAGTGCGCCGCCTAGCCGCCCGTTCAGCCGCTCGCAACATTGCCTCGGCGACGAGGGCAGGGCATCCTCGTCTCATGCGTCGTTTCTTAGCCTTTTCCCTAATGCTCTTCGCCGCAGCCTGTGC
>Ga0207644_10000152_pt1 | contig 49630 bp, 47 predicted proteins | sample KBSS73metaG_FD_184326 | JGI IMG/M metagenome (GOLD analysis project Ga0207644, IMG submission 184326) | Switchgrass rhizosphere microbial communities from Kellogg Biological Station, Michigan, USA - KBS S7-3 metaG (SPAdes) (version 2) | ecosystem: Host-associated > Plants > Roots > Rhizosphere... | reverse complement strand
TCAGAAGCTGACCCGTGCCGTGCCCAGGACCGAGCGGGGCGCGCCCGGCAGGTTCAGCAGCGGCGAGGTGCCGTGGCCCGATACGATGTATTTCTCGTTGCCGAGATTATAGACGTTCACTTGCAGCCGCACCGGGCCGGCCATGGCCCAGGCCATCGCGTCGAGCGTGACGTAGTGCGGCAGCACCGTGGTGTTGGCCGGATCGGCCCAGCGGTCGCCCACGTAGTTGACGCCGCCGCCCACGCCGAAGCGCCGGGCGAAGCTCTTGGTCACAAACAGGTTGGCCGCGTTCTTGGGAGTCAGCGTCGCCCGCTTGTCCAGGAAGGCCGGGGTGGCCGAGGCGGTGATGCGCGTGTCAAGATAGGCATAGCCGGCGATCGCCTGGAAGCCGGAGGGCAGGTCGAGCTGGCCCGACATTTCGATCCCGCGCGTGCGCTGGGTGCCGATCGGCAGCAGCACCGTGGGGGTGGCCGGATCGCTGCCCTTGATCCCGGTGCGGCGCAGGACGAAGCCCGCCGCCTGCAGGTTCAGCCGCCCGCCCAGCAGCGTGTACTTGGCGCCGATCTCCTTGTTGGTGGTCTGCTCGGGCGCGAGGTCGGCGTTGTTGGCGGCGAGCGCGAAAGTCTCGGCCGAGGGCTGGAAGCTGCGGCTCCACGAGACGTAGTAGGACTGCGCCGCGTCGGGTTGGAACACCAGGCCCGCGCGCGGGCTCCACTTGCGGTCGGTGCGGGCAAGGTCGGTCTGGCCAGGCAGCAACTGCTGCGTCTTCTGCCGGAACCGGTCGTAGCGCAGGCCTACCAGCGCCTTGAACCCGTGGCCGAGGTCGGCGAGGTCCTGGGCATAGAGGCCCAGCGTGTCGAAGGTCGTGCGGGTGTTGGCGCTGAGCGCGGTGAAGCTGGCATCGTTCACGACCGGCAGGACCGGATCGAGCAGCGAGGTCGTGGTGACGACGCGAGACGCGAAAGTCTGCGCGCCCTTCACCTGGCGGGCGGCCTCGACGCCGTAGAGCAAGGTGTGGGTCATGCCGCCTGCGTGCAGGATCTGGGTCAGTTCGGCCTGGTTCGACCAGCCATCCTCGTCGCGATTGAGGCGGCCGTGCTGCAGTGTCACCGTCATCGCCGCCGCGTTCACCGCGGAGGGCAGGGTGCTGTGCCGGTCGAGTTGGTAATTGTAGTGCCGGAACCCGTCGCGGAAGCTCAGGCTGTCGGAAATTCGATGCGTCAGCACCGCGGTCTGCGACCACACCTGGCTTTGGGTCGCATCGGCATCGCGTGCATTGGCGGCGCCGTAGTAGGTCGCGCGCGGCACGTCGACCGGGCGGCCGTTCACCGCCGGGATGCCCAAGTCCATCAGGCGCTTGTCGCGCAGGTAATCGGCTTCCAGGTAGAGCGTGGTGTCGCTGCCCGCGCCGATCAGCAGCGAGGGCGCGATCGTGAAGCGCTTGACGAACTGCTGGTCGCGAAAGCTGCCGTCGTCTTCCCACGCGCCGGTCACGCGGGCGCCGACGCCGCTGCGCGGATCGAAGCGGCCGAGATCCCACTCGCCGCGCTTGGTGTCGAACGAGCCCGCCGACAGGGTGATAGCGGTGATGTCGGTGTCCGGCCGCTTGAGCACCCGGTTGATGAGCCCGCCCGACGAGCCGCGCCCATAGAGCACCGCCGCAGGGCCCTTGATCACCTCGACCCGCTCGGTGTTGGACAAGTCGCGAAAGTAGAGGGCATCGTCGCGGAAGCCATTCACGAACTGGTCGGCGATGGCGGTGAAGCCGCGAATGCTGACCTGGTCGCGCTGGCCGTCGCCCGAGGCGAAGCTGACGCCGGGCACGTTCTTGAGCGCGTCCTGCAGCGAGAGTGCCCGCTGGTCGAGCAGGACTTGCGAGGGGACCACCACGATCGACTGCGGGATGTCGCGCAACGGCGCAGGGATCTTGGCGGCGGTGGTGTCGCCCTGCACGTAGCTATCGCGCGCGCCGGTGACGATGATCGTATCTCGATCGCCGGCCTCGGTGCCGGCGGCATCGGCCGCATGCGCGGGCAGGGTCAGGGCCAGGGACAAAGGCAGGACGGCGAGCGGCAGCGCCGCGCAGGCCAGCACGATAGGCCGGCTCATGCCGGTGTGCGCCACTGGCACGCGACCTGCCGCCGAACACGCGGCGAAACGAAATGCAAACAAAGCTACCCCCATCGATATGCGAACGATTCGCATTAGCGTTAGTAGCCTATCTCGACCAGTACCTTTCTGCCGGCGCGGAAGGGGGCCTTCAGTCTTCGCGCGCGCTGGCCATTTTCCCGGTTTGTCGATCCCTGGTAAGACAAGGACATAGCGTATGGCTGATCATCTTCACGTCATCACCGGCGGTCCCGGATCGGGCAAAACCACCTTGATCAACGCTCTGGCTTCCGAGGGCGTCCGTTCCATGCCGGAAGCGGGCCGAGCGATCATTCAGGACCAAGTGGATATCGGCGGGACCGCTCTGCCGTGGAGCGATCGGGAAGCGTTTGCGACCCTGATGCTGGCATGGGAGATGCGCTCCTATCGCGAGGCGGTGAGCGCACCTGGCCCCATCGTCTTCGACCGCGGCATCCCCGACGTGATCGGATATCTACGCTTGTGCCGGCTGCCGGTACCGGCGTCAGTACTCAAAGCGGCCGAGCTGCACCGCTATACGAACAGGGTCTTCATCGCTCCGCCCTGGCCGGCGATCTTCAAGCAGGACACCGAGCGCAAGCAGACGCTGGCGGAGGCCGAGGCCACTTACCATGCGATGGTCGAGGCGTATTCGAGCCTCAGATACGAGCTGATCATGCTCCCGCTGACGTCGGTGGCGGAACGAGCAAGGTTTGTCCGCGAGCGGATCGGCTGAAGCTCCCGATCCTCGATCCCTTGTAAAGACGCCTAGATCGATTGAACAGCGATACTGCGCATGGCATATACATGACATATCCCATGGAGCTTATGGCATGGCCGAACCAGCAAGGAACCCTGACATCCGCTCAGCGAAGCTCTTCCGCAATAACCGAAGCCAAGCAGTCCGCATCCCGGCTGAGTTCGAGTTTTCCGGCAGCCGCGTGCTGATTTACAAAGAAGGCGATCGGCTCATCATCGAGCCTGAGCCGCGGCCGAACCTGCTCGATACCTTGCGATCGTTGGCTCCGCTTGATCCCGCTGACTTCTTTCCCGACGACGTGGATGAGACTTTGCTGCCGTTGAGGGATGTCGATTTGTGAGCCGCACCCGCTACATGCTCGACACCAACATCGTGTCCGATCTTATACGGAGCCCCCAAGGCCGCGTCTTTGACCGGATCGCGGCGCTCGGCAGCGACACCCTATGCATCAGCATCATCACCGCTGCCGAACTGCGCTATGGATGTGCGAAGAAGGGATCGCCTCGGCTGCTCGCTCAGGTCGAGGCCATCCTTGCCAGCATCGACATTCTTCCGTTCGATGTGCCGGCCGACGGGGAATATGGCGGTATCCGCGCCGAACTGGAAGCTGCGGGCAAGCCGATCAGACCCAATGACCTGCTGATCGCGGCTCATGCCTGTGCCGCCGGGGCGACGCTGGTCACGGCCAATGTCAGCGAGTTCGAGCGCATCCGGGGCCTGCGTGTCGAGAATTGGCTGGTTTGACAGTCCCTCAAGGCTGGCTCGTCCAACCAAGTGATCGAGCATCCCACCTGAGGCGTCGCGCATCGATCACCGTTTTCGATGGGTAGTATGAGGCGTTGCCCCATGGCCTGAAGCCCGCGATGAACCGGCTCGAAGTCCATCACCGAGGGCATCATGGCCGCCAGTGAGCAAAGCTACCTTCGCGATGTTCAATATCGCTTCCCCGACCGGCTGAAGGCGCGGTCGATCCTGCATACCCGCTATGGCCGAGGCGACTGGTTCGCGTGGCTGGCCGCCAACATTCCGCTGCCGGCAGCTGGCCTCATCGCCGACGTGGGGTGCGGCGCGGGATCGTTCTGGACGAACGCGCCGCAGGAGGTACCGTCCGATCTCAAGCTGCGCCTGTTCGACATTTCCCAGGGCATGGTGGACGCAGCCCGGGGCTCCATCGCCGCCATGCAGCGGTGGCAGGATGTCGAGGTCTCCGTCGCCGACGCCGTCGCCCTGCCACTGGCCGACGCCAGCGTGGACACCACGATCGCCGTCCACATGCTCTACCACCTTGCCGATCCCTCGGCCGGGTTGAAGGAGATGGCCAGGATCACGCGAGAGGGCGGTGCGGTGGCCGTCATCCTCAACCCGGCAGGCACGATGAGCGAGTTGTCGGCGCTGGCGCGGGCACCATTCGGGAGCGAGCCCGATCCGCGACCGGAACCGCTGTCGTCGGAACAGGGGCTCGCGCTCATGCGGAGCGAATTCGCCAGCGTCGAGGTGATCCGATACGATGACGAACTGCGCGTCACCGATCCTGTCGATCTGCTCGGCTATCTTGGCAGCTTGCCGATCGCCGACAAGCCGGGCGTCATGGAGGAGCTGGCAGTTGCCGTTGAGGACGCCTTCCGCCGGACGGATGGAGTTTTCACCATCACGAAGTCATCTGAGCTCCTCATAGGACGCAAATAGTCTGCTGAGCGGCGCACCGGAGACGACCACAGTTCGCCATCAGCGGATCTGGACGACCTTCACACCGGTGTCCTGAGCGACAAGGTTCCAGTGCGTGTCGCCGGTCCAGGCAGGTAGACCATCCCGCTGGGCGAGGGCGAGGCAATAGCGATCGCCCAGTGACAGTCCGGCGCTGGCGGTCACCGCCCGCAGCCGGCCGGCAAGCTTGGAAGTGGTCTGATCGGCCGGGACGATCGCGATCGGCAGGGGATCGAGCATGGCGTCGATCGAGGCGACCGGCATTCCGTGGAATGCGAAATGGCTGACCACCTCCGCGTAGTTGACTGCGGACATGCGCGCCGAAGCGATCGCGTTTGAGACCTTGGCTGCCCCTTTTTCCTGCTTCAGCATGGCAATCAGAGCAGAGGCATCGAGAACGAACTCGCTCATTCGCCGCTGTCCTCGCGGCGGCGCGCGAGGAAGCCTTCGACACCGGCTTCGGGATCGCTGCCGGTGTACTGCCTGGCCAGCGCCTGCGCGCGGGCCACGGCTTGCGCAGCTGTACGCAGCACGACGCCGTCTTCTGTTTCCTCGAGGAAGACCGCACCGCCTCCGGTGAGTCCAAGGCGCTTGCGCACGTCAGCCGGCAGGCTCATGCGCCCATTGGGGGTTATATTGACTTGTAGCGGCATGATAACCTCAGGCGGGACGGAAGGCGCGTAAGCGGCCGCATAACGCAAAATGCGTTAATGTGCCACAGAGCCTCAAATGTGGCATGAATCCTTATCGGTGGCACGAAAGAGCCATTGGGGGCAAAAGTGGACCTGTGTCCGATAAGGAAGATTCTCGGACATAAGAGGGGGCGTTGAAAATGGTACGTTTGCGGGTTCTGATGGATTCATGATATATGTGGGGCAAGTTCAAATGCCCACATTTCAGGAGATTACCGTCATGGCAGTTCACAGCGTCAAAGTTATGCCCGACGGGCGTATACAGATACCAGCACAACTGCGACGCGAGATGAACCTTTCGGGCGGCGAGACGCTTAATCTGGAATTGCGAGACGGGACGCTTTCGGTACGCCGGCCATCCAAGACACTTGAGGCCGTTCGCGCCATGCTCGCGCCCTATCTCGGTCCCGACGTCGACCTGCAGGCCGAGCTCAAAGCGATGCGCGTGGAAGATGCCGCGCGTGATTGAGAGCCTGCTCGACAGCTCCACGGTGCTGGCCTTTATTCGCGGAGAACCCCACCAGCTCGATGAAGATCGGGTGCTGGCGGGTGCCGGCATCTGCAGCGTCAACTTGGCCGAGGTCATCGGCGTTCTTCTCGTGAAGGGTGTGCCAGACGAGCGGATTACCTCTGCGATTGGCGGGCTCGGCCTCAAGGTCGTACCGCTCGACGGCGACGCGGCGACTCTTGCCGGTCGTCTCATCCCGGTAGCGCGGCCATTGGGAATCGGCCTCGGCGACTGTGCGTGCATCGCCACCGGGATGACGCTCGGAGTGCCGATCTACACGGGCGACCGCGATTGGCTGAAGCTGCAGGTCGAAGCCGATATCAAGCTGATCCGCTGAGGCATGGCGCACGACCTCCTCCCGATTTCCGCGCAGCTGCCGGCCGACCTCGCCGCCGAGATCGAGGGCGCGCGCGATACGCTCGCGGCCGCGAAGGCGGCGTCGACCCAGAAGGCCTATGCGTCCGACTGGCGACGGTTCTGCGACTTCTGCGAGGCGCGCAACGTCGAAGCCTTGCCGGCGCACCCTGACATCGTCGCCCTGTTCATCCACGTGGAGGCGGAAGCCGGCATTGCGCCGGTGACAATCGGCCGGCGCATCGCAGCGATCACGCACCATCACCGCGATGCCGGCCTCACCTCGCCAAGCGCCCGTGACGGCGCCGGGGTGATCGCGGCCATGCTCGCCGGTGTGCGGCGCAAGTATGCGCGGAAGAAGGAGCAGAAGTCGCCGGTCCAGGCCGATGTGTTGAAGGCGATGTTGGCCTCGATCGAGGGCATGGGGGTTCGGGCGAGGCGGGACCGCGCGATCCTGGCTCTGGGCATGGCGGGTGCCTTCAGGCGCTCGGAGCTTGCGGCGCTGCGCCTCGAGGATCTGAAGTTCACCAACACCGGGCTGCGCATCACGATCCCCAAGTCGAAGCGCGACCAGGAACGTGCCGGCCAGACCATCGCCATCCCCGAAGGGCGCTTCATTCGCCCGGTCACGTTGCTGCGCCACTGGCTGCATGCGGCCGAGCTCGACCGGCCCGACTCCCTGACCGGCACTGCGCGCACGGGCCCTGTGTTCCTGCGGCTGACCCGGTCGGACGTGCCCACCACCGCCGCCATCACCGACAAGACGATCGCGCGCCTGGTCAAGACGGCGGCGGCGGCGGCAGACCTCGACCCTGCCCTCTACTCCGCGCACTCGCTACGCGCCGGCTTCCTCACCGAGGCCGCGGCCCGTCGCGCGAACTTGTTCAAGATGAAGGATCACAGCCGGCACAAGTCGCTCGACACGGTGGCGGACTATGTGCGCGATGCCGCGATGTTCGACGATCATGCCGGCGACGGTTTTCTCTAGCTAGTTCCCGAGCTCCTCATAGGGCGCAAATAGCGCGCCGGGCGGCTCGGTCCAGAAACCCGGTTCCCATCGGGAAAGCTCCGGCCCTGCCCCAGCACGCCCCCATTATCGCCACGATCCCCAATCATAAGACCGGCATGGCGATTATCAGGCGGGCGGAGTTCCCCACCGACAGCCCGGCGGTGCTCAGCATCTGGCGAGAGTTCATAGCCAGCTCTCCGGTCAATCTCGACTACCAGAATAACGCGGTCGAGTTTGCGACCTTCACCGAGAAATACGCTGCTCCCAAGGGATGCGTCCTGCTTGCAGAGACAGATGACGGGGTCGTGGGGTGCGTCGCCATGCGACAAGTCACCCCTGCCCTATGTGAGATGAAGCGATTGTATGTCCGCCCCAATGCACGTGGGGGACACCTTGGCCGCGAACTGGCGGAGCGGCTGATCGCGGAGGCGCGCGCCGCGGGCTATCGCGAGATGCGGCTTGACGTGCAGGCCAAGTTCCTTGCCGCACGCAAGCTCTATGCGGACCTTGGCTTCGTTCGTGCCGAACCCATCTCGTTCAATCCGGTCCCCGGAGCTTCGTTTCTCGGCCTGGACCTATAATCGCTTATCGGCGAGTTCCCGATCACCGCCTCACTGGTGTTCGCTGGCACGCCACAGTCACGTGCAATACGTTGAAGCCATGTACTCATGAAGGAATTTGGACGTGGCCACATCGGTCAGACTGGCACCTGAGATCGAGCAGCGCCTCGATCGGCTCGCCGCCGCTACCGGACGTACCAAGGCCTACTACCTGCGCGAGATGATCGAGCGTGGCATTGAGGAGATGGAGGACGTCTATCTCGCGCAGAAGGTCCTCAAGGACGTGCGTGCAGGACGTGAAACGACCCGCTCGCTTGACGACGTAGAGACGCGCCTTGGCCTGACGGATTGAGGTGACCGCCAGCGCCCGGAAGACTCTTTTTCAAACTCGATCGCACCACCGCCAAGCGGATCGTCGCCGTCCTGCGCGAACGGCTTGTCGACGTCGATACGCTGCCTTGGGATTGAGCTTTCACAGCACGTATCAGGATCGCGATTGCCGACTCAGCCGTCAGCCTTTTGACAAGCCTCCGGAGGTTCTTCTCACGCTCCTCGCGCTCAGCAAGGCCGGTCCCCACTGCAACTTAGAAGGCGGCCTTCCCGACGCGGTCTATCGACCGATCTGCCCCTCAGGGGACTCCAATCCCCTTTCCAGAAACCACCCAGGCAGACCCCCAAGACAGGTAGGCCGATCAGTCCCTATTTCTTGCACACCTTACACGGCAGCCGTGAGCGTAAGTGTTTGAAAAATAGATGTTACCATATGTAAACAGTGTTCACGTCTGTAAACACGACCGGGCTAACGAAATTTATCTTTTATTTTCAATAACTTCATGGTTTACGGGTGTAAACGCGAACGTTCTGGACAGCGACCTGGCCCCTCAGTAATCATGGATCCGCGATAGCTGAACCAGGCTCCAACCAACCATTGGAGCGCGAAATGAAATCAGTACCTAACACCCAAGTCGTAGCCGCACGCTTGCCGGCAGACCTAGTTCGGATGGTCGACGAGGTCGCCAACCTGAAGTCGTGCGAGCGCTCAGAGGCTATTCGCCACATCATTCTGGTTGGCGCGCCCCTGATCATCAAAGGCAAGAACGTGAATATCGAGCGGGTCCTAACCGGCCTCGAGATTCTCGTCATCGACTGCCTGCGCAAGGCGTTGGAATCGAATCCCGCCGACGTCGATATGCTAGTGAAAGCGGCCTCCACAAACGTGGAGACATACCATGTCTGAACACGACATCCGCTCCAGCAAAAAGCGGTCATGATCGGCCACCATCCCGCGCGGAATGGTGCTTAGAAACTCCGGCAATTTCACGCGCGGCTTGCAGCTTTTCTCGCATGAGCTGACGATGACCTGAGCGGGTGTTGCGGGTGCCGATCATGACCTGGCTCGGGGCCTCTTCCATCCTCCTTGCGGTGGTCGCGGCCTGGGACAGGTTCATGCGTCTGCTGCTGATCTCGCGCGAGCAGTTGACCGAGGAAATCGGTCGCACGACTGCGAGGAATCCTGCCAGGAATGTGCAGTGCGAAAGCCGGCGTTCAACCCGGCGAAGGTCCTGAAGCTGAGGCCGTTCAGTGAGTAGGCAAGAGCAAGGCGGTACGTCGTTGCCGATGAAGTCCAAGTAGACTTGCAGCCTGCATCGTTCGGAGATCCTGCAGGGCGGCGCATGCGCCCAGGACCGGACACCTAAGCCGCCAACGCGTAGCGGCGGCAGTGTTCGAGGTAGCCAGCTTCGTGGCTGCCGGCGAGGGTGACGACGCTCTCCCACAGCCACGACGGCGCGTCGATCTGGCCGCGATGGTCGGCCTCCAGCACGGCGAGCCAAGCGGCGCGCTGGTCCTGGTCCAGTTGCCTGCCGTGGGCCTTGCCGATCACGAAGGCGAGGTAGCGGGCCGCCTTGACCGCCTCGCCCTTGGTGAACTGGTCGACTTCCAGCTTCAGATCCTGCGGCGCCAGTTCGCGGATGAACAGCGAGTGGCCGAGCATTCGCACCGGGATCATCCGGGCGCCCAGATGGGGCGAGAGCGCGCGGGCCGCCGCCGCCACGCGCTCAGCGGGATCGGACGGCATCATCGCCCCAGGCGCCGCCGGCGCGATCGGCGCCACCGCTTGCTTGAGATCGATCAGCGCGTAGTCGGAACGCCCCTCGGCATTGTCGAGGCCGACGATCACCGCATAGCGCAGCAGCCCCAGCGAGCTGCACCCCTTCATCCAGTAGGCGGCATCGACCAGGTGGACCTTGCGGTGCCGGTCCTTGTGGTCGAGCGAGAGGATCAGCCGGCCGACTTCGGGATCGGCGAACACCGCCTGCAGCGCGTCACGCTCCTGCGCTTCGAGCGCCCAGAACTTGCGGCCGAGCGGGATGCAGGGCTCGACCGCGTCGAGCCGTTCCTTGGCCAGGTGCTTCCAGCGGCGCCCCAGCGCCCGGCGGCGGACGCTGCGGACCACCTCGGGCTGCACGCCGGGATCGCCGCCCAGTGGGTCCGCGATCCCGGCGGCATAGCCCTCCACCACCTGCTCGATCATGTGTGCGGTGGTCACTCCGGGCAGGTCCGACCCGCGTGCCGCCGTCGCCAGCGAGAGGCCGAGCCGGATGAGATCGTGTGCCGGATTGCCGATCACCGCCTGATCGAGATCGCGGATCTGGATCTCGACGCGCCCGTCTCCTGCCGCCAACGGACCCAGGTTGCCGAGATGGGCATCGCCGCAGATCCAGATGGACGGGCCCTCGGGCACCCGCCGCGCCACCGGCGAGGCGGCCAGCCATTCATAGAACAGAGCCGTATTGCCGCGCACGTAAGCATGCGCGGAGCGCGCCATCTTGCGCGTGCGGTTGGTCTCCAGGATCGCCTGGCGGTTGGCCCGGGCCGGCATGGTCATCAGTGTCCCCTCACGTGGAGCAGATTTAACGCGCGAGAGGCCGGATTGTGACGGAGTGTTGCCAGGGGGTGCGGGGATGCCGGACTAAGGGCAAGTTCTCCCCGAGGCGCCAATGCGGCTAATCGAAAGACCGTTCGATCCATTTCGACCCTACCCTTGATTGTGCGGTGCAGCATGGCCGGTACCATGTTGCAGTCGCTGGGGGGGCGGTCTTCCTCTTCCTACCTTTGTCTGCAATGGCGCAGGTATGGCTGTGCGACTTTGGACCGAGCAAGGGAAGATGAAATGAAGATCGCCGTTTTCGGCCTGGGTTATGTCGGACTTTCCAATGCCGTGCTCCTGGCTCAGCACAACCAGGTCGCTGCAGTCGACATCACGGCCGAGCGGGTCGAGATGCTTAACGCGCGCACCTCCCCGATCGTCGATGCGGAACTGGAGGAGTTCCTCGCCACCCGGCCGCTGAACCTTACCGCCACGCTCGATGCCAAGGAGGCGCTGGACGGCGCCAACTACGTGATCGTCGCCACGCCGACCAACTATGACGTTGATACCAACAAGTTCGACACGTCGTCGGTCGAGGCGGTAATCCAGACCGCGCTCGATGCCGGCTCCAAGGCTACGATCGTCATCAAGTCGACAATCCCGGTGGGGTTCGTTGCCGAGGTGCGGGCGCGTTTAGGCACCGACCAAGTGGTCTTCAGCCCCGAGTTCCTGCGCGAGGGCAGAGCACTCTACGACAATTTGCATCCCTCGCGCATTATCGTGGGCGAACAATCCGAGCGAGCGCGGATCTTCGCCGACCTGCTGCTTGAGGGCGCCCAGAAGAAGGACGTCGAGATCCTCTTTACCGACCCCAGCGAGGCCGAGGCGATCAAGCTTTTCGCTAATACTTACCTCGCCATGCGGGTCGCCTTCTTCAACGAGCTTGACAGCTATGCGATCGCCGGCGGCATGGACTCGCGCCAGATTATCGATGGCGTCAGCCTCGATCCGCGCATCGGTCGGCACTACAACAATCCCAGCTTTGGCTACGGCGGCTACTGCCTGCCCAAGGACACCAAGCAGTTGCTGGCGAACTACTCCGAAGTGCCGCAGAACCTGATCCGTGCGATCGTCGATGCCAACCGCACCCGCAAGGACTTCCTGGCCGACCAGATCATCGACAAGAAGCCTAGGAAAGTCGGCGTATTCCGGCTCGTGATGAAGGCCGGCTCGGACAATTTCCGCCAGTCCTCGATTCAGGGCATCATGAAGCGGATCAAGGCCAAGGGCATCGAGGTGGTGATCTACGAGCCGGCGATGAGCGAGGAGAGCTTCTTCGGCTCGAAGGTCGTGCGCGACCTCGAGGCCTTCAAGCAGGAGTGCGACGTCATCATCGCCAACCGCATGACCGACGAGATCGCAGACGCGAAGGACAAGGTCTTCACCCGCGACTTGTTTGGATCGGATTGAGCCCGATGCGCACCGCTCTCGTTACCGGCTCGGCCGGCTTCATCGGCTCCTTCGTCTGCGAGCGCCTGCTGTGCGACGGGTTCAAGGTCATCGGCCTGGATGCCATGACCGACTACTACGAGGTCACGCTCAAGCAGCGGCGCTTGGGCCGGCTGCTACAGTCCGAGCACTTCCGCGCGATCGAGGACTATGTCGAAACGCCCGGCCTGCTGATGGAGCTGTTCACGACCGAGCAGCCCGACGTGGTAGTCCATCTCGCCGCCCAGGCCGGCGTGCGCTACTCGATCGAGAACCCGCGCTCGTACCTGGAGAGCAACATCGTCGGCACCTTCGAGCTGCTCGAGGCCGCCCGCGCCCATCCCCCGCAGCACATGCTGTTGGCTTCGACCTCGTCGGCGTATGGCGCGAACACCGAGATGCCGTACCGCGAGACCGACAAGGCCGACCACCAGATGTCGTTCTATGCCGCCACCAAGAAGGCGACGGAGAACATGGCGCACAGCTACGCGCACTTGTTCGACCTGCCGATCACGATGTTCCGCTTCTTCACGGTTTACGGGCCGTGGGGCCGCCCGGACATGGCGCTGTTCAAGTTCACCAAGGCGATCCTCGAGGGCCGCCCAATCGATGTCTACAACTACGGCGACATGAAGCGCGACTTCACGTACATCGACGACCTCGTCGAGGCGATCCGCCTGCTGATCGATGTGCCGCCCGTGCGGCCGGCTGAAGGCGAAGGCGTGCCTGAAGGCGACAGCCTCTCACCGGTGGCACCGTGGCGCGTGGTCAACATCGGCAACTCGAACGCGGTGCAACTCACCGGCTTCATCGAAGCGATCGAGGATGCGATAGGCCGCAAGGCCGAGCGCAACCTCATGCCGATGCAGGCAGGTGACGTGCCCGCGACTTGGGCCGATGCGGAGTTGCTTAAAATGCTTACCGGCTATACGCCTAAGACCAGCGTCACTCAGGGGGTAGCAAAGTTCGTCGAGTGGTATCGGAAATACTACCGATTTTAACCGCTAAGATTCTGATTGAGACGCGATAGACAGCCCTCCCACCCCAGCACGTTGAACCGCCTCAGGATTGCCGACGACCATTAGGCTTAAGTTATACGCGATTGGAGTGTCGTCCGGTATGGCGTAGTAGCGCTCCTCGGCTTCGGCAGGCGGTATATTGCCGATAGGCGCGAGAAGTCGGCGGTTCTTGAACCAGTCCACCCATTCGAGCGTGGCGTATTCGACGGCCTCAAAGGATCGCCACGGACCTTGCTGGTGGATCACCTCTGCCTTGCAAAGGCCGTTGATCGTCTCGGCCGAAGCGTTGATCGTTACTCATCGCTGGCGATCCGGTGCTCGACGGACGCCACCAGCGCCGCGTCGATCTCGCCTACAGGCGCCTTGCTCCAGCCCGTGCGGCACCCCGCCCAGCTCTTCGGCCGTGAGATCTCTCGGCGCTCGTTGGGCCTCTATGAGGCAGTCGGCTGCCGCCTGGCTGCAAGGCGAGGTACGGCCATGAGCGCAATCATCGCATTCTGCATGAGCCTGGTCGGCTTGAAGATGTGGAAGCCCTTGATCATACCATGTGCTGTCCGGAGTGCGGCGAGATGACAGTAGTCGAGGCCATCGACATCCTGCTGTCCCACGAGCACGGCAACCGCGGAAAGCCGTCGCTTCAGCGTCGGGGTTAAGACCTCCCGCCTCGCGCCGATGAAGGCGATTGAAGCCTCGACTTCTCGTTCCAGCCTTCGCTCGACCAAAGCTGGATCCTGGCACTGGCCCAGTTCGATTTCATCGAGCGCGGCGATGTCGTCCGTCTCCTCGGCCCACCACGTACTGGCAAGTCGCATCTGGCGACTGTCCTGGGTGTTGAAGCCGTCCGAGCGGGCAATCGCGTCTACCGAGCAAGCCTTGCCGAAGTGATCGACATGCTGGTGCACGCCGAACGCGACGGACGGCTCCCCGAAAAGCTGCGCTTCTTCAATTGCAACAGCCTCCTGATCGTCGACGAGGTCGGCTACCTGCTGGTCACCCCGGGCGGGGCTAACCTCTTCTTCCAACTCGTCAACTCACGCTACGAGAAAAGGCGCCATGAACCTGACGTCCAACCGCGGTTTTGCAGAATGGGGCGTTCTTCGGTGAGCCGGTCGTCGCAACCGCGCTGCTGGGCAGACTGCTGCAGCACGCTATGCTCATCCAGATCAAAGGCGCCAGCTATAGGTTGCGAGCGCATGTCGACCTTGTCCCGGAACATACCAGGACGATCCCCACAATCAACCCTCCACCACAGCCATGCAGACGCGGCGCGCCGCCAAGGGAGCGCCCAATCGATCACCGTCCCGGCTGATCATCGAACCGCAAAGTAGGACTTTTCGATCGGCACTTCTGGGGATATTTAGCCGGCGTCGACACGTCTGCTTCGGGGGCGTCCACGAGCAGGCGTGCGTCATCCTGCTCATTCGCCAGCGGGTATAGACGTCGACTAGGAATGCGACGTAGACGAGGATTTGATCGTCGTCCAGCGGGATGGATTGCCGCCTTCGTGATCCAGAACCATGCGAACCGCCATCCACGAACCTCGGGTGTAAACTTGTTTGTTGTCTTGCTCATCGGAGGCCCTTCTCTCAGGAGTTAGGGCCTTCGGCAATCACGTGGCGGCTAGGTCGTAAACTCATAAGCGTTGCTGATTGGCGGCCGGCGAGTAGAATATCGGCATGTTCGGAACGCCATTGCCTAAACTCGGATTGCTGATCTTCCTTCTTGTGATGATCGGCATTCTCATCGTTGGCGGCGTGCGGAAGTTGCGTGACCGCGAGGTTGGCTGGAAGTGGTCCACCTTAGTGTCTCAACGCAATGGCCGAGACCCGTTGGGGTATTGGCTCAGCACGAGCGCCAACTTTGTTTTTGCCGGAGCCGCGATATGGCTGGCTCTTGAGATAGCATACGATCGTATTCCTGTGACTTGGGGTCACTGATCATGGGCACCTCGGCTCTCCCCCTTGAAGTTCACTTGCGAGCGTGATTCAGGCTTTCCATTACGATGGAGGCTTGATGGTACGGCGGCGATACGAATTGACGGATGGGGAATGGTCGATCATCGAACCATTGCTGCCCAACAAGCCGCGCGGTGTTCCCCGGGTCGATGACCGGCGTGTGCTGAACGGCATCCTTTGGCGGTTTCGTACCGGCTCACCGTGGGCAGAGATACCCGAACGCTATGGTCCCTCAACGACCTGCTACAACCGGTTCGTCCGCTGGCGCAAAGCCGGGGTGTGGGACCGGCTGCTAGCCGCAGTTTCAGCTGCCTTCGAAGGCGAGATCGCGATCCTGCGTCCGCGTCCACCAGCACGGCGCGACGGGTAAAAAAGGGGAGCCTGTGATCGCGGCATGGGACGTTCCCGAGGCGGCCTCACGAGCAAGATCCAGGCCCTCGTTGATGCTGATGGTCGTCCCGTCGCCCTGCGTCTGACCGGCGGTCAGGTTCACGACAGTCAGGAAGCCGAGGCGCTGCTGGAAGCCATGCCCGAAGGCGCGACGCTGCTCGCTGACAAGGGATATGACAGCAATGCCATCCGCGAGGCCGCCCTAGCGAAGAACGCCTGGGCCAACATCCCGTCGCGGTCAAACCGCAAGCAGCGTTTCGCCTTCTCGGGCTGGCTCTACCGACAGCGCAATCTGGTCGAGCGCTTCTTCAACCGCATCAAGCACTTCCGGGGCATTGCAACCCGATATGACAAGTGTCCCGAAAACTACCTCGCCGCCGTCAAACTCATCTGTGCTCGCATCTGGTGCGCCGGATAATGAGTCTACGCCCTAGTCTCACTCTAACATCGGTGGTTACATTGCAGCAGAGCTTGTCACGCAGCCTTCAGGCGGATGTCCGCATACAGCGCCAGGATCATCCTTAATAAAAGTAACCAAATTGGCAATCATCGGATGTGACGAAACTCTTGTTGGATGTCTGATAAAGCCCCTATAAGCCTACTGTGCAACTGCAGCATGCTTCGGATGCAGCGGGTGAATGGGAATATAGATTGGCAACTAAGTCAAGCCTTCTCGCCTAACATGCGAATGCCTTTTGTTTAAGGCAAAGTGAGGTGTCAATGAATAAGGGGGTCAAGTGAGAAAAGGAATAATCCTTGCTGGCGGGTCTGGAACTCGCTTGTATCCGCTTACTCGCGGCGTGTCGAAGCAGCTCATGCCTGTTTATGATAAGCCGATGATATATTATCCACTGTCTGTTCTCATGCTGACTGGCATCAGGGAAGTTCTGATAATTACCACTCCCCACGATCAAGCGGCTTTCCAGGCGGTGTTGGGAGACGGAAGCAGCTTTGGAATAGAGTTGCAGTATGCGGTGCAGCCAGAGCCGGCGGGTCTGGCACAAGCCTTCCATATTGGTGCCGATTTTGTCGGCGGCAATCCCTCTGCACTGATTCTGGGAGATAATATCTTCTACGGCCATGGCCTTCCGGACCTTTTGGGCAGTGCTAACGCTCGCGAGAGTGGCGCAACTGTGTTCGGCTACTACGTCAACGATCCCAAGGCCTATGGGGTCGTCTTCGTTTGACGCCCGAGGCGCGCAGAGACCATTGAGGAGAAGCCGGCTCATCCCAAATCGAACTATGCCGTGACAGGCCTCTACTTCTACGATGGCCAGGTCGTGGATCTTGCAGCAGACCTAAAACCCAGCGAACGCGGGGAGCTCGAAATCACCGACCTGAACCGGCTCTATCTGGAGCGCGGGGAACTTTCAGTGGAGATCATGGGACGTGGCTACGCCTGGCTTGACACCGGTACGCATGGATCACTTCTCGATGCGGGCAATTACGTGCGGATCATCGAAGAGCGGCAAGGCCTGAAGATTGCCTGCCCCGAGGAAATCGCGTGGCGCAACGGGTTCATCGATGATGCGCAACTCGAGGCGATCGCCGCTCCGCTGGTCAAGAGCGGCTATGGCGTATATCTACTTAATCTGCTCAAGAACCGTGAGGCTGTGCTCGAGAGCGGAATTTCTGCATGGAACTGATCCCGACCGAAATCGAGGGCCTGCTGATCGTCGAGCCGCGGGTCTTCGGCGATGAGCGCGGTTTCTTCCTGGAGAGCTGGAACCGGCGCACCTTTGCGCAGCTGGGCCTGGATCTGGATTTCGTGCAGGACAACCACAGCCGTTCCGCACGTGGAGTTCTGCGCGGTCTGCACTACCAGCAGCCTAATCCCCAAGGAAAGCTCGTCCGTGTCGTCGCGGGGCGTGCCTGGGACGTAGCGGTGGACCTTCGTGCCGGCTCGCCCACTTACGGCCGTTGGGCCGGGGTGGAGTTGTCGGCCGAGAACAAGCGGATGTTCTGGGTTCCGCCGGGCTTCGCGCATGGCTTCGTCAGCCTGGAGGACGGCACCGACTTTCTCTACAAATGCACGGCTTCCTATGATCCGGCCAATGAGCATTCCTTGATGTGGAACGATCCTGCGGTCGGTATCGAATGGCCGCTAGAAGGTATCGAGCCGCAGCTTTCCGCCAAGGACAAGGTCGGTAAGCCGTTGCACGAAGTCGAGGCTTTCGTATGAAGATCCTGATCGTTGGCGGCAACGGCCAGCTCGGCAAGGGCCTGTCGCGCACGGCGCCGGCCGAGGCGAGCATCGTCAGCCATGACATCGACACGCTCGACATCACCGATGCCGGAGCGATCGCGGCGGTCGTGAGCGAAATCCAGCCCGATATCGTATTCAATGCGGCTGCGTACACGGCGGTGGACAAGGCTGAGAGCGAGGAAGAGGCTGCACTCGCGGTGAATGCCACTGCAGTAGGCTATCTTGCTGACGCGGCTCGCAGGATCGATGCACGTTTCGTGCATGTCTCGACTGATTTCGTGTTCGATGGACGCTCCGGCGTACCCTACACGCCTGATGCGCCTACGGCACCGATCGGTGCCTACGGGCGCACCAAGCTGGCGGGGGAAGAGGCTGCAGGCGACGATGCCCTCATCGTACGTACGGCCTGGGTCTATGCCCCCAATGGCGGCAATTTCGTCCGTACCATGCTGCGCCTCATGGCCGAACGGCCCGAAGTGCGCGTGGTCGCCGACCAGATCGGCACCCCCACTTATGCGCCGGGCCTTGCAGCAGCATTATGGACGATGGCGGCAAAGGGCACCAAGGGCATCCACCATTACACCGATGCCGGCGCCTGCAGCTGGTATGACTTTGCCGTCGCGATCCAGGAAGAGGCTCTGGTAGCCGGCCTGCTGGACAAGGCTGTGCCGGTGATCCCGATCAACGCTTCGGAATACCCGACGCCGGCACAGCGTCCGCATTACTCGGTGCTGGACAAGACCTCGACCTTCGCGGTCCTCGGCGGACCGACCCCCCACTGGCGCGAGAACCTTCGCAAGATGATGGCTGAGATCAAAACCCATGGCTAACCTGATTGTCACCGGAGGCGCGGGGTTTATCGGCGCCAATTTCGTCCATTACCGCCGCAAGGTTGCACCAGAAGATCGGATCGTCGTTCTTGACCTGCTGACCTATGCGGGAAATCGCCATAATCTGGACGGCCTGGACGATGTTCTGCTTGTCGAAGGCGACATTTGCGACACTGATCTGGTCTCATCGCTGATCTCTGACCACCAGATCGACACGATCGTTCACTTCGCGGCTGAGAGCCACGTCGATCGCTCAATCACCGGACCCGACGCCTTTGTTACGACGAACGTGATCGGCACGCACAGTCTGCTCAAGGCTGCCAAGAAGGCATGGCTCGATGAAGGCAGCGGCAAGCCACACCGGTTTCACCACGTGTCCACTGATGAAGTCTATGGCTCTCTAGGCCCGAACGATCCCGCCTTCAGCGAGGCCACGCCCTACGCGCCTAACTCGCCCTACTCGGCCTCTAAGGCGGGCAGCGACCACTTGGTACGCGCTTACCACCACACCTATGGGCTGGAGACGACCACGAGCAACTGCTCGAACAACTACGGACCGTTCCAGTTTCCCGAGAAGTTGATCCCGCTCTTCACCCTCAACGCCTTGAACGGCAAGCCGCTGCCCATCTACGGTGACGGCATGAATGTACGCGACTGGCTGCACGTGGAGGACCACTGCCGCGGCATCGAGGCATGCCTCCGAAAGGGCAAGCCGGGCGACGTCTACAACATCGGCGGCGGCCAGGAGCTGCCGAACCTGACTGTGATCGAGGAGATCTGTCGGTCAGTTGATGAGGCATTCGCCGCAGATCCATCGCTTGCCAAACGCTTTCCCGACGCGCCCGCAGCGCAGGGGCGACCAAGTGCCGAGCTCAAGACATATGTTACTGATCGTAAGGGTCATGATCGCCGATATGCGATCGACGAAACCAAGGCTCGTGAAGAACTGGGCTATGCTCCCGCCAGAGATTTCCCACAGGGCTTCGCCGAGACGCTTGCCTGGTTCCTTGCGCGTGAAGATTGGTGGCAGCCGCTCGTGAAGCGCGCTGCGCTCGTGCGCTGACCTTGTGAATCCAGTTTTATTCCTCAAGCTATCGCGTGGCCATGCCTGACAAACACCTTTCGATTTTGGGTATTCGAGGCGTCCCGGCACAACACGGGGGGTTCGAAAGTTTCGCCGAACATCTGGTACCATGGATGGTTCGTGAAGGCTGGAGGGTAACTGTTTACTGCCAAGGTAGTAATATTGGAAAGCGTTATGAGGACAACTGGGAGGGATGTAGGCGTGTTCACATTCCAGTAAAAACTGAAGGTGCCATCGCTACAATCGAGTTCGATATAAAATCGACGTTTGAGGCCATTCATAATGGCGGCGTGATGCTAACCCTTGGCTACAATACGGGTTTTTTATCTGCTTATGCGAGATTGCGAGGACGATATAACATAATTAACATGGATGGAATTGAATGGAAGCGAGCAAAGTATTCCAGGCTTCAGAAAATATATTTGTGGATTAACGAGCGATTAGCGGCCGCATCCGGCAATATGCTCATTGCCGACCATCCAGAAATTGCCAAGCATCACGCGGCCCATGCAAAAGCCGAGAAGATCGCAATGATCCCCTACGGCAGTGATCCGGTGGAAACTGCCAACGAAGAACGGCTCAGACAGTATGGGCTCAACCGCAACCAATTCTTGACTGTGATTGCAAGGCCAGAACCTGAGAACTCTCTTTACGAGATAGTAGAGGCGTTTTCCCGTAAACCTCGCGGCATAAAATTATTGGTTCTTGGCAAGTATAGCAAAAGTCATCCGTATCAAGCTTCGGTGCTTGCAGCCGCTAGTGATGAAGTAATTTTTCCAGGCGCGGTCTATGAGAAGAGCGACTTACGTGCCCTGCGTCTCTTCTGTCTTGCCTACATACACGGGCATCAGGTGGGCGGGACGAATCCGTCATTGGTTGAAGCGCTGGGAGCTGGGAATGCTGTGATCGCGCACGATAATCCATTCAACAGATGGGTGGCCGGTTCTGCAGGACGCTATTTTACGAACGCCGACGAGTGTGAATCACGAATAGAAGAATTGCTATCGGATGAACTTCTATCGAAAAATCTGAAGATAGAAGCCCGAAAAAGATGGCGACAAGACTTCACTTGGCAAAAAGTATTAACTTCTTACTTAAATTTAATCGACACGATTAAAACGTAGCTAAGTTTATAACCCACCGTTAGTTATTTATGCCGAGATACACTTGTGAACCTTCACATCAGTAAAATTGGAGGTTGAAATGCGAGACCTTAGCCGCGATCTGACTTCGTTGCAGGGGGCTAGGCCACGCATCAGCGTTATAATAGTCACTTATAAATCTCGCGAACTTATAGACCGATGCCTCGAAAAGATAATTGACAGAACTGACTTTGAGATTCTCGTATGGGAGAATGCTAGCGGAGATGGCATATCTGAATATGTAAAGATGAAGTACCCGCGAGTTACGCTTATCAATAGTGAGCAAAATCTGGGGTTTGCTCGTGCGAATAACGAGGCTTTCGCCTACTGCCATGGCCAATACTATCTTTTATTAAATCCAGACGCCTTCGTCTCAGAAGCCAGAAGTATTGATCATCTCGCAACGTACCTAGACGAAAATCCTACTGTAGGTATGGTCGGTCCGCAACTTGTAAACAATGACGGAAGCCATCAAGTGGGGGACGCTGGGTGGAAGATAGGTTTTCTCTCTGTCGTTACGCATTCTCTGATGCTTCAGAGAATTTTCCCTTCTTTACCAAGCATTTACCTGACAAGTTCCCGACTTCTTCGACGAAGAGTGGTATCTCTCGACTGGGTTTGTGGGGCATGCACGTTGGTGCGCCCCGAAGTCATTGATCAAGTGGGTGGCATGGACGATAAGGTATTTATGTACGGTGAAGATCTGGAGTGGGGATCACGCATCCGTGGCGCCGGTTGGAATGTTTCATATCTACCATCGACGAGAGTGCTTCATTTACAGGGTGCTACGCAGAAGGCCACAGGCAGTAATTTCTTCTCGACTAAGTGGCTTGACGATGTGGCATATCGCTACGCGCTAGTTGGAACGAGACCGCGCTACAACGTGATGCGGGCAGTGATTGCAGCTGGTTTCGCTATTCGAGCAGTTGTTTGGGGAGCAGTCCATATAACTTTGCCATCTAAGGGAGAAGATGGCAAATCGAACATGATGTGGAAATATGCTCAGCACGCATTCAATCTTCCAAGTTTTTCGGAGCAGAGAAAAAAGGGCCTCGATAAGTGAGGCGGCGCGACGTCCTTAATCAAATAACGTCCGTACTGTTTGTAGCGGCGGCCAGTGCGTACAATTCTACAAATGCAGCGTTGGGGTTTGTACGAAATAATGCACTTGGGCCTCTTTCTCGAGGAACGGCTGACGGATTTCGATCTGCGGGGGGGCTTGTTGCATGTTTCATGTTTGGGGGCTGGGAAACCAGAGGTCCACCCTATAATCCTAGCCCATGGTATTGGATCAATCGGTACGCGCCGAGCCGACTTCCCAAAGGGAGTCAGCCAATAAAGGGGCGGCTTCCGCGATGGAAGCTGCGTGATAGCGGAAGAGGGCGCAAAAGCGCTGTTGCCAGTGACGCGAACTTGCCTAAGAGCATATCCCGTCAAATTGACACTGCTGCGGGGAAGGTACTCATCTCCTCAACCCTTGCCCCCTCTTACTTCTCAACCAACGAAATAAAAGCTGTTTCTCTTCAATTTGAAGTTTCTAACGGAAAGTTATTGTCCGCAAGTATAACATGCAAAGCTTGCGATATTAAGAGGCCTTCCCTCGAAATCGTCAGCGTTAGATCTGATGAGACATCATACAACGGACGCGAGTTAATAATAGATCTATCGAAGTTAGGATCTGATATGGTCATAATTTCATGGGAAATCGATCTTCAGTTTTATCCTGATACACGGGTGAATTTGTGTGATGATGTGGATGTAGTACCTACACCTTTATATAAATCCACCTTGAATGAGCTTAGAGGGTTGCCAAGCGATGAGGACTCGACCTCAATTGAGTATTTGAGATTAGCGGAAAGTAGCGGCATAAACGCTTTTCTAATGTGCGCTTTTTGGGACGGGTCGCGTAGTCGTAATCACCTCAGCAACCGTTCAATGGTCAAGTGTAGCGAAAACTCTCAAACGAAAACAGCTTTATATTTTGATACGACGGCATCAGAGCCTCTGAAGAATGAAAAAGACCTAGATGCCTTTGTAGATTACACGATGCAATTTATGGATTCCTCTGGGTATTGGAAATTAGATGGTCGGCCAATCTTGGGATTTCACGGCAATAAAGAACTGCTAAATTTCTTCTCGCAATGTGGTCAAGTTAATAATGAAAATATAATAGAATCGTGCCGAACAGCCATGATCGCCTTACGCGAGAAATGTGATGCTAAGCTCGGTCAAAGAGGAGCGGTTCTGCTTTTAAGCGGGAGTGGTGCGGCTCACCCCGATTTAATAGGACATTATCAGCATCCGGCATTGTTAGAGTTCCTAGGATTTGACGCCGTAACCACATATAATCAATTTTCATCTTATCAAAAGCATGCATTTAATTCTGTTCAGCAGCCAAATGGTATGATGCGTGGGACAGGATATGTTTCCGGCAGATGGCCGGCTGATCCGTCTGAGATGAGATTCGAGGATTTGGCTGAAGTGTATCGCAGAGCCGGCGAGTGGATAACGCAGGAGTCTGGGAGCAAATTAAGGTATTGGGTGCCGGGGATCGCTGGATGGGATACTAGCCCATGGTCCTATAAAGAGATTAGAAGTAACAGCCCGTGCCAAGAAGGTTGCGAGCCAACCAGTCAGCAGTTTTTTAGCCATCTTTGTGATATTCGCGATCTCGCACTTCAGGTATCGAGACAAAATGGCTTGGCTCCTATCATTAGCTTATACGCGTGGGATGAGTTTGGTGAGGGCGGGTACCTGTGTCCGACTGAAGGTGAGGAGTTCTCAAAGCTTTCTGTTGTAAAAGAAGTGTTTGGGAGCTAGGTAAATGGCCAGAACTCGTATTAAGATTGGCGTATTTGAGCTATTTAGCCCGACCGCTTTTATTATATTATTTATAGCTTCATTTTTGCTTTTTACGTTAAGGCTCTCATATTCGATTGCACCTGTTAGTCTCGATACGGTCGTATATGTTATTTTGTGCATAATTATGTTCGCATTAGGGTTGGTCGCCGCGAATCTACGCACAAAAAAGGGATTTGTAGACGTAGATGTACGTACTCCGTACAAGTGGATCTGGCCATTCTTCTTTGTAGGGATTTCAATATACGCACTTGAGTATGTCGTATTTGTTGCCCGCTTCGGGAACTTACCGATACTTCTCCCAGATTTTGAAAATCGGCGGTTCGATTTTCCTCTAAACGGATATTTGCATCTGATGGCAATGGCGTCTAGGGCGCCACTGCTGTTCATTTATGCGTACTTTGCAAAGTTTGGCATGAGAAATCTGCACAAGTGGGGATTGTTCTTTGCAATATTTATCGTTTTAATATTCGACTTCATGCAGGGCGTTCGTGGCGCGGCTTTGCTATTTGTAGTATCGCTTATGGTAACTTACAGCGCATACAGGAATATAGGATCGAGGTTCTTTCTTATTGCATTTCTGGCGCTCGTTTTTCTTGGCGTTGCAAAAACTTGGCGTGAGTACGAGATGTATGGCTCCTCGTCGCTTACATCAGTGGAAGCTGATTCTAAGCTTCCAGGAGGCGTAGTAGGTGTGAGCTTATATCACCTGTATATGGCTTTTGCCTACAACTTCGCTATGCTGAATGAATACATTTCTCGTTTGCATGAGCACTTTTATGGCTACTTTAGTATAGCGTATGGTGTGATATCGTTGGCTCCTGGCGAGCAATATGGTCTAGTCAATCTTCAGTACGATGTTTTGAGGCGAGACTTTCATGCAGCTTTAACGGCAACGATGCTGTCGTACCCCTATTTTGACTTTGGGTTCCTTGGTTGTTTGGTTATTGGTGCTCTGGCTTGGATGGTCCAGACAATCTATTTGAATGCCTATCAGACACGAGAAATTAGATATGTCGCCGGCTATGCGTATGTATGCACCAACTTGTTTCTAGGTATATATACTTATACCTTTTCTGAAATACATGTGCAGATGAACATCGCTCTTCTATTGTTTGTATTTCCCATTTTCTCAAAATTGTTCGTTGGGCGACGCTATGTGTGAAGTAGAGTAATGTCCTCATAGCGGTTGGTGCCTCGACTAACTGGACGCCGTGATAAGCCGGTGTCGTCTTACGGATTGAGCTGATTCACTGCTTCGGCGTGACAGCGGAGGCAGAGATGGCGGGACAGCCTAGTTGGACGCCTCGAAGAACCGGCTCAATTCGACATGATTTTTGACGTGACGGCGGGAGAGGCCCCCGTGGGCTTCCGTACCAGCCTCCTGATCTTCTGTTTTCGGGTGATGGGCGGCCTGAAGGCCGGTTTCACGCGAGCGCAGTCCGCCCCTCAAGCCAGGCGAGGCGTTGGAAGTTATAGGCGAGGTTCGCCATTCCGATTTTGATGCGGGCGCGGGCGATGCCGATGGTGACAAGCCCCCTGCGATGTTTCTGGCCGGCGAACACGTGCTCGACTGCGAGCGCACGGTGGAGCGCTTCGCATTGGCCCTGGCGACGCGCTCTGGCATCGGCCGGCGGGGCGGCTTCTTCTGATGGATGTGGCTGGTGAACATGCCCTTGGCGAGGAAGGCCTCGTTCTTCTTGGACCGGTAGGCGGTGTCGGCCCACACGCCTGAGCCGGTGTTGTCCTGGCTGACCACCTCGGGCAACCGCGCGCCGTCGTAAGCGTTGGCGGCGCTCGCGTCCCAGCTGCAGATGAGGCCATGAACGCGGTCGATGCCGATGTGATTCTTGTAACCGAACATCGGGATAGCGAGGTCGACCGGCCCACGGGTCTTTGGGACCGCGGTGGGATCGGCGCCCTCCTTCACCTTTGCCTTGGTGTACTTGACGCTCCAGCGCGCATCGCGATCCTTCTGCCTGATCTTGGCCGGCTTCCAGTCCTCGGGCACTCGGCCTTCCTCGATCGCCATCTTCTCGGCCTCGGTGTTCCTGTGCTTGGGTGCCGGCACGACCGTGGCGTCGATGATCTGCCCACCCATGGCGAGATAGCCCCGCTCGGTGAGCGCGGCATCAAAGCGAGCGAACAGCCTGTCGATCGCCTTCGCCTTGACCAGCCTCTCGCGGAACGACCACACCGTTGTCGCGTCCGGCAGCGTGCCGTCGAGCCCGAGCCCCAGGAAGCGCTGGAACGACAAGCGATCCTTGATCTGGAACTCGGTGGCCTCGTCAGACAGCGAGTAGAGCGCCTGCAGCACCAGGATCTTGAACATGAGGACCGGATCGAACGGCGGCCTGCCGCCCTTGCCGCGGACACTGCGCCGCAGTGCTGCTACCAACGGGCCACGGAAAACCTCGAAGTCGACGACGGCCGCAAGCCGTTCAAGCGGATCGCCTGCCGCGCTCAACGCGTCGTATCGGTCCGAAAGATCGAAGAAACTCGGCTGTCCCGCCATCATCGCCTCCACCGTCGTGCAAAGGCAGTGAATCAACTCAAGCCGCTAGGCGCCATCGGTTTTTCGAGGTGTCCAGTTGTTCGAGGTCGTGATCGACGACCAGGACGATCGGATCGATGTGGCGCTCAAGCCCATCCTAAAGATGCTGGTCGAGACATTCGCCTGGCGGATGCTCGTGTCGCTGAGCTTGACCGGCAGATGAAGGATGCAGCCCGCAACAGCGAAGCGTGCCGCCGGCTTGCCGAGGTCGGCGGTATTGGCCCCGTGATTGCGACGGCGGTTGTGGCTGAAGTTTGCGACGAGAAGCGATACAGTTCTGGACGACATTTTGCCGCATGGCTCGGCCTGACGCCGAAGCAACATTCGAGCGGCAGGAAGGAACGTCTGCTCGGCATAAGCAAGCGGGGCGATGCCTACATGCGCCGCCAGTTTGTGAACGGAGGCCGGTCTCTCGTTCGCATCGCCGAAGGACGAACGGGTGGAATCTGGGACTGGATCAACGCCTTGCTGCAAAGGAGATCGTTCAACGTCGTGACCGTCGCTGTCGCGAACAAGCTGGTGCGGATCGCATGGGCGATTCAGGCGCGGGGCACGCGCTGGCCACCGGCGTAATCGGCTTAGCGTAGGAGAACTTACCAAACGAGACTGTGAGGGCGATCTGAACATGGTGGCAGGACCGGTTCTTCGAGGTGTCCAGCTATGCGGGTACGAATGGCATCCACCACGTCATGGCGCCCCAAAAATGCGAAACCCTAAATTTCGGACTCGAAAATATAAGGAAAGTAGTATGACCAACTCTGCAAAAACTGTTGAAGCTGCCACATAGGAGAAGCCCACCCATTTTACGGCAATCACCGCGGCTAACAATCCAACCGCTCCAGCAAAAACTCTTACCTTAGCGAAATAGTCCTTAAACCCGAGCGGCAAAAGCACTTGCATGCCGACCGCGTTAGAAAAAGATACGAGAACTGGGCAAATCAGAAGCATCTTTAAAATTTGTTCAGAATCAACATACCTTTCACCAAGCACCGTTAGGATTACTCTATGAGAAAAAAGAATTAAAAACAAGGATCCGAGTCCAATAAGGCAAACTTGGAAAAACATTATCTTTCTGGCGAATTGGAAACCTCGGGATCGGTTTTCTTTCATTAAACGACATGCTTGGGGAAACGCGGCTTGGCCAATAGGTATAACAAGATTTTGAGCGGCGGACCGAACTCTATCAGCAGCCGAGTATATACCTGTCTGATATGGGCCGTAAACCGCACCTATAATGAGGATGTTTGCGGTCGTATAAATATTTGCCGAAGCATTTGCTACAAAAAGGCTGAAAGAATCTCGTAAATGAGATAAAGATCTACTTATGTTCACGCGAGGATGGGAAATATAGCCTTGAGATTTACATATCACGATAGATGATAAGGCGACCGCCAGCGCTGGCCAGCTCAGAGCTAAGGCGGCTTTCCAGCTATCGCTCGGCCCGTGCACAAAAAAGAAGATAATTGGCGCACTTGAGAGACGAAATAACGTTGTTAACCCAGTCAAAATCCCGACATTTTGCCGCCCTTGAAGTAGCCATGCGAAGTTTATGATATTTGCGACGGTAGATATAGACATTATCAGGGCGATAATATTTATATCTCGCCCTCCATATACGAGTAAATATGCGGCAGCGCCTATAATATATATAGGGAATATCATCAATTTAGAAATAGATATGTCCCAGAATAGCTCGCTTATGCCAATTTTATCATCAGTATCTGCGGCGAGCTTTGCCCCTGAGATGCCAAAGCCCCAGTCAATTAACACAACTCCGTAAAACGATATTGCCGTACCGATAGATATCATACCAAAATGGTATGTTCCTAAGTGTACGGCTAAATACGGAAACGTCAAAAGAGGGACAATATAATTGGCGAAATGTGCTGCCAGCATGTAGAAGACATTCTTTCGAACAGCTGCCACTTGAAAACGTCCCTTTATAATTTACACCAGAAAAATAATTGAGTTCAGTTATCTTCCTCTGTCGAAAGACTTTTCAGGCGTTTAGCGGGGACGCCGCCGTATAAGCCATTGGCTTCGGTGGTCCGAGTAATGAGTGCCTGTGCTGCGATTACGCAGCCTTCGTTGATGGTAACCCCAGGAAGGATGGATGCACCCATCCCGACCCAGCACCCTTGTTCTACGATTACCGGCTTTGCAATCAGACCGTCTTCAGTCCGCCTTCGGATCTTTGAATTACGGTATTCATGAGTTCCGGTCAAAATGCGAACATAGGGCCCAATCCGCGCAAAGTCCCTTACATGTATCGTGCCTGCGCCATCAAGAAAACATCCGACATTTATAAAAGCAAATCGCCCTATTGTAATTTTCGAGCTTCCAAAAAAGACCATCGGTGAGATCTCGGCCGTACTGTCGACCTGGATACCCATGATCCTTAATATTATTCTTCGAGATTTATTGCTTATAAGTTGGCTCTGCTGAATGACATTCAGAAGCCTGAAAATCTTTTCATTCATAATTTCCGCCATTAGTCAATACGAAGGAGAATGTGTATCCTCTAAGAAATCTATAGAGGGCATGTTCCGTTGAGATATTCTATCGAATCGATGAAGTCGCGTGCGGCTCGATCCCAGCTGAAATTTTCGGCGAGTTTTTCGCGGCTTACGGTATCGGGTACGCGCAGTGGGCGATCAGTGAAGTGGCCGACAATGAGGTCGGCGAGCACGCGTTCGGCGTCCAAGGATTCCGGGTCAAACATCTCTGCGAGTCCTCTGGCTACTTCTGTCATGGCGGTGCGATTAGATGAGATCACAGGTAGGCCAAAAAGCAGCGCATCCAGTAGGGGTATACCAAATCCTTCCGCCGCGCTTGGGTAAACGAACAGAGAAGCGCCGCGATAGAGGGATATAAGTTGTGCATCGTCTAAACCAGTGCGGTGCTCGATACGTGGGTCTATTGGCAATGTGTATTTATAGCCAAGATCGTGCCCACCAACTATGATGAGGCGAACGTCAGGCAGTGCGGCGCGGACGAAGGCGTTTACCAGCAGGGGAACGTTTTTGCGTGGTTCGATTCGACCAACGGCAAGGATGTAACGGCTGTCGGTGACTGGGACTTGCGTCACCTCATAGACATCGTTTGGGAAAGAAGGGCCATTCCGCACTAGTTGCAACCTAGGAGGACTAAGCTGATACAGTCTTTCTAACTCGTGTCGCGTATATTCGCTCACTGCAATTACCATTTTGGCTCGGCGTATTGCAAGAGTAAAGAAAACTCGAGTCCGGATACGCATCAGCCAGGGAAAAAAATGGGGATGAGTGAGGGGAAGGAGGTCGTGTATAAATACAATGTGCCGGCCTCTAATGGGTATCATGTACTGAAATACGCCAATATCTATTCCGTCGCGACGGAATAGGCGGGGAAATACCTTTAGTAGTCTTTTTACCGCGCCGACGTGCCTCAATTCCTTATACTGATAGCATTCGACTTCTAATGTTGCGCGAGCTTCATCAGGATCGTCTGCATAGACAACAAGCTTGTGATCGCCGAGGTGAGGAGGCAGAGCGCGCAGCAGTGCCGCCACTGTAGTGCGTGTACCTTGGAACTTGCCAGTTAGCACATGGCCATCAAAACCAATCCGCACGAATTACATCTCCAATTTGTTTTTACACCTATCGTAACTAATCTTAAAAAACCATTAGACGTAAATAGCTTTATTCGTAAAATTGGAGACGCATGTTCGTCTTATAACACTCTGTCTTCTAGACTTGACTGGCTCGCAAACTACTCTTTCAGCTGAATAATATCTTACCTTTAGATCAGAAAAATCTAAAACAGGATGATAGTTATTTAGTGGTTTGCTTCGCTCTCTCGTGCCAGGATTCGATACAATTCGAAGTAGACAATCCGGCTTCGGACCGTTGAAATCGGTCTCACTGGTTCGCCGCGCCCTTGAGCTTGCCGACCTTCTGCGCGCCGGCGGCGGTGGTGACGAGGATGTCGTTGCCGTCGACGACGATGTAGACGTCCTCCAGCCCGATCACCGAGACGCGCGGCCCGTCGCTGTCGACCAGCACGTTGCGGCAGTCGACCAGCTCGACATCGCCGACCATGGCATTGCCGTTTTCATCGCGATCGCGTGCGACGTGCAGCGCCTGCCAGTTGCCGATGTCGGACCATGCCATGTCGGCCGGCACCATGGCGGCGCGCTGCGTGTTCTCCATGACGGCGTAGTCGACCGATTCGCTCTCGACCGCGGCGAACGCTTCTGGATCGGGGTGGAAGCGCCGGCCGTCTTCCTGGCCCTGCTCGACCGCCTTGCGCACCGCCGCCAGGATCGCGGGCCGGTGCGTCTCCAGCTCCTTGAGAAAGTCGCTCACCCGGAAAGCGAAGATGCCGCCGTTCCACGCGTAGATCCCCTCGTCGAGGAAGCGCTGCGCGCGTTCGAGGTCGGGCTTCTCGACGAACTGGGCGGTACGATAGCCCTTGTCGCCGATCGCCTCGCCGCGCTTGAGGTAGCCAAAGCCGGTCTCGGGCGCAGTCGCCTCGATCCCGAAGCTGACCAGCCAGCCTTCCTGCGCCAGTTCGGCGGCCGTGCAGGCCGCGTTCGCGAAAGCTTGCGGGTCGCCGATGTGGTGGTCGCTGGGGCAGACCAGCATCACGGCATCCTGCGGCAGACGCAGCGCCGCCAGCGCGATCGCGGCGGCAGTGCTGCGCGCCGCGGGCTCGACGATGATCGAGGCGCCGTCACCCGCCTCGAGCTGCGCCTCGACATGTTCCAGATGCGCGGTGCCGGTGACCACCACGGGCGGCGCGAAGCCGCCTGTGTTCGGGCACCGGGCCAGCGTCGCCTGGAACAGCGTGGTGTCGCCTACCAAGGGCAGGAACGGCTTGGGCTTGGACACCCGGCTGCGTGGCCACAGACGCGTGCCGCTGCCGCCGCAAAGGATTACGGGTACGATGTCGGTCATGCAGTTCCCCTGATGCTGCAAGTGCGAGTTAGGCGATCTGCGGCTATCAAGCTACGGGAATATGCGGGTGATGATGGAGTGAGTTCGCTTCGGCAATTAGGCCGTGAACTCATAAACGTCGTTCACGCGAGACGGCTGTAGAAGTCCTCGTTGGCGGCTACATGGCTTTGGAGCACTGCCAGAGCTCGCTGTCGGCCTCTCCGCTGAGAACGTCCAACTCGTCCAGGCCATCATGCCATCGCTTCTCCAGGAGGTTCCACCGCTTGTCCTGGGTCGATGTAGGCACCGGTACGCCGAGGCCCCGCAATACCACTCCGAGTTGATGCGCCGCTTTACTGGTGCCTAAATCTGTGAGTGCGCCGACGACCTCTCTTGCGTCCAAATCATGCGTCGATGTTGGAAATGTGTTCAGGCCGCCATTGCTTGCCCCGCCCATAAATAAGCTGGCGATTGCAGCAGCACGCTTGTTGCTTCCCCGGTTCATACGAAGCAGGGCTATTCTTCATTACGAAGTTGTTCCAAGCGCGGTCTGAACAGGTCAACATGGCTGCCTACCTACACCATGCCACCAGTGTATGCTACGGGACGAATGCCACTTCATAGCTTTCATATCGTGTCTTCAGATGCGCCGAACATAGGACATTCGTGCTTTCGAGTAGGAATTGCCCTGCCCCTCCCCGCCATGTGATACAGCGCGCATGGCCTCCGCCCCTGCCCAACCCGAGCTTTTCCAGCTCGACAGCCCCCTCACCGGCGAAATTCGGGGCGAGCGATCGCTTATGGCGTTTCCGTTCTTTGCGCTCAGCAAGAACGCCTGGATGAAGCCGCTGGCCTATGCCACGCCCGATGTCTCGATCGAGGTGCGGCCGAGCGCGCGGGGGGTGGCGACGATCTATGACAAGGAGATCGTGCTCTACATCGCCTCGCTGATGGCCACCAAGCTCGACCAGGGCGCGCCGGTCTCGCAGGACTTCATCTTCACCGCGCACGACTTGTTCAGCGTGACGGGCGCGAACCATTCGGCGCGCTCCTATGCGCGGCTCTCCGATGCGCTCGAGCGGCTGCAGGGCACGCAGATCCGCACCAACATCGAGGCCGGCGGCGAGGGCGAGGAAGGCTTCTTCTCGTGGCTGTCGGAAGCGCGACTGCAATATGCCCGCACGCGTCAGGGCGAGAAGCGGCTGAAGGCGGTCAAGGTTCGGCTCTGCGATTGGCTGTTTCGCGCCATTCTGCGCGATCGCCAGGTGCTCGACTATGCCGCCACCTACTTCCAGCTCGGCCCGATCGAGCGGCGGATTTACGAGGTCGCGCGCTCGACCTGCATCGAGGGCGAGGCGCTCGAGATCGACTTGCGCACGTTCCGGTTGCAGATCGGCTTCCAGAACCACCTCTCGAACTTCCGCATCGCCATGCGCCAGATCGCGGCGGCCGATGCCATTCCCGACTATCACCTGGAGCTGATCGAGGATGCGCCCGAAGCCAAGGCGCCGGAGGGCTTGGGCCGGGCAGGCCGCAAGGCCGCGCGCGCGACCGTGGTGATCACCCGGCGACCCGAGGTCCTGCTCGAGGAGCAAGCCGCCTGACTCGGCGCCCCCGCCCTGCCCTGGCGGCAAGCGGTCGGGGCGGAGTGGTCCCGCCGCGCTGAGGCCTCATGGGAGTGCGGTGCCCGCGCTACCGCCCTTCACCTGCTTATGATCGGGCTGAGCCGGGCGCCAGGAGCCTTGGTGACGAATCGGCCACGACTCAGGGCCTCGGACACGGAACAATTCCTACTCGAAAGCACGAACCTGGCAGGCGATTCCTATTCGAAAGCACGAATGGGGAACGTCATTTCTACTCGAAAGCACGAATCCGGCAGGCAATTCCTACTCGAAAGCACGAACTTTTTCGGGGTATTCTACTCGAAAGCACGAACCGGGATGGCTTCCAGAGTAGGATTTTAGCTGCAACAGTGCCGCCGATCGCATGCGTTCGGCAGGAGGCTGGCACGCGGGCGATCGATCGGAACGAAGGGATGGCCGTGACCGCATAAAAAGAAAGCCCGGCACGAAGGCCGGGCATCCTAGATGGTAAGTGGAGCGACGTCGCCAAACGTCGAACCGGGTCAACACTACCCCTCCTCCATACGCCAGATCGAACCCCGGTTCAAGGATGCGCGTTTCGCGCCACGGATTTGTTTTGCCTGGTGACGGCCCTCGCGATGGAGGGACGAATGGGAACGCATACCCTGAGCGATGCGCTCGGCACGGCGCTGGCGGGCGCCCTGCCCCGGCTTCAAGCGCATGCGCCGCGGCGCAAGGCGCGATCGGGCACACCGCACCCCACCGGCGCGCGCGTGCTGCGCGACAGCGTCGAGGCGGGGACGTTCGAGGAAGTGTTCTTCGTGCCGCCGGCCAAAGGCGAGACCGACCGGATGCTGCGCGCCGCCCGCCGCGGGCTCGACGCCGGGCGGCAGCTCGCACGCGAGGCGCGCGCCGGCGCACGCACCCTCACCTCGGCCGAACGCCTGTTGACGCGGCTCACCGCCGCCAGTGTGCGGATCTTCGAGGAGATCCTGACGCTCGCACGCCTCAACCGCGGCCGCGTGTTCCCCAGCTACGACTGGCTCGCCGAGGCGACTGGCCTTGGCCGCGCCACGGTCGCGCGCGCGCTCGCGATCCTCGAGGCGATCGGCTTCCTGATGCGCCAGCGTCGGTTCAAGCGGATCGAGGGCGATGGCCCCGGCCCGCGCTACGAGCAGACGTCGAATGCCTACAGGGCGCTATTGCCCGGCTTCCTGCTCGCTTACCTGCCTCGCTGGATGCGCCCTGCCCCCGTTCCTGACGACGCGCTCCACCGCGCTGACGACCAGGCCGAGGAGCTCGCCTGGATGCGCGGCCAGCTGTCCTGCCGTGAATGGGCACAGACGACCGTCGATGGCCCGCTCGGCAAGGTGCTGGCGCGTTTGGGCGCCGCACTCGATCGCCAGGAGCGCGAGTCTCAAATCAATACGCAACCGCTACCCGATTCATTCATACACAAAGATCAGCGGAGTTGGCCTAGTCGGCCAACGAGCCATGCCTGACGGCAACCAAACCAAACGACCCCGTATCCACCGAACCCTCAGATCAAGCCGATAGGTCTGAAGCGCCGCTACGCGGCGCAAGTGCTCCCAGCGGGAGCAAGCGGCCCTGCCCGGTGCGATTATGAGGTTTGCCTAAGCCGAGAAGATCGACATTCAGTCCTGTTGATCTTTGAGAGACTCTTGGCCTTTGCGGGAGGGGGCAAAATCCTACGCTAAGGATTTTGGCCAGCGATAAGCGCGTCCTTGGAAGGACTTCATGATGAATGCGAAGCAGATCAAATTGCGAACGGTCAGCGGCGTATTTTTCCGGTCTGTCCTGGCCGATCGAGTGAACGATGTGCTCGCACCGGCACGTCCGGAAAGCGCGGGCCGCTACCATCGTCCCGGCCAGACCACTCTTTATATGAGTCCCAAGCTCGAATGGGCCATGATCGCGGTATCGGGTTATATCCGGGAGGACGGTCGACCTCGTGTGGTAGTGCCGTTGATAATCGACGAAGCCCGTGTGCTCGATCAGCACGACGAGGAAGCATGTCGTCTGCTCGGTATCGATCGCGAGCTTTCAAACGCACAATGGCGTCCCGCGCTGGAGGCTGAACAGGAACCACTGTCTTGGCGCAACGCTGACGCCGCGCGTGAAGCGGGCGCGGACGGCATCATCGATCGCTCGCGGCAGATTCCGGGAGGATGGCACGTCAACCTGTTCCGCTGGAACGAGCTTGGAGGCCCATCGGTCGTCGTTACGGGCGTTCCTATCGCCATCCACCTCTCATCTGACGGTCCGAAGTGGGGCTTGTAATCGGTCTGCGCGGACGTTTTGAGCCTGGCTTAGCGTAGGATTTCGCCTCTCCCGCAAAACGCCACCTTTGCCTCAGCGACAAAGGATATCCTAAATATGTCCATAGCCTTTCCATATGGAATCAACATGGAAATCCTTGCCAGAGGGATAGCCTATCGGTAGTCAGTCGATATTCTACCGATTGCCCGAGGAACACCGATGCCGGCCATTTCTGTCGCCAACCCCAAGGGGGGCGCGGGCAAGACCACGCTCACGTTCGTGCTCGCCTGCGAACTTGCGCGTAGTGGAGCATCGGTCGCGGTGATCGATGCCGATCCCAACGCGATCATCGCTGGGTGGGGCCGCAAGCGGGCGCAGGAGGGCAGGGGGGCACCATTCGAGATCATTGCCGGACCCAAGGAATCCGAACTGGTGCGCTTGGTCGACCAGCACACCGCCTCGCACGATTTCGTCCTGATCGACCTGGAGGGCACCGCCTCGCGCATGACCTCGCGCGCGCTCGCCCGCTCGCACCTGGTGCTGATCCCGTTCAACCTCTCGCCGATCGACGCCGAGCTCGCCGCCAACGCCGTGAGCCTGATCCAGGAGGAAGCCGAGGCGCTCGGCCGCGACATCCCGTTCCGCCTGGTCCGCAGCCGCGACAACGCCGCGATCCAGACCAAGACCGCCCAACGCATCATCGCCGCGATCACCGAGGCCGAACTGCCGCTGTTGCCGGTCGGGCTCGTCGAGCGCGCGGCCTATCGCGACATCTTCGACTTCGCCGCGACGCTGGAGGAGCTCGACGAGGGGACGACCTCAGGCGTGCCCGCGGCGCGCAAGAACGCCTACGAAGTGGCCCGTTCGGTGCTGCAGGCACTGCAGGAGGAGATCGCGCGATGAGCGGCTATGGCTTCGGCAAGAAACCTGCGGGCGGCGCCGGCGCGAACACCGGGGCAGGGGAGGGCGCCGGCGAGCCCGAACGCCTCGACCTCAGCGGCATCGTGCGTGCCCCCGTCCAGCTCGATCCCGCGCGCGAGGAAGCCGCCATCCGCCGCGGCGATGCCCTGGGCTTCGTCGACCGGGATGCCGCAAGCAGCGCTACGGGCGAAATGTCTGGCGAGACCGCCCCACGCCGCCGTCGCCGCTCGGCCCAACCGCAAGTCAGCGTGTTCATCAAGGGCCCCAAGGACACGCTCGACTGGTTCGTCGAATACACCAACCAGCGCGGCCACCGCTCCTACTGGGAAACGCTCGAGGAGTTCCGCGCGCTGGCGGAGGGCAGGAAGTAGCGCCAGGCATCCTGTGCTCGGCGTGACGCTCAAGGATGGAGCGGGGGCGTCGGCTAGCGATACTCCTTCCGAGTGGGCGAAGGTTCTGGTTTCCTTCAGAAAGCTGCGCCACACTGCGGCATCGATCGGTCCGATGAATGGGGGAATGCCGTTGCGCAGGAATGTCTTGGGGTGGGCCGCGCTGATGGCATCCATGTCCGCACCGCTCGCGGCACAGGAAACATCGTTGCCGGGAGCGCCGAGCGCGCAGGGCGACCTGTCGGTCACGATCTACAACAACGACGTGGCGCTGGTGCAGGACGTGCGCACGCTCGACTTGCGGGAAGGGCGTGTGCGCCAGGATTTTCCCGACGTCAGCGCGCAGATCCGGCCTGCGACGGTATCGCTCACCGTGCCCGATGCGGCCATCGTCGAGCAGAACTTCGACTATGACCTGCTGTCGCCCTCGAGCCTGATGGAAAAGGCGGTGGGCGAAACGATCACGCTGGTCCGCACCAATCCTGCCACCGGGGCCGAGACGCGCGAGCGGGCGCGGGTGCTCGCGGTGAACGGCGGTGTCGTCCTGGACATCGACGGGCGGATCGAGGTTCTGCGCGACGATGGCTTGCCGGTTCGGGCGGTGTTCGACCGGGTGCCGGAATCCTTGCGCGCGCGCCCGACACTTTCAGTGACGTTGGCCAGCACGCGGTCGGGGGCACGTCCCGCGACCCTGTCCTATCTCAGCGGCGGCCTGAGCTGGAATGCCGACTACGTCGCCATGTTCGACGACAAGAGCGGCAAGATCGACGTCCAGGGCTGGATCACCCTGCAGAACACCAGCGGCACGACCTTCACCAATGCGAAGACTCTCCTGGTGGCCGGCGATGTCGGCAGTTCGGACGAGGCCAACGCCTATATGCCGCGCCCCCGCCGGATGACGCGCACCAGCCCCGGCACCGAGCAGTCCGGCCGGGAGCAGCTTGGCGATTTCTACCTCTATCCCTTGGCGCAGAGGACCACGATCGCCAACCAGCAGACCAAGCAGGTCAGCTTTCTCGATGTGAAGGGCGTGACGGCCAGTTCGGCCTACCGTTACGAGAACAGCTGGCTTGGCAGCGCCGAGGAGGCCCGCAGCGCCCAGAGCGTGCTGCGCTTCGCCAATTCCGGGGCTGGGGGGCTCGGCGATGCGCTGCCGGCCGGAACGGTACGCGTCTACATCCGTGACGCGCGCGGGCAGCCGCAGTTCACCGGCGAGAACAGCATCGGCCACACGCCGCAAGGGTCGACCATCGCCTTGCCGACGGGGGATGCCTTCGATGTGAAAGTGCAGCCGGTGGTGGTCGAGCGCACCCGCGTGAATGCCGACCGCTGGCGGACCCGGATGCGCTATCGGCTCACCAATGCCCGCTCGCGCCCAGTGACGGTGGAGCTGGTGCAAAGCGGATTGGACTGGGCGGACACCCGCATCCCCGAGGAGAGCCGCACCAGCGAGCGCCGCGATGCCGGCACCGCAGTCTGGCAAGTGCCGGTCCCGGCCAATGGAGAAGCGGTGATCACCGCCACGTTCGAAACCCGGTACTGATGATGCGGCGGTGTCTTGCTGCCGCACTGCTGGTGCTGGCGGCGATGCCTGTCGCAGCGGCGGCGCAAGCTGCGAGGACCGTGGTATCGTCCGCGCCCGATCGTGTCGCGCTCACCCTCTACCGGGCGGCCAACGCTCGCGGCGAGATCGATCGCGCGGATCCACGCGGCTTCGCCATGGTGACCGAGACGCGCAAGGTCCATCTGCCGCGTGGCCGTGCCGAATTGCGCTTCGAAGGGGTGGCCGAAGGGATCGTGCCGGTCAGCGCGGTGATCGAGGGACTACCCGGAGGCACGATCGAGAAGAACCGCGATGCCCGCCTGCTCTCGCCCGCCTCGCTGATCGACGGGACCTTGGGCCGCCAAGTGACCATCACCCGGACCGACAAGGCGACGGGCCGCCAGGTAAGCGAGGATGCGATGATCGTGGCGGGTCCGCAACCAGGCGTGGTCCTGCGCACGGCGACGGGCATCGAGACGCTGCGCTGCTCCGGCCTGCCCGAGAAGCTGAGCTTCGACGCTGTGCCGGCAGGCCTCGGCAACAAGCCGGTGCTGAGCGTGACGACGGACAGCCCTTCGGCGCGCACCGTGACCGTGCGCCTCAGCTACCTGGCCTCGGGGTTCGACTGGCGCGCCAGCTATGTCGCCACGCAGGCAGCGGACGGCCGGACGCTGGACCTGTTCGCCTGGCTGACGCTCGCGAACGGCAATGGGCAATCCTTCGCGCAAGCGCAGGTCAATGCCGTCGCCGGCCGCCTCAACCGCGTTGGAACCCGCGCGTTTCAAGCTGCCGTCGCACGCCTGAGCCTTGCCTGTTATCCGCTGGGCACGACGACCTCAGGCCTGTCCCTGAAGAGCCTGCAGGTGCAGGATATCGTCGTTACCGCCCGTCGGCGGTCCGAAGATCGGATCGCTCCAATGGCCATGGCCCTGCCGGCGCCTCCACCCCCACCGCCTCCTCCTCCGCCGCCGCCAGAAGACCTCGGCGACCTGAAGCTCTATCGGGTGCCGGAGCGTGTGACCGTCGCCGCGCGGGGGCAGAAGCAAGTGGCCCTGCTGTCGCGGGCCCAGATCCCGTTCGTGCGCCGCTACCGCCGCGCGGTCTCGCCCTGGCAGACGCTCGACGCGGCGCCCACCGCGATCGTGCTCGAAGTTCGCAACGAAGCCAGCTCCGGCTTGGGCCTGGCGCTTCCTCAGGGAACCACGGCGCTTTATGCCGAAAGCCCCCAGGGCCGGCAGCTCCTAGGACTCGGTGCGCTCACCGATCGGGCCGAAGGCGAGACCTTCCGCCTTGCCGCCGGCACCAGCACGCAAGTCAGGATCAGCCAGAAGACCGCCGCCCCAAGGGAAGTACGGCTGAGCGTCACCAATGCGAACCCTTTCTCCGTCGCTATCGATATTCCCATCGGCGCGCCGGGCGAGAAGATCGCCGCACAAGGCGAGACTCTCCCCCGGATCGACGGGATAGTAACCTGGACCCGAGAACTGGCGCCCGGCGACGTAGCGGAGCTGCGCTACACGTTTTAGTAGATCAAAGTAAGATATCTAAAGGATATCCTATAGATATAGACAGGATATCTACTTTCTGGCTATATTGAGGTGCCCTTACGCTGGCGTTGTCTCGCGTACGATCCCCAATGCCTGCTCGTTCAGCGTCTCGGCGCGTTCGGGGGTGGCGCTTTCGGTGTAGCAGCGCAGTTCGGGTGCGTTGCCGCTGGGGCGCAGGTGGATGATGTCGCCGCTGGCGAAGGTCAGGCGCAGGCCGTCGGTGGTGTCCGAGGCGGTCGCTTCGCCAAGATCTGCGATCGAGCCGAACATCGCGCTGGCCTTGGCCAGCACATCGCCTTGCTCGAGATGGGCGAGCAGGGCCTGGCTTTGGCTGGTGGGATAGTCCTGGATGCGGTCGCTGAAGGTGTAGCGGGGCGGCAACTGCGCCTGAAGGGCGGTGAGGGGTACGCCCTGGCGCTTGGCTTCGGCCAGCACCGCGAGCATCGGCAGCACGGCATCGCGCGTGGGCAGGGCGCCTAGCGTGCGGCCGTCGCGGGACACATCGGTGCCCAGGATGAAGCCGCCGTTGGCCTCGTACCCGCAGGCGGTGGCGCCGGTCTCGATCAGTTCGTTCATCGCCTTGATCACGTAGGGCGAGCCGATCCGCGTGCGCCTTATCTCCTTGAACAGGCCCGACAGTTCCAGTGCCGAATTGCAGCTGACCGGCGCCGCCACCGCGGCGATGCCGAGCGCCTGGGCGCACAGGATGCCGAGCACGTCGCCGCGCATCCACGCGCCGGTCTCGTCCGCCAGCAGCGGCCGGTCGGAGTCGCCGTCGGTGGAGAGGATCGCGTTGAGTTTCAGCTCGCTTGCCCATTGCCGGCCGAGCGCTTGGTCCTCGGGGCGGACCGCCTCGGTATCGACCGGAATGAAGGTGTCCGAGCGGCCGAGGCGAGTGACTTGCGCGCCCAGGCCCTCGACGATGGCGACGACCATGTCGCGCCCGACCGCCGAGTGCTCGTAGACGCCCAGCTTCAGGCCGCGCAGCGCCTCGGGCCCGAAGAAGTCGGTGTAGCGCGCGACATAGGCGGTCGCGGCGTCGATCGGCGCGCTGGCCGGCTCGGGCGTCTTGAGCATGCCGGCTTCGTCGAACACATCAGGCAGGGCTACGCTCTGCGCGCGCATCGCCTGCTCGTCGGGCTTGAGCACTTCGCCGTCGACCCGGTTGAACTTGATGCCGTTGCGGTCGGCCGGGATGTGGCTGCCGGTGACCATGATCGAGGGCAGGGTGCGCGCAAAGCCGTAGCCGGCGACGGCGGGGGAGGGCACGAACTCGCACAAGTCCGCTTCGCCTCCCATGTGCCGGACCGCCGCCGCGCAGGCCGTCATGATGCGCGGCGTCGAGGGGCGCAGGTCGCCAGCGATGGCGACGTGGCTGCCGGGCGCGAACTGGCCGATGGCGGCAAGGTGCTGCAGGAAGGCGCAGGTGTAGGCGAAGCAGACCAGGTCGGTCATGTCCACGACCCGCCCACGCGCCCCGCTGGTGCCGAAGGCGACGCCCGATCGCGTCATCAGGTCGGAGATCGAAACCGTCTGTGTCATGCCTTGCCTCGCTGTCGACTTGCACCGCTCCCTAACAGGAGGCTTTGCGGATAGGAAAGTGGTGGTTCGGGTGGGAGCGCGCTTTGCCCTTCCTAATGGTCCTGGCGCTTTGCGGTTGCCAAGCATGATCTTGGTCGATCGTGTCTGGTGCGCCGCGCCCCCGGCATTTGGGCGCCTTTGCACTTGGGAGATGCTGCGGACGAGCCTTGCCCTTGCTGTCGCTGAAAGTCGATGGCTTAGGTAATTGACATTAGGTAATTGTACCTTAGGTCCTGTTTTGAGGGCAATTTACCAGGGGCATTTGTGGGCATGGTGCGTCAATTCGCGATGGGGCGGCGTTCGCGCGCGCTCATGATGAGGTCTGGCGCCACGGCGCTCGCGTTCATGCTCCATCAGCAGGCCTGGGCCGATTGCACCCCCGATCCCACGCAGGCCGGGCAGACGACCACTTGCTCCGGGCTCGACGCCGACGGGATCGTAATTGCCAACTCTGGCGCTACCGTGATCGTAGCGAACGGTGCAGTCGTCGCCGGCAGCAGCGCGCCTGCGATCAAGGTCGCCATGCCTGTCACCAGCTACTCTTACGGGACCCGTACGGCCGAGATCCAAGTCAACGGTGTCGTCAACGGAGGTGCCAATGCCGGCATCCAGGTGGAGCCCGGCTCCCTGGCCGGGTACACTTACGACAACGGCGGTTCGTCCGTGCGCATCACGATCGGCGCGAGCGGAACGGTCAGCGGCAGCACCGGCATCAGCGGCGTCAAGACTCCGGACAACGCCTATGCCAGCAGCGTGGTCGCTCTGGAAAACAGCGGCACGGTGAACGCCACCAGCGGTCCTGCCATCGCCGTTGAAAACTACGGCCCGACCTTCTCGACCATCACCAATCGCCAGGGTGCCTTCATCGGAGGTATCGCTGCCAGCTTTGACACTCTCGCCAACGCCGGCACGATCGACGGGGTATTGGGCGCGGCCATCGCGCCCTCTTCCACAAATGGCTACCGGGCAAACGCTGTCGACAATCAGGGCCTGATCACGTCGTCGGGCACTGCTGCGACGATCATCGCCGGGAACAGCCTCAACAACTCGGCGATGATCTCCAACACGGGCACCGGCGTGGCGATCAGCGCCGGTACCTCGTATCTGACGCTGCGCAACGAAGGCAGCGGCACCATCACCGCCAACGGTACGGCGATCGATGCACCATATGCGATCTCGTTGATCAACGCGGGCCGGATCATCGGCAATGTCGTTGCCGGCTCCGGCATCTCATACACCGGCAGCGTCGTCGACAATGGCCGCGGTGTGATCGAAGGCAACCTGCAGTTCGGTAGCAGCTTCGATACACTCTACATCGGCTACGCCAATGGCGCCTTCCGGACCGGCGTGACCGGCACGATTGATGGTGGCGCCGAGAACGACACCGTCATCGCCCGGTTCCTCGCCGACGCGACCGTCACCGCGGCAGCGCCTGCGATCTCCGGGTTCGAAAGCTTCGGCATCGAAGCGGCGAAAGGCACCCGGGTCATCCTGGACAACGGGTTCTCGACCTCTGGGGGGCTGATGCTGAGCGGAGAGGGTACGGTCGAGAACCGCACCGCGCTGACGTCATACGGACTTGTCCTCGCAGGTAGTTCTGCCAATTTCGTGAATACGGGGAGCATCAAGAGTGCTTTTGGAACCGCGATCGCGGGTTCGTTTGAAACTTTTGACAATGCCGGCGAAATCATCGGGGTTGGGGCGGCAATCACCAGCTCGGTTCGAGGTTCTCTGTTCAGGAACTCAGGCCTGATCCGCTCGACTGCTGGTATCGGCCTGCAAGATCTAGGCTCCAGCTTCGCCATCGGTAAGGGCATCGAGAATAGCGGCACGATCGAAGGCGCCACGATCGGCGTGGATCTTGGCACCAACCTTATCAACACTGGCACCATCCGCAGCGCGGCTACAGGCGTCAGGCTGTCGTATGGTATCCTGGAAAACCGCAGCGGCGGCTTGATTGAAGGCGGCCAGCAGGCGGTGAACGTCGGCTATAATTCGACGCTGGTGAATGCGGGCACCATCAACGGCAACGTCACCCTGCAGGATGGCTATTATACCTCCGGCTACGGCAGCATCCGGTTCTTCATGCTCGAAGGCGGTGTGCTGAATGGCAACCTTGCTCTAGGAAACAACGCAACGCTGGTCACCGAGCTCGCCGGCACGGGAACCAGCGGTTTTGCCGGGATCAACGGCAGTGTGACCTCTTCCGGAGGCATGGTCCGCTATCGTGTGCGTGAAGATGCCACCGCGACCATTCCGTCGCTCACCGGGTTCCGGTCTGTCGGATACGACTTGTACGATGGCGCGGCGCTGACGCTCTCGTCTGGCTCCGACGTCACGCAGCCGCTCGTCTTTGCCGGCAACGGGAGCGTCGACCTCAACGCCAATCTGGTCGCCACCGCGCAGCCGGCGATCCTCTCTGACACCGTGGCCGACCCGGCAAATTACAATACCGGGCCCAACGCACTGTCGATCGTCAGCCGTGGATCGATTACGTTGACCCGCAGTGACGCCAATACCTTTGCGCATGCCGTGCAACTCCGCGATGGCGACACGTTCACCAACGCGGGCACGATCACTGTGCGCGACTTGTCCGGCACCTCCTACCATCCCAGCGCCATCTACGGCGGCAAGGTCATCAACACCGGCACCATCACGGTGGAGAACGCCGAGGCGTTCTACAATTCGCAATCGGTCGAGAACTCGGGCACGGTCACCGGCAATGGGCCGCTTGCCCGGTACTTGCCGGGAACGCTGACCAACAGTGGCACGCTGACCAGCACTAACGGCCCTGCGCTGCAGCTCAGTGCGGTGACGCTGATCGACAACCTGGCCGGCGGCGTCATCTCTGGGGGCAATGGGGTCGCGCTTCAGGTCGGCGGCGGTTCGATCCGGAATGCTGGGACCATCAACGGCTCGGTCGATCTCTCCAACCTCAACGGCTATTACTACTACGGCACCAGCTACACCGCCGCTGGCGGCACGCTGAACGGCAATCTGCGCTTCGGGCGTGGTAACGATGTCCTGATCGAGACCACCGGCAGCTTCGGCGTGACCGGCGCGATCGATGGCGGTGACGGCTATGACGTCGTCGTGCATGCGCGCTCGGCGTCAGCGACCGTGGCGCTGGGCGACTTGCCGACCGGCTTCGAGAGCGAGACAGTGGGCGCCCTTGGGCTCGACACCGCGGTCACGATCACGGGCGCGGCCGGGCGCACAAGCGATATCGGCGTGTTCGGCGACGGCCGAATCATCAACCAGGCCGCGACCACTGGTTCGGTTTACAGCTCCTACTCCTACCTGCTGGGCCAAAATTACAGCAGTCAGCTTGCCTCGTTCGACAACCAAGCCGATGTAGGTCGCACGCTTTTCGTTCAGGCAAACGCGGTGACGAACAGCGGCAACGTCGGTTCAGCCGCCGCCACGTCGTCCGATGACGACGAACGCGGCATTGAGCAGTACGCTACTGGCACACTAAGCTTCAACAATTCCGGGACGGTGAACTCGGCCAACGGCCAAGCTGTCTATATTGGCGCTGATGCGCTTACCAAGGCCAGCATGGTCAACTCCGGCACACTTAATGGATCGCTCAGCGCTGCGCTGGGATTTACCGCGGATGCTCAAAATCCAACTGTGACCTTCCAGAACAGCGGTACGATTAAGGACTCCGCTGCTGAGTTCGCTGCCGTCGAATTGTTTGGTTATAATGGGTTTGAGACTGGCCGAACCATCGTCAAAGCCAGCGTGACCAACGCCGGTATAATTGAGCAGACGGGAATCGGCGGCGGAGCCTTATACGTCTCGTTCGATGACAATCTCCACCTGACGGTTCAGAATTCCGGTGTTCTTCGCTCCAATGCGGGGGGCGAGACCACAACCTATTCTTACCCCTACTATCCGTATCCACTTACATACACGATCACCAACCTCGCCGCCGCTATTGAGCTGAGTACAAGTGACCAGTCGTCGCAGATCACGATCAACAACGAGGTGGACGGGAAGATTGAGGCTACAGGGCCGTTGTCGGCAGCGGTGCTGACGGGAAGCGAGCTGACACTGAACAATGCCGGGACCATCAGCGGCTCCGGCGATACCACCCTGTCGAGCCCCGGTGACCTTGCCATCGAAATCTATGGCACCAATGTCATTGCTGGCGCGATCCAGACCTTCGGCGACTTCGACGACAGCATCGTCAACTCCGGCACGATCACCGGCTCGGTCGATCTGGGTGGCGGCAACGACAGCATCGTCAACACCGGCACGATGGCCGGCGCCATTCGCCTGGGTGCAGGGGACGACAGCTTCACACAGCGGATCTCGGCGGCGTTGAACGGCACAGTTTCCGGCGGCGCGGGCTTTGACACCTTCCGCGTCGACGCCACCGGCACCGGCGCCATCGCCGCAAGCCAACTGAACGGGTTCGAGCGGCTCGTGCAGACGGGTCCGGGCTCGGCCGCCTGGTCGGGCAGCTTCGAGGCGCCGACGATCGAGCTCGACGGCTCGACGCTGCTGGTCGCGGCCGGCACCACGTTGCAGACGGCCGGCGGCGTGACCGTGACTGGCGGCAGCGGCGCCGAGACGGTCGTCAACGCCGGCACGATCGCGGGCTCGGTGCTGCTGGGCGAAGGCAACGACACGTATCGCGACGTTGCCGGCAGCGTGGTCACCGGCACGGTCGATGGCGGCGCGGGGCAGGACACTTACGGCTTCGTCCTCGCCGGCGACCGGACCGTCACCCATGTGGGCAGCAGCTTCGAGAACCTGGCCGTCGGCGGCAGCGGAACGCTGTCCTACGCGCTCGACCAGTCGTTCGCGCAAGTCTTCCTCGATGGTGCGGGCCTTGCCGCGACGCTTGGCGGCCAGACGATCGGCGAAGTGCTGGGCGGCGCCGGGGCGGACGCGCTGAGCGTCGATGGCGACGTGGCGCGGGTCGTGCTGGGCGGTGGCGACGATCGCCTTTCGATCGGCAGCGCCTTGGCCGCGGGCACGTACGACGGCGGCGCCGGCATGGACGCGCTGACCTTCGCCCATGCCGGGCCGGTCACGCTTTCGGGCGTGGCCACCGGCTTCGAGACGCTGGCGCTGGGCGGCAATGCCCTCACCGTCACCGGAACGCTGGGCGCCACGGGCGATACCCTGGCGCTGGGCGCCGGGACCCAGGACGTGACGCTGGCCGGGGGCACCCTGGCGGGAGCGATCGATCTGGGTGCGGGCGACGATACCTTCCACTTGCGCGCGGGCACGCTGGCCGGCGGGCTCACGGGCGGTGCAGGCGACGACTTGTTCTCGCTCGAGACGGGCGCACCGTTCACGCTGACCGACGCGATCTCCGGCTTCGAGCGCTTCGCCTTGGGCGGCGCGCCGCTCACGGTCGCGGGATCGCTCGGTGCCGCGGGCGAGACGATCCGCTTCGATGACGGCGACGATGTGATCACGGTGGCGCCCGGCGGCAGCCTGACCGGTACGGTCGCCCTGGGCGGCGGCAACGACCGGCTCACCATTGCCGGCGCCTTTGCCGGTTCGGTGGACGGGGGCTCGGGCACCGATGCGGTGATCGTCAGCGGCGGTTCGCAGAGTGCGCCGGTCGCGTTCGGATCGCTCTCCGGCATCGAAAGCTATATCCAATCGGCGGGCTTTGCGACCGTCGCGGGCACTGCCAGCCTGGGCACCGCCAACCTCACCGGTGGGCGCCTGGTGGGCTTGGCCGGTTCGACGATCAACGCGGGCACCATCGCCGTGCAGCAGGGCGCGACCTTCGGCTCGGCCGGGACCGTGAACGCCAACATCTCGGTGGCGGGCGTGCTCAGCCCGGGCGCGTCGCCCGGCACGATGACGGTGAACGGCAATGTCGCGCTCGCCGCGACTTCGGTCTCGCTGTTCGAGATCACGCCCACCGTGTCCGACAAGCTCGTGATCTCGGGTACGCTCTCGATCGCGCAAGGAGCGACGCTGCAGCTCGCGCCGACCGGCACGCTCCAGCCCGGCCGCACGCTCGACCTGATCGTGACCGGCGGTGGCATCACCGGCAGCTTCACCACCGTGACGAAGCCGGCCTCGCTCTTCGGGGTCGTGGTGCAGAGCGCGAACCGGATCCAGTTGCTGGGGCAGTTCCTCTCCGACCCGAGCTTCAGCCCGCAAGTGCAGGCGAGCATCGCCTATACCAATGCGACGCTGCTCAACCTGCCGGCGAACAGTCCGCTGATCCCGGTACTGCCAGCGCTTGCTCCGGGTGGCGTTACGGATGCCGCCGCCTTCGCGCGCCTCACGCCAGAGCCTTATGCCAGCGCGGTGCAGCTGGGCGTCGAGCGCGGCCTGACCCTGGCGCGGGCGGCGCGGTCGCTCGAGTTCGCGGCCGGGGGCGACACGGCACACGCCTTCACCTTCGCGCAGACCTTGGGCGACTGGAGCCGCATCGGCGCCAGCGACAGCCTGGGCACCGCGCGCGCGAAGACGCAGGGCTATGGGTTCATCGGCGGCATCGGCTTCGCGGCCGAGCAGTGGGCCGTGGGCGGCTTTGCCGGCTACTTGAACGAGCAGCAGACGATCGCGGCGTTGGGCGCCCGGACCAAGACCGATGGTGTCGTCGCCGGCGTCCATGTCCGCTACGACACGGGCACGGTCATGGCTTCGGGCTCGGTGTTCTACGATGGCGCCAAAGCCGACACCCGGCGGGTCCTGCCGGCGAGCGGATCGGCCGATGCCGACTATCATCTGCGCGGGCTTGGCTTTGATGCCAAGATCGGCGCACGCCTGGCCACAGGGGGCGGCCTCGCCGTCACCCCGCAGCTCGGCACGACCTGGATCCGCACGCGCCGCAGCGGCTTCGTCGAGGGCGGCGGCAGCCCCTTCGCGCTTACCGTGGCGGGCGATCGCCAGTGGGCCGGCTTTGCCGATGCAAGCTTGAAGCTCGAGAGCGCTGGGGGCGGAGAAGCCAAGCTGCACCCCTGGGGCATCGTGGGCGTCCGCTACCAGCTCCAGGGCCGTGCCCCGGTGGCGGTCGCGGGCTTTGGTGGCGGCACCATCGGCCTCGCCGCCGCCGGCGCCCCGCGCACTCGCCTGTCGGGTACCGTGGAAGCCGGCCTCGACGCTCAGGTCGCGCCGGGCGTGGCGCTCTTCGTGAGCGGCACCGGCGAGTTCTCCGGCCGCGCCAACCGCGCCGGCGTCAACGGGGGCGTCAAGGTCTCCTTCTGACGCTCCAATGCGAAGGGCGCTCGGGCGAGTACCCGGGCGCCCCGGGCAGCCGGTGGTTTCGTGCCGGGCGCTCGAGCAGATGGGTCGATGATTTGAGATTTATCCCACGATACTGACGCTAAGCGATTATGTGGGATAATCCTGCATGGTCCGCGTCCGCCCCTTCAGCGATGAGCAGTCGCGCCTGTGGATGGCCGTGCAGGCTAAGCGCAATCCGCTCAAGCGCTCCAAGGACTGGCTGCAGGGCCTGGCCCTGCTCGATGCGGTGGCCGAGGCGATGCCGCACTATCCGCTCGATCCGAACTTTGAAGCCGGATTACCCGAGGGTTTGGTGCCCCACTTTGCCGAATGGCGAGCCCAACAAGCTGGTAGTGGAAGCGGGGCAGGTCGACGCTGGCACCGCCCATAAGCCCCATCGGCTGTCACTCGCCTTACCCGCCAGCGTGTCGTTAGAGTGGTCGAGTGGGCAACATGGCGGCGTCACGCCGCTTGATCGTCACAGAGGTCTTCGGATTTGGGTGAGAGCAAATGTAGCTGGCAAAGCTACTTTCCAACCCTGATCTCGCGAATGCTTCGAGCGTAGCTGCGGTTTGGCAAGAGAGGCCATTGGACCCCGAGCACTTTTGCTCCGCACGGTTGACTGACTTCAGGCGAAGTTGGGTTGCTCGCGGCAAGCTATTCTCGAAATCTTCCTGAATGTAGTCCAAATCTCCCGGCGTGATCGTTCTCACCTTCCGCGCCTTGCAGGTTTTATCAGTCTTCCTGGCCAAACGCTCGAAGGCTGCCCCCGCCAGAACCTGGCCATCAGCCGGCGGAGCGGATGCGAGTATCAGGGCGAGGAAAAGCATGATCACCTCCTATCAGACGATGGGCCTCGCTCGGGACGGCATCGATGAAAGGTAGTCTTTCCTGTATCGTCCTCATCTCTGATGGTCAGAGTCGATAGGTCGGAAGAGAGTGAGAGCTCTTTCTTCGCCTGAAACGTGGTCCCCTCGTTTTCAGACTTGAGCGTGACCACCAGGCGCCGGCTGTTCTCGATCACGACACGAACCGCATGCCCGTTGGTTTCATAGTAGTTGACCGAGTTGCTGGTCACCCAGACCTGCGTGTCTTCGATGGGTGCGGTCCGACAGTCTCGCGCATCGACGCTCCACCGGCCCCGAAATGACAAGGGTAGCACAGGGTGGGCGAGAACCGTTCCTCGCTCCTGGAGAGGACTGAGCACTATCGGCTTTGCCTCGGCAAGCCCGACGCCTGTCCCCGCGGCAAGGCCCACGAGCATCGCAACGCAAAGAGCTGATCCGTGGCGTGCTTCAACCATACGCTTCACCTGCTCCTGCCTTGATAATCGAAGCGTGAAGGGCATACCAGCGTTCGGACAACGCGCTGCGGCTTGTTGGCGCGCAAGCCCCGAAGTGACTCCCTCTTCAGAAGCTGACCCGTGCCGTGCCCAGGACCGAGCGGGGCGCGCCCGGCAGGTTCAGCAGCGGCGAGGTGCCGTGGCCCGATACGATGTATTTCTCGTTGCCGAGATTATAGACGTTCACTTGCAGTCGCACCGGGCCGGCCATG
>Ga0207644_10000151_pt1 | contig 49728 bp, 50 predicted proteins | sample KBSS73metaG_FD_184326 | JGI IMG/M metagenome (GOLD analysis project Ga0207644, IMG submission 184326) | Switchgrass rhizosphere microbial communities from Kellogg Biological Station, Michigan, USA - KBS S7-3 metaG (SPAdes) (version 2) | ecosystem: Host-associated > Plants > Roots > Rhizosphere... | reverse complement strand
GGACCTGCCGGTTCGTCTCGTTCATTGGCTGCTCGCGGGCCTGATCGGCTTTAGCTGGTGGTCCGTCCGCAACCACCACACCGACTGGCACATCTGGTCGGGATGCGCGATCCTGACGCTGCTGATCTTTCGCCTGCTGTGGGGATTCGTCGGGAGCTCGACTGCGCGCTTTTCGAACTTCGTTCGGGGGCCACGGGTAATCGCCGATTATCTCCGCGGCCGCTGGAGCGGTGCCGGTCATAATCCATTGGGGGCGATCAGTGTCCTCGTGATCTTCGCGGCACTTGCGTTGCAGGTCTGCCTTGGCCTCATCTCCGAAGACGAGGATGGCCTCTATGCAGGCCCGCTCTATCGGCTCGTCAGCACCGACATCTCAGACAGTGCGCGGGACATTCACGAACTATGGTTCAATGTAATCCTCGGCCTCATCGTGCTTCATGTTGCAGCCATCATCTTCTACCGGTTGCGCGGGAGGCATCTCACCAAGCCGATGATCACTGGGCGCGGCGTCCTCGAGCCAGGCACAAAACCGATGCGTGCGGGTAAGTGGTGGGTCGCGTTGACCTGCCTTGCCGTCTCCATCGGCATCACACGCTGGATCATTGCTGGCGCCCCGCCTTTCTGAAACGAACCGATCAACGGTCCTCGGCGCTGGCAAAACCTAGTCTTCGCTGTATGCCCCGTTCGCCGAGTATGCTCTGACGGGACGATCGTGTGACTGAAGCGACCAGGATTGCGAGCCCGCAACCGCTGCCATTTTCCCGACTGCTCGCTCACATTCTCGATGAGCATGCGCGCGATCGCCTCACCCTGAGCGAGCTATCTGCGCGACTGCGCGACCGCGCTTGGGGCGGGCTTTTGCTCATCTTTGCCGCGATCAATTTGCTTCCGCTTCCGCCTGGCGCAACGACGATCACGGGCCTGCCGTTGCTTGCAATCACCGCGCAACTTGCATTGGGGCGGCACCGGCCATGGTTTCCACGTAAGCTCGATGAACGCGGAATCAGCGCTGAATATCTGCGGCGGATCGCCGAGAAGATCGCGCCATGGGAGGCCAGGGTCGAGCGCGTTCTGAAACCCCGGCTTTGCGCACTGACCAGTCATCGGGCGGCGCGCGTGGTCGGGGCCGTCGGGTTCCTGCTTTCCGTGATCCTCTGGCTGCCCATCCCGCTCGGCAATCATGCGCCGGCGCTCGCGCTGACCCTGTTTGCCCTGGCGTTGATCTATCGCGATGGCGTGCTGGCGATCCTGGGTGCAGTGGCGACTATCGCGAGCATCGCGCTGGTTTCGCTTACGTTCGCGGCAGCGTGGTGGGCGGTACTCCAGCTTTGGAACCACATCAGCTAAGAACGGCGGCTTTCCCTTGAACCCTCAGGCGTTCGCCGCCACATCCCACCCATGTTGATCCACACCGAGCAGACGCCGAACCCGACGACCCGCAAGTTCCTGCCGGGCCAGACGGTCATGGACGGCGGCACGCGCGACTTCGCCGATGCTCAAAGCGCCGAAAATTCGCCGCTCGCGAAGGCCTTGTTCGATAGCGGCATGGTCGAGGGCGTTTTCTTCGGCCGCGATTTCATCTCGGTGACTGCGGGTCCTGGGGTCGCCTGGACCGACCTCGAGCCGCTCGTCCTCGAGACGCTGCTCGATCATTTCGTCAGTGGCGCTCCGTTGTTTGCGCCCGGAACTGCCGCCGGCGTCCATGTCGGCGAGGACAGCGATTTCGAAGAAGATCCCGCGGACGCGGACATCATCGACCAGATCAAAGAACTGATCGAGACCCGTGTCCGTCCGGCTGTCGCCCAGGACGGGGGCGACATCGTCTACAAGGGCTATAGAGAGGGGCACCTCTATCTCTCGATGCATGGCGCCTGCTCCGGTTGCCCCTCGTCGACGGTGACCTTGAAGCGCGGCATCGAGAGCTTGATCCGCCATTACGTTCCCGAGGTGGAAACCGTCGAAGCCGTATGATTCGGATTTTCTACGCCATCTAACTTTCTGGGGGTTGCGGCGTTGAGCCGCATGTGTCCACTATCTCCATCGACATGTTGCTCGCATTCGATACGTCGAGCGCTGCCTGCACCGCCGCTTTATTCGACGGGACAGGAACGTGCATTGCGCGCGCCGATGAGGTGATCGGCCGCGGCCACGCCGAGCGCCTGGTGCCGATGATCGCAGAATTGATGAATGGCAGGTCGGCCGACCGCATCCTCGTTGGCGTGGGCCCAGGCAGTTTCACCGGCATCCGCGTCGCGATAGCTGCAGCGCACGGCCTCGCAATCGGCTGGAACGCTGAGCTCTCCGGAATGAACTCGCTGGCGCTGCTCGCCGCCGGAGCAGGAAGTAGCGGACCGATCGCGACAGCCGTTGCTGGCGGACATGGCGAACTGTTCGTGCAGCAGTTCGACGGCCTGTCGATCCAACCGGACTCGGGCCTTTCCAACGCCGCCCCGGCTCAAGCAGCGGGGCTCACATCTTCAAATCTCGTCGTGGGCTCGGGTGCCGAGCAGCTGGTCCGGGCGCGAGGCTGGGGCGAAGCGCGAGTGCTTCTACCTTCGGCGGCAAATGCACTGCGATTGCCGGAACCCTTACGGACTCTGGAGGCCAGGCCCGTTTATGCGCGCGCACCCGACGCGCGCGTTCCCGAGGCTGCCTGATGGCGACGGTCGAGCAAGGCGTGATGATCGAGCGCGGGTCATCCGACGATCTTGACGCCGTCATGCACGTTATGGACTTGGCTTTCGGCCGGCGGTTCGGCGAGGCATGGACCCGATCCCAGCTTGCCGGGATCCTCCCGATGGCCGGGGTGTCGCTGATGCTGGCTCGCGACCCGTACAGCAGGGAAACCGTCGGCTTTTCACTGGTCCGATCGGTCGCCGACGAGTCCGAGCTACTGTTGATTGCCGTGCTTCCAAGTCATCACCGGCACGGGGTTGGAAGTCAGATGCTGCGCGACTTTGTACAACGCGCACGAAACGATGGAATAGCACGTGTTCATCTCGAAGTGCGCGACGGAAATCCAGCGGTTGCCATGTACCAGACAGCGGGTTTTCTTCCCGTCGGCCGACGACGCAATTATTATCATTCTTTTGACGGCCGTCGTTTCGACGCGATAACGCTAGCTTACCAACTTTAATTAAGCTTTTGTAATATTGCTTAGCTCGTGCAATCCATTGCGCGGGACCAGTAACGAGCGTATTTAATAAGTCCTCGTGCAGACTTATTCTGCATGGCCTCTGCTCGAAGTGGAAAGTTTCAATGGCCGATCTTGAAAGCGCCGAGGACACCCTGCTGACACTGACGGCCGACATCGTCGCCGCTCATGTCAGTAATAATAGTGTCGCGGTTAATGACTTGCCGAACCTCATTCAGAATGTACACGCAGCTCTCTCGGGAATTTCGGGCATGAGTTCAGCGCCCGAGCCGAAACCCGAACCCAAGGTTTCGATCCGTTCGTCCGTCAAGCCGGACTATATCGTCTGCCTGGAGGACGGAAAAAAACTGAAGATGCTCAAGCGGCATCTGATGACGCATTATAATATGACACCCGACCAGTACCGGCAGAAATGGGGACTTTCGGGCGACTACCCGATGGTTGCGCCAAACTATGCAGAGCAGCGGCGCAGCCTGGCGAAGTCGATCGGGCTTGGCACGAAGCGTCGGCGGACGCGCGGCGGCAAATAAGGCGATCGCTGGACGATGTGGCATTGCGCTCTTAACTTGGGCTCATGACGCGTACCATCGACATCGAGGCGCTCTGCGCCGACAAGGGACTTCGCATCACCGAGCAACGCAAGATCATTGCTCGCGTGCTCGGTGAGAGCGAGGATCATCCCGATGTCGAGACCCTCCACGCGCGCGCATCGGCGGTTGATCCCAACATCTCGATCGCGACGGTCTATCGCACGGTGAGGCTGTTCGAGGAGGCGGGCATCCTCGAGCGACATGAGTTCGGCGACGGGCGTTCACGCTACGAAGCCGCCTCGGAAGCGCACCACGACCATCTGATCGACGTCGAGACCGGCAATGTGATCGAGTTTGTCGACGAGGAACTCGAGCAGCTTCAGAAGCGGATCGCCGAAAAGCTCGGCTTTCGCCTCGTCGACCATCGAATGGAGCTCTACGGCGTCACCCTCAACCGCGATCGCTAAAGCCGGCGGATCGCGTCTCACAGTCCGCGCTCTCCTGCGGATTGCGGGACTCCTCGGCCTATTTGCCGTTCTCGGGCCGGTCCATGTCGCTACCAAGGCGCTAGTCCGCTCCTCGCCCTGGCCTCGCCGGTTTCTCGCTGCCGCGGCATGGATCATCGGCGCTCGCGTACGGCTGCAAGGTCCTGCCATCCGGGGCCATGCATTACTTGTCTCCAACCACATCAGTTGGCTCGACATCGTCGTCATCGGCGGCTCGACCGGATGCGCATTCGTATCCAAGGACGCGCTCGGCCATCCCCTGATCCACTGGCTCGCCGACCAAAATTCGACCGTTTACGTCAAGCGCGCGCACCGGAAGGGCGCGAAGGATCAGGCAACCGCGATTGCTGCAGCGCTCGAGCGGGAGAAGCCCGTCGCATTATTCCCCGAAGGGACCACGGGCCCGGGAACACATTTGCTGCCGTTTCGCTCGACACTGCTGGAGGCCGCGAACTTCGCAGCCAGGGACGTGGCGATCCATCCGATCGCGATCGATTACGGCGCAGCCGCAAGCGAGATTTGCTGGTTCCATGAGCCCGGAAGCGACAATGTCCTGAGACTTCTTGGACGTCGCGGCACTCTGCCCGTCACGGTGCATGTTCTGGCGACCCTCGACCGCGCCGGCGACCGCAAGCAACTGGCCCACGAAGCCCGCGAGGCGATTGCTGCAAGGCTTGGCTTAACCTCGCATCACCAGTCGCCTATAGGCGATGACAAATGACTCCCAAGACTTTCAAAATCAAAAGCTTCGGTTGCCAGATGAACGTCTACGACGGCGAGCGCATGGCCGAGTTGCTGGGCCACCAAGGCATGACTTCCGTCGCCGAGGGCGATGAGGCCGATCTCGTCGTCCTCAATACCTGCCACATCCGCGAGAAAGCGGCCGAAAAGGCCTATTCGGACATCGGACGGCTCAGACGCGAGGACGGTTCCAGGCCGCTCATCGCACTCGCTGGCTGCGTCGCCCAGGCCGAAGGAGCGGAAGCGAAACGCCGCTCGCAACTGATCGACATTATCGTGGGCCCGCAGGCCTATCACAGGTTGCCGGAGATGGTCGCGAAAGCCGCGCTCGGAGCGCGTCCGGTCGACACTGACATGCCGGCGATCAGCAAGTTCGACGCCTTCCCGGCGCGCCGCCGTGCTTCCCCGTCGGCTTTCCTCACAGTGCAGGAAGGCTGCGACAAATTCTGCACCTATTGCGTCGTGCCCTACACACGCGGCGCGGAGATCTCTCGGCCGTGGAAGGACATCGTCGCCGAAGGACAACAGCTGGTCGATGCCGGAGCTCGCGAGATCGTGCTGCTAGGCCAGAACGTGAACGCCTGGGCTGACGACGGTTTTGGACTGGCCGACCTCATCCGTGCATTGGCGAAGATCGATGGTCTGGAGCGCATTCGCTACACGACCAGCCATCCGACCGATATGAACGACGAGCTCATCGAGGCCCACGGCGACGTCGAGAAGCTCATGCCCTATCTTCATTTGCCCGTGCAGTCCGGCAGCAACCGCATCCTCAAGGCCATGAACCGAAGCCACACTGCGGAAAACTACCTCGCCATTCTTGAGAAAGTGCGCGCAGCCCGCCCCGATATTGCACTGTCCGGGGATTTCATCGTCGGCTTCCCCGGCGAGACGGAGAAGGATTTCGAGGCGACGATCCAGATGGTCGATGCCGTTCGCTACGCTTCCGCTTATTCGTTCAAATACAGCCCGCGGCCGGGCACGCCCGCCGCAACGATGGAGGACCAGATCCCGCGCGACATCATGGACGATCGCCTGCAGCGTCTGCAGGCCCGGATCAACGAGCACCAACTGGGGTTCAACCGCTCCAAGGTCGGTACTGAAACCCAGATCCTTGTCGAGCGCAACGGCAGGCATGACCGCCAGATGATCGGCCGCTCGCCCTGGCTGCAGTCGGTGCATGTCGAGACTGACGCGCAGGCCGGCGACATTGTCGATGTAACGCTCGTCGCCGCCGGACCGAACAGCATGAGCGGCGCCGAGCGCCAGAAAGTAGCTGCCTGATGGCCCGTCGCGACCTCGCCGCCGTCCCCGACCGCGCCCGCCTCGAGCTCGAGTTCGACCAGCCTTACCTGCTTGGACCTCTCTTCGGCGATTACGACCGCCACCTCATCACCATCGAGAACCGTCTCGGCGTCCACATCGCCGCGCGCGGCAACAAGGTGCAGATCGAGGGCGAGGCGGACGCCGCCGCCCGTGCCCGCGATGTCCTCATCGGGCTCTACAACCGGCTCGACCAGGGCCACGACGTTGACGCGGAAGCGGTCGAAGCCGTTCTCGGCATGGCCTCCCAGCCGAACCTCGACGGGATCATCAAGGAGGAAGTCACTTCCGCGCCGCGGGTGATGATCCGCACTCGCAAGAAGACCATCGTTCCCCGCTCTCCGGTGCAGACGACCTACATGGAAGCGCTAGGCCGTGACGAGATGATCTTCGCGCTCGGCCCTGCAGGCACCGGAAAGACCTATCTTGCCGTTGCGCAGGCCGTGTCGCAGCTCATCACCGGCAGCGTCGACCGGCTGATCCTGTCGCGCCCCGCGGTTGAGGCCGGAGAGCGGTTGGGCTTCCTTCCAGGCGACATGAAGGAGAAGGTCGATCCCTACCTTCGGCCGCTCTACGACGCACTCTACGACATGCTCCCGACCGAGCAGGTGGAGCGGCGCATCGCGTCGGGAGAAATCGAGATCGCTCCCCTCGCCTTCATGCGTGGCCGAACGCTGAACGATGCCTTCATCATCCTCGACGAGGCGCAGAATACCACGCCTCTGCAGATGAAGATGTTCCTTACTCGGTTCGGCATGCGCAGCCGCATGGTGATTTGCGGCGATCCCCATCAGGTCGATCTTCCGGACCCGAGCAAGTCGGGCCTCGCCGACGCCGTCGCCAAGCTGGAGCGCGTGAAGGGGATCGCCACCGTTCGCTTCACTGCCGCGGACGTCGTTCGACACCCGCTCGTCGGGCGCATCGTGGAAGCTTATGAGGGGCCGCGCTCGTGATGCTCGAAATCGCGGTCGAAGCCGACGAGGAATGGGACAGTAGTCGCTCCTGGGAGCAATTGGTCAGAAATGCGGCGGAAGCGGCCATTGCCGAAAGCGCTTTTCCACAACTCACCTCGTCCCGCCGCATGGTCGAGATCTCGGTGCGGCTGACCGGCGATGCCGAGGTCCGCGCCCTCAATTCAGAGTGGCGCGGAAAGAACAAGTCGACCAACGTCCTCTCTTTTCCAATGGCAGAAGAGGACGATCTGCAGAATACAAATGTTGCAGGACCAGAATTGTTGCTGGGAGACATCATTCTTGCTCGCGGCGTCTGCGTGGACGAAGCTGCGGATAAAGGCATCACCGTCGAGCAGCACACCGCGCATTTGCTCGTCCACGGCACCCTCCACCTGCTCGGCTACGACCATCTCGAGGAGGACGAGGCCGCCGACATGGAAGCACGGGAGATCCGGGCGCTTGGTCGTCTGGGGATCGCCAATCCCTACGAGGAGGCCGCCTGATGGCGACCCGCAACGACGAGCCCGGCGGCTCACGCCTTTGGCGCGGGATCCAGCACCTGATCTGGGGCGACAGCGAGCCCACGCTTCGCGCGGAGATCGAGGAAGCGATTGACGAAGCAGAAGACTCCAGACCCGTCGCCGGCGACCTTTCGCCTGCCGAGCGCCAGATGCTGCGCAACCTGCTCCACTTCGGCGAACAGACTGCGGGCGACATTTGCGTAACGCGCGGCGACATCATTGCCGTGCCGTCGGATATCAGCTTCGACGATCTCGTTGGCGCGTTTGCCGAGGCGGGTCATAGCCGTTTGCCGGTATACGGCGAGAGCCTCGATCAAGTCGCGGGAATGGTCCACATCAAGGATGTGTTCGTTGCGAGCGTCGACGCCTCGAAAGACCGTTCCATCGCGGCCCTGATGCGCGAACCGTTGTTCGTCCCTGAGTCGATGGGGGTCATCGAGCTACTTGCGCGCATGCGCAGCCAGCGCATGCATCTCGCAATCGTGGTGGATGAGTTCGGTGGCACGGAAGGCCTCGTGACGATCGAGGACGTGGTCGAGGAAATCGTCGGTGAAATCGAAGACGAGCATGACGAAGCCGAGCGCGGAATGCTCACGATGCTCGAAGACGGTCTCTGGGAAGCCGACGCAAGGATCGAGCTTGAAGAGCTGGCGGAGACGGTCGATCCGCGCTTGTCATCCGAACAGGACGAAGTGGACACGCTCGGTGGTCTTGTGTTTCTCCTTGCAGGTCACATCCCGGCCAAGGGCGAGTGCGTCAATCATCCCTCGGGCTGGAAGCTCGAAGCGGTCGATTCGGACCCGCGGAAGATCATCCGTGTCCGTCTCCACGCGCCGGAGGCGCGGGCGCAAGCCGACTAATCCTTGGCGAACAGCTTGGCCGGATCGGCCATCGCCTTAAACTCAAGCGCATTTCCGGCGGGGTCGAGCAGAAACATCGTTGCCTGCTCGCCCGGCTGCCCTTCAAAGCGGATGGTCGGTTCGATCACGAAGGCAGTGCCTGCGCTCGCCAGCCGAGCCGCCAATTCCTTCCATTCGGTGAGCGGCAGCACGAGGCCGAAATGCGGCACGGGCACGTCGTCGCTGTCGACAGGATTGGTCGCCGGGGCGTGCGCGGCTTTCGGTACGAGGTGAGCGACGATCTGATGTCCGCGAAGGTCGAAATCGACCCAATTTTCGGCGCTGCGCCCCTCCGGACAGCAAAGCAACTCGCCGTAAAAGCGGCGCGCCTCGGCAAGGTCGTCGACGGGGAATGCAAGGTGGAAGGGAGGAATGGTCATATCGCAGGCTCGACGGGTTTGAACGGGTTCGCAGTAAGCCGCAACTCATGGATCGGCGCGCAGCCTGTTGAAAGCACCCGGCAGACCCTTCTCCTACTCTTACTTGCTGAGTGCGGCAGTCCGGCACCGGCCAGTGGCCCGGGCCCGGCATTCGCGTCGCCATTGCGCGCGATCGCTTGCTGCTTGTCGCCAATGACGTCGGCAACGTGATCTGGCGCGTCAGCGCGGCAAGGCCATATGCGCTCTCGGGAAGGCTTTCGTTAAGCGAGAGTACCGGCTAGCCCTCGTTTCCGATGCTCTACGCCCTTTATGCGTTCCTTGTCGGCGCAGCTTCCGCATTCGGGTTCGAACCGGTGGCCCTGTGGCCCATCCTTCCGGTGGCATTCGCCCTCCTGTGCGAGTTCATTTGCCGTCAGAAGAACATCTGGCGAGCGCTGCTGACCGGCTGGGCGTTCGGCGTCGGGCAATTCGTCGTCGGCCTCAACTGGATCGCGACGGCATTCACCTTTCAGTCGAACATGCCGGCCTGGCTTGGCTGGATCGCGGTAGTTTTGCTTTCGCTGTACCTCGCGATCTACCCCGCGATGGCAAGCGGCCTCGCCTGGCGGTTCGGACGGGACAATCGCGTTACGCTGGTGCTCGTCTTCGGCGGTGCCTGGGCAATTACCGAATGGCTCCGCGGGACGATGTTTACTGGCTTCCCATGGAATCCGGCGGCCGCCGCCCTCGCGCCAACACCTCTTGTGACGATAACGGCGTTGATTGGCACCTACGGCCTATCAGGCCTCGTTGTCCTGCTCGGTGGCGCAGTCTGGCTCGAGTATCGCAAGCAGTGGCTGCCGCTCGTCCTCATCGTCGGTGTGACTGCGCTCCTGTGGGTCCTGCCGTCCTCGGCGGTGCCGCCCGACCCCCTTGCGTTGCTCAACATCCGGGTCGTGCAGCCCAACATAGGCCAGGAGGATAAATGGCGGCCCGGCTTTGACGAGGAAGCTGCCCGTCGCCTTGCTCAATTGTCTGGTCCCGGCACAGGCGACCCGCGCCTGCTGCTGTGGCCCGAAGCGGCGATAACGGACCCGCTGGACGACGCGCGCACGGACGAACATCAAGCCTTTGCCGAGTTCCAGCGCACCCGCGCCGCATCTCTCCTCGGTCCGAACGACCGATTGCTGACGGGCGGCATCGCCATTGCATCCAATGACGGTGCACACGTCCAGGGTGCCGCCAACAGCATTTTCGTCCTCATGCCCGGGGGAAAAATTCTCGGCCGCTACGACAAGGCGCACCTCGTCCCGTACGGGGAGTACCTGCCGATGCGTCCACTATTGTCCACGATCGGCCTGTCGCGTCTGGCGCCGGGCGACCTCGATTTCAGCGCCGGCCCCGGACCGCGCACTCTCGATCTTGGTGGCGAGTGGGGCAAGGTTGGCTTGCAGCTCTGCTACGAAATCATCTTTTCGGGTGATGTAGTCGACGAAAAGCACCGCCCGGCGTTCATCTTCAACCCGTCCAATGACGCCTGGTTCGGCCGCTGGGGTCCGCCGCAGCATCTCGCCCAGGCGCGCCTGCGAGCGGCCGAAGAAGGCCTTCCCGTCATCCGTTCGACGCCGACCGGGATCAGCGCTGTCATCGATGGGCGCGGCAATATCGTGAAGTCGCTGCCGTGGCGCCAGGCCGGGGTGATCGATGCCGTGCTGCCGCCCCCTGCCAATTCGCCGCCGCCATTCGCACGGTTCGGAAACATCATCCCGCTCGGGCTCGGCTTCCTGCTGATCGTCGGCGGCATTGTGCTGCGCCGCCGCCGTCGCTAGAGGCGACATATAAAGCTTTCCTTATATCCCTAAATCAGGACGCCACTTCCACATGCGCAGCTCGTACCTGTTCACTTCCGAATCGGTTTCCGAAGGTCATCCCGACAAGGTCGCCGACCAGATTTCCGACGCAATCGTCGACCTCTTTCTCTCGAAGGACCCGGAGGCGCGCGTCGCTTGCGAGACGATGACGACGACGAATCGTGTCGTGCTGGCCGGCGAGATTCGCGGCGAAGGGATCATGGATGAGGGCGGCAACTGGGCTCCCGGAGTTCGCGAGGAGATCGAGCAGACGGTCCGCGAGGTCGTGAAGCGGATCGGCTATGAGCAACCGGGTTTCCACTGGGACCGCTTTGATTTCGCAAACCACCTCCACCCGCAATCGGCCCACATTGCGCAGGGCGTCGATGCCGGTGAGAACAAGGATGAGGGTGCGGGCGACCAGGGCATCATGTTCGGCTTCGCCTGCGACGAGACACCGGATCTGATGCCGGCGACCCTCTACTACAGCCACAAGATCCTGATGGAGATGGCCAAGGACCGCCATAGCGGTGCTGCGCCTTTCCTTGAGCCAGACGCCAAGAGCCAGGTGACGCTGCGTTTCGAGGAAGGAAGGCCCGCTAAGGCCACCGCCATTGTCGTGTCGACCCAGCACAAGCCGGGTTACGACAAGGGAGAGAAGCAGGCCGAGCTTCACGCGTATGTGAAGGACGTCGTGGCACGCGTGATGCCGTCGCAGCTGCTCGGCAACGAGACAGTCTATCACATCAATCCTACGGGCAGCTTCGAGATCGGAGGCCCCGATGGAGACGCCGGCGTCACCGGCCGGAAGATCATCGTCGACACCTACGGCGGTGCGGCTCCCCACGGGGGCGGAGCCTTCTCGGGCAAGGATCCGACCAAGGTCGACCGTTCCGCCGCCTATGCGGCGCGCTACCTCGCCAAGAACATTGTCGCGGCTGGGCTAGCAAAGCGCTGCACCATCCAGCTCGCTTACGCGATCGGCGTCTCGGAGCCGCTTTCGCTTTATGTCGATACGCATGGGACCGGGACTGTTGGAGACGACGCGATCGAGGCGGCCATCGGACGCATCGCGAAGCTTGGCCGTCTGACACCGCGAGGCATCCGTACGCACCTTGGTCTCAACAAGCCGATCTATCAGGCGACTGCGGCTTATGGCCACTTCGGCCGCAAGCCTGAAGGCGATCATTTCCCGTGGGAACGTGTCGACCTGGTCGACGATCTCAAGCTCGCGGTTGCCGCCTGAGGAGTCACAAATTGGAGGGGTCGTGAACTCCGACGCCGTGCCGGTAGACGAGATCGCCGCCCTTCCAGCCGCTGTAAAGCAAGATCAGCACCACGACGCCTGAAATATAAACGCCTGCTGAAGCGATGAAATCGTCGTTCTTCAGTCGCAACAGGAAGTTCACCAGCTCGAGCACGACTGCAGTTACGTTTGCGAGCATGTGCTTGAGAGCGTCGCTCAGGCGGCGCAGGCGCTCGTCCCCAAGATAATCGGTCAGGCCCGCGGCGGCGGCCAGCGCCGCCATCACGAGACCAATTGCGAGCAGCCAGTGCGATGCAGTTGCCCAGCCGCCATTGTTGGTCCGCAAATAGACGATGTCGGCGACGAACGTCCCGATAAAGCAAACGATCGGGAACGGGATCAGCATCGGGTGAATCGGATGCGTCGCGATTTTCGCCGTGGTGCGGGGATGATCATGTGGTCCGCCGTCGACGGTAGCCATGGCTCTCTCCTCCTCTAGTTGGATTCGATGCGCAGTCCCTCGTTCAGGTTCCCGCGGCAGTCCGATTGGACCCGCCGCCGTAGCTGACGCGCCAAACGGTATTGCCGACGTCGTCAGCAACAATCAGCGCACCAGTCCGGTCAACTGCAACACTTACGGGCCTCCCGCGTGCGTTCCCCTTCGGGTCGATAAATCCGGCCACGAAGTTCATTGGCTTGCCGACCGGCTTCCCGTCGGCGAACCGAATGAACACCACGCGATAACCGTTGAGCTCGTGTCGGTTCCAGCTCCCATGCTCCCCGACGAAGGCACCGCCACGGAACATCGCCGGGAACGTGCCACCTGTGTAGAATGCAAGGCCCAGTGCGGCGACGTGGGAACTCAGCGCATAATCCGGTGGGATCGCCTTTGCGACGAGGTCCGGGCGCTGCGGCCGCACGCGAGGATCCAGATGCTGGCCGTAATAGCTGTACGGCCAACCGTAGAAGGCACCCGGCCGTACTGAAGTCATGTAATCGGGAACCAGATTTGGCCCGAGCTCATCACGCTCGTTGACGACAGTCCACAGCGTGTTGCTGCCGGGGTAAAAGGTCAGCCCGTTCGGGTTCCTGAGGCCGCTCGCGAAAACACGGTAGGCGCCCGTTTTCGGATCAACTTCCCAGATGGCCGCCCGGTTGGTTTCTGCTTCGGCGCCGCGTTCCTGGATGTTACTATTCGATCCAACGCCCGCGTAGAGCTTCGTGCCGTCCGGGCTCGCCGCCAGGCTCTTCGTCCAGTGGTGATCGATCAGTCCACCGGGAAGATCGATGACCTTTTGCGGCGGCGCTGTAATCTTCGTCTGCCCAGGCGTGAACGGAAAACGCACGATCCCGTCGGTGTTGGCGACGTAGAGCTCGTTCTCGACAAGTGTGATCCCGAATGGCGAGTTCAGGTGATCGACGAGGACGGTCTTGAGCTCGGCCTTCCCGTCCCCGTCAGCGTCGCGGATCAGCGTAATTCGCTGCGGCGGTCCACCCGATGCGCCGGCCGTTTCCTTTGAGCCGCCCCCGCCGTGCGCAATCGACATGATGAAGTCACGGATGGGGTCCTTGGGCCGATCGACCGGTTCCGACCCCACGCGCTGGGACTCGACGACGAGGATGTCGCCGTTCGGCAGGGGAAGAACGTTGCGCGGGTTGGACAGCCCGGTCGCCAGCGCCTCGATCATGAACCCCGGCGGGACGACGGGATGCTCGCCATTCTTCCAGCCAACGACGTTCGGCACACCCACGGCCGCTACTAGTTCCTCCGACGGCTGGGGAAGCACGGGATTGGAACCCATTTGCCGGGTCAGGTCGATCTGCTGCTTGTTGCCGCACGCTGCGATGGGAAGGAGCAGACCCGCAAGGAAGATACGTCCTTTCATGGCCGGACCTCCGCATAGCGCGCCGACTGCCATAGCCATCCGCTGACCAGGATCAGTACGACGCCGATGATCGACAGAATGAGGCCCGCCCCGGACACCGCAGTCCAGCCGTCGCGCGCGTGGATGAGCGCATTGAAGAACTCGACGATCAACGCTGCGAGCAGAAAAGCGAAAGCACCCCATCCAACAGAGCCGCGAACGCTCTCGACCAACAGCATCACGGCGACGATTGCGCCGAAGAAAAGGCCGGCCGCGTTGAGCCAGGTGGAGAAGTTCAGCCAGGTCAGATTGCCGCCACTATTGAGATAGGAAATGTCCGTCAGCAGATTGCCGATGAAACAGACGATCGGGATCGGCAGCAACATCGCGGCAACGGGGCGCCGGTCGATGGAAATTGGTGTACGGCGTCTGCCGGCGACAGTCTCGGGCATGGCTCTTCTCCGCAGCGTCGGGACAGATCCCGCACGAAAAAGCCCACTCCGCGTCCAAAACGACGCAGAAATCGGCCGGAGGTTCCCAAAAGTTAAGGAGCAGCGTAGGCGCCGCCTGCCATGACCGCGTTCAAATCCGGCGATCCGCTGACGCTCAACCGGCTTTACGGCCGCTCGAGTGGACACAAGCTGCGCAAAGGCCAGCAGGAGCTGGTCGAGCTCCTGCTCCCCGCGCTTGAAGTTCCCGCCGATGGGGAAGTCAGTCCAGCTCGCCTGTTCGGCGAGGATCGGCCGTTTCACTTCGAGATTGGCTTTGGGTCGGGCGAGCATCTGGCCGACCGCGCGGACACGCTGCCGGATCACGCGTTCGTCGGCGCCGAGCCGTTCCTCAATGGCGTCGCGACAGCGCTCGGTCACATTCGTGACCGGCATCTCGCAAATATTCGCCTGTGGCGCGGAGACGCGCTCGAGGTCCTGCAGCGCGTGCCCGACGGGGCGCTCAGCTTTCTCTACCTTTTGCACCCGGATCCCTGGCCGAAATCGCGCCATGCCAAACGGCGCATGGTCAACGATCGGCCGGTCGAGCTGTTCGCTTCAAAGCTGAAGGCGGGCGGCGAGTTCCGGCTCGCCACCGACGACCCGACCTACCTCAACTGGTCGCTGATGATCATGCAGCGCCACACCGACCGATTCGACTGGCTCGCCGAACGGCCGAAGGATTTTCTCGAACCGTCAGGCGGCTGGATCGAGACCCGGTACGGCGCCAAGTCCCGCCGTGAGGGGCGGCGGCCTTACTATCTTCGCTATCGCCGCGTCTGAGCCGGCGTCAGCCGCAGAAGCCGCCCTCCCGGTCCGTCTTCCAGAAGGTACAGCTCGCCGCGCGGTCCTTGGTCTACGGCGCGAATTCGCTGGCCCATGTTCCATCGGTCGGCCTTAAATGCCTTGTCGCCGCGGATACGGACATGGACCAGGGCCTGCCCCGAAAGCGCGGGAATGAGAGCATCCCCCGTCCACTGCGGAAACATCGCTCCGCTATAAATAAGCAGACCGCCCGGCGAGATAACCGGGTTCCACCAGATCTTGGGCGCCTCGAAGCCATCTCCGGCGTGATGATCGGGAATGGGAACGCCATTGTAGTTGTTACCATTCGAGACGCGCGGATAGCCGTAGTTTCGACCAGGCAGAATCAGGTTGAGCTCATCACCCCCACGGGGTCCCATCTCGATCTCCCACAGTCGCCCATCCGGCGCGAATGCGAGGCCCAGTGGATTGCGATGCCCCAACGTCCACGTCTCCGCCGGGGTCAGGTTCGGTCCCGGCCAGGTGACCGTTCGCCCGGGTGCGTTCTTTGCCGCCTCGCTGTCCTCGGGCGGATCCGTAACTCTGACGGTCGATGTGCCCGTAAGGCCGGCGAACGGACCTCCGGGAGCCGGTTTCCCGTCGAGCGTCAGGTGGAGGATCTTGCCCATCGGCAAGGCTGGATCCTGGGCCGGCGTGAAGCGCTGGCGCTCGCCTGCGCTCAAAAACAGTGAATTGCCGTCTGGCGCAAAGGCGATCCGAGCGCCGAAATGCCCGCCCTTTCCGCCTGTCGGGTTGTGCCAGATGACCTGCAGCTGCTGAAGAACCGGGGCAGATCCGCGCACTAGCTTGGCCGTTGCCAGCGCGAGCTGGCTGCCACCGTTCTGGGACGGCTCCGAAAAGGTGAAATATACGAGATTATCCTGCGCGAAGTGCGGCGAGACCACGACGTCCAGCAGCCCGCCCTGCCCCTCCGCGACAACCCGCGGCGCGCCTCCGACGAGCTGCTTGTGGCCATTTGCCACGTCGACCAGCCAGAACTTGCCGGCCTTCTCCGTTACGATCGCCGTACTCGAGCCCGGCAGGAAATCCATCGCCCAGGGGGCCTCAAACGTGGTAACGGCCGTCGTCACAAACGGCGGATCGCCCGACGTTTCCTGTGCGCTTACCGAAGGCGAGGCGCCGCACGCGGCCAGCAACACACAAAGAGCGGATTGGGTACCAAATCGTCTCATCTACGCCGGCTCCTCGGACGGTAGTGAACCGCAACTAATCCGTGCACCACTAAGTTTGGGTCATGATGCGATCTTGCAGCTTACTTTCGCTAGCGACTGCGGTTCCACCCTATGTTGCCGAGCAGCATGAGGCAAAAGCCTATGCTCGCGAGGCGTTCGGCGGAAAAAAGGCGCTGTTCGACCGTCTGTCCGGCGTCTTCGACAACGCGGGCATCGCCCGGCGGCACATCGTTGCTCCGATCGAGTGGTACGTTAAGCCGCATGGCTGGCAGGACCGCAACAGCGTCTATCTTGAAGCTGGAGAGGATTTGCTCGTCGAGGCCGCAACCGCGGCGATCGAGAAGGCAGGATTGAAGCCCGACGACATCGATGGCGTCGTCACCGTCTCGACCACCGGCATCGCGACCCCCAGCCTCGAGGCCCGAGCGTCTGCCCGCATCGGCCTGCGCGAGAACGTACGGCGCGTGCCGGTTTTCGGTCTCGGCTGCGCAGGCGGCGTCAACGGCCTGTCCATCGCCTCGCGCCTCGCTCTCGCCGACCCTGGCAGCATCTGGCTATTCGTGACTGTCGAGACCTGTTCGATCTCGATCCGTCTCGACAGCGATGATCCTGCAGCAGTCGTGGCCACAGCCTTGTTCGGCGACGGCGCTGCTGCGGCTGTCGTGACGAGCGGTCGGCACAGCCTCGCCCATATCACCGCATCTGCCGAAAAACTCTGGCCTGATACACTGCGGATCATGGGCTGGGACGTCGAGGACCCGGGCCTCGCGGTCGTTTTCGACCGGGCCATTCCGCCGTTCGTCGAGGAACAGCTTGCCGAAGCGATCGACGAAATGTGCAAGGAGATGGGCACAAGTCGTAGTGAGATCGATCGCTTCTGCTGTCACCCTGGTGGCGTGAAGGTCATCGATGCAATCGAAAGCGCTCTGGAGCTCAATCAGGGGGAACTCAACCTCGAGCGCGAAGTATTGCGCGACTTCGGCAATATGAGCGCGCCGACTGTGTTGTTCGTGCTCGAACGGCTCATTGATCGAGGCCTTCCGGACACGGTGATGATGACCGCGTTCGGGCCCGGCTTCACCTGCGCCGGCATGCTGCTCGAAGCACCGTGACGCTCAACATCCTGATCCTGGCGGTGGTGACTCTCCAGCGCGCAGGGGAACTGTGGTTATCGAACCGAAACACGGCAAGGCTGCGGGCGCTGGGCGCGATAGAGCATGCCCCGTCTCATTATCCGCTGATCGTTGCGTTCCACGCTGCCTGGCTCGCTGCCCTGTGGTTTTTTGCGCTGCCCCGGCCGATCGACGGCTTCTGGTTCGCGGTCTTCGTGCTGATCGAGCTTGCCCGCATCTGGGTCCTTGCCTCGCTCGGACCGCGGTGGACAACTCGGATCATCGTGCTTCCCAATGCACCGCTCGTAAGACGCGGTCCCTACCGCTTGGTCAACCATCCCAACTATCTCGTCGTCATCGCGGAAATCGCCGCTCTTCCGCTGGTCTTCGGCTTGTGGTGGGTGGCACTGATCTTCTCCGCCCTCAATGCGGCTATTCTCGCCGTCCGCATCCGTGAGGAGAACCGCGCGCTCGGTCGCTGAACATTGCTTGCGGCGGAAGCAACTCGCGCCTATATCGCAGTTCTCTCCTCGACATCGCTAGATGCCTGAGGCTGGGGCCCCACGGCTCCGGTCCGAGAGTTTTATGGGTTTCTTGCGGAGTATTTGGTGACGGAAATCGCCGCGATCGCGATGCAAATCGAGCCGCAGGTGAAGAGCCTGGGCTACGACCTCGTGCGCGTGGCGATGATCGGCGGCACGTCCGATCCGACGCTCCAGGTCATGGCCGAGCGGCCAGACACGCGCCAGCTCGACCTTGCCGATTGCGAAGTCATCTCCCGCCGCCTTTCGGAGTGGCTCGACATCAACGATCCCATCGAGGGCAGCTACCGGCTCGAGGTCAGCTCGCCGGGCATTGATCGTCCGCTGACCCGGCTCAAGGACTATTCCGACTGGGCGGGCTACGAAGCGCGAATCTCGCTTGCCGAGCAGCGTGACGGGCGCAAGCAATATTCGGGCACGCTGGGAGGTCTCGACGGAGAGAAGATCAAGCTCACCGACAAGAGCGGCGCAGCGCACGTCCTGCCGTTTTCCGAAATCTCGTCGGCCAAGCTGCTCTTGACCGACAAGCTCATCAACGCCACCGCGCCGCTCAGCACCGAAGGCGCCGAGACAATTCAGACGATAGAGGAAGAATAATAATGGCCACCGCACCCGCTGCCGTCAGCGCCAACAAGGCTGAGCTGCTTGCGATCGCCGACGCGGTCGCGCGCGAGAAGCTGATCGACAAGGGCATCGTCATCGAGGCCATGGAAGACGCTATCCAGCGCGCCGCCCGGGCCCGCTACGGCGCCGAGAACGATATCCGCGCCAAGCTCGATCCGAATACGGGCGATCTTCGCCTTTGGCGGGTTCTTGAGGTCGTCGAAGAGCCTGAGGATCATTTCAAGCAGATCGATCCGACCCGCGCGCAGAAGCTGCAGAAGGGCGCCGCAGTCGGCGACTTTATCGTCGATCCGCTGCCGCCAATCGAATTCGGTCGCATCGCGGCGCAGGCCGCAAAGCAGGTGATCTTCCAGAAGGTACGCGATGCCGAGCGCGAGCGGCAGTATGAAGAGTTCAAGGATCGTGCCAACGAAGTCATCACGGGCGTCGTCAAGCGCGTCGAGTTCGGCCATGTCGTCGTCGACCTCGGCCGCGCGGAGGGCGTCATTCGCCGCGACCAGCAGATCCCGCGCGAAATGGTCCGCGTCGGCGACCGTATCCGCTCGCTGATCATGTCGGTTCGCCGCGAAGCGCGCGGCCCGCAGATTTTCCTCTCCCGAGCGCATCCCGAGTTCATGAAGAAGCTGTTCGCGCAGGAAGTGCCGGAGATCTACGACGGCATCATCGAGATCAAGGCAGCCGCGCGCGATCCGGGCAGCCGGGCCAAGATCGGCGTCATCAGTCACGACAGCTCGATCGACCCGGTCGGCGCATGCGTCGGCATGAAGGGCAGCCGCGTCCAGGCCGTCGTTCAGGAGTTGCAGGGCGAGAAGATCGACATCATCCCGTGGAGCCAGGATACGGCTACATTCGTCGTGAACGCACTTCAGCCAGCGACTGTCAGCCGCGTCGTCATCGACGAGGAAGAAGGTCGTATCGAGGTCGTCGTTCCGGACGACCAGCTCAGCCTGGCGATCGGCCGCCGCGGCCAGAACGTTCGTCTCGCCTCGCAGCTCACGACCTCGCAGATCGACATCCTCACCGAGGCCGACGCCAGCGAGAAGCGCCAGCGCGAGTTTGTCGAACGATCCGAGATGTTCCAGAACGAGCTCGACGTCGACGAGACCCTATCGCAGCTGCTGGTCGCCGAAGGCTTCACCAGCCTCGAGGAAGTCGCCTACGTCTCTCTCGACGAGATCGCATCGATCGAGGGCCTCGACGACGAGATCGCGTCGGAACTTCAAAATCGCGCCGGCGAAGCGCTTGAGCGCCGAGAAGCGGCCTCTCGCGAAGAGCGACGCGGGCTTGGCGTCGAGGATGCGCTGGCCGAGCTGCCGCACCTCACCGAGCAGATGCTGGTCACGCTCGGCAAGGCGGGCATCAAGACGCTCGACGACCTCGCCGATCTCGCGACCGACGAGCTCATCCAGAAGAAGCGGGTCGAGCCGCGCCGGCGCGAGCCGAGCAACCGGCCCGAGGACAAGGGCGGGATCCTCGCCGAATATGGCCTGACTGATGAGCAGGGCAACGAGATCATCATGGCCGCACGAGCGCACTGGTTCGAGGAAGAGCCGGCCGCCACGGCCACGACCCCGGCCTCTGGACAGGAGGACGCGGTTGCGGACGAAGCCCAATGAGGATCTCGCACTAGCAGAGGAGCGTGACGAGCATGTCCCCGAGCGGACGTGCGTCCTCTCCCGCCGCAAGGGCACGCGCGACCAGCTGATCCGGTTGGCGCTCGGGCCCGACGGTACGGTCGCGCCGGACGTCCGCGCCAAGGCTCCGGGCCGCGGCGCGTGGATCGGCGTGACTCGTGCCGAGCTCGACGAGGCCAATGCGAAGGGCAAGCTCAAGTCAGCACTGCAACGTGCCTTCAAGACGAACGACGTGACCGTTCCTGCCGATCTTGGCGAAAAAACGGAGGCCGCGCTCCGCCAGTCCGCGCTCGACCGCCTCGGCATGGAAGCCAGGTCCGGCAAGCTCATCAACGGCTTCGACCGAATTGAGACCGCGGCCCGTTCGGGCAAGGTCCATCTGCTCCTCCATGCCGCCGACGCGGGCGACGACGGGAACAGAAGCCTCGACCAGGCCTGGCGGGTCGGTGGAGGCGGTCCGCAGGGGGTGATTTTCCCCGAAGGACGCACTATCTTGTCCATGGCACTTGGGCGCGAGAATGTGGTACATGCCGCGCTGACCGATCCCGCCGCCGCTTCGCGTGTCCAGCACGTGCTACGCCGGTGGCGGGCTTTCACTGGCCCCGATCGTGGTCCGGAAGGCGGAGAACCCGCCTTGAGGGCAGGCTCGGCTGAAGAAGATTTGACGAAGGGATAGAATGGCAGACCAGACCGAAAAACCGAAGCTTGGCACCCGGCCGCCGCTGGGCCTCAAGCGCACGGTCGAGACCGGCAAGGTCAAGCAAAGCTTCAGCCACGGCCGCTCGAACACGGTTGTCGTGGAGGTCAAGAAGCGGCGCATTCTCGGCCGTCCAGGTGAAGTGCCGCCCGCCGAGGCGCCGCCGCCTGAGCCGATTGCAGAAGCGCCCAAGCCGGCCCCGAAGCCGGTCGCTGCGCCTGCCGCGCCGCCTCAACGACGCCTGTCCGAGGCCGAGCAGATCGCCCAGCGCCGCGTCGATCTCGAGCGCATGCAGCGCGAAGCCGAGGAAGACCGCCTTCGCCTCGCCGAAGAAGCTCGCCGGCGGGAAGAGCGCGCCCGGAACGCACAGAGCGAGGACGAGCGCCGTCGCGCCGAAGAAAATCGCAAGGCCGAGGAGGCCGCAGTCGAGGAAGCTCGAATTGCCGCCGAGGAAGAGGCCCGCAAGGCGACCGAAGCTGCTGCCGAACCCGAGGCTCCCGCTGCCGAGGTCCAGCAGCAACAGGAAGAGCGTCCCGCCGTCCGACGTCCGGGTGGGCATGCGCCTGCGCCGCGCCGTCCCGAACCTGCCCGCCCAAGCCGCGGTCGCGGCGACGCGGAGCGTCATCGCGGCAAGCTCACTGTCACTCGCGCGCTGTCCGACGAAGACGACAGCCGTGCTCGCTCGCTCGCCGCGCTCCGCCGAGCGCGCGAAAAGGAAAAGCGCCACCACATGGAGGCGGGCCCGTCGGCCAAGCAGGTGCGCGATGTCGTCGTTCCCGAAGCGATCACCGTTCAGGAGCTTGCCAACCGCATGGCCGAGCGCGGCGCCGACCTCGTCAAAGCGCTATTCAAGATGGGCAGCCCGGTGACGCTCACGCAGACCATCGACCAGGACACCGCCGAGCTGCTGGTGACCGAGTTTGGTCACCGCATCAAGCGCGTCAGCGAAAGCGACGTCGACATCGATACGTCGACCGACGTCGACGCCCCCGAGACGCTCAAGGCGCGTCCGCCGGTCGTCACCATCATGGGCCACGTCGACCACGGCAAGACCTCGCTGCTCGATGCAATCCGCGGCGCTGACGTTGTTTCCGGCGAAGCGGGCGGCATCACCCAGCATATCGGTGCCTATCAGGTGACCCTGCCCGACAAGTCGAAGGTCACGTTCCTCGACACTCCGGGCCACGAGGCCTTCTCCGAGATGCGTGCGCGCGGCGCCAACGTCACGGACGTCGTCATCCTGGTCGTTGCAGCCGACGACGGTCTCCGCCCGCAGACGATCGAAGCGATCAATCATACAAAGGCCGCTGGCGTGCCGATGATCGTTGCCATCAACAAGATCGACAAGCCGGAAGCCAAGCCGCAGAAGGTCCGCGAGGAGCTGCTTCAGCACGAGATCATCGTCGAAGACATGGGCGGAGAGGTCCAGGACGTGGAAGTTTCCGCGACCAAGAGGACCAATCTCGACAAGCTCCTGGAAGCCATCCAGCTGCAGGCGGAGATCCTCGAGCTCAAGGCCAATCCGGATCGTCCAGCCGAAGGCACGGTCATCGAGGCCAAGCTCGACAAGGGCCGAGGTCCTCTCGCGACCGTTCTCGTCGAGCGCGGTACCTTGCGTGTCGGGGACGTCTTCGTCGCGGGTCCGTCGAGCGGAAAGGTCCGCGCGATGATCGACGATCACGGCCGCCAGGTGAAGGAAGCCGGACCGTCGGTCCCGGTCGAGGTCCTCGGCCTTTCCGCCGTTCCGTCGGCGGGCGATCCCTTCACGGTGGTGGAGAACGAGGCGCGCGCTCGTGAAGTCGCCACCTACCGTCAAGGCGTGCTCGACAAGAAGCGGACCACGGCGGCACCGATGAGCCTCGAGAACATGTTCGCGACACACGCGTCGACAACCAAGGAACTGCCGCTCGTGATCAAGGCGGACGTCCAAGGCTCCGTCGAGGCGATCGTCCATGCGCTCAACCGACTGTCGACCGACGAGATCAAGGTTCGCATTCTGCACTCCGGCGTCGGCGCAATCACCGAAAGCGATGTGACGCTGGCGAGCGCGAGCGGCGCGCCGATCATCGGCTTCAACGTCCGCCCGAACGCCAAGGCCCGCGAGGTCGCCGATCGGAACAAGGTCGAGTTCCGTTACTACGACGTCATCTACCACCTGACCGACTGGGCAAAGGGTGCGATGGCGGGCGAGCTCGGCCCGGAGATCATCGAGACGGTCGTCGGTCGCGCCAAGGTCCAGGAAGTCTTCCCGGCGGGCAAGAAGGACAAGGCCGCTGGCCTGCTCGTGCTCGAAGGCGTTATCCGCAAGGGCCTCAACGCCCGCCTCACGCGCGAGGACGTCATCGTGTCGAAGACGACGATCAGCTCGCTCCGGCGCTTCAAGGACGACGTCGCACAGGTGGTCGCCGGTCTCGAGTGCGGCGTGCTGCTTGCCGACACCAACGACATCAAGCCGGGCGACAGCCTGGAGGTGTTCGAGGTCGAGGAGCGCGCGCGGACGCTCTAGATGCGCCGTCAGGAAACAGCCGAGGGCCGCTCGGTACGCCTGCTCCGCGTTGGCGAGCAGGTGCGCCATATATTGAGCGAGCTTCTGCAGCGCGGTGATGTGCATGACGACGTGCTGCAGTCGCACCTCGTCAGCATCACCGAGGTGCGCATGTCGCCAGACCTTCGCCATGCGACCGTGTTCGTGAAACCGTTGCTTGGGCAGGACGAGGAAGCCGTGCTCAAGGCGCTTCGGCAGAACACGGCGTACCTTCAGCGTGAGGTCGCTCACCGAGTCCGCATGAAATATGCTGCCAAGCTCAAGTTCATCGCCGACGAGAGCTTCGACGAAGGCACCCACATCGACCGCATCCTGCGCTCTGAGAAAGTCGCGCAGGACCTCGAAGGCGAATGACGGCGCCGATCGCGCGGCAGGTGGAGACCGCCGAACGCCGCAAGCCCGCCGACATCGCGTTCATCGCCATATCGCAGGCGCACCAGTTCCTGCATTGGCTGCCCGCCGCTCTGCGTCTCGCGTCGGAACCCGGCATTCGCGTCACAGTGCTGGTGTCGAGCAAGGCCGGCGAGGAGTTCATTCGGTCGTTCGACCCGGATCACCGCCTCTGCCTCAAACGCCTGCGAACGATCACGTTCCGGAAGCACGGCTTGTTCAACCCTCCCCTACGGGGGCTGGCTCTGCTTCTGAATGCGCTGACGATCGAACGTTATCCGATCCTCGTGACGACGGAGACGACCAGTTCGTTCCTGCGCTGGCTGCCCGGCTTTCGCTCGAAGATGATCCACCTGAAGCACGGGGCCGGCGACCGCGAAGGTGGCTATAATCCCAAGCATGCGCATTACGACCTGACGCTCGTGAACGGGGCCAAGGACAAGCAGCGGCTGATCGAACGGGGACTGGGAACCGAGGATAACATCCGCGTCGTTGGCTACGGCAAGTTCGAGCTGGTGCGGCCCGAGCCTGCGCCGCTGTTCGACAATGGTCGCCCGCTAGCGCTCTACAATCCGCACTTCGACAGCAAGGTCGGCACCTGGACCAGGCACGGCCGCGACATCGTCAGGGCAATGGAATCGATTCCGGGCTGGAATTTCGTCGCCGCTCCTCACGTGAAGCTGAGCGGTGGGCCAACGATCCGGTCGCGCGCGGATAATGTCATTATCGACCGCGGCAGCATCCGTTCGATCGACATGACCTACACCCAGGCCGCAGACGTCTACATCGGCGACGTGTCCAGCCAGGTTTACGAGTTCATCCGCACGCCCCGCCCGTGCATCTTTCTCAACCTCGACGGCATCGACTGGCGATCGGATCCGGCTTACTCGCATTGGCACCTCGGGCAGGTCATCGAGCGCGTCGACGAGCTGCCGGGAGCGCTTGCCCGTGCGCGCAAGATCCAGCCGCAGTTCGAGGAGCTGCAGCGCAAGATGTCGGCATCTTCGATTGACGAGACTGAGGTCCCCGCTTCGCGGCGACAGGCCGACGCAATCCTCGAGTTCGCAAGGACCGTCCATGATTGACGCCGAGGCGCTCGGCGCCGCGATGACCGGTGACAACTGCCGCGCCGAGCCGTTCACCGAGCGATACCGCGACGCGCTCAGGTCCGCCTGCGCGGAGGATCGCGAGATCTGGGAAATTTACGCCAACAATTTTGGTCCCGACGGCTTCGATGACAGCATCCAGCGCTATGTCTCCAACCCGAACAATCTTACCTTCGTCCTGTTCGAGGGCGACGAGCTTGCCGGCATGTCGAGCTATCTGGCGGTCGATCCGAACCGGCAGGTGCTCGAGATCGGTGGCACTTACTACCGTCCGAAGCTGCGCGGCTCGGGGTATAATCGGCGCGTGAAGGACATGATGCTGAAGCGCGCCTTCGCCTCAGGCATCCGCCGCGTCGAATTCCGCGTCGACCGCCGCAACGAACGCAGTCAGGCCGCGATGAGGAAGCTCGGCGCCGTCCGCGAGGGCGTGCTCCGTGCCGATCGCATCACCTGGACCGGCCACGTTCGCGACACGGTGCTGTTCGCGATCTTGCACGACGAATGGCCCGTCTGATCCGAGCACGCTAACAAGCAGCGATGGCCAAGCTCTATTTTTACTACGCCGCGATGAATGCAGGAAAGTCGACCACCCTCCTGCAGGCAGATTTCAACTATCGCGAGCGCGGCATGGAGACGATGCTCTGGACGGCAGCGCACGACGACCGCGCCGGGACCGGTACGATCGGCTCACGCATCGCCTTGTCCGCGCCTGCCCATAGCTATGACGAGAACGTCGACCTGTTCGAGGCCATCAGCGAGGAGCTCAAGAAGCGGACCCTCGATTGCATCCTGGTCGATGAAGCTCAGTTCCTGTCGCAGCGCCACGTGCTGCAATTGTGCGAGGTCGCCGATCGCCTCGCCATCCCCGTGCTTTGTTATGGGCTTCGGACGGATTTCCAGGCGAAGCTCTTCCCGGGATCTGCCGCGCTCCTGGCGCTCGCGGACTCGCTTATCGAGCTGAAGGCCGTCTGCGAGTGCGGGCGGAAGGCGACGATGAACCTTCGCGTCGATGAGGAAGGCCACGCCGTGGCGGCCGGCGCCCAGACGGAGATCGGTGGGAACGACCGCTACATTGCACTCTGCCGGAAACATTTCTTCGAGCGCCTTCGCGAGGGACAGGAGCGGCAGCTGAGCCTCGGACTTGCACGGCGATGACCCGCGCGTTCCTCGCACTTGCACTCGTCGCGGGATCGGTGCCGGTTTTGGCTGCGCCTCTTACCGTTCGAACCGGAGAGACATGGGTGTTCGCGATCGACCATGGCGAGCCCGTGAAGGCGCGAAAAGTCGATGCTGCAACCAAGCCCACGATAGGGGAAGTCAAGGTCAGCGTGCGCGCCCTATTCGGGACGATGATGACGATCACGAACAACAGCCGCCAGGGTTACACTTTCAGCGCCGAACTGGTCGGCGCCGATGGCAAGGCCGTGACGGCGCGCAGCTGCACGCTACCGCCGGGTAACCAGCCTGCGCTTGAAAGCTGGCCGCAGAAGGCGAGTGCGGTGCGCATCGGCAGCTTCAAACCCGCGAAGGGCGGACGCTGCTGAGCCGATGCTCCACGGTTGGATTATCCTCGACAAGCCGGTTGGCATCGGCTCGACCACGGCGGTAAGCGCAGTCAAGCGCATCCTGCGCCAGGCAGGCGAACCGAAAACCAAGGTCGGCCACGGCGGCACCCTCGATCCGCTGGCTAGCGGAGTTCTGCCGATCGCCCTCGGCGAGGCAACAAAGCTTTGCGGGCGAATGCTCGACGCGACGAAGGCCTATGACTTCACCGTCCGTTTCGGGGAAGAAACGGATACGCTCGATGCCGAGGGCAGGGTTGTGGCGTCAAGCAGCGTCCGGCCCACATCGGCCGAGGTCGAGGCAGTCCTTCCGAATTTCATCGGAGAGATCGAGCAGATCCCACCAAGCTATTCAGCGCTGAAGATCGAAGGAAAAGCAGCATATGCTCGCGCGCGGGCCGGAGAACAAATCCAGCTGAAGCCCCGGGGCGTCGCGATCTTCGAGCTCCTTTTGATCGAAACGACCAGCGACAGCGCGACATTCTCCGCCGCCGTCTCCAAGGGAACCTACATCCGCTCGCTAGCCCGCGACCTTGCCCACGAGCTTGGAACCGTGGGCCACGTTTCCTATCTCAGGCGTACGCGCGCAGGGCCCTTCTCGCTCGGCTCAGCCATTTCGCTGGACTTTCTGGAGGAAGCCGCTAAGGCGCGCGCACTGACGAGGACGGTACTGCCGCTAGAAGCGGCGCTGGACGACATCCCGGCCCTTCCCGTCACAACCCGCCAAGCCGAACTGCTCCGTCAAGGGCAACGGCTTGCCGGTTTCCCGGCAAAGCCGGGGCTTGGACTGGCAACGCTGGAGGGAACTCCCGTCGCGCTCGTCGAAGCCTTGGCCGACGGCCTCCGGGTCGTCCGGGGATTCAACCTATAGAGACAAGGAGTGAACCGATGTCGATTACCGCGGAGCGCAAGGAAGCGCTGATCAAGGAGCATGCGCAGGGCAAGGGCGACACGGGTTCGCCGGAAGTCCAGGTCGCGATCCTGACTGAGCGCATCAACAACCTGACCACTCACTTCAAGAGCCATGCCAAGGACAATCATAGCCGGCGCGGCCTTCTGATGCTGGTCAACAAACGCCGTTCGCTGCTGGATTATCTCCGGCGCAAGAACGAGACGCGCTACACCGATCTCATCGCGAAGCTCGGCCTTCGCAAATAAAGGGAGCGGTCCCAGCAGGAAGCTCGGGGCCGCTTCGCATATCTGAAGTCCCGCAATTCGGCGGGGCGCAGAGGGGCTAAAAAGCGCCCCGAACCGCTGACGGACCGGAAAGTCCGTCCACTAGCTGCCCCCGCCGGCATCCGGCCTGCGGGTCAAAGGAAAGCAAATGTTCAATACGAAAACTGTCGAAATCGAGTGGGGCGGAAAGACCCTCAAGCTCGAAACGGGCCGTGTTGCCCGCCAGGCCGACGGCGCCGTCATGGCGACCCTCGGCGAAACCGTGGTGCTTTGCGCCGTCACCGCCGCCAAGTCGGTGAAGCCCGGACAGGACTTCTTCCCCCTGACTGTCCATTACCAGGAAAAATTCTCTGCTGCCGGCCGCATCCCCGGCGGCTTCTTCAAGCGTGAGCGCGGCGCGACCGAGAAGGAAACGCTGACCAGCCGCCTCATCGACCGCCCGATCCGGCCACTCTTCCCGGACGGCTTCTATAACGAGGTTCTCGTGATCGCTCAGGTCATGAGCTACGACGGCGAGAACGAGCCTGATATCCTCGCGATGATCGCGGCCAGCGCCGCACTCACCCTTTCCGGCGTTCCGTTCATGGGCCCGGTCGGCGGCGCTCGCGTCGGCTTGAGCAACGAGGGCGAGTACATTCTCAACCCCACTCAGGCGCAGGTCGCCGAAGGGAAGCTCGACCTCGTCGTCGCTGGCACCCGCGAAGCGGTCATGATGGTCGAGTCAGAGGCCAAGGAGCTCTCGGAAGACGAGATGCTCGGCGCGGTCATGTTCGCGCACAGGTCGATGCAGCCGGTGATCGAGGCGATCATCAAGCTTGCCGAGCAGGCGGCCAAGGAGCCGTGGGAGCTCGCCGCTTCTGCCGACAAGAGCGCGATCAAGGGCAAGCTGAAGGACCTCATCGGCGCTGACATCGACGCCGCCTACCGTCTGACCAGCAAGTCCGACCGCAGCGCGGCGCTCAACGCCGCGCGCGAGAAAGCGGCTGCGGCATTCGCCGAAAGCGACCCGCAAGAGCAGCTCGTCGCCTCGAAGCTCGTAAAGAGCCTGGAAGCGGACATCGTCCGCGGCGCGATCCTCAAGGAAGGCCGCCGTATCGACGGGCGCGATACCAAGACGGTGCGCCCGATCGATATCATGGTGGGCTTCCTTCCGCGCACGCACGGTTCAGCGCTGTTCACCCGCGGCGAAACCCAGTCGATCGTCACCACGACGCTCGGCACCAAGGAAGCCGAGCAGATGATCGATGGCCTCGAGGGCCTCTCCTACCAGCGCTTCATGCTGCACTATAACTTCCCGCCCTACTCGGTCGGCGAAGTCGGTCGCTTCGGCGCGCCGGGACGCCGCGAAGTCGGTCACGGCAAGCTCGCCTGGCGCGCGCTTCACCCGATGCTGCCGAGCGTCGAGGAGTTTCCGTACACAATCCGCGTTCTGTCCGACATCACGGAGTCCAACGGGTCCTCGTCGATGGCGACGGTGTGCGGCGGCAGCCTTGCGCTGATGGACGCTGGCGTTCCGCTGAAGCGTCCCGTCGCCGGCATCGCCATGGGCCTGATCCTCGAAGGCAAGGACTTCGCGGTGATCAGCGATATCCTGGGCGACGAGGACCATCTTGGCGACATGGACTTCAAGGTCGCCGGAACGACCGATGGCATCACCAGCTTGCAGATGGACATCAAGGTTGCCGGAATCACCGAGGAGATCATGAAGACCGCCCTCGCCCAGGCAAAGGATGGCCGCGCACACATTCTCGGGAAGATGAACGACGCTCTAGGCGAGGTCCGCTCCGAGCTGTCCGCCCACGCGCCTCGCATCGAGACAATGCAGATCCCCAAGGACAAGATCCGTGAAGTCATCGGCACGGGCGGCAAGGTCATCCGCGAGATTGTCGCGGAGACCGGCGCCAAGGTCGACATCGACGACGACGGCACGATCAAGATCGCATCCAGCGACCTTTCGCAGATCGAAGCTGCCCGCAACTGGATCCGAGGCATCGTCGCGGAGCCAGAAGTCGGCACGATCTACACCGGCAAGGTTGCGAGCATCGTCGATTTCGGCGCGTTCGTGACCTTTATGCCCGGCAAGGACGGCCTGGTTCACGTGAGCGAGATCAAGAATGAGCGCGTCGAGAACGTGCGCGACGTCCTGAGCGAAGGTCAGGAGGTCAAGGTCAAGCTTCTCGAGGTCGACCAGCGCGGAAAGGTCCGCCTTTCGATGCGCCTCGTCGACCAGGAAACGGGCGAGGAACTGCCTGATACCCGGCCACCGCGCGAACCGCGCGAGGGCGGCGACCGTGGCCCTCGCGGTGACCGCGGAGATCGCGGAGACCGCGGACGTCATGGCCGTGGTGGACGCGATGATCGTGGCCCGCGCCGTGATCGCGGCCCGCGGGGCGAGGGGCGCGGCGACCGCGGCCCGCGCCGTGAGCGCGAGGGAGGTAACGAGGAAGGCCCAGCGCCAGAGTTCGCTCCCGCGTTCCTCACCGGTGATGACGAATAAACTTTTAGTCGGCCCGCTTGCTAAGAGAGGCCCCGCGAGAAATCGCGGGGCCTTTTTCTTGCGGCTCCCTCTTAGAGTGCTTCGCACTTAGGAAGCAGTCCAGACGCACTACGTCTTGCCACCGGAACCCCTCCTATTTGAATCCGTTTGAGAGGCGTGCGGCGCGCCCTTCCAGTGTGGCATGTCGGCCAAGGCGGCACCTGACACTCGCTATTCGGGTCGCCTCCTTTCCTCCGCAACGCGGGAGGTCGTGAAAGTCTTGACGATGAGCGATCCAGATACACCAGCTGAGCTTGCGCGGAAGGTCCGGGCCCTCGCGGCCAATACCAAGAGCCCCGATGTACGCGCGGCGCTTAATCAGCTCGCTGAAGAATCCGAAGCGATCGCATCCCAAAGTACCGAAGATCAGCCGGCCATTCCCTTGCCTCCCACACCTGTTCCGCACGCGAAGTAACTGCAGACAAACCTCCTGTCGGGGTCAAGGTCTGGAAATGATGTCCGGCGCGTTGGCGGAATTGGACCTCCACCAATCGCTTGACGCGATGGCCCTTCTTTGATCATCCTAGCCTAAGTTATTGTTGCACATGGAAAATCCGTCTCAAAGAAGTTGGAGACGATCGGGGGGCATGGAGGATGGCTGGGGATCTTGGCTATTACGAACGACGCTTTGAGCAGGAGCGCCAGGCAGCAGCGGCGGCTGAGAACGAGCGCGCACGCCGCATGCACGAGGAAATGGCTGAGCTTTACGCGAAGATGGTAAAGGTCATGGGAAGCGCGGCGAACGATCAGAGCTGAACGCGAAGGCGGCGGTCCATTGGCTGGAACCTCCATCCGGAACCGCCGCGTCCGTGGGGAAACAGCGGCAGCGGCACTGCTGTCCAGGGACAGGCCTTCGTCCAACCGAAGTGATGGCGATGCGTAGCCAAGCCTGCTCACACGGCCTTCGCGCGACGCTGGTTGGGACCTCCGTAATCACCATGATGGACGACCCCAGCGAAAGTCCTGAGAACCGGTGCCCGCAAGGTTGCGGTCACACATGCCGGCGAGGCGCTTCATGCCGACTTCGAAGCTCGTCATGCTGGGGATTGTTGCGCTCGGCGCGGTGGGCGTCACGCTCAACGGCTACGTGAAGGTGCCCTGGCGCGATGCCGCCGGGACGTCGGACCGAGGACAATTCTCTAGACTTGGCTATCTCTCGCCAAGGGAGCTTCCGAACGCCATCGCACTACTTCCACCGCCTCCGGCACCGGGATCCGCGGCCATGGAGCGCGACGAGCAGGCGCGCGCTGCGGCGCTGCCGGTGAAAGGTTCGCCCCGTTATCAGCTCGCTGCGGTCGACGCGGTGAGGACGCAGCAAAGCACCGTCGATGCCTTTCAGTGCGCGTTCGGGACGGCGATCACTACAAAGGCGACCCCCAAGCTCATCGAGTTACTGTCCCGCGTGCGGCTTGACGTGCGTGCGGCGAGCTATCCGGCCAAGGCGCATTTCAGGCGCCAGAGACCGTTCGTCGCGAACCACGTGCACAGCTGTTATCGGGACGACGAAGCAATGGTGCAGGAGGATGGCTCTTATCCGTCGGCGCGCGGAGCGGTCGGCTGGGCCTATGCGCTAGTGCTTGCGGAGCTGAATCCAAAACGTTCGGGGGAGATCCTGCAGCGCGGCCGCGAATTCGGGCAGAGCCGCGTCGTGTGCGACCAGGAATGGCAGAGCGACATCGACGCGGGCCGCACAATCGCCACCGTCACGGTCAGCCGCCTCAAGGCGAACGCCGCTTTCCGGTCGGATCTCGCTTCAGCCCGCAACGAGGTCGCCGCCGCGCTCAATGCAGCGATGCGCCCTTCCCGCGATTGCCGTGCGGAGGCAACCGCGCTTGCGAACCGCTGAGCGAAGGAGTTCACTTAAAACTTTGCGCCGTGTCGCTAGTTGTCGCGGACATGAAGCGCCAGACCGCGGCCGTCGCGTTCGTCCTTGCCGCCTCCTGCTCGCCGCAACGGCAGCCGTCCAACGACATCGTCTTCGTCTCCAACGAGACCGGCGGCGTTATGCTGATCGACGGCGCGACCGGCAAGGTAGAGGGACAGCTCGCGACCGGTCGCCGGCCCCGGGGCATGGAATTCTCGCCTGACCGTCGGACGCTCTATGTCGCCGCCTCGAACGCCAATCGGATTGAGGCGTGGAACGTGCACACTCACAAGCTCGTCGCCACCTATGCTTCCGGCACCGACCCGGAGCGCTTCGCCATCAGCCCGGACGGCGGCACGGCCTACATTGCAAACGAGGATCACAGCGCCGTTTCATTCCTCGATTTGAAGAGCGGCAGGATCACTCGCGAGGTCGCCGTCGGACCCGAGCCCGAGGGCGTCGGCGTCAGTCCCGACGGCAAGCTCGTTATTGCGACTTCGGAAGTCGCGAACCTCGCCCATTTCATCGAAACCGCGACGGGGAGACTCCTCGACAGCGTCCCCGTCGGCGGCCGCCCCCGTTTCGTGTTGTTCCTCAACGGCGGCCGCGTCGCCTGGATCTCCTCCGAGCAGCGCGGGACAATTACGGTTTTCGACACTTCGACGCGAAAGGTTGTGCGCACTATCGACCTCACGAAGAGCTTCGACATCTCCGAACCGGTGCAGGCCGTCGAGATGCGGGCGCTGAAGGACGGTAGCCGCGTCTATGTCGCAATGGGCCGAGCCAACCGCGTTGCCGAACTCGATCCGGTAAGCGGCAAGGTGCTGCGCTGGTGGCCGACCGCGCTTCGGACGTGGGGTATCGGATTGTCGCCGGACGAGACTCGCCTCTACGCGGTGAGCGGCCTTGGCGAAGTGCTGACCATTATCGATCTAAGGAAGGGCGAGGTTGCGCGCACGGTGAGGATCGGTGGGCGCCCGTGGGGCGTCGTAGCTGCGCGGCGGTGAGAAAGCGGCTCGCCTTGGTCGCGCTTTTGCTCGGTTCGTGCGGTCTCGTCCCCCAGCGGACACTGACCGCCTGCGCCGACCCAAACAACCTTCCTTTTTCCAACGACGCCAGGCAGGGCTTCGAAAACAAGCTTGCAGAACTGATTGCATCCGATCTGCACGCGAAGCTCGAGTACATCTGGTGGGCGCAGCGCCGCGGCTACGCCCGCAACACTCTAAACGAGCAGAAGTGCGATTTCTGGCCCGGGATTGCGAGTAACGTCGAAATGGTCGCGACGAGCCGCCCCTATTATCGCTCGACCTACGTCTTCGTGACACGACGCGACGCGAGGCTCACCGGCCTCACGCTTGACGACCCACGCCTGAGGAAACTGAAGATCGGCGTCCAGCTCGTTGGCGACGATGCCAGCAACACCCCGCCCGCACATGCACTTGCGAAGCGCGGTATTGTCGCGAACGTCCGTGGCTACATGCTCTACGGCGACTACCGGGACCCAAGCCCGCCGGCCGAGATCGTCCGGGCGGTCGAGCGCGGAGACGTTGATGTCGCGCTTATCTGGGGGCCTCTTGCGGGCTACTTCGCCGCTCAATCGAAAGTGCCGCTAAGCCTTGAGAAAATCACCCCGTGGTTCGCCGACCAACAATGGCCGATGCAGTTCGATGTTTCGGTCGGAGTCCGCAAGGACAACCAAAAGTTGCTGAAAGACATCGATCAGGTGCTCGCCCGTCATCAACCCGCAATCAGGCGGCTGCTGGACAGCTATCGCGTACCGGTGATCGAGCCGTGAAAGGCTGGGCCCGACCCAAGTAAGGATGTGTGCTTCCGATACATTGCAAAAGACGGACGCTCCGAGAAGCGCCTAATTCTATTTGACGGGCTTGGCTCCTGGCGTTCCGCACTTAGCGAACTTGCCCTTGGCATCCTTGCAGCGCGTGGGCTGCGCAGGCCTCGCATTGGCACACTTGATGAACTTGCCTTTGGTATCCCGGCATTGCGTCTCTGCTACGGCTGGAACGGAGCCGGCAACGAACGCCAGCGTCGAAACGGCGATTAAAAGCTTGCGCATGTCTGTTTCCTTGGATGCTGCAGCAGCATTAATGCGCCTTCAAACACAACGTCGTGATGAAGCGGCGATTACACTCTGGCAATGATGAGCCAGCTCTTTTGAGGATCACCCCAGAACGCGTTGCGCCCCCGATACATGCGACCTAGGAGACGTAAGGCGCGATGCGGCCTCTCAGGCGCTCGTTGAGCTTGTGACGTTGCAGGAGAGAGCCGTGGCATTAGTGAAGACGACGGCAGTCGTAGGACGAGGCCAGCGTAAGCGGAGCGCCCAGCCAGCAACGCCCGACCGCAAGGTTGACAAGGGCACGCCGCGGATCGCCAGCGCCCCGCTTAATTCCGTGGATCGGCGTCAACGGGCGGCCGAGCGGATTGGAGCGGCGAGCGAGGAATTGGCAAGCGGGCTCGTTCAGGCCTCGTCCGCCGCCGAGGAATTGCGCCAGGCGATGGAGCAAATCGCCAGCGGCGCCGAGGAAGCTGCGGGCGCCGCCCAGCAGTCGCTAGCCTCGGTTTCCCAGCTTAATAGTGGGTTCGCAGATGCGCGCGCCCGGGCGGAAAGCACCCAGCGCGCGTCCGATGCGCTACAGACCAATCTGGCAGACGGCTCCGCAGTCATTGCGGAATCGGTGGCCGCCGTGGAGGCAAATGCTTCGCGCCAACTTACCGCGGTTTTGCTGATCGAAGCGCTCGAAGAGCAGACCGGCAAGATACGCGAGATCACCGAGACGGTCGGCGAAATCTCCGATCAGACCAACCTCCTCGCCCTCAACGCCGCGATCGAGGCCGCCCGAGCAGGTGAGAAAGGCAGCGGATTTGCCGTCGTCGCCGATGAGGTCCGGGCGCTTGCCGAAAATTCCGAAGCCAGCGCCGGCGAGATCAGGATGACTGCGGAGAAGATCGGCGCCGAGATGCGAGTCATTGCCGATCGCAGCCGGGCTGCGTCGGCGGGCGCCGCGGCTGAAGCCGCGAAAGGCCGCGACGTCGCCAGCCAGCTTGACGCTCTGCGCAGCGAAATGGCCGGCCTTGCCGCGGGCGCCCAGGCGATCCTCATTTCTTCGATTGAGGCCGAAGGCGCGGCGCGCGAGGCCCAGCGGGCGGCAGAGCAGGTCGCGAGCGCAGCTGAAGAACAGGCGGCCGCGGCGGCCGAGGCGCAGCGCGGCATCGACCAGCAGACCCAATCGCTCGACCAGAGCCAGCAGGCCGCGCAATCGCTCGCGAAGATTGCTGCGGATTTGCAGTCGAAGGGCGCCGGCACCTCGGCCGTCGAACAGGTTGCTTCGTCGGCGGAAGAATTGTCCGCGACGGTTCAGGAGCTATCGGGCGCCGCCACCGAGATCATGGCGGCGATCGATCAGATCAGCCGGGGTGCCGAGATCCAAGCCGCCTCGACGCTGCAGTCGAACAGCGCGATGACCGAGATCGAGCGGTCGGCCGACGCGAGCCGCGAGCGAGCGAGCGACGCCCTCGAGCGCACCGGTGCGATGATCGAGCAGTTGCAAGCAAACAGGATAGCAGTCGAGGCCATGGCCGAGGGCGTCACCGCCTCGCTCGAGGAGACCCGCGCGCTCAGCGATCTCATCGAAAAAATCGACGCATCCTGCCGTGCGGTTGCGAAGATGATTGACGGCGTCGCCTTGATGGCGATCCAGACCAACATGCTCGCCGTCAGCGGATCGGTCGAGGCGGCCCGGGCCGGCGAAAGCGGGCGCGGGTTCGCGATCGTCTCGGGCGACATTCGCAAGCTCGCGCGCGAATCGGCACTGAATGCCGAACAGGCCAAGGACGTGGTCGAAATGATGCGTGGCCAGGTCGCCCTCGTACGCCGCGACCTCGAGCAGATCGCAATCACCAGCGAAGCCGAAGTCGCCCGCAACCAGACAATTTCCGTGCGCCTCGAAACGATTGCCGGCCAGGTCGATGAGTTGCGCGCCGGAAGTGGGCAGATCGCCCAAGGTGCGCAGACCATTCTGTTGGCTGTGCAAGAGGTCGCCAGGGGCACGCAGCAGGTCGCCTCGGTTGCAGAAGAAGCTTCGTCGGCCGCGGCCGAGGCGGCCAGCGCTGCCAATGAGCAAGCCCAGGGAGCGGAAGACCTCGCCGCTGCCATCGAAGAAATTGCTTCCCTCGCCGCCGAGCTCGAACGTGCAGAAAGCTGAGCGCGGAAGGGGCAGGCAGCGAGGCGGCCATGCGCTGACCGTTTCGGTCGCCGGCCAGCGCCTAGCAATTCCCGCCAATGACGTCGCCGAGGTGATCCGCCATCCGGCGGTGACCCGCCTGCCCCTCAGCCCGCGAGGGCTCATCGGCGTCGCCAACCTGCGCGGCACCGTCATCCCGATCGTTTCGCTTGCGACGCTGCTTGGTGAGGACAAGGCCGATGCTTCATCGCTCCGGGTGGTGGTTGTCGGCACGGATCGGCCGGTCGGGCTGACTGTCGACGACGTGTCCTCGCTCGAACAATCGGACCGCCTTCGCTCCGGCGAGAACCCGGTCCGGTTCATCGACGTCGATGCGCTGATGGCCACGCATTTCGGCGCGGTGTCGAAGCCGGCGGCACTGGACAGCGGCGCCCTCGCCGCCGCCAGGGTTGCAGAGGCCTCGAGCGCGGCGCCGACCGAGGCCTTCTTCAGCTTTGACGTCGCCGGCCAGGAATTCGCGCTTCCGCTCGGTAGCGTCCGCGAAGTGCTTGCCCTTCCCGACGCGATCGCCGTCGTGCCGCGCACCGACGATGCCATGCTGGGAGCGGTGACGATTCGCAATCACCTGCTCCCTTTGGTCTCGCTCTCGAGCCTGCTGGGGCTAAGCTCGAGCGGGACGGGATCGGCGAAAGTCGTAGTCGCGTTGATCAAAGGGATCCACGTCGGGCTGGTCGTCGACGCCCTGAAGGCGATCGTGCGCGTTACGCTCGATCAGATCGATCCTGTGCCCTTGATCCTGACGCGGGGGCGGCAGGAGGCGCAGATCCAGGCGATCTGCCGGCTCGACGAGGGCCGCAGGCTCATGTCCATACTCTCCGCCGACCATCTGCTCGAAGACGGGCTGACGGAGCGACTCGCCGCCGGCAGCGACAAAGAGGATGAGCTTATGGCGGACAGTGGGACGCATGCGCGGACCGAGCAATTCGTGGTCTTCCAGCTGGGCAGCGAGCACTATGGCCTGCCGATCGGCAGCGTGGTCGAGGTCGTGGTGAAACCTGAGACGCTGACCAAGTTGCCCAAGGCGCCCAAGTTCGTCGAAGGGGTTATGAACCTGCGCGGTCAAATCGTTCCGGTAATCGATCAGCGACGCCGTTTCGAAGCCCCGGCGCGCTCTGCCGCAAAGGCCCGGATCATTGTCGTGCGCATCGGCACGGGGCTTGCCGGCTTCGTCGTAGATAATGTGTCCGAAGTGCTTAGGGTCGATGAGAACCAGCTGCGACCCTCCCCCGACCTCGCGTCGAGGCAAAGCAAGGTGATTGACCGTGTTGCCAACTTGGAGCTGGACGGCCGGATGATCCTCTTGATCGATCCGCAGGAACTGCTGGACCAGGCCGAGCAGGACATGATCGTGGCCATGCATGGAACGGCGTCGGCGCCTTCATGATCCGCCTGTTGGTGGTCGATGATTCTCCGCTGATGCGGCGGCTGCTTGGCGCCATCTTCGATGCCGAGAAGGATTTCATCGTCGACTTCGCCCGCGACGGGGCCGAGGGGATCGAGAAATTGCATTCCTTCGAGCCAGACGTGGTGACCCTCGACATCCACATGCCGCGGATGGACGGGATCGCCTGCCTCGACCGGATCATGGTCGAGCGCCCGTGCCCGGTGGTGATGGTCGCGCAGCGGACCAAGGCCGGTGCAGACCAGACGATCGAGGCGCTCGAGCTCGGCGCGGTCGATTTCATTGCCAAGCCCGAGGGCGCCGTCTCGCTCGAGATCGAAAATCTCGCACCACGCCTCGTCGAAACGGTCCGTGGCGCCGCCTCGGCGCGGATCAAGCCGACTTTGCGTCTGGCCGAGCGGATCCGGGCCAAACGGGGGCTGGAACCGAGGAAACCACGCCGCCGAGCCCGCGCTTCGACGCCAGCCGGCATCATCCCCGCGATCGGCGATGTCGATGGCGAAGGCCTCGTCCTGGTCGGTTGCTCTACCGGCGGACCGCAGGCGCTCGATGCTCTGCTGACTCCTCTGCCCGCTTCTTTTCCCTGGCCGGTGTTGGTCGCCCAGCACATGCCCTCGTCCTTCACCGGCGCGCTGGCGCGCCGGCTCGACAAGGCTTGCGCTCTCAACGTCGTCGAGGTCGCGGGGCCGACGAGGATTGCTGCGGGCACCGTCTATATCGCCAAGGGCGATGCCGACATGGTGCTTCGCCGGCAGCGCGGCATGCTGGTCGCGACCGCGGCGCCGGCCGCCGCCACGTTCCGCTGGCATCCAAGCGTAGATCGGCTCGTTAGAAGCGCGATGGACATGCTCAGCGCCGACCGGCTCATCGGAGTCCTGATGACCGGGATGGGAAATGACGGGGCTGGGAGCATGGCCGAGCTTCGCCAGCGCGGCGGCCACACGATCGCCGAAGCCGAGGAAAGCGCCATCGTCTGGGGAATGCCGGGCGAGCTGGTCAAGGCAGGGGGCGCCGACGCGACCGTACGGCTCGAGCGAATTGCCGCCGCGCTGATGGAGGCGCTGCAATGCCAGTGACCCCCGCTCGCGAGGAGCAAGCGGCGTTGACCGCCCAAGAGCTCTCCCGGCTCAGCGCGTTCGTTTACCGGCGCACGGGCATGCTCTTCGAGGAAAAGAAGCGTTATTATATCGACCGGCGCGTCGCCGATCGGATCAACGTCACCGGCAGCCGGACCTTCGCCGATTATTACGGGCTCTTACGCGACGACGAAAATGAAGCGCAGGAACTGATTAACAGCTTCACCGTCAACGAGACCTATTTCTATCGCGAAGAACATCAGCTCCGCTGCCTCAGCCGCTCGCTCCTGCCCGAGATCGTCAAGAGCCGCGGCCCGGGCGACCATGTCCGCATTTGGTCGATCCCCTGCTCAACCGGCGAGGAGCCCTACTCGATCGCGCTTTGGCTGCTTGAGAATTGGGCGATGGTCGACGTCTACAATATCGAGATCGTCGGATCCGACATCGACACTGTCGCGATCGAGGCGGCGCTCGAGGGAGATTATGGCGAGCGGGCACTAGGCAAGCTCCCCGCAGAAGTGCTCGAGACCTACTTCGAGGATGAGCATGACGGAGGACGAACGATCATCCAGGACATCAAGGAATCGGTGAAGTTCACCAAGGCCAACCTGATCGACCAAGCTTCCGTTGCCGCACAGGGAAAGTTCGACGTCATTTTCTGCCGGAACCTGCTCATCTATTTCGACGAGAGCTCACGCGAAGCCGCCGCGGCCAATCTTCACAATGCGTTGCAGCCGGGCGGATTCCTATGCCTTGGGCATACCGAATCGATGAGCCGCATCTCGAACCGGTTCGCGGCCCGGCGCTTTGAGGATGCAATCGTTTATGAGCGCGCCTGATGGATGAATTGTTCGAGCAATTCATGATCGAGGGCCGGGAACTGATCGCCAAGGCGACAGAGGATCTGATGGCGCTCGAAGCGGATTTGTCCGACGCGGGGCGGCTCGACAGCGCCTTTCGAGCCGTTCACACGCTCAAGGGCTCGGTTGCCATTTTCGACTTGGCGCCAATGGGCGTTGCACTGCACGCTGCGGAAGACGTGCTGGGAATGGTGCGATTTGCGGGCGAGCCGATGGACCTTCTGGTCGCCCGATCCCTTCTTAGCTGCCTCGACCAATGCGATCAGTGGATGGATGTGGTCGAGGAGAGCGGCCACCTGCCATCCGAGGCGCCGAAGGATGCGGTCCGTATCGCTACCGGCCTGCTGGCGCTCACCGCATCGCCCGCGCCCTCTTTCCAGGACCGGCCGGTCGACGATTCCTGGCTTGGCGATCTGCTCCAGCGTCATTCCAACCGCCTCGCCGGCCCCCGCGACGCCAGCCGCCCGTTGGTTGCCGTCCGCTATCGCCCAGCGCCCGATTGCTTCTTCGCGGGCGACGATCCGATGAGTTTCGTCAGGACCGTCCCGGAACTGCTCGCGCTCGACATGCGCGCGGTCGATTCCTGGCCGCCACTCGAGGAATTCGATCCCTATCGCTGCAACCTGCTGATCGAACTGGTGACCGCGGCGAGCGAGGCCGACGTGCGCGCCCTGTTCCGCTTCGTTCCAGACCAGGTCGAGATCGCTCCGGTCGCGCCGCCGATCACGGACGCGGCCCAGGATTCTCAGCCTAGCCGGGGCGCCGAGGCCCGGCGGACGATCAGGGTGGATTCGCTTCAGATCGACCGGCTGCTCGATCTGGTCGGCGAACTGGTCGTCACCAAGAACGGCTTCGCACAACTCGCGGCCCACGCCGAGACCGGCATGGAGCCAAAGGCCATCGCCGGCGCGATCAGGGCCGTGCAGGCAACTACCGACCGCCTCGTCACCGACATGCACCGCGCGGTGATGGATGTTCGGATGGTTCCGCTCGAGCGGCAGTTCCGGCGTCTCGCCCGAATGGTCCGTGAGCTTGCCCAGCGACTGGATCGCAATATCGCCTTGACTGTCCACGGTGAAGAAACGCGGGTCGACAAGGCCGTCGCCGACGCTTTGTTCGAGCCCTTGCTTCACCTCGTTCGCAATGCCGTCGACCATGGGATCGAGCCGCCCGAGGCGCGGCAGGAGTTGGGCAAGCCGTCGCAGGGGAGCCTGGCGCTCAGTGCGCGCCTGCTCGGCGACCAGATCCTCATCGAAATCCGCGATGATGGTGCGGGCGTCGACCCGGCGCGGGTTCGCAAGGTTGCGGCCGAACGCGGGATCGTCCCCAGTGAGCGGCTCCAGGACATGGACGATGCAGGCGCCATCCAGCTGATCTTCGCGCCGGGCTTTTCAACCGCAAATGCGATCACCGACGTCTCCGGCCGCGGGGTCGGCATGGACGCTGTAAAAACTGCGATCGAGCAGCTCGGGGGACGGGTGTCGCTAGCGAGCAGGCGAGGCGAAGGCACGACCGTCAGCCTGCGCCTTCCCGCGACCGCCGCCTTGACCACCGTGCTGGTCGTTCGGGTCGGCGATGAACGGTTCGCGATCCCGCTTGATCTCATCACCGAAACCGTCCGGATTGCGCGAAGCGCGATCCTGCCTGTCGGTCTTGGGCGCGCATTCGTGCTTCGCGACCGCACGCTCCCGCTGATCGAGCTTGCGGCGCTTCTTGGAACTGGTTCGAAGAGTGAGGCGAGGGATGCGAGGATCCTCGTCGTCGACGGCGGTCAGGGCCGCGTCGGGATCGCCGTCGACGATTTCTCGGAGCGTCTCGACGTGATGCTCCGGCCGATGACGGGGCTGCTTGCGCACATTCCCGGAGTTTCCGGGACCACGTTGCTTGGCGACGGCAGCGTGCTCCTCATCCTCGACATTCGCGAGATCATCGGATGACCGTTGCCCTCGCCCACGGCATTGTCCGGCTGTCCGGCCATTGCACGGCCGAGGATGCAGAGCTCTTGCTCAAGCATCTTGCCGACGGCGCCAGGCGGGTCGATCTTTCGGGCTGCGACCATCTTCATTGCGCGGTCGTCCAGTTGCTGATGGCAGCCCGGCCGGCGATCCTCGGCGAGCCTGAGCAATTCCTGCGCGACTGGCTTATCCCCTTGATTCTCGAGCCGGATTCGCCTTGACCAAGGACCTGTCCTAGAAAGTCGTTTCGCATTGCGCGTCAATTGCTTAGTCACCGAGCGGCGCCACGCTCAATAACCCGGATTCGTAACCAATATCCCCTGGGGGTCTCAAATGCCCGTTACCGTACTTGTGGTCGATGACAGCAAACTGGCGCGGATCAACGCCGGAAAGGCGCTGAACCAGCTTCAGCCCGAGTGGCGGCGCGTGGAGGCAGCGAGCGCCGCCGAGGCGCTCAAGGTGATCGAACAGGAAGCGGTCGACGTCGCGCTTGTCGACTTCAACATGGAAGAGAAAGACGGCCTCACCCTCGCCGCCGAGATCCGCGAGGTCCACCCTGTCATGCCGATCGCGATTATCACCGCCAACATCCAGGACGAGATTATTTCGCGAGCCCGCGAGATCAACGCTTCCTTCGTCGCCAAGCCGCTGACAGCTGAAGGACTCCAGGGATTCGTCTCTGGCGCCGCGCTTCGTCTCCGTGCGAATTCCTGATGATGGTCAACGCGGTCGATCTCACTGAACTTGAGAAGGATGCCCTGACCGAGGTCGTCAATATCGGCGTCAGCCGCGCTGCGGCCTCGCTACGCAAGATGGTCGGCCACCAGGTCCTGCTGTCTGTGCCGGCGGTCGAGATCGTCAGCCGCGAGAAAGCCGCGACTCTTCTCGGCGAACGCGAGAGCAATGAACTGGTCGCGGTGCAGCAAAGCTTTTCCGGCGCCTTCTCGGGCCGCGCAATGCTGATCTTTCCCGAGGAGCATAGCCTCGCGCTTGCCCGCGCGGTCGCCGGCGACGAGCTCTCCAACGACGAAATCGCTGACCTCGAGCAAGAGGCACTCGCCGAAACCGGCAATGTAATCCTCAACTCCTGCCTTGCCACCATGGCGAACATGCTCAAACGCCCGCTGACGATGTCGATCCCGACCGTGTGCAAGGGCAGCGCCTCGACCCTGTTCGAGGCGCGAAGCGACAAGGATTCGCGCGTCTTGTTCCTCTACATCAACTTCTCGATTCACCACCGCGACCTTCGCGGCTACATCGCGATGACGATGGACATGCCGTCGCTCCAGTCCCTCAAGGAGCTTCTTGCCGAGTTCATTCAGCAGGTGGTCGGCAACCAGGAGTGACCGTGTGATCGGCAACGTTGCAACTTCTCCGGTGCGCCGGTCTTGAGCCGGGAAATGGCCGAAGCGGATTCGCCGGATGCGCTTGAGGCGCCGCTCGACGACCTTCGTGAGAGGTTGAATATCTCGCTTCTAGCCGCCGGGGTGGCCGGAAGCTGGGACTGGGACATCAGGAATGACCGGCTCTACTTCGATTACCGGATGGCCACGCTTTATGGCCTCGACCCCGCCGAGGCTGAACGGGGCCTTCCAACCAGCGCTTTCTTCAAGTGCATCTATCCCGGCGACGCCAATCGCCTCCGGATCGCTGTTGCGGGCATGCTCAACGGTGCCGAGCTCTTCTTAAAGAGCTACCGGATCATCGCCGCGGACGGCCTCGTTCGCTGGGTGGAGGCGCATGGCCGCTGCCATTTCGGCACGGACGAGCAGCCGGAGCGCTTCTCCGGAATCCTCGTCGATGTCACCGACCGACGCCGGATCGAGGAACGGCTTCGTATTTCCCAGACCGCCGGCGGGGTCGGAACGTTCGAGCATGTTCCCGGCCATGCGACCGCGATGGTGTCCGAGCAATTCTGCAATCTGCTCGGACTTAACCCCGCGCAGGTCCTGCCGGTGGCGACCATCAACCGCCTGGTCTGCAATGGCTCTCCTCCCTTGCTCGAAATGGGCAGCGTTTCAGCCGAGGAGCTACCTTATGCCGAAATCTGCGTCGCGCGCGCCGATAGCCAGGAGCAACGCTGGCTCGCACGCCGCGGCGAAGCGGCGCGCGATGTCGAGGATGGCGGAGTTAGGCACGTTGGAGTCATTTACGACATCACCGAATCTAAGCGGGTCGAGGATGCGCTTCGCCAATTGAATGACACTCTCGAGCAAAGGGTCGAGCGCGAGATCGCCGAGCGGCTCGAGATCGAGGAGGCGCTTCGTCAGGCGCAGAAGATGGAAGCGGTCGGCCAGCTGACTGGCGGCATCGCGCATGACTTCAATAATCTGCTGACTGTCATCCTCGGCAACGTCGATATGGCACGAACAAGGCTTGGTAGCAGCGGAGACGAGCGCATCGACCGAGCGTTGGCTAGCGCGCAAAAAGGCGCCGAGCGCGCCTCGGCACTGACCCAGCGGCTGCTTGCATTCTCGCGGCGCCAGCCGCTGGCGCCCAAGCAGATCGCGGTCTCGCGCCTGCTCCACGGCATGGTCGAGCTTATCTCGCGCTCGCTTGGCGAGACGATCCTCGTCAAGACCGACACGACCCCCGATTTGTGGATGGTCGAGGTCGACCCCAATCAACTTGAAAATGCCATCCTCAATCTGGCCGTCAACGCCCGCGACGCGATGGGTGGCGGCGGAACGCTGAGCCTCACTGCAGCCAACGTCGAATGCGGCGCGCCAATGCCTTCGGGCGCTGCGGCGCCGCGCGACTATCTGATGCTGTCGGTCGCCGATTCCGGGTCCGGCATGTCCGAGGCAACGATCGAGAAGGCGTTCGAACCCTTCTTCACGACCAAGGAGGTTGGCAAGGGGACCGGGCTCGGACTGTCGATGGTCTATGGGTTCGTCAAGCAATCTGGAGGCGACATCCACATTAGCTCGCGCGTTGGTGAAGGGACGGCCGTGTGTCTCTATCTGCCCCGAGCCTTGGAGACGCAAACCGCGCAGCCAGAGGCCGATACCCCGGGGGTGCAACGAAGCCTCGATGAAACGATCCTGGTTGTCGAGGACGACGAGGATGTCCGGCAGTTCGCGGTCGATTGCTTGGTTGAGCTTGGCTATAAAGTGCTCGAGGCGACTAGTGGACCACGCGCGCTGTCGCTGCTTAAGCAACGACCTGGTGAGGTACAATTGCTTGTGACAGACGTTGTCATGCCCGATCTTTCCGGACGAGAGCTGGCCGAGGCCGCCCACGAGATCGAACCGAACCTACCGGTTCTCTATGTCTCCGGTTATCCACGGGACGTCATTCTGCAGGACGGTCGTGTGAAGGATGGGGTCGAACTGCTGTCGAAGCCATTCACCCAACAAGCACTCGCCGCTAAGGTGCGCGAGCTGCTCGACCAGATCCCCGCCGACGATCTCTAAGTTCTTATGTTCCGTTGTGGAGCCACGCGCTCATTGCAATCAGCAGCCATCAGCTGCGATCGACCTCGGAAGGGTAGCCTCTCGCTTTGGCTGGTGGAGCTGAGGGGAATCGAACCCCTGACCTCTGCAGTGCGATTGCAGCGCTCTCCCATCTGAGCTACAGCCCCGCGCCTCCAGCCAGGAAGCCGATCCGATGGGGTCGGACCGCTTGGGAAGCGGCTCCCTAGCGGCTTGTTTCTCCCCTTGCAATCGCCTGTCCCACGATAGCGTCGGACTACCGCTTTGGGGCCAATTGGTGCCCTTCATAGCCGGAACGGCCGTTCCCGCTTGTTCGTTTTGATTGCGGTTCCCGGCCGGTGCCTGACCGGCCTCTTTCCTGCTGGGAGGTAATAGATGGCTTACGACCGCTTCGACACGCGGGATACGCCGCGTAGTGAGCACTCACGATGGTCTGAAGACCGTAATCGAGAGCATGGCTGGCGCAGCGATGAGCGCGGCAATCGCGATGACCGCGGCTTCTTCGAGCGCGCAGGTGACGAGATTTCGTCGTGGTTCGGCGACGAGGATGCCGAACGCCGCCGCCGTGAAGACAGGATGCGCGAAGAGCGCGAGGGTGGTTCACGCGAGCACGATCGCGAGCGTGGCTGGGATCAGGATCGCGGCTGGGGACGCGACCGAGACCGGGACCGGGACCGGGAGCGCGACTGGAACGAGAATCGCGGAACGTTTGCTCGCGGCGGCTCCAGCGAGCGCGACTACAACCCGAATTGGCGCCGCGAATTGAGCGGCGGGGAACGCGACCGCTTTCGTGACCGGGGGCGCGATTACCGGCCGATGACTGGCGATTACGGTCGAGGCCATGAATCCGAGCAGTTCTTCGCAGCAAGTGGCGTCGGGCGCGGCGAACGCGGTCTTGGCGATTACGACCGCTACGGCGAACGGCGCGACACCCCCTGGAGCCGCGACGAATATCGCAGCACCAGCCGAGCCGGCACGTCGGACTTGTCGGACCGCTCCCGTCACGAGCGCGACATGGACCCGCACTATCGCAGCTGGCGCGACCGCCACATGAGCGAACTCGACCACGACTATGACGACTATCGCCGGGAGCATCAGTCGAAGTTCGAAAGCGACTTCGGCGGATGGCGCGAACGCAGGCAGCAGAAACGCGGACTGCTCGCTCAGATCCGCGAGCACATGGAAGTCGTCGGGAATGACGACAAGCATGTCGGCAAGGTCGACAAGGTCGCCGGTGACCGCGTGATTTTAGCAAAGTCGGATCCAGAAAGCGGCGTCCATCATTCGCTGAGTTGTTCGGACATCGACCGCGTCGAGGGCGATCGCGTCATCCTCGATTGCTCCGCCGAACAGGCGCGCCACCGCTGGCGCGACGAAAGCCGCAGCCGCGCGTTGTTCGAGCGTGACGACCAGGGGGAAATGGGACCCCGCATGCTCGATCGCAGCTTTGAGGGCACCTACCGATAAACCGGTAGACAGCAGAGCCTCCGACCAGCGGAGGCTTACACCAGACCCGGCGGCTTCGTCCCCTAGCCGCCGGGTCTTTCTTGTATCGGGCACCGGTCCTATGCGGCTTTTCAAGCAGGAGGAACGACAATGGCCCGTGCCTGGCACCTCAAAAGCCGTCCAACTGGCGTCCCGAGCGAAGACAATTTCGAGCTGAAGGATGTTCCCCTGCCGAACGTCAGCGAGGGCATGGTTCGCGTCCGCAACCGCTGGCTTTCGGTAGATCCGTACATGCGCGGCCGGATGAACGACGTAAAAAGTTACGTGCCTGCGTTCCAGATTGGGGAGCCGATGGATGGCGGGGCGATCGGCGAGGTGATCGAGAGCAAGGCGGAAGGGCTGAACCCGGGTGACCTCGTCCAGCACATGGCTGGCTGGCGCGATGAAGCCGTCGTTCCGGCGCGCACGGTGCAGAAGCTTCCAGATCTCGGCGCCCCACCCGAGCGCTTCCTCGGTGTCCTCGGAGTAACAGGGATGACGGCGTACTTCGGGCTGCTCGATGCCGCCCATGCGAAAGAGGGCGATGTTGTTTTCGTCTCCGCCGCAGCGGGTGCCGTCGGCTCGGTCGTCGTCCAGATCGCCAAAGCCAAGGGCATGACCGTCATCGGCTCGGCGGGCGGAACGGAGAAATGCGAATTCGTCCGTTCATTGGGCGCCGATAAGGTGATCGATTATCGCTCGGGGCCGATCCTCAAGAGCCTGGCGGCCACGGCTCCGGACGGCATCGACGTCTATTTCGACAACGTCGGCGGCGATCATCTCGACGCGGCGCTCGCGCTCGCCCGGAACAATGCTCGCTTTGCGATCTGCGGCATGATCGAGGGCTACAACACCGGCGAGCCGACCAGCTTGAGATTTGCCATGCGCATCATTTCCGCACGCATTGCGCTGAAGGGATTCATCGTCTTCGATTACTTCCCGCGAATTGCCGAATTCTATCGCGACATGGGACCATGGGTTGGTAACGGCACCGTCAAGTCACGCGAGACGATCGTCGACGGGCTCGAGCAGACACCCGACGCGTTCCTCGGCCTCTTCAGGGGCGAAAATACGGGAAAAATGCTGGTTCGCCTCTAGAACTTGCAGACGTTCGGATCGCCGCTCTTGAAGCCGCGCTGAAGCGCTTCCATCCGCTGTGCCGACGAACCGTGGGTGAAGCTGTCAGGGACTACAACTCCCTGGCTCTGCTTCTGCAGGGTGTCGTCGCCGATCGCTTCGGCTGCGCGCATGCCCTCCTCGAAATCGCCCTGCTCCATGACCGGTCTTCCCTGAGGGTCCTTGGCGTTCGCTGCCCACACGCCCGCATAGCAGTCGGCCTGGAGCTCGACCTTGACCTGGACGGCATTGCCTTCCGTCTCACTCGCACGGGCCTGGATGTTGTGCGCCTGATCGAGCGTTCCTTCGAGATCCTGCACATGGTGGCCGACTTCGTGCGCAATGACATAGGCCTGGGCGAAGTCGCCCGGAGCCTGGAAGCGCCGCGAGAGCTCGTTGAAGAATTCCGTGTCGAGGTAGATCTTCTTGTCCGTCGGACAATAGAACGGACCCATAGCCGATTGCGCGGCTCCGCAGCCCGACTGATAGGCTTGCGAATAAGCGACCAGGGTCGTCGGCTGGTAGCGCCCACCGAGCAATTTGGTCCAAGTGTCCTCGGTTGAAGCCAGGACCTGAAGCATGAAGTGCCGTGTGTTCGGATCGAGCCGGCTCTGGCCCGCTGGTGCGCTCTGCTGCGATGTTGGTGCAAGGCTGCCTCCGCCGCCGCCAAGACCTCCTAACGAGCTCAGCAGGAAATAGCCGACAACGAGCACGATCACGCCGCCAATGCCGAAACGGCTGGCGATCAACGGCAGCAGGCAGCCAAGTGCATTGCCGCCACCTCCGCCGAAGCCCATGCCGCTTCGGCCCGTCGCGTCTTCAAAGTTGCCGCTTTCCCGCTCGTCGCCGAACCGCATGCCGTTCTCCTGTATCATGGCCGTAATGCTCGGGGAGCCACAGCGGTTGCAATTCGAGTGAACCCTCGCAACTGAGCGCCAGAGGAGATTCTCGAATGACCCTGCAAGGCAAAGTTGCTCTGGTGACCGGTTCAACCTCAGGCATTGGCCTCGCCATTGCCAAGGCGCTCGCCGGAGAGGGCGCGAAGCTAATGATCAACGGCTTCGGCGACCCCGATCAGATCGAGCGCGAGTGCAGCGAGCTTGGTGCAATCCATGACGGAGCCGACATGTCCAAGCCCGCAGACATCGAGCGGATGATGAGGCGTTGCGCCGACGAGCTCGGAGGACCCGATATCCTGGTCAACAATGCGGGCATCCAGCACGTCTCTCCAGTCGATGAGTTTCCTCCTGAAAAGTGGGACGCGATCATTGCTATCAACCTTTCGTCTGCGTTCCACACGACGCGCTTCGCCCTCCCGGGGATGAAGCAGCGAAAGTGGGGACGGATCATCAACACGGCGAGCGCGCACAGCCTCGTCGCCTCGCCGAACAAGAGCGCTTATGTCGCGGCCAAGCATGGCATCGCCGGCTTCACAAAGACCGTCGCGCTTGAAACGGCGCGCGACGCAATCACCGTCAACTGCATTTCGCCCGGCTACGTCTGGACCCCGCTCGTGGAGGCGCAAATTCCGGACACGATGAAGACCCGCGGACTGACACGCGAGCAGGTGATGAACGACGTGCTGCTCGCCGCCCAGCCGACCAAGCAGTTCGTTACTCCCGAGCAGGTTGCCGCTCTTGCACTCTTTCTCTGCCGTGACGAAGCAGCGTCGATCACAGGCACGAACCTCAGCATGGACGGCGGCTGGACCGCCGCCTAGGCTGGCCGCGAATGCGCGTCGCCTTCATCATCGCCGCACTTCTCGCGTGCACGAGCTGCGACGTCGTCGAGCAGCCGTCGGGGCTGATCCCGCGCTGGACGACCGCCTACAAGCAGGTGATCGCCGAGAACGATCGCATGAGGCTGAGAGACTGGCGCAAGACATTCGTCGCCGCACTAGAGACTATACGCGCCGGGC
>Ga0207644_10000150_pt1 | contig 50157 bp, 40 predicted proteins | sample KBSS73metaG_FD_184326 | JGI IMG/M metagenome (GOLD analysis project Ga0207644, IMG submission 184326) | Switchgrass rhizosphere microbial communities from Kellogg Biological Station, Michigan, USA - KBS S7-3 metaG (SPAdes) (version 2) | ecosystem: Host-associated > Plants > Roots > Rhizosphere... | reverse complement strand
AAGGTGGACAGCGCCATCGCGAATATGAAGAAAATCGCACGAATCACAAATCTGTTCATAAACGTGTTGGTCTGAGCAGCAAATTCCACTCATGTTATACTCAGCCCGCCCCAACCAGAGAGTCGAGTCAACAATCAATAGTGTCTAACGTTATCGAAATAATTCCCCTCGGCGGAGTGGCACGGGTGTCCCGCCCGTGATTGTTTATTGACTAGTTTCACCCAACAGCCCTTTACCTGTTTCAGTCAATCCAACCCACTTCCAATTCTTGAGTCCTGCCTTGATGGGATTGTTCAGCACGTAGCGCACCGCATGGCGAAAGTCATCATGATCTCGAATCATGTGATCATAATACTCGGCTTGCCAGAAGTCGCCTGAACGATTCAACAGTTTGTTGGCTTCTTTCGAGGTGAATGATTTCCAAGAGTGGAGTATGGCCGGAAGTTCCGGGTGGGGCACGGCCGTCCCGGCCGTGGTCTTCCGTCCCGAGAATGGAGTGACCACAACATGAACATGATTCGGCATCACACACCACGCGGCGATTGAATAGCGTTTGTCATCGAAATGAAAGAGAGCATTTCGCACAAGCGATGCAATACGAGGATCTTTCATGTAGCAAGAACCATTTCCTGCGTTGAGATAACGCTCTACCTTCTCGGAATAGAGATGTGCCAACCTCTGTTCTTCCATTGTGCTCAATGGGCGCTTCATTTGCTGCGCTGTCTTTACGATATTGTTGCGCTCGAAGAGCAGCATTCGATTAGGTGTTGAGGCAAGGAATCCCAAAGGCGAAAAGTGACTGCGTACCACGCGCTCTCTCGTGTCCAATGCGGAAGGAAAAGCGCCGCGACGTTTGGTGATTTCACTCATGGGAGAAGCGCTACGCAACTTGGCCAAGCGCACGGGCGGGACGCCCGTGCCACTTTTAGCGTGCTATACTCAATCACCCGTTCAGAGTCAATCTAAAGAATGTCTAACGTTATCGAAATTATTCCCCTCGGCGGTATCGGCGAGTTCGGGATGAACTGTACGCTGCTGAGGTATGGCGACGAGATGCTGGTCCTCGATGCCGGCATGGGCTTCCCGGAAGAAAGCGTCTATGGAGTCGATGTCTGTATCCCTGACTTCGAAATCCTCGAGCAATACAAGCAAGACATCACCGCGGTCATTCTCACGCACGGTCACGAAGATCATCTGGGCGCGCTGCCTTATGTGTTAAAGAAGATTAATGTTCCGGTGTACGCGTCGCACTTCACGCTCGGACTGGCAGAAAGCAAACTTGATGAGCATGGACTCCTTGGTGATGTGCTTCTGCATCGCGTGGAACCGCGCGACGTGATCACGATCGGATCGTTCACCATTGAGTTCATTCGCGCGTCGCATTCACTCGTTGATTGTTTTCATCTGGCGATCAAAACGCCCGTCGGCACAATCATTCACACGGGCGACTACAAAGTTGACGAGACACCGGTCATCGGCGAGCCGATAGACTTAAGAACTCTGCGTCGTTACGGCCAGGAAGGCGTGCTGGCCCTGCTTTCCGATTCCACCAACGCGACAGTGCCGGGCCGAACACCTTCGGAGCGCGCCGTGATTCCGGCTTTCGAAGAAATCTTTGCCGAAGCGCCGGGCCGCATTATCGTGGCCGCCTTTGCTTCCTCAATTCATCGTCTGCAAATCGTCTTTGATGTTGCTCAACAATTCGGCCGCAAAGTTTGTGTGCTCGGCCGATCGATGCAAAAGAACGTCGAGATTGCCGAGCGCCTTGGCTATCTCGATATTCATGGCCGCATGCTCGTGAGTATCAATGACGCGAAGTTGCTGGCCGACGATGAAATTGTATTTCTGGTGACGGGCTCGCAGGCTGAACCGCGCGCCGCTCTCTACCAGCTGGCCACGCAGGTATATAAAGGCTTGACCATCGAGGAAGGCGACACAGTCGTCCTGTCGGCGCGCATTATTCCCGGCAATGAACGCGCGATCTCAAAGCTAATCGGGCACATCTACAAACGCGGCGCGAATATTATCGAGGAAAAGCGGCGCCTGATTCACGTCAGTGGCCACGCTTCTCAGGACGACATCCGCATCATGACTGAGGCCGTACGCCCGAAATTCGTGGTTCCCATCCACGGCGAATACCGCATGCTGTTTCGGCACAAGGAGTTCGTGAAGAATCACCTCGGCTATGCCGAAGAGAACATTGTGTTGATCGAAAACGGCGACGTGCTCGAACTCGACGGCGAGCGCGCGACGATCGTCGACAAGAAAGAAATCAGACGGACCTTCATCGACGAATCGGGCTTCGAAGAGATTGAGTACGAGACGGTGCGCGAGCGCAAGAAGATGGCTTACGAAGGGATGATCACGCTTGTCGTGATCGTGGATCGCGAAACCGGAGAGTTGCAATCACCGCCGCAGATCGTCGCACAGGGCGTGCGCGGGCTGGAAGGCGCAAACGGAATGACGAAGGACGCGCAGCGCGTGGTTGTGGCGGCGCTGGCCGGAGCCTCGAGACAGACTTTCGCAGACGAATCACTGTTGAAAGAGCATGTGCGGGTCGAACTCAAGCGGTTCATTCAGAAGGAAACGGGCGCCAAACCCGTCATCGTGCCGGTAATTCAACAAATATAGTCTCAGGTTTCGCGCTGTCGATTGTTGGCTCCGTCGGGAGTCGAATATTTATAGTCCTGGTGCGAAGAAAGACTTTCTCCGCCTGAACGGCGCAGCCGCTCAGGCGGACTTGTTTTGGCTTGTTGTCGCGTGGTGCTATAAACCTTTCGTCCCTCCGGGACTTTCAAGCCATTGTCTTTCTGGACAGATAGAGTCGTTCTCATCACTGGTGCATCGTCGGGAATCGGGCGCGGGTTGGCGCTTGAACTCGCTCGGCGCGGCGCGAAGCTGGGACTGGTCGCGAGGCGCAAAGAAGTACTCGATGAAGTCATCAGCGAGATTGGCGTCAACCAAAATGAAACTCGCGGTGGTCAATCAGCAAACGTCCTGGCGGTTTCAGGCAACGTTCAAGATGCGGACTCTATGCGCTCAGCCGCCGACCAATTGCGTTCGCAATTCGGCAAGATCGATGTGCTGATCGCCAACGCCGGCATTGGTGGCAACAACGACGCGGGCAACTTCGAGGCGGCCAGTTTCGCGAACGTAATCAATACAAACGTCATCGGCGCGGCGAACAGCGTTGCTGCCGTCATTCCGGAGATGGTTGCGCGCGGCAGCGGCCAGCTCGTCGTGATTTCGAGTCTGGCGGCGTACCGCGGCTTGCCGAAATCGGCAGCGTATTGCGCCAGTAAAGCCGCCGTCTCCGCGATGTTCGAGAGTCTTCGCCTGGATCTGAAACCACGCGGGATTGACGTGACGATTATTCATCCCGGGTTTATCAAGACGCCTTTAACTGCCGGCCGCCAGGCGAAGTTGCCTTGGTTGCAGGAATTGGAACCCGCAGTAAAGAAGATGATTACCGCGATTGAGAAGCGGAAGAAATCCTATGCGTTTCCCTGGCAGCTCGCGACGATTGTGCGCTCTGGCATGGTAATGCCGAACTCAATGTACGATTGGATCGCGACCAGAAATTCATTTCGCGAATAAAGTATTTTTCATTTGCGATTTGGAATTTCACAGGCCATACTCCGCCTTCGAATGCCAAGCTCTGCTTAATCGAAAAACGAAAATCAAATCTTAAATGTCTCTGTTACAGGCGATTCTCCTCGGCATCATCCAAGGCCTCACTGAATTCATTCCCATCAGTTCCACCGCCCACCTCGTGTTGGCGATGCGCGCGATGCACCTGCCGCTGAGTGCGGAGCAAACCACGGCGTCGATTGCCGTGATTCAGCTCGGCACGTTGTTGGCAGTCTTAATCTATTTCGCGCGGGACATCTGGAACATTACCCGCGCCTTCATTCACGACCATCTGGTGATTCTCAAAGACGGCCGCCACGATCAGTTCAATCGCGAGAACGAACACGCGCGCCTGTCGCATGAAGCGTGGCTCGGCTGGCTGATTATCATCGGCACGGTGCCGGTCGTCATCATCGGTCTGCTGTTCAAGAAACAGATCGAGGGGACGTTCACCAAGAACCTTTGGGTGATCGCGACCATGATGATCGTCGTCGCGTTACTGCTGACGATTGCCGAGGTTGTCAGCAAGAAGCGGAAACGGATGCAGGACCTCGGTGTCGGTGATGCGTTGTCCGTTGGGTTTGCTCAGTGCCTTGCTTTGATTCCCGGTTCCAGCCGTTCCGGCTCGACGATCATGGCGGGCCTCTTCTCTGGGCAAACGCGCGAAACCGCGGCGCGCTTTTCTTTTCTGCTTTCAATTCCCGCCGTCGCCGCCAGCGGTCTGCTGGAATTGGTTGAAGCCATTCATAAGTTGCCGCACGGCAGTTTAACGAACTTGGCAGTTGGAACAGTCGTCAGCGGGATCATCGGATATATCTCCATCTGGTTTCTGCTGCGTTATCTGCGCACGCACTCGACGGGTATCTTCATTGGCTACCGCATCATCGTGGGCGCTGCAATTCTCTTGATGTTGTTCATGGGACGGTTGAGCGGGCTGTAGCTCCCTCTTCCTGTGGGAGAGGGCTGGGGTGAGGGTGCGAAGCTTAGCGGCTGCCTCCGTTTCATCATCGCGAGGCTACGCCTCGCGAAAAACAAAAAATCGATTGGTCAGTAGCTAAACCCTCACCCTAACCCTCTCCCAATGGGAGAGGGAACGGTAGCTCTTCTTCTCGACAACAAGTAAACTCCCGCCATGACCCCCGCACCCGCCCGTCAAAAGCTACAAAAGAAGTGGATTGTGCGACCGGTAGATGCCGTCGTTGCCACGCGGTTGGCGAGCGCTCTGAACGTATCGCCAATTGTCGCCGGACTCCTGGTTGCGCGGGGCTATTCCGATCAAACTGCCGCCGAAACATTTCTCAAGCCTTCTCTCGAACAGCTCCACGATCCCTTTCTCATGAAGGGAATGCCGGAAGCTGTCGAGCGCGTTGTGTATGCGCTCGATCACCAGGAACCGATTCTTATTTACGGCGATTACGATGTTGATGGCACCACGGGGACCGCAGTGTTGTTGCGCGGATTGCGCATGCTGGGCGCGACGGCCGGCTATCACGTGCCGCATCGCTTCACCGAAGGTTACGGCATCCGGCAAGAGGCGCTGGAGAAAGCCGCAACCGAAGGTTACAAGCTCGTCATCAGTGTCGATTGCGGCATTCGCGCGCATGAGCCGCTGGTGTGGGCAAAAGAGAATGGGCTCGACGTAATCATCACCGACCACCACTTGCCTGACGAAGATGAAGGCGCGCCGCCGGCGTTCGCGGTTCTCAATCCAAACCAGCACGGCTGTAACTATCCGGACAAGCATCTCGCGGGCGTCGGAGTAGCCTTCAAGTTAGTGCACGCGTTGTTTCGCGCACGCGATCGCGAATCGGTCGTGCCGGGTTTTCTGAAGATGGTCGCGATCGGCACCGTCGCCGACGTGGCCAAGTTGGTTGGCGAGAATCGCGCGATCGTCGCGCTCGGACTTTCCGATTTGCCGAAAGCCGTGAATTACGGGTTGCGCGCGCTGATTGATATTGCCGGCTGCGGCGATGGCGCCGAAGTCAACGCATACGACCTCGGCTTTCGGATTGGTCCGCGCATCAACGCGGCGGGACGTATGGATGCGGCCACTGCCGTCGTCGATCTGTTCAATGCGAAAGACCGTGACGAAGCGCGGCGGCTCGCAGAGCATCTCGACACCCGCAACCGCGAGCGCATGGAGATGCAACGCGAGATTTTCAATCGCGCGATCGAGGAATTTGAAAGTGGACCCGATCGGGAACATCAGACGCACGCCGCGGTGATTGCCGGTGACGGCTGGCATCGCGGCGTAATCGGTTTGGCGGCTTCAAAAATTGCCGAGCGACTGAATCGGCCTTGCGTGGTCATTTCGTTTGACGGCGACGTCGGTCATGGTTCGGCGCGCAGCATCGAGGCTTATCATCTTTTTGATGGGCTGACGACCTGCCGGGACTTGTTGGATAAGTTCGGTGGCCATTCGCACGCGGCTGGTTTGGCGATTCGCCGTGAATGCGTGGCCGAATTTCGCCGTCGCTTGAATGAACATGCAGCGTCGTGTTTGACTGAAGAGGATTTGGCGCCCGCGCTTGCGATTGATGCTGAAGTGGTTGCCAACGATTTGAGTTTCGGGCTTTCCACTGATTTGCAGTTGCTGGAACCGTTTGGCGCCGGAAATCCCCGGCCTGTTTTTGCGACGCGGAGTTTGCGAGTAATGGGCGCACCGCAAATCATCAAGGAGCAGCATCTAAAGTTTCGCGTGACCGGTGAGAATAATCGACCTTTCGAAGCAATCTGGTGGCGCGGTGTGGAAGAAGCGACTGCAACGCCAGAGCCCAATCAACGCATCGATCTGGCTTACGAGTTCGAAGCACAGCGTTGGATGGGCGACATCAGGTTGCAGTTGAATGTAAGGGATTTGCGAGTGGCGCAAGAATGAATTGCCACAGAGACACAGAAGCACGGAGCGCATCAAGAAATGCGATCCTGATCTTTCTGATGTTTTTCTCAGTGTCTTTGTGCGTCTGTGGCTAAACCAGCGATGCAAGTTGTAACCCGCAAAAGAAGAATCAGTGCCGTTGACTTGCGCGCTCGTGTGCCGGCGATCGCGCGCGCTTTTGCGCTCTTCCTGTTGATTGCCGGAACGATTTTCGTGGGCGTGTCTTATTACAAGATGCGCAACCGTACGATATTTCGGCTGCACTCTGAAGCGCCGGCGCTCTCGAAAGAAGTCACCGGCATCATCAACGGCTACGAACAGCGGATCACGAAAGACGATCGGCTGTATCTTTGGCTGCGAGCGGCGCGAGATGTCACTTACGCCGACGGTCACCACGAACTTGAACAGGTGAATCTCCAGGTCTTCCAGCCGGCTGTTGATAAGCCGGATCAAATCCTCGCGGACCGTTCACTGTACGATCAGAAAAACGGATTGCTTCAATTCAATGGCAACGTGCAAATCGAAACACACGACGCGTTGAAAGTGCAGACCGCCGCGCTCGTCTATCATCAAGACAAAGAATTTGGCGAGACATCTTCGCCGATAACGTTTGAGCGTGAGAACGTCACGGGCAAATCGACCGGCGCCATGGTTGACGATAAGAACAAACGGCTCGAACTTCGCAGCGATGTCGAAATCACCGTCACTCCGCCGGCGAATGATTCGAATTTGAAAGGCTCGCGCGCGAAGCCGGTCACGATCCATTCGCGCCAGGCAGTTTTTGAGCAGGCATCGATGCGGCTGACTTTCTCGGGCGGCGCAACTGCGGAGCAGGATCAGGACATCATGAGCGGAGACACGCTCAATGCGAATCTTAACCAGCAGCGCAAGCTTCAGAAGTTGGAGATGCGCGGCAATTCTTATCTGCGATCGATGGACGAAGGTCACGCCGCGGAAGCCCACGCCATCGATATCGATTTCTATTTCGATGCCGATCAGAAATTGCAGCGAGCTTATGCAGCGCGCGACGTGCGCGCGCAAACTCTGAATGCCGATTCGGACATGCAACTGACCGGCGCTAATGTCGTCGACATAAGTTTTGCGCCGCAGGGCGATCGCAGCGTGATTAAAGAGATGAAAGCCGATGGACGATCGGTAGTAAATCTGTCTGCGCCGAAATCGCGCGCGAATGATCCGCGCGCCGCCAGCAAGCGGCTGACGGCAGACGCCATCAAGCTGACGTGGCGGCTGAAAGGTCAGGATTTGGAGAAGGCCGAGGCTGCGGGTAACGCCGAATTGTACGTCGAGCCGATGCAGAAAACTGCGAAAGCTGACAAGAAGACGCTGACTGCCGCCCGATTTGACTGCGACTTTTTCGAAGCCGGTAATATCGCGCGAAATTGTTTGGCCAGCGGCGGCGCGAAAGCTTTGCTCGAGCCTTTCCAGCCGACGGACAAGCGAGGCACGCGCACGATTACTTCGCAAAAAATGACGGCAGCGTTTGTTCGCGAGACGCAGGACGTGGAAAAAGTCGACGCGGCGGGCGACGTGAAGTTCAACGAACTCGATCGTAATGGCGTCGCGTCATCAGCGAGTTACACAACGGGCGACGAAACAATCAGACTGCGCGGCGACGACCCGACGGTGTGGGATTCGCGCGCGCGGACGAAAGCGGCCGAGATCGACTCTAACAATGCAACGCACGTCTCTTACTGTCGCGGCAAAGTGTCGACAACTTATTACAGCCAGGAACAGACGAATGGCGCGGCCCCTTTTCAAAAGGTGAAGAGCCCGGTTTATCTGCTCGCCGATCGGGCCGAGATTAATCACGACACCGGCGCGGCGACTTACACGGGCAATAGCCGCATGTGGCAGGACGACAACTTTGTACGTGGCGACGTGATTACGCTCTTCCGCGAAAACAAAAGCATGGACGCGCGCGGACATGTGCAGACCGCTCTCTACCAGACGAAGCAAAAACAGGGGAACACGACGGCGGTTGTGCCGGTCTTGGGGACATCCGATTACCTGCGCTATTCAGATCCGGATCGCCTGCTGCATTACGAAACGAACGTCGATATTAAGCAGGGCACGGATCGCATGACCGCGGCAGTGGCTGACGTCTACCTGCAAAAGGATGTGAATGAGCTGGACAGAGTGATCGCACAACGCGACGTCGTTATCGTTCAGCCCGGAAAACGTGGCACAGGCGACTGGTGTCAGTATACCGCCGCGGATGAAGTGGCGATCCTGAAAGGCAATCCTGCTCATGTTGAAGATGCAGAGCAGGGAACCACCGACGGCAATCGTTTGACGATGTATCGCCGCGAGAATCGTGTTGTAGTCGATGACTCGCGCGGGCCGCAATCGCCCGGGCGCGTGCGCTCGACGCATCCGGTGAAAAGAAATCCGTAGCTTTCTCTGTGTGTTCCCAATCTCCACCACGGAGACACGGAGATCAGCCGCAGGCGCAGAGAATCTCTGGTAGCACATGACGCTTGTTACCCAACCTGATTCGCTCGGACACTGGGGTCCTTACGGCGGCCGCTTCGTGCCCGAGACATTGATGGCGCCGCTCGAAGAACTGACGGCGGCGTACGAAAAAGCGCGGGGGGATGAAGAGTTTCAACGCGAGCTTGACGGCTTGCTGCGCGATTACGCCGGCCGTCCCACGCCGTTATTTTTCGCAAAGCGGCTGACGGAACGCTGCGGCGGCGCGCGCATCTATTTGAAACGCGAAGACCTGCTCCACACGGGCGCTCATAAGATTAACAACACACTCGGCCAAATCTTGTTGGCGCGACGCATGGGCAAACAGCGCATCATCGCGGAAACGGGCGCAGGGCAACATGGCGTAGCGACGGCGACCGTCTGCGCGCTCTTCGGTTTGCAGTGCGTTGTTTATATGGGCGCGGAAGACATGAAGCGGCAGGCGCTCAACGTGTTTCGCATGCAGTTACTCGGCGCGGAAGTTCGCGAAGTCGACGCCGGTTCGCGGACGCTGAAAGATGCGATCAACGAAGCGCTGCGCGATTGGGTGACGAATGTGGCGGACAGTTATTACCTTTTGGGAAGCGCGCTCGGCCCGCATCCGTATCCGGTGATGGTGCGTGATTTTCAAAGCGTGATTGGTCGCGAAACGCGCGAGCAAATAGCTGGGCACGCAGGCCTCAGGCCTCCGTCTGTTGAAAAAGAGCACGCCGGAGGCGCGCGTACCCAGGTTTGTCTCATCGCCTGCGTGGGTGGCGGATCGAATTCAATTGGCTTATTCCATCCGTTCCTGGCAGACGAGTCTGTGCGCATGATTGGCGTTGAGGCGGGCGGATTAGGAAATGAATTAGGTGAACATGCCGCGCGATTCAATTCGAACGGCGGCGGCCACCCCGGCGTCTTGCAAGGGACAATGAGTTACGTCTTGCAGGACGCGCGCGGGCAGGTGGCATCGACGCATTCGATATCCGCGGGCTTGGATTATCCTTCGATCGGCCCTGAGCACGCGTTCCTTCATGACGAAGGACGCGTCGAATACACTTCCGTAACTGACGACGAGGCTCTCGATGCGTTCCAAATGTTGTCGAAGTTGGAAGGGATAATTCCGGCGCTGGAGTCTGCGCACGCAGTGGCGCACGCATTGAAAGTGGCTCCAGCGATGAAGTCCGAGGAAATTCTGATCGTCAATCTTTCCGGTCGGGGCGACAAGGATGTCGATTCTGTTCGATCAAAATTAACCTTACCTGAGTCCCGTTAGGGACGAAATATTTATAGCTCACAGGTCCATTTTGAATTAAGCTCCGAAGGAGCGACATATTTCATTTCGCTCCTTCGGAGCTTGTTTTCTCTTGCGGATCGGGAGCTATAAATATCTGGCTCCTAACGGAGCCTTTAATGTCTCGGATATCTGAAACGTTCGCACGCCTGAAAAGAGAGAACAAGAAAGGCTTCATCCCATTCATCACCGCCGGCGATCCTGATCTCCAAACCACAAAACGTCTGATGATCGAACTCGCGCGAGTTGGGGCGACCGTGATCGAGCTTGGCGTGCCGTTCAGCGATCCGATGGCCGACGGGCCGGTGATTCAACGCGCATCAGAGCGCGCGCTGCGCCACGGATTTGGACTGCCGGAAATTCTTGATGTCGTTCGCGACGTGCGCAAGGAAACCAAAGTTCCCATAGTTCTTTTCAGCTACTTCAACCCGCTTTTGCAGTTTGGCTTGGAAAAGTTAGTACGCGAAGCGGAGGACGCTGAAGTTGATGGCATCCTGGTCACCGACCTTGCACCTGAAGAATCGGCACGCTTCTCAGCAATGCTCCGCGCGCATGAAATCGATCTCATCTTTCTGGTCGCACCGACCTCGACAGACGAGCGGCTGAAGATGATCGCTGAACGCGCCAGCGGCTTCATCTATGCCGTGTCGCGCGCGGGCGTCACGGGAGCCCGTGAAGACGTCAGTGCTGAAGCAGAGAAGTTGGTGAATCGTGTTCGCATCGTTTCCAAACTCCCCGTGGCGGTCGGCTTCGGAATTTCGAATCCTGAGCAGGTGCGCGCGGTTTCGCGGTATGCAGATGCCGCGGTGGTGGGCTCGGCGATTGTGAAGATGATTGAGGAGAGCTCGACGAAAGACGCGGTTTCCAACGTTAGTCAATTCGTACGCGAGTTGGTAAGCGATTGAGGGTGACTTCGACTAGCTTTGTTTGTGCGTCGATGCACTCTTCGCGAACTACGGGGTGGGGGCAGAGGCTTTGTCTCTGGCCCATACTCGTCAAACTTCCGCGGTAAGGCTATCCCACATACCTTAACCGAGCATGATGCGGTGCTTGCGCACTCTTTGGGAATCCCTTCCACCTCGACCGTTGCAGTGAGCGTTTGTCCTTCGAATCCGGGCCCACTAACAGTTATCGAAGGACTTCCTTGACCTGCCGTTATCGTTCCGGTCGAAACCGTCCATCGGTAGGTAGCTTTGTCAGGATTGCCGGTGACTGCGGCATGAAAAATGATCGAGTCCCCATCGGATGAGTCCGGACATGTTACTGAAACAATAGGGCACTCCTGACCGAAGACGCCTGGCGCAAATAGAAGGATCACCAATAAAAACGAGGAATAACGCAGCACGATGCGGACATAACTACTACGCAGATTGGCCGCGCGTCAAACTTTTCGGAGTAAGCCTTAATTTGGCGCAATTTAGGACTCGACGAAAGACCGCGGCTGGAGTATTCTGCGACGGCTTTTGAAAATTCGCCGCGCGCTCCCATCCCCGATGGCAATCGGGGTTGCGCAGAGAGGGCTGCCGAGTAGCGCAGTCACTTGCTAAAACTTTACCCTCGGTGAAAATTGTCGTGTTGCACGTATGAAACTCTGTTCCATTCTCGCTTGAGTTGTGTTATTCTCGGCCAGTGTCAGTACCGGGAGCGATAGCGACCGGGTGAAGCGGGCCGTGTTAGACAGCACCATTCAACATTCGACGAAGAGGAGCAGAAGAAAGAGATGCCTGTTATGCCTGAAGACAGAATTGCAGATCGCAGTCGCGCCATCGAAGCCGCGCTGCTCAACATTGAAAAGCGTTTTGGCAAAGGATCGATCATGCGCTTAGGCGAGCGTGACGTTTCCGATGTCCCGGCGATTTCGACGACGTCATTGTCGCTGGATGCGGCCATTGGCGTGGGCGGCGTACCGCGTGGGCGCATCGTGGAGATTTACGGCCCGGAAAGTTCGGGCAAATCCACGCTGGCAATGCACATCGTGGCGCAGGCGCAACTGGCCGGCGGCGTTGCCGCATACATTGATGCGGAACACGCAATGGACGCCCAGTACGCGGAGAAACTCGGCGTGAATGTCGATGACATGTTGATCTCGCAACCAGATTCGGGCGAGCAAGCCCTGGAAATCGCTGAAGCGCTCGTCCGCTCGAACGGCGTTGACGTGATTGTGGTCGACTCAGTCGCGGCGCTGGTGCCGCGCGCAGAACTCGACGGCGAGATGGGTGATTCGCTGCCGGGTTTACAAGCGCGTCTCATGTCGCAGGCATTGCGCAAGCTGACGGCAATCGTGGCACAGTCCAACACCTGTTTCATTTTCATTAATCAGATCCGCGAAAAGATCGGCGTGATGTTTGGCAGTCCGGAGACGACCACCGGCGGCCGCGCGTTGAAATTCTACTCATCGCTTCGTCTCGATATTCGGCGTATCGGCGCGATCAAAGACGGCGACCGCGTGGTTGGCAATCGCACCAAGGTGAAAGTCGCGAAGAACAAAGTCGCGCCGCCGTTCCGTGAATGCGAATTTGACATCATGTACGGCGAAGGCATTTCGAGAGAAGGCGACCTGCTCGACCTCGCCACCAACAACCGCGTGGTTGAAAAGAGCGGCGCGTGGTTTTCGTACAAAGGCGAACGCCTCGGCCAGGGACGTGAGAATTCGAAGCAGACTTTGAAAGATCATCCTGAACTGCTGCGCAAAGTTGAGAATGATGTGAAGAAAGCGCTGGGTCTGCCGGTCAAGGAAGAAGCAGCGCCTGCTGAAAACGGCGAGCAGAAGAAGGCTGTGGCGGCGGGCGAGAAGAAGTAGATTCACCCGAGAGGCGGTCCTTGGGTAAGCACAACTCAAAAAAGATTCTCACGGTAAGGAAGGTGGGCTTGCCCCCGCTCGCTGAAGTGATGCCCGACTCCCATGGGTAAGAAGTGGTCCAACCTGAATCTTCCAGGTGCGCTGCATTTTGTCACCGCGAATGTCTTGGAGCGTGAACAAGTCTTTCGTGATGCCTCGTGCTGTATCTCATTTCTTCAGGAACTTGACGATCTCAATCAGCAATGGCCAAGCAAGCTTATCGCCTACGTCCTCATGCCTGATCACTTTCACCTGGTCAGCAATCCACGCGACGGTCGGATCCGAGAATTCACAGGAGCGTTAAAGAGTCTCATTGCGCGTCGGTTTGGTCGCGAGCTTTGGCAGCAAAGTTTTAAGGCTATTCCTCTGTGGAGTGATTGGATGGTTTGGCAGAAGATTAATTACATTCATGCAAATCCTGTAAGGGCCGGTCTAGTAAAGGCGGCGAAAGATTACCGATGGTCGAGTTTCCATTCGTACTATCCATCAAGTTACAACTCGCTCACAATAGATCGCGAACGGTGGTGGGCAGACGATGCGGAGAAGTTATCTCGGGCGGCAAAGGAGGTGGGACTTCAGGCTTGAAAGGTGCTCATCAGCGGGGGCAAGCCACCCTTCCCGACCTCGAGACATTTTGAGTTGTTCTTAAATCTTCGGAGTCCCAGCTTTACAGAATTTCACAACCCCTCTCATAATCCCAAGGCGCCGACTGATCAATGACCAAATCAATTCTCATCAAAAACGGCACGATTGTGACGATCGACGCCGACAACTCGATCGTGCGCGGAGATCTGTTGATTCGTGATGGTCGCATTGCAGCGCTCGGTGAACAATACGAAAGCGAAGCGGATGAAATAATCGACGCGAACGGATGCGCGGTCCTGCCGGGATTTGTGCAGACCCACATTCATCTCTGCCAGACGCTGTTTCGGGGCGCGGCTGACGATTTGTCGCTGATTGATTGGTTGAAGAAACGCATTTGGCCGATGGAGGCCGCACATACGCGGGAATCGATTCGAGCGTCGGCCCAATTAGGTATAGCTGAACTGATTAAGAGCGGCACGACGTGCGCGCTGACGATGGAGACGGTGCGCCATACAGAAGAGGTTCTGCGCGTCGTCGAAGAGACCGGGTTTCGGGCCACAGTCGGCAAGTGCATGATGGACAAAGGTGATGACTTGCCGGCGGAGCTGTATGAGGAAACGCGCGCGTCTGTCGATCAATCGCTTGCTCTAATCGAGAAATGGCACGGTAAAGCTGATGGTCGCATTCGTTGTTGTTTTGCGCCGCGTTTTGCCGTCAGCTGCACGAACGAGTTGCTTTCAGAAGTCGCGAAGCTGGCGCGCGAACATAGTGTGATGATTCACACTCACGCGTCGGAAAACAGAAGCGAGTGCGAGATTGTTGAGCGCGAAACGGGGATGCGCAACATCGACTATCTGAATTCGCTCGGCATAGTCGGGTCGCACGTTGTGCTGGCGCATTGCATTCACCTGGACAATACGGAGATGGAGACGCTGGCTGCGACAAGCACAAACGTGGCCCACTGTCCGTCTTCCAACTTGAAATTGGGCTCAGGAATCGCGCGTGTGACTGAGATGTTGGCTCGCGGGATTTCAGTTTCGCTTGGCGCGGACGGCGCGCCATGCAACAACCGGCTAGACATGTTTACTGAGGTGCGCAGTGCAGCGCTGTTGCAGAAGGCGCTCCACGGACCGGAAGTTCTGCCTGCCGATAGAGCTTTGCGAATGGCGACAGTCGGCGGTGCGCGAGCGCTCGGTATTGCTGATGAGATTGGCAGTCTCGAAGCCGGCAAGCGCGCTGATGTAATCGTCGTCGATCTCGATCAATTGCATTCGGCGCCCAAAACGGATGTGATTTCGTCGATTGTTTATTCCGCGCAGGCTGCGGATGTGCGAACGACGATTATTGATGGATGCATCGTCATGCGTGATCGAGAGTTGATGACGATGAGTGAGGCAGATGTGATCGCTGAAGCGAATCGTGAAGCGATGGCGTTGAGCGAACGAGCTGCAATGTCGTGAAACTGTCGATGGGCTCAGCTATAGGCGTTCCAGCTTTTGCGAAAATCAACTGGAGCTTGCACGTCCTGGGCAAGCGCGATGATGGCTACCACGAAATCGAATCCGTCCTTCAAACGATCAGCCTCCACGACACTCTCACAATGGCGACCACCGACGACGGATCCATTCATCTGTGGTGTGACGATCCGGCTATTCCTGTGGATGAACGCAATCTCGTGTGGCGCGCGGCAGCATCCTTGCGAGAACGCTACGCAATCACCAACGGTGTCAAGATTCAGCTCGTAAAACGAATCCCCAGCCAAGCTGGCCTCGGTGGCGGATCGTCAGACGCGGCGGCGACGCTGATTGCATTGACGCATCTGTGGGCAATCGAAATGTCAGCGGACGAACTAAACGAAATAGCCGAAAGCCTCGGGTCGGATGTTTCGTTCTTTTTTCACGGCGGCACAGCTCAGGCCACTCGTCGCGGAGAAATCGTTGAGCCGCTCAGCGACGCGCCGGCGCAGCACCTGCTCATCATCAAACCGACTGCGAGTATTTCGACCGCCAAAGCTTACGAATCGCTTAATATGCCCGCCTTGACATCCTCGGAGTCGAAACCTATCCTGTTTCGTTCGCAGCCGAGCGATTCCTCCGCATCATTTGATCTGAACGCTCTGCACAACGATTTCGAGACGACGGTTTTTCAATTCGAACCTGAAATCGGACGCGCGAAAAATGCGCTGTTAAAAGCAGGAGCGAAGGCAGCGATGCTCAGCGGCAGTGGCTCGGCGGTTTTTGGGATTTTTGAAAATCAGGACGCTCAGGAGCGCGCCATTCAGGCGATCGAACTCGAAACTGGCTGGCGCGCGTTTCTTTGTAAGACGGTTGGGCGCAGCCAATACGAATCGGCGGTCGGTCGCGCAGGCGGACTGGTTGCGCGATTGTTCGGCAAGAATGCTGGGGCGTAGCCAAGTGGTAAGGCACCGGTCTTTGGAATCGGCATTCGTAGGTTCGAATCCTTCCGCCCCAGCCAAATTTTCCAAGTGTCCGACAAACTTCAGTTTGTCGAAACACCAGTGAATAGCGACAAGCTGAAGCTTCTCGGGACACTGAATGGGCACAACCGGCGGCATCAAAGTCTTTTCCGGCAATGCGAATCGCGCGCTGGCGAAAGAGATTTGCCACGAGCTGCGCTGCGATCTTGGGCGAGCGCAGACGGCGCGCTTTTCGGACGGCGAGTTCAATTTTCAGATTGAAGAAAACGTGCGCGGCGCGGACGTTTTCATCGTGCAGTCGACTTGCCCCCCGACTGACTCGCACGTGATGGAGTTGCTGGTGATGCTTGACGCGTTCAAGCGTTCATCGGCCGAGCGTTTGACAGCGGTGCTGCCGTATTACGGCTATGCGCGTTCCGACAAAAAGGATCGACCGCGCGTGCCGATTTCGGCGAAACTGGTGGCGAATTTGATTCGCGTTGCCGGTGCCGATCGCATCCTGACGATCGATTTGCACGCGGCGCAAATCCAGGGGTTCTTTGATATTCCGGTGGATCACTTGTACGCCGCGCCGGTCATGATTCGGTACTACCAGGAAAATCCGATGCCGAATTTGACGGTCGTCGCGCCTGATACTGGTGGCGCCGAACGCGCTCGCGCTTATGCCAAACGGCTTGATGCAGAATTGGCTCTATGCGATAAGCGGCGCGAAAAGGCGAACGAGGCCGAAATCATGAATGTCGTCGGTGACGTGAAGGGCCGCAACTGTCTGATTGTGGATGACATGTGTGACACCGGCGGTTCGATCACGAAGGTCGCGAAGGCCCTGACAGAAGCAGGCGCCGAACGCGTCGATGCGTGCTTCACGCACCCGGTGCTTTCCGGTCGCGCGGCGATGCACCTGGGCAATTCGCCCATCGAGCAGATTGTAGTTACGAACACAATTCCGCTAAACTCTAAAGCAGCGGAGCTGAAGAACATTACGGTTCTGAGTATTGCGCCTCTTTTGGCGAAGGCAATTAAGTCGATCCACGAAGAGACCAGCGTCTCTTCGCTCTTCGTATGAAGGGCAAAAACTGAAAGCGTAGTAGCCGTCAGTAAGTCGGTCGACAGCGAATCGGCTGTCAGCTTTCAGAAAAAGAAAAACTTTGGACTTGTTTAGAGCGCGGAGTTGTCCGCGCGCTCGGCACAAGTGCCCAGTCTAAAAGAATCGAGTAGTTGGAGCAGCAATCATGGCAGAGAAAAAAGAAATTGTAGTGCGCGCGACTTCGCGCGAAGGACGGGGAAAGAATGATTCGCGTCGCGCGCGTCGCAACGGCCAGGTGCCGGTGACGATTTACGGCGGCAAAGGCGAAACGGTCGCGGCTCTTGTACCGTTGAGCGAGCTGGCAGCAATTCTTCGCTCCGACACGGGGCGCAACACGATCTTCACTTTGGACGTCGAAGGCGTTGGTGCCAACGAAGTGATGTTCGTGGATCGTCAAATCGATCCGGTGCGCATGCGTCTGGTGCACGCCGACTTCAAGCGTTTGGTTAAAGGCGAGAAGATCGAAACTACGGTCCGCCTGCGCCTGGTTGGCGAGCCAATTGGCGTGCGCGAGCAACAGGGCGTGCTCGAGCAGATTGTGCGCAACCTCGATATTCGCTGCGAGCCGCGCGAGATTCCCGAACACATCGATGTGGACGTAACAAACCTCGGCGTGCATGACGTGCTGCACGTTTCAGATATTCCCGTCACGAGCGGCGTAGAGATTCTCGACGACCCAGATAACGTGATCGCAACTATCGGCGTGGTTAAGGAAGAAGTCGTCGAAGTGGCGCCGGTCGAAGGTGAAGCGCCGGCCGAGCCCGAAGTTATCGGCAAGGGCAAGAAGGAAGAGGAAGGCGGCGAGGAAGAAGCCAAGTAACAAATTGCCGATTGCCAATTTCAGATTCCCGATTGGCATTTGTGGCAGTCGTCGCAGTTCTTCAAGACCGCCGTTCTCGATCGGCTTGGCAATCGTAAATCGGCAATGTTCTTAATCGTTGGATTGGGGAACCCCGGCGCTGAGTACGAATGGACGCGCCACAACCTGGGTTTCATGTTGATTGACAAGCTGGCCGCGGAGACAGGATCGATAGTAAAGCGAAAGGAATGTCGTGCGCTGGTCGGTTCAGCGAAGATTGATGATGAACGGGTTCGGCTGGTAAAGCCGCAGACGTTCATGAATCTAAGCGGTGAAGCAGTTGCGTGTTTACTCGCGAAGGATCAAGAGGACGGTAGTTCGAAGTCGCTCATCGTGATCAGCGACGACTTGGCTCTGCCGTTTGGCACGATTCGTTTGCGCGAACGAGGCAGCGCGGGTGGGCACAACGGCCTGAGATCGATCATCGGCGCGATTGGCACAAACGAGTTCATTCGATTGCGAATTGGAATTCAGCCGGAGCATCCGTTGAGTAACGCGAAGGCTTTTGTGCTCGATGAGTTTCCGAATTCGCAACGCCCAGAAGTTGAGCAGATTTTAGGCCGAGCCGCGGATGCCGTGCATTCGGTCTTGCGGGACGGCATCAAGAAAGCGATGTCGGTTTTTAATAGCTAGGGGCAAAGGGGAAAGGGCAAAAGGGAAAACTCTTAGCTCTTTGCACTTACCGCTTGGCGCATTTGGAGGACGAAGTGGCAGAAAAAAGAACTTACGAAGTAATTTTCATCATCCATCCTGACGCTGAAGATGCGGAAGTGATGCGGCTAACTGAAGCCGTGCAGAAGATCATCACGGATCAAGGCGGCAGTATTACGAAGACAGAGATGATGGGCAAACGGCAACTGGCTTACGAGATTAGTCATAAGCGCGCCGGGATTTACGTGCTGCTGGAAGTTGACGGCTCAGGCAAAGAGATCGCCGAGCTCGAGCGCCGCATGCGGGTAAATGATCGAATCATTCGCTACATGACCGTGCGCGTGGACGAAGATCGTCGCCGCGCAGAGAAGCTCAAGGGCCGGCGCGCGCGCAAGGCTGAACGACGTCCCACGGCGGGCAAGGCCAAGGCTGAAAAAGCCGCGAGTGACGAGGGTGAAGCGGAGGCGGCTGCGTAATCAGATGTAACGCAGGCTGCCAGCCTGTGCTGATAAGAAAAAATGATCAGCCTGGCAGGCTGCTCTACAAGAGGTGACTATGTCTACGAATTTTGACGAGCGCGACAGCGCATACGGTTTTGAACGGGAATATGAGCGGGCGGGAATGCCCGGTCGCGGACCGCGTCGCATGCAGCGACGGAAAATTTGCCGGTTTTGTATCGACAAGGTCGATTACATTGACTTCAAGGATGTGAAGCTGCTGCAGTCATACACGCCCGAGCGCGGCAAGATTCTGCCGCGCCGAATTTCCGGCGTTTGCGCGACGCACCAGCGGATGCTGGCTGAAGCAATCAAGCGCGCGCGCAACATCGCGCTGCTGCCTTACGCAGCTGACTAAGGATTGTTCCCTCTCCCCGTGGGAGAGGGTTAGGGTGAGGGTTCTAGCCGCGTAACTGCGTCCCTCACCCCCAGCCCTCTCCCAGAGGAGAGGGAGATTGAGGATTAGGATCATGGCACACAAACAAGTTCTCTTACGTGAAGACATCGATAATCTCGGCGCGCGCGGCGAAATCGTGCGTGTGAAATCCGGCTATGCGCGCAACTATCTGTTGCCGCGCAAACTGGCGGTCGAAGCGACGGCGAGCAACGTGAAGCAAATCGAAGGCGAGCGCGCGGCGCTGGCGAAACGTGAAGCCAAAGAACGTTCGACAGCAGAATTGCAAGCGAACCAGTTGAAGAGTTTGACGCTGAAGTTCGAGCGCAAAGTCGGCGAAGCAGGCGTGCTGTATGGCTCGGTCACTTCGATGGACATCGCTCACGAGTTGGAAAAGCAGGGCTATGAAGTCGATCGCCGCAAGATTGTTCTGCGCGAGCCGATCAAACGTTTTGGCAGCTACAACGTGCCGCTCCGTTTGCATCGCGACGTGACGGTTGAATTGCCGGTGAGCGTCCTTGGCGAAGGCGGAGTCGAGGTTGATGTGCAAGCCTTGGAAGAGGAAGCAGCGACTACATCAAGCTCGACAGAACCGGCCGAAGCTGAAACCGCTGAGTGATTTCAGTATTCAAAAAATAAAGCAACGCGCTTTCTCACGCGCATTGTGATGTGTGTAGTATAGTTCGCGCCGCAAGGGGAAATTCGTCACCGAATTATTCTTGCGGCATTCTCTTTTCTAATCACATACCGATGGCCACGCCGGAACTTATTCGCGACCCGATTCTCGAAAAACCGCTTCCCAGCAGTCCTGAAACTGAAAAAGCGATTCTCGGCGCAATCATTCTCGACAACTCGCTCGTAGCGCAGGCGATCGAAATGTTGAAGCCGGCAGATTTTTACGTGCCTTCGCATCGCCGAATCTTCACCGCGATGACGGCTCTGTTTGAGCGCGGTTCAGAAATCAATCCAATTCTCATCGCTGAGGAGTTGCGCAAAGACAGTTCGCTTGATTCATCAGGTGGCGTTTTGTTCTTGACGAATCTGACGTATGGCCTGCCGCACACCACCAGCATCGCGCAGTACGCGAAACTTGTGCGCGGAAAATCTCTGCTGCGGCAACTCGTACACGTTGCCAACAAGATCACCGCAGAGGCGCTGGAAGAAGAGGACGAGCCACAGAATATTCTCGATCACGCTGAGCACGCCATCTTCGCTTTGGCTGACGAACGGATTCGCCAGGGATTCGAACACATCAAACATCCGGCCGAACGAGTATTGGAAAAGGCCGAAGCCGTCGAGCACCGCGATTTAGTCGTAACTGGCGTGCCCACGGGTTTTCGCGGGCTCGATTCGCTTACTTCGGGACTGCAAAAACAGGATTTGGTGGTGATCGCGGCGCGGCCGTCCATGGGCAAGACCAGCCTTGCGCTCGCGTTAGCTCAACATGCGGCCATCGACAGTGGTGCCGTCATCGGCATCTTCAGTCTGGAAATGTCGGCCGAAGCGCTGGCGATGCGCATGTTGTGTTCTGAAGCAAACGTTGATGCGCAAAAGTTCCGCAGCGGTTTTCTCAACAACGACGAATGGGCGCGCCTCGGAAAGGCTTTGGGCAAACTTGCCGATGCGAAGATTTTCATCGACGACACGCCGGCGATTTCGGTGCTCGAGATGCGCGCGAAGGCGCGGCGGCTGGCGACAGAGCAGAAAAAACTCGACCTGATTATGGTCGATTATCTTCAGTTGATGTCGGGGTCGTCGCGGCGCGTGGAATCGCGACAGCAGGAGGTCTCGCAAATCTCCCGCGAGTTAAAAGCGCTGGCGAAAGAATTGAATGTGCCGCTGGTTGCCTTGTCGCAGTTGTCGCGCGCGCCGGAAAACCGCACCGACCACCGTCCCCAACTTGCCGACTTGCGCGAATCCGGCGCCATCGAACAGGACGCCGATGTTGTCGCCTTCATCTACCGTGAAGAGGTTTACAATCGCAGCGACGAGAACAAGAACATCGCTGAGTTGATCGTCGCGAAGCAGCGCAACGGTCCGACCGATACCGTCTATCTCGCCTTCCTAAATCAATTTGCAAAGTTCACCGACCTCGAACGCGAAGCGTTGGGGCAGTATCTGAGCCGCTTCGATCGTTCGAAGGGGTCGCCGCGAATTAATCGTGGCGATGACTTCTGAAGAATCATCCGCAGGTTTCGCTGATTCCAAACACGACTCACCACAAAGTCACAAAGGACACCAAGAACAGGAACAAGCAAAACGTTCAGTTTGCTTTGTGACTTTGTGACTTTGTGACTTTGTGTCTTTGTGGTTAATCTCTTCGCTCGAATGTCGACCTTTAGCGAACCAAGTCATTCCGGTCGTCCAACCTGGGCCGAGATCGATCTCGATGAGCTGTCGCACAACTTTCGCGTCAATCGCGAGGTTGTCGGCTCCGAAGTCAAAGTCCTCGCCGCAGTCAAAGCCAACGCCTACGGTCATGGCGCCGCGGAGTGCGCACGGCGCTTGGAAAGTGAAGGCGTCGATTGGTTTGGTGTCGCATTACCCGAAGAAGGAATTGAACTGCGGCGGGCGGGGATCGCTAAGCCGATTCTCTGCATGGGCGGCATTTGGGCTGGGCAGGAGAGGCTGTGCATTCAACAGAATCTTACGCCGGTTGTTTATCGACTTTCTGTGGCTGAAGCCTTGGATCGCGCTGCGGCGGATACAGGCACCGTCATTAACATCCACATCAAGATTGATACAGGGATGGGTCGTTTGGGAGTGCGCGGCGATGATTTCGCGGAATTATGCGAAAAGCTGAAGGGATTGAAGAACATTCGCGTTGACGGGCTAATGACGCATTTGTCTTCGGCAGATGATGAAGCTAAGAGCGATTTTACTCGCGAGCAAATTGATCGATTCCGCAGCGCGCTGACCACATTTCGCGAACACGGTCTTAGTCCAACACATTTGCACGCGGCGAATTCGGCCGCACTGTTTGCATTTCCCGAATCACGATTCAACCTCGTGCGCCCAGGCGGGACGCTCTACGGTTTTCAGCGCGACGTTCTTCCGCCGAGTGTCGGAACGACGTCCTTGCGACCGGTGATGTCGCTCTATTCCCGTATTGAGCTTTTGAAGCAGGTCAGCAAAGGCGAAAAGCTTGGCTATGGCGGCACCTTTGAAACTCAGCGTGATTCTCTGATTGCCACGATCCCGATTGGCTACGATGATGGTTACCGTCGCGCCTTCTCAAACAAGTCGCGAGTGATCGTGCGTGGCCAATTCGCGCCCGTGGTCGGGCGCGTTTCCATGGATCTTACGATTATCGATGTAACGGATGTGCCGGACGTCGCCCTCGATGATCGCGTGACGTTGTTGGGAAAAGATGGTGATCGCTCAATCGCTGCGGAGGACCTGGGCCAACTCGCCGGCACGATCTCTTACGAAGTAACCTGCGGGATCAGTAACCGCGTGCCGCGAATTTACAACTAATTCAAGATGCCCTCAGCAGAATTCAAGATTAATGTCACCGGCGTTGAAGCCGTTACGGCCTTTCTTTATCCCGCCGCAAAAACGCAACGCGCTGGTGTCTCCCTCATTCTTGGCCACGGCGCGGGCGCGAATCAGTTGAGCGCCTTTATGCGTGAGTTCGCGTCGGGATTGGCGGAGCGCGGAATCGACGTTGTCACTTTCAATTTTCTCTACATGGAACAAGGCCGCAAGATTCCCGATCCGGCGCCGAAGCTTGAATCATGTTATCGCGCCGTCATTGACGCAGTGGTCAAACACAGAAAGTTGAAAGGCAATCGATTGGTAATTGGCGGCAAGTCGATGGGTGGTCGCATCGCGTCGCAAGTCGCGGCCTCACATGCTGACAACATTGATGGCCTGGTTTTCTTAGGTTACCCGTTGCACCCGCCGGGACGCCCGGACAAGTTGCGTTCAGACCATCTACCAAAAATCAAAGCGCCCATGTTGTTCGTTCAAGGAGCGCGCGACGCGTTCGGCACGAAGCAGGAGATTGAGTCGATTATCAAGAAACTCAAACTACCTGCTGAGCTTTATTCGATCGAAGGCGGCGATCACTCCTTGAAGGTTAGCAAGAGAAATGGCGCCTCGCAGCAAGAGGTCTACGCGATGGCGATGGATCAAATTGGTCTGTGGATCACTAATCTATTCTAGTCGCAAACCTTTCGCGCCAAGAACGCGCAGTGCCAGAAAAAGGCTTGACAGCCTACCGCTTGCGAACTATCGTCACCGCGTTCGATAAAGCGTTTAGGTAGTGGCGATTATCCCGGACCTTTCCTCGCCGCTTTCACCAACTAACTATCGAAAGAGGCAAACCTATGTCCGATCCCCTCCGCGGAGAAAAAGATCCTGATAAAGATACAAATAAAGCGGACAAGCCCCTGCGACTCTACGAAGTTCTGGAAGAAGAGTACGAGCGGCTTCACGGCGTCCCTTCTCCGTCGCTCGACGTCAATAACAACGCGGAAGAGCGCCTGAAGAAGATCGTCAAGGAGAATCACAACCAGCAATTAGCCGCCGTTTGCTTGTCCGGTGGAGGCATTCGCAGTGCGACGTTTGGTCTCGGCGTGTTGCAGGGCCTCGCCCATAATAAGTTGCTCAGTAAATTCTCTTACATTTCAACCGTATCGGGCGGTGGCTATGTTGGAAGTTGGTTATCGGCGTGGATTCGTCGCCATCCGGATGGTTTGGCCGGAGTTGAGCGTCGACTTCCGAGCGAAGATCCGCCGTTGCTGTTGAAACCGGAACCTGAGCCGATCGAGCACCTCCGCAATTACAGCAATTATCTGACGCCAAAACTGGGGCTACTTTCCGCAGACACCTGGACGCTGGTTGCGATTGTGATCAGGAACCTGTTGCTCAATTGGTTAGTGCTGATCCCTTTGATGATTGCGGCTCTGGCGTTGCCAAGACTCTTTCTTTCCTACGCCCAGTGGTCAGCGCCCGACGTCGTAAGAATTGCGGCCCTGGTGGTTGGATTTGTCTGCGGGGTCGAAATGATTGTTTACGTCGCGATTAGCCGACCAAGCATTACCAACAAGCATCGAGATCAGAAACATTTTCTGATTTGGTGCCTCTTGCCATTACTCGTATCAGCGACGTCGCTGGCTTTGTACTGGGCGTGGGTTTCTAACGCCAGGAATCATGCATTAGAAAGCCGTTTGACGTTTGGTCTCGTCGATGCCCTGCCGCTGGCATTTCGTTATCTGCTGTTCGGGATCGTGCTTCATCTCGTGGCCTGGGTCATTAGCACGATAATTCTGATCTCGCGTCAGGTGAAACCGCGAGCCCTGGCCGAGTTCTCCGCGCTGCTGTTCAATGGCGCTGTTGGCGGGGCCTTGGTTTGGCTGGTGACGCTGAAAGTTTTTCCCCATCCCACAATCCAATTCTGGTCTGGATCTGAAAACCTCGAGGTGCGTGAGCTTCTGCTTTATTCGTCGTTTGCGGTGCCCATTTATCTGGTGTTGATTTTCCTTGGTCTGACGCTTTTTACAGGAGTTTCGAGCCGCTTCACGGAAGACGAAGATCGCGAATGGTGGGCCAGAGCAAGCGCCTGGATTTTGATTAGCATTGTCGTTTGGGGCGCGGCGAGTTTTCTCGTTTTAGTCGGACCGCCGCTCACCAGTTATCTGGTCGCAAAATTTATCTTGCCCGCCGGCGGATTGGTCGGGATTGTGACTGCTTTGGCCGCGCGCAGCGCAAACTTGCCGGCCAGAGATCAGAAGGATACGAAGGGAATAAAGAGCATCCTGATGAGCTACGCTCTGCCGCTCGGCTCGATAATCTTCCTCGCGTTTCTGATTGTGGCTTTGTCCATTGGTACGAATTATCTGCTCGAGTTGCTCGCGATACCTTTACGTTGGTTGCTGCCGAAACTCTCCTTATCTGTTGAGTGGCTACATAACCAAAGGGTCGACCCGCAGCAATCGGGCTTCACCGCTCGAGACATCGGCGACGTCATAATTTTTCCCGCGGCGCGCGAGATTTACATTTTGATCGGATTGGCCGCGCTGATTGGCTGGCTGGCCGCAAAGTACATCAACACGAACAAGTTCTCGCATCATGCGATGTACCGGAACCGGATCATCCGCGCATATCTCGGCGCCTCGCGCCGGACCAGAGATCGCCATCCGGATCCGTTTACCGGTTTCGATCCGGCCGACAATCTGTCGATGTGCGACTTGCGGCCTCAACTTCTGCATTCCGGCAGCTTCCACGACGCGCAGCAACAGCCAACCTTCGCCAACTTCGTCACGCAGCTGAAAGAAAAAACCGACGCAGCCTCACAGTACCTGGTGGACGAAGTCCTCACGAAGGACACCGTCAAGTTGCTCAATCGAGCGGAGACGGACCATTCGCTGGTGCTGCTCGAAAATGCGGTAATCAAAGATTTGAATCAGGCGCTGCTCAAGCAAGAGGAGATTCTGCCGCCCAAGTCAAATACGCCTAAGTCTCAAGAAGCTTGGGTTAGCTACAATCGTCAAGTGCTCCAGGATGCCTTCGACGATTTCATTCGGCCGGTTCCCGCGGCACCGCGTGGGCCGCTGCACGTCGTTAACATGACGCTGAATCTCGTGCACGGCGATCGGCTCGCGTGGCAGCAACGGAAAGCTGAATCGTTCACTGTTACGCCTCTCCATTCCGGAAGTTTTCAGATTCCCAATACCGGCGAGCGCGGCACGCCGGTTTATGGTTCGTACCGGCGCAGTCACGAATACGCCGGCAGCGGCGGCATCACGATCGGTACTGCGGTGGCGATTTCGGGCGCCGCGGTCAGTCCGAACATGGGCTATTACTCATCTCCGATCGTGGGACTCCTCATGACGCTGTTCAACGTGCGGCTCGGTTGGTGGCTGGGAAATCCCGGTCCGGCAGGCGCGAAGCACTATCATCTCGCGTACCCAAAATCGGCTTTGTATCCGATTATCGCAGAAGCGTTAGGGCTGACTGATGATCACAACAGCTATATCTATCTGACTGACGGTGGACACTTCGAGAATTTGGGTCTTTACGAAATGGTTCTCCGCCGTTGCCGGCTAATCGTGGTCAGCGATGCCAGCGATGACGCGAATTTTCAATTCGATAATTTGGGAAATGCAGTAAAGAAGATCCGCATCGACTTTGGAATTCCCATTGACTTTAAATCGATGCAGATTTTTCCGCGCAGCGAGAAGAAAAAAGGTGCTTTTTGCGCCATCGGCACGATTCGCTATTCGTGCGTCGATAAGATAGACAAGCTGGACGACAAAGGACAGTCTTGTGAGGTCGGGGCCCCGGATGGATTAATCGTTTACATCAAGCCCGTTTTTTACGGCGACGAGCCGCGTGACGTATATCATTACGCCATGACTCATGAAACATTCCCTCACGAGAGCACCGGCGATCAATGGTTCAGCGAAACGCAGTTCGAAAGCTATCGCAAACTCGGATCCTATGTCGTAGATACTATCTGTAAGTATCCAACCGACGGCGGGCCTGACGAAGGGTTGAATGAGCCCGCGTTGAAAAATTTTTACGATCAAGCGCAACAAAGCTCCAGACTCGACGAACCGGACGACGCTCGATCGCAGCGTGTCACGCCAGGGTACGGAGTTGGCGGAGGGGCTTAAAAACGGGCGCCAGGTTTTCGCTCCCCGGGGATCGTTCCTAAATTGTCTCGGGACATTTTTGTGTGGTACGCGCGCCTCACGGGCTAGCCCCGAGGCGTCCGTACCCCCGCTACGCTCTTCTTTCCGACCACTTGACCTGGGCTGTACTAAGCCGCAATCATTTGTAATCGTTCTCGGAAGAACTCGAATGAGCAAATTTAACTTTACCCAACTCGACGTGTTTACTGATAAGCCTTTCACGGGCAATCCGCTGGCCGTCTTTCCCGAAGGCGAAGGCTTAAACGATGAGCAGATGCAGCAGATCGCCCGTGAGATGAATTTGTCCGAAACGGTTTTCGTGTTGCCGTCTGAACACGAGGGCGTCTTGCGAAAGCTGCGCATCTTCACGCCGACAAGCGAGCTGCGTTTCGCGGGACATCCAATCGCCGGCACTTGGAACTGCCTGGCGCGCGAAGGAGTCGTGCCGCCGCCTGGCGGTGGAACCGGAATCGTCAGGATCAAACATGAAGTGGGGATTGGCGTGCTGCCAATCGAGATCGAATTCAATAATGGCGAGCCGACGCGCGTTGTGATGACGCAAGGCCAATTCGAAATCAAAGACGAGATTGACGATTGGCAGGATCAAGCCGACATCGCACGTGGATTAGGTCTTGCACGGGAAGACTTGGACGAGACGCTGCCGATTCAGGCTTGCTCGACCGGCAACACGATGTTGCTGGTGCCGATTCGCTCGCTTGCGGATTTGGGAAGATGTCGCCCAAACATTTCTTTGTTAGAAGAAGTCTACGCGCGGCACACTTTTGCGGATTCGGGCGCGACGGGATGTTACGCCTTCGCACGCGAAACGATCGAAGTCGGCGACGCCCGCGCGCACGCGCGGTTCTTCGTGGGACAGAACATCGGTGAAGATCCGGCGACGGGCAGCGCGGCCGGGCCGCTCGGAGGTTATCTCGTTCACCATGGCGCGACGGGAGTTGATCCCGTGGATGGCTACTACAAGTTTGTGATCGAGCAAGGCGACTTCATCAAGCGCCCGAGCCGGATTGGCTTGGAAGTGAAAGGCGCGCCCGGCAAGGTTGAAGAAGTGCGCGTGGGTGGGCCGTCCGTAGTCGTGGCGAAGGGAACCGTCGAGTTCTAAGATAGTCCAGAGTCGTAAGTCCAAAGTCCAAAGTCCAGAGTCCAAAGTCCAACGCAAAGTCCAAACTTGTACAACCAGACGTTGGACATTGGACATTGGACATTGGACATTGGACTTTGGGTAATCATCAGGCTTCGAATTAAATGTCAGATATTGTCGACCTACTAATCATCGGCGCGGGCCCGGCGGGTTTGTCCGCGGCAGATGCTGCGAAGCGCGAAGGTCTCTCGTACATCGTGATTGAGAAGGGAACGATCGCGAACACCATTCGCCAGTATCCAGTCGGGCGCACGATGTTCTCGACACCGAACGAACTCGAGATGCGCGAAGGTGCGTTACTACCCATTCGCGAAAAGCCTACGCGCGAAGAACTGCTGTCACATTACATCCACTTCGTGCTCGACAACGATTTGAGAATCAACACCGGCGAAGAAGTTATCGGTGTCGATGGTAATGCCGATGCGGGATTTGTCGTGCGGACGCGATGTGCTGACCGGAGCGAAGTTAAGACCTACCGCGCGCGCGCGATCCTTTTTGCAATCGGGGCGATGGAGCACCCGCGCAAATTGAATGTCCCCGGCGAAGACTTGCCGAAGGTCTACCATCGTTTCGTCGACCCCTACGCGTACGTACGCCGCGAAGCGCTGGTCGTCGGCGGCGGCAACAGCGCAGCAGAGGCCGCGTTGTTTTTATCGGAAGAAGGTGCGCGCACGACCATGGCCATTTGGCGTGAGGATTGGGAAAACCGCGATCCGAAGGCCGGCGCGATGAAGCATTGGGTCCGAACGCCCCTCGACCGCGAAGTCGCTGAAGGACGGTTGCGCGTAATTCTCTACAAGCGCATAGATGAAATCACGAAAGATTCGGTACGTTTGACGACCGAAGAGGGCCAGTCGCTGGAGATTTCGAATGATGTAGTGTTTGTGCTGGTGGGCAGCGACGCCGATCTAACTCTCTTGAAGAAACTCGGTGTTAAGACCGAGGCCGGCAAGCTGACTGAAGTCCCCGTCTATGACCCCGAAACGTTTGAGACGAATGTGCCGGGAATTTTTGTCGCCGGTCACTTCACGCACGCGCGTCACATCAAAGCAGCAATCGATATTCCCCGAAAGATAGTGCCGGCTATCGCGAAGAAGTTGCACGCGACCGTTTAAGCTTTTTTCCAAACTCTAACAACGCCGATGGAAGTTGCCCTGACGCCAATCGAATTTGCCCGGCGCGCCCGCAAGCTTTATGACAATCGCGAGGCTATTGTTGATGGCGAGCTGCGCTTCACTTACGAGCAATTCTTTGATCGATGCGATCGTTGGTCGGCAGCTCTCCAGCAACTCGGCGTAGCTCAGGGAGATCGCGTCGCGTATATCGCTCCCAACACCCATGCGCAGCTCGAATCGTTCTATGCCGTGCCGCAAATCGGCGCCGTGCTGGTGCCGATTAACTACCGTCTGACTGCCGACGACTTTGCGTACTTAATCAATCACAGTGGCGCAAAAGTTGTTTGCGCGCATCGTGATTATCTTGACGCAATCGAGAGCGTCCGGCCGCAATTGAAGTCGGTTGAGCATTTCGTGGCGCTCGATGGGTCGCGGGATAGTTGGTTGAATTATGAATCCTTGCTGGCGCAGGCTGCGTCGGGTTTTGCTCGGTCCGACATTCGCGAAAACGATCTGCTCACGATCAATTACACCAGCGGGACAACTTCGCGTCCGAAGGGTGTAATGATCACGCATCGCAATGCCTACATGAATTCGGTCGGCACCCTGGTGCACGAGCACATGTCGTGCGCCGATCGATATCTGTGGACGCTGCCGATGTTTCACGCGAACGGATGGACTTTCGTTTGGACCGTGACCGCCGCGGGCGCAACGCATGTGTGTTTGCCCAAAGTCGATCCGGCACGTGTCTTCACGTTGATCGAGCAGGAACAAATCACAATGCTCTGCGCTGCGCCGACTGTTCTGATAGCACTGGCAAATGCTGATGAAGAGCTGCGTCGCAATGCGCGACGGGGCCTGCGCGTTTTGACAGCAGGCGCACCGCCTGCGGCTTCGACCATCGAGCGGCTGGAGGGTGAGTTGGGCTGGAAGGTCACGCAGGTCTACGGACTGACCGAAACCACTCCCTTCATCACCGTATGCGAATCGCGCGCTGAGCATGAACAACTTTGTGCCGCCGAACGCGCCGTGATCAAAGCTCGTCAGGGAGTTGAATTAATCACTTCAGGTGAGACAACCGTTTTCGACGACGCAGGAGCCGAAGTGCCGCATGATGGTGAGACTGTCGGCGAGATCGTCGTGCGCGGCAACGTCGTGATGGCAGGTTACTACAACGATCCGGAAGCGACGGCACAGGCAATGCGCGGCGGCTGGTTTCATACCGGCGATGCGGCTGTGATTCATCCGGACGGCTACATTGAGATTCGGGATCGCTTAAAAGACGTCATCATCAGCGGCGGGGAAAACATTTCTTCGATCGAAGTTGAGAGCGTACTGCTCCGACATCCCGCGGTGCAGGAAGTTGCAATTGTCGGCCTGCCGCACGAGCGCTGGGGCGAAGCGCCACACGCCTTTGTCGTGCTGACGAAGGACGCCATCGCCACGCCGGAGGAATTGTGCGATTTCGCGCGCGCGCATCTTGCTCATTTCAAAGCGCCACACGGTGTGACGTTCCTGGAAGAGCTCCCTAAGACCGCGACCGGTAAAATACAAAAGTATGTTTTGCGCGGCGGACGAAGCGCCATTGCGAAACAATAGTGTCCCTGCTGTTCATCTTTTGGTAGGGCATTAATTTTCGGTTTCGGATTTCTCTGCGGATCTCAGTGGAGAACTCGGTTCTCCTCTGCGGTTTCATTTCGCAAACCTGAGGATTAACCGCTGAGGAAATTACAGAGGGTTTCGCAGAGCGCGCAGAGAAAATCAAATTAGACCCCCTAACATTTTGGGTAGTGGCCTAATTTGACGGCTTTGGTTTCAAGTCGTGGCATAGCATTGTTACGACGGACAGTTTTGTGTTGCTTGTTTGAGCGTGTGACGTATCCAAGCGGACAGGGTTTTATGCTCGCTCTTGTCGGCGCACTTGGTCATTGCCTTTAATTCATCATCGCTAAAGCGCACAGGAACGATCTTTCCTTTGGCATGGCCTTTAGGGAGTTTCGGCCTTCCCATTTTCTTAGCTTTAGGCATTGCCTTCTTGCTCCCTGAACATGCCAGCAATCGCCACTTGCACGGCCTTCTGTGGCGTTACGGCTGGCGGAATCTGTAAGACTGTTATGTGCTGTGGATTATCTGGATCGCCGTGCGACCACGCATAAACGCGAGAGGCTTTCGGATGGTCTGCTAAATCGAAAACCTCAACGTCACCTTCCCAAACCGTTTGGCCTTGGAAAGTTTCTTTCACAGGCACAGTCTCAACGTGCGTAGCCTCTGCGCCGTGCAGTTTGCGGATAACGTCTTTTAGCTGCTCAATCGGATTCACGATGCGGCCTCAATCAAATCCCCGACGCTCCAAAAGTCTCGCTCAACTCCCGCAAACATCGCCGGAGTCATTCGCAGCGAACCATGACGCCGAACGAAGTTGTAATAGGCGAAGTGAAGCGCAACGGCGGCTTCAAAGTTTTCTAGCTTCTTACTGAAAGCGTAAGTCAGGCGAGTGAGTCTCCGCATGTGAAGGCGGGTAGTTCCATTCAATCTTTCAATGTGTGACGTGCTAACCAAATCCATATCAGGATGGCCGGATACTACGCGGCGTTCAATCGATACCACATCGGGCGCAGAGTAGCGACGCTCTTGGTGATGTTCGCCTTGGTCTGCGCCGTAGCTTTTCATAATCATGCCGTAGTCAGCATTCATGCCGAACGCGTTTTCAACCGCCTCGACATAAGAGCGAAGGCCATCGGTTGAAATCTGTGGCCGCGAGTTCTCGTTAAGGCGGGAGGCTATGTCAGCCAAGAACGCATTAGCGGTTTTGTGGTCACGCTTGCCAACTTTGAACGACGGGACAATCTTCGTTTCGGAATCGATTGCGCAAAACGTCCACACGTCGCCAAGGGTCGGATCGTCGTCAAAAGAGACGTGCTTTTCCTTCTTGCCGATGAACCCCCAGATTTCGTCTAGCTGTAGGAATTTGCACGAAAGATTGCGCATTTTGGCATCCAGAAGCGCGGCGCACCCTTGACCAACACGAACGCCCAGACGGCAAATTGTGTCGCGGTGAACGCCGGTCATGCGCGAAATTGCGTGCATACTTGACCCTTCGGCCAGTGCGCCGATTATCGTTATCTGCTTGTCTTTCGGTAGGACGTTTGCCATTTGCCTTATGTCTCCCTGTCGAGACATAATGTATTACACTTTCTCTTGCGTGTCAAGACTTTTTGTGATACATTTAGCCTCGAAATCGAGATAGCGGCCAAACGCATGGTAAAACCACACCAAACACCCGAAGAAACTAAGAACAGCCAAGGCGCACAGAGCCTTCGCTGGTCTGGAAACCTGCGACCATTGCTCATTGCTGGTGCTCTCGCTGTGCTTATTCTCTTCTTGGTTAGCGTTTTCTGGCCGAACCTGAGCGAACGAACTAAATTCTTTACGGCAAACCTGTTGAACTTGGTGATTGCTCTCGCCGTGCTTGCTCAAGTTGTGATCTACCGAAAACAGTGGCACGTCATGGAGCGACAATGGCAAGCCCTGAAAGAACAAACTCAAATTACTAGAGATTCGTTTTATGTGGGCGAGCGGGCGTACATATATATCCAGAAGATTCGAATGCGCGAAGTGCAAGGCTCTATCAACCTTGATGTGCGCTTGTTGAACGCAGGGGAAACACCCGCTTGGGGCGTCCACTGCACCGCCGATATCGCTCTTGAAAGACGGGGACATGCTCCCGCCCCGCACGTTCAAAAACCGTCGTTCCTCAAGAGCGAGGGCGCGTTCATCCCGGCGCGTGAAATCTGTGACATGATCATAAGCACTGACTTTTTCCTCTCCGGAACGGAGGCCAGAGCGGTAGAAGCGGGCAATATGAATCTGTTTGCAGTTGGAGTTACCAGCTACAAAACCATCGGTGGCGTAACTCAAATCGAGCCGTTCTGCGCCAGATGGAGTCCCGCCCATGGCAGGTTTGAATACAGCGAGCGCGATGACAGCCGTGAGAATCCAAATTAGGCCACTACCACATTTTGATAAAGCTTGCGGCAAGTGCAGGTTTGTGATAAACGCGCACCGACTTTCCAATCAACAGTGAGGAGCAATCATGGCCAGAACAATTATTGGAGTAATCGTCGGTTATATCGCGATGTTCATTCTCAACTTCTGTGTGTTCGTCGGACTCTATGCGGTCGTCGGACCTGACAATGCTTTCAAACCGCATCGTTATCTGGCGTCGAATCGCTGGATCGCGATGTCGGCTGCGCTCATCTTCATCACCGCTATTATCGCCGGGTTGATTTGTGCCGTTATTGCGCGAGGCGGGAAAGCGCCGTTAGCTCTGGCGGTCGTCGTTATTGTGCTCGGATTCCTGCTGGCGATTCCGGCAGTCATGAAGGCCCGCGCGAATGCCGACGTGATTCGGATGGGTGATGTCCCTTCGATGGTAGCAGCGCAGAGAGCATACTGGCCGATTTGGACACCGTTCATATTTCCGATCATCAGCGCAATCGGAGTGATTATCGGTGGGAAGCTGAAGCGGCGTTCATAAACGTTCGGAGACAAAGGTGGCGAGAACGGTCATAGCAGTAATCGTTGGCTACGTAACGATGTTTGTGCTCGTGTTCGCTACGTTTACGTGCGTGTTTCTGTTGGTGGGAACGGACTGGTCGTTCAAGCCGCACTCATTTGAAGCGTCCAATCGCTGGATCATTATGTCGCTCGTAGCCAATTTGATGATCGGAATCGTCGGCGGTTTGGTGTGCGCGCTGATAGCCAAAGGCGGCAAGGCCCCGTTGGCCCTCGCCATTGTCGTGTTTGTGCTGGGTCTTGTGCTCGCAATTCCGTCATTGATAGCACACCAGAGAAATGCGAATCTCGAGCGCACAGGCGAAGTCACGCAAACTGAGGCGATGCAGAAAGCGAGTGAACCTGTCTGGGTGCCTTTTACTTTTCCGATAATCGGCGCCGTGGGAGTGTTGATTGGAGGAAAACTCAAGAAGAAATCCTAAACCAAAGCGTCGACAGCGATGCCGGCGCTCCACCGGCAGGATGCCGACGCTCTCGGGAAAAAGTAAAAGGCGAGTCCTGATTACGGACTCGCCTTTTTGATTATGGTGCGGATGAGAGGACTTGAACCTCCACGATGTCACCATCACAGGCTTCTGAGACCTGCGCGTCTGCCAGTTCCGCCACATCCGCGAACGGAAGCCGATCTTACGGACGCGTCTGTGACAGTGTCAAGGAGACGTTACGGATTCCAGCGTCGATAACGCCGCTCTGCTCGCCGCTGTCGTTCAATCCGAGTGTCGTTTCGATCGTAATCACCGTCACCATCGCGATCGATACGACGAGTGCGTGTGCGGCCATAAATGACGTCATTCGTCGTTATGCCGCCATACCGCCGGTTCCGATAAATATTGCTAATTCCGGTTCCGCGAACTGGCCCTCGACCGTCAACGCGCCCATCGCGAGCGTCATGACAATTCACAAACTTCGCGCACTTCTTATCATCCCAATTGTTGTTGCCGCGCCCGCGGCCGTGACCACGGCCTTGCGCCACTGACGTGGCGGGCACCGCTAACAATAGAACCAATCCAAAAAATGCCGCCGCCAAAAACTTGTTTTCATATCTCGCTATTCTCATTCGCTGTCTCCTCCTGGGTCGCTAAGCTCTCTTCGTAAGATTACAGAGATTGTGGGTGGTGCTTTTTAAACAAACAATCACCGTGCCAGCGAATTAGTTAACGTGAATGGTCAAAATACTGAGGTCGAACTGCGATGTCACAGAAATGTACGCACGATATCGAGACGTTCAGCCACCATATGGAAGTGATTCAAGACCGAGGCGAATGTGGGATTGCCGCATTTCAGACGCGATTGCTATAGTGCCGTGGCATTGTTCTTAACCTGAATGACTCACGACACTGACGGTCTGCGACAGCGGTTGGCTAATGTGCGATCGCGCATTGCATTAGCAGCGAGCCGGGTTGGTCGCGCGGCCCACGACGTTCAACTGATAGCTGTCTCAAAGACGCATCCCGCAGAAGTTGTGCGAGGGGCGATTGCGGCAGGCGTTGTCGATCTCGGCGAGAACCGGGTGCAGGAAGCCGATGAAAAGATCGGCGAAGTTGGCCGCGATGCCGCACGCTGGCACCTGATTGGTCATTTGCAATCGAACAAAGCGCGCCGCGCCGTGCAACTTTTCGACGTAATTCATTCCGTCGATTCAGTGGCGCTGGTGCGCAAACTTGATCGGGCGTGTGACGATCTTGGGCGAAAAGAACTGCCGGTGTTAGTGCAAGTCGATCTGGGACATGAAGCAACCAAGACGGGAATTGATGAAAGAGAACTGCCGCAAATAATCGAAGCGGTGAATTCTTGCGAACATTTGTCTTTGCGCGGCTTGATGACCCTGCCGCCGTTTTTGGACGATCCGCAATCAACGCGGCCGTTTTTTGTGAAACTGCGTGAATTGCGGGACCGTTATCACGCGCAAAGTGCGTTCGGGAGTGAACGCGGTGACCTCTCGATGGGCATGACTCACGATTTTGAAGTTGCGATTGAAGAAGGCGCGACTATGGTACGCGTAGGCACTGCGATTTTTGGCGAACGCGGCAAATGATGACGATACTCAAACAAATCGATCTCTTCGTATACTTCGGCGTCGTAGCCGTCGTACTGGCAGCCATTCTCTTAATCATCCTGCGCTCGTTGTTTCGCTACATGGATGTAAATCCATTCACCTGGAAAGCAATCACCGTAAAGCGCCTGACCGATCCGATCGTACTGCCAATTCGCGCCATGCTGGTGGCGATGCGAGTCGATCCGATTGTCGCGCCGGTGATTGTCATCGTAGTTTTTATTTTAATCGGATTTTTTGTAGTTCAGCTCACGAACGGATTTCTGAACACCATCGCGGGAATTCTCACGGCCTTATCGAGCGGCAGGCCGAACGCAGCGACGGCAATCCTTGGTTATCTACTGTACGCAGCCGTGGGGCTGTACGAATTGATGATTTTCGCGCGCATCATCGGAACGTGGTTCGTCGGTGGATACGGAAACCGATGGATGCGGTTGTTGTTTAGAGCTACTGAGCCGCTCCTCGCACCTTTGCGCCGCATGATTCCGCTGGTCGGCATGTTTGATGTCTCGCCAATTATCGCGTTTGTGATTCTTTGGGTGGTGCAATCAATTGTCGCTGCCACGCTGTTGACGGGCTGGACGGTGCGATATTTCTAAGGTGCGACAAGTTGCGAGCTTGTCATGCGTAGCAGCCTGCGCTACATCGAATTGTGATTCGCCATTCTCAGAAAGGTAACACCCTCACCTTTGCTGTAATCGCCGCGCCGCGCGCGTCGCGCAGCGAAATTGTGGGCGAGCATGATGGCGCTTTGAAGGTAAGAATTGCCGCACCGCCGGTTGAAGGCGCCGCGAATCGCGAACTGCAACGGCTGCTCGCAAAAATTTTCAAATTGCCGCAAAATGCCGTCGAGATCGTTGCCGGTAGTAATGCGAAGCGCAAAGTTGTGCGCATCGATGGCGCTGACGCGAAAACGCTTGAGCAACTGATCTTTTCGAAGTAAATCCCCCGATGGAATTAACCTCCATTTCGCGTTATCGCATCCTCCAAAAGCTCGGCGCGGGCGGCATGGGCGAAGTTTATCTGGCCGAGGACACAAAACTCGGCCGCAAGATCGCGCTCAAAATCCTCACTGAAGAACTGACCGCAAATCGTGATCGACTCATCCGCTTCGATCAGGAGGCTTACGCAGCGTCAGCGCTCAATCACCCGAACATTCTGACGATTTATGAAATGGGCGATGAAGGCGGCCGGCACTACATCGCCACCGAATACATCGACGGCATTACTTTGCGAAAGCGTCTGGGCGGGCCGCCGATGGAAGTCAGTGAAATCCTCGACATCGCGATCCAGATCACTGGCGCCCTGGAAGAAGCACATGCAGCCGGCATCGTCCACCGCGACATCAAGCCTGAGAACGTGATGATTCGGAAGAATGGTCATGTGAAGGTGCTCGATTTCGGCTTGGCCAAATTGATCGATCAATCTTTTGCGGCCGAGGCCACGGACACCGAAGCAATCACGCGAGCCCTGGTGCAAACCGACGCCGGCATTGTAATGGGAACTTCGCAGTACATGTCGCCAGAGCAGGCGCGGGGCAAAGGCGTCGACGCCCGCACCGACATCTGGAGCCTCGGCGTGATGCTGTACGAAATGGCGACCGGTCGCGCGCCGTTCTCAGGCGAGACAAAAACAGATGTGATCGTAGCCATCGCCAAAAGCGAACCTGCGCCATTGGCGCGCTTTTCGCCGGGGCTGCCTGTCGAATTCGAGTGGATTGTGATGAAAGCGCTCCGCAAGAACGTCGACGAGCGCTATCAGACAGTAAAAGAGCTGGAATCCGATCTGCGGAAGTTAAAACAGCGCGTTGAGTTTCGGTCGGAACTGGAACGCTCGATCGCGCCTGACAAATTAACGGATGCGCTGGCTGCCTTTGGTGAAGCTGAGATGGCTTCGTCACATCTGAGTATTCACACGTCTGTTCCTCCGGCAGCGCAATCAACCGGCGCGGTTCCCAGCGTTGCGCAAACGCGCGCGTCCAGCGCCGAATACATTTTTGAAGGCGTGCGACGCCACAAGATCGCCCTGGCTGCCGTCGCCGTAGCGGTGGTATTGCTCGTCGGCGGCGTCTGGTACTTTGCCATTCACAATCGCACGGCGACACTTACCGACAAAGACACGATTCTGGTCGCTGACTTCGTCAACACGACCGGCGATCCGGTATTCGATGAAAGCCTCAAGCAGGCGTTGGCTGCGCAGCTGCGACAGTCGCCGTTCCTGGATATTTTGTCAGACGATCGAGTTCATGACGTATTGCGTTTCATGGACAAATCCCCGGACGAGCGCGTGACGCGTGAAATCGCGCGCCAGATTTGCGAGCGCCAGGGCATCAAAGCAATGCTAATCGGTTCGATCTCCGGCGTCGGTAATCATTACATCATTTCGCTTGAGGCTCTGAATGCGAAAACCGGCGACACGATCGCGTCGGACCAGGCGGACGCCGACGGAAAAGACCAGGTACTGAAGTCTCTGGGCACGGCTGCTTCGCGTTTGCGCGAGAAGCTGGGTGAACAGCTTAGCTCGATCCAAAAATTCGACGCGCCAATCGAGCAGGTCACCACTTCATCGCTCGACGCCCTGCGTTATTACTCGCTGGGACTCGAGCAACACTCTTCGGGGCGTTATCCCCAGGCGATTCCGTTCTATGAACGCGCGGTCGAACTGGATCCGCGATTCGCAATTGCCTATGCGCGAATGGCCACCTGCTATAACTTCACCAAAGAGTACGAGTCAGCGCGCGCGGCCTCTGCGAAAGCGTACGAATACCGCGACCGCGCGAGCGAGCGCGAGAAGCTCTACGTTTCGTGGAATTACTATGGCGCGGTGACCGGCGAAATCGACAAGGCCGCCGATGCGCTGGAAGTCTGGAAGCGCACTTATCCGCGTGATTGGGAACCGCACAACCTGCTGGCTGTCCGTTACACATTGACCGGGCCGTTCGACCAAGCTGTCGAAGAGGCCAATGAAGCGGTTCGCTTGAATCCCAAAGAACCGAAAGCGCACGCGAATTTAGCAATCGCATTCATCGGTCTCAATCGTTTCGATGAGGCGAAACAAGTATTGCAAAACGCGCTCGGACAAAAACTCGAGACTGATTCAATGCATCTGCATCTTTATCACCTCGCGTTCTTGCGCGGCGATGAAGCCGGTGCGAAGGAGCAGTCAGATTGGGCCGCGGCGAAGGCGCCGGGATTCACTTCAGAATCATGGCAGGCGCAAGCCGCGGAGTTTCGCGGACAGATGGCGAAAGCAAGTCAATTGACTCAGCAGGCTGCCGATTGGGCCGAGCGAAACAACTTGAAAGAGGTGGCCGCGCAGTTGGTCGTGCAGGAAGCGATTCGCGCTGCGATATTTCGCCAATGCGATCGAGTCAACGGCCTGACGACCAGAGCGTTGGCGCTTTCACGGGATCTTTCCCGCCTGCATGAATCAGCCAAAGCACTCGCGGTATGTAATCAAGGGCCGGCGGCGCAGGCTCTGATTGATGAAATGGTCAAACGATTTCCCCAGGACAGTCTGTTGAATGTCGTTTCCATTCCGCTGATCAAAGCGCAGCTTGAATTAGCTCGCGGTAACGCACCGCAGGCTGTGCAGCTACTCGAAGCTGCGCGCCGGTTCGAAGTCTATGGCGACTATTGGCCGCAATTCGAGCGCGGGCAGGCGTATTTGAAACAGGGAAATGGCCAACAAGCGGCGACAGAATTCAAAGGCATTCTGGATCATCGAGGTTGGTATCCGCTTTCGCCGCTCTATCCGCTGGCGCAACTGAATTACGCGCGAGCATCCGCGTTGAGTGGCGACAATGTGCAGGCGCGCAAGGCCTACCAGGACTTCTTCGGCCTCTGGAAAGATGCAGATGGGTCAGTTCCGATTCTTGCCGAAGCTCACCAGGAATACGACAAGCTGAAGTAGCTGCGTCCGTTTAGAGGCCGGACTTGGTCCGGTACAGTGCTAAACGATTCGGCCGCTAGCGAGTTGAACTCTTAAACCTCAGTGCGATATTCTGCGGGCCAAATTTAGTCAATCCAAGTAAGGATTCTCTGGCAATGTCCGGACACTCGAAGTGGCATTCGATTAAGCACAAGAAAGGCGCGCTCGACGCCAAGCGCGGCAAACTTTTCACTAAGTTCATCAAAGAATTAACCGTCGCGGCGCGCACTGGCGGCGGCGATCCCGACGCCAACGCACGTCTGCGTAAAGCCATCTCCGACGCCAAAGCGGGCAACATGCCCAACGACACGATCGATCGAGCGATTCGACGCGGCACCGGCGAGGAAGAAGGCGTGAACTACGAAGAGATTACGTATGAAGGCTATGGTCCGGGCGGTGTTGCGCTCTTGATCGAAGCGGTGACGGACAATCGCAACCGCACGGTGGCTGAGATTCGTCACATTTTTTCGAAGAATGGCGGCAATCTGGGCGAGTCCGGTTCGGTAGGATGGATGTTCGACAAAAAGGGTTACCTGGTTGTTGAGAAAGCTGCGAAAGCCGAGGACGAATTGTTCGATCTCGCAATCGAAGCCGGCGCGGAAGACATTCGCGACGACGAGGACAACTGGGAAATCATCACTGCTCCCGACAACTTCGAATCGGTTCAGAATGCGATCAAAGACGCAGGCATAACTCCGCAAGTTGCCGAGGTCGAAATGGTCCCGCAGAACTACATCAAGCTCGAAGGCGGGCAGGCGAGTCAGATGGTCAAGCTGATGGAAACGCTGGAAGACCACGATGACGTGCAGAAAGTCTCCGCGAACTTCGATATAAGTGCGGCGGACATGGCGGCGGCGTAGTGCCGATCATTTGCTGAATTCTCACCTCACAGATTTCTGATGACAATCGAAATGTTGGCGTGTTAGCTTGCCGCCATGCGTGTCCTCGGCATCGATCCTGGCAGTCAATGCACCGGATGGGGTGTCATCGAAGGTGACGCCAACGGCCAACGCTATCGTCTGATTGAGTTCGGGGCGGTGCGGCTTAATTCATCAGCGACGTTCTCTTCACGACTTCTGAAAATCAGCCGCGCTCTGGATGAAGTCATCACGCGGTTAAGCCCTGACGCCTGCGCCATTGAAGAAGCGTTCCTCGCGACAAATCCAAAAGTTACGTTGAAGCTGGGCCAAGTCCGCGGCGTTGCCTTACTGGCCGCGGAAAGCGCGGCGCTGGAAATCGGCGAATACTCACCGCGTTCAATCAAGCAGACGATTGCCGGTTATGGCAATGCCGAGAAGCATCAAGTGCAGGAGATGGTGCGCATTCTGCTGTCGTTGAAATCAGTCCCCGAACCGCACGACGCTGCGGATGCGCTCGCCGTGGCGATTTGTCATTTCCATCATGCCGGAATTAATCAAAACCTGGCAACGGCCGAAGCTCGCATGAAAGCGAAAAGTGTGTCGGGTCCGTTGGGAACGCGTGCATCGAATTAAAAAATCGTGTCGCGACAAAGTGAGATTGCTTAGGCCGAGTGCCGACGCGCTTGAGAGTGTGACGAAGATCACCGTCAAAGACACTCGAGAATTGACAGTTTTTTCCCGGTATGACTATAGTTCGCCGGCTAATAGTAGTTTCGTGAGGCCCTTCAGATGTTTGGAAGTAGCCACTCCCGTTCTCACAATCTGCGGCTCTGGGTCGTTGTCGGCCTGGTTACGTTAACCATCTTACCGCTGCTCGCCGTAAGGTCCGCACGTGCTCGCCTCACGCTGGCTGTTCCACAGAACGGGCCGGCACACTTCGTACGGCAGATACCCCTGTCGGCTAACGATATCGTTTACAACCCAACGACCAGTCGTCTCTATGCGAGCCTACCGAGCAGTGTCGGCGCGAACGGAAACAGCATCGTTTCAATAGATCCCGCGTCGGGCAGCATCGATACGCCCATCTTTGTCGGTAGCGAACCTAAGAAACTGGCTTTATCCAGCGACGGCAACACGCTTTACGCTTTCCTTGATGGAGCCGCGGCCGTAAGACGCTTCAGTGTGCCAACGATGACTGCGGGCATACAGTTTCCGATAGGCCAGGACAATTTTCTGGGAACCTACTTTCTGACCGACATGGCGGTGGCGCCTGGCAATCCAGACCTGCTTGCCGTAGCCCGCAGTTACCGAGGTGTCAGCCCGCCCGAGGCGGGGGTTGCAGTCTTCGACAATGGCGTCCAACGGCCCACCACAACACCCGGTCATACTGTCGCAAGTGATTTCCTCGCTTTTTCGGCCTCGGCCAGCACCTTGTACGGCGGCGGCGTTTACAGCGGTCTGAACACGATGACGATCGATGCTAATGGAGTCACCATCACCGGCACTAAGACGTTTGGTGCAGGAAATGGGATCAGATTTGATAATGGTCTGGTCTATGGCTCCACAGGTCAGGTGATAAATCCGACCACGGGTAATCTTGTAGGCACCTTTTCCGGCGTGGGATCAGGTCCGTTCACAACTGATTCGTCAGTCAGCCGAGCGTACTTTCTCACTGGCAGTCAGTCGTCCAACAACTACACAGTCACACTTCGGGCGTTCGACACGGCAACGTTCTTGCCGGTGGGAACGCTGGACATTCCTGGGGTAAATGGCGTCGTCAGTAGCCTGGTGCGATGGGGGTCGAATGGCCTTGCGTTCCGGAGTGATGGCGGACAGTTGTTCTTGATGCAGACGTCGTTTATTCCGTCCGCCGATCCTATTCCCACGCCAACACCGACAATCACGCCGACGCCGACTCCTTCACCAAGCCCGTTTGCCGCATTCGTTCGACAGGTGCCACTCGTAAACAACGACATCGCCTACAGTCCCACAAGTCAAATGTTCTATGCGGCCATTCCGAGTTCAGTAGGTTCGGGTGGCAACAGCGTTAGATCGATCGATCCGAACAGCGGTTCACCCGGCAATCCGGTTTTTGTGGGCAGTGAACCGACGAAGTTGGTCATGGCTGACGATGGTCAAACGATGTACGCGGCCCTCGATGGCGCGGCGGCTGTGCGGCGGTTCAATACCGCCACGCAAACTGCTGAGCTCCAATTCAGCGTTGGCCTGAGCGGGTTTAACGGACCGTTATTCGCAAATGATTTGGCTGTCCTTCCGGGTAACCCGGGGGCTGTCGCAGTCGCGCGCACGAACAAGGTTGGCTTCCCCAGTTATGACGGCGTCGCTGTTCACGACAATGGCGTCATGCGCACCAAGACGACCTCCAGCACCAGTTATTACGTCGAACCATCGGCCAACCAGAGTCGCGTCTATAGTTCGTCCGGCGGGGGAGTAGATCGTCTGTCCGCCGACGGAACAGGACTTACATATGTAGACAGTGTGCCAATGGTGAATGGTGGCGACATTCGTTTTGATAATGGTTTGATATATGGCACGAATGGCGGCGTGCTGGATCCGGAAGCAAAGATTATCAAGGGCAGCTTTACAGGTCTCGGTGGATTTAATACCCCGATAATGACGACCGACGTCGCAAACGGTCGCGCCTTCTTCCTCACTTCAAGCGGTTTGTCAGCTACCCTGCGGGCCTACAATCTAAACACGTTTACTCCGATTGGCTCGGTAACCTTCACTCTTCCCAGCTCTTTCACACCGACTCGGTTGCTGCGTTGGGGTGCGAATGGTCTCGCGTTTCGGACAAGCACTCACGTCATCTTTATTCAAACAGAATTGGTTAGTTCGTCCGGTGTGATACCCGCTCCGACACCCACACCTTCACCGTCGCCCAGCCCGACGCCTACGCCGTATATTCCGACATTTATTCGTGCTGTCGATTTGCCTGCAAACGATTTGGTTTATCGCCAAGCGAACCAAACTCTGTACGAGAGTGTCCCCAGCAGTGCGGGCGCCAACGGCAACAGCATCACGGGAATCAATCCCGCAAACGGCGCTTTAGGTTCTTCTGTCTTTATTGGCAGTGAACCGAACCGCATGGCTTTGTCAGACGACGACCACAGCTTGTACGTTTCGCTTGATGGCGCGGCGGCTATCCGTGCATTCGATCTGCAAACGCAAACAGCCGGCAATCAGTTCGCATGGGGGACTGTCAGTCAAAGACCTGCAGATATGGCCGTAGTGCCGGGAAGTCCTACAGCGCTGGCGACCAGTGACGGCACAGGTGTCGGAGTAGCCATTTATGACAATGGCGTCGCGCGACCAAACAAGAGTAAGGGCAATGCCTACGGAATCAGCGCGTTCGCATTCGAATCACCTACGGGCCTGTTTGGCTACAACGGCTACGATACTGCATTCGACCTGGTGGCGTTGACAGTCGACAACAATGGCGTATCGGGATATCGGATAGGTAACAACTTGATTAGTAGCTTCTCGGCCGGATTTCAATTTGCCGGAGGGCGGCTCTACGCAACCTCTGGTCGGGTTGTTAATCCGATTTCACCATCTCTCGTCGGAACTTTTCAGGTGGCATCGCCATCAGCGTCGACTGTCGATCTTTCTCTGCATCGAATGTTCTATATAACCACTAGCGGTTCCACGACAACTCTCAGTGCTTTTGACACGGACACGTTTCTTCCGGTCGGCTCGGTTACGCTTCCCGGTGTTAGCGGAAGCCCCTTCCGCCTCGTAAGGTGGGGAACAAACGGACTCGCATTCAATAACACGACGGGTTCTGCGCAGCCGCGGCGAGTCTACATTATTCAAAGTGCGTTGGTTTCAAGCTCCGCACCAATTCCTACAGGCCTGCAGCTCAATTCAAGCTCCCTAAGCACATTCGAATCGATTGGGAACTTAACGATTACAGTAAGTCGCACGGGTGATGTGTCATCGGAATCTACGATCGATTACGCGACCAGCGATGGGACCGCGATCGCCGGCAGTGATTACACAGCGAGGACTGGGACGCTAACTTTTGCTGCCGGACAATTGAGCCGGACGATTTCGATTCCCATCACCGACGACACTTTGTATGAGGGCACGAGCGAAACGTTCACTCTGACGTTGAGCAATCCAGGCGGCGGAGCGGTCTTGACGAGCCCAGCGTCGGCGACCGTGACGATATCGGATAACGATGGAAAGCCTTACGTTTCGATCGCCAACAGCTTTAGTCAAGCTGAAGGTAATTCTCCGGGCTCGGTTGCGTTTCCCGTGACTTTGAGCAATCCATCCGTTCAAAGTTTGACTGTTGATTACACCACGGTCGACGGCACCGCGATCGCCGGTAGTGACTATGTTGCCACTTCAGGCACGTTGACGTTTCCACCGGGGACGACTTCGCAATCGATTAACGTCACGATAAATGGTGATAAGTCTGTCGAGCCGGACGAAACTTTCCAGCTACGCCTGAGTAACGCTACGAATGCGAATTTCATCCTCAATACACTAGCCACAGTTACGCTCGCAAACGACGACACTTCAGTGCAACTGAGTTCAGCAACGTCCTCGGCAAACGAATCTGACGGCTTGGTCACAATGACTGTCAACAGGACCGGATTACTGGCCGGGAGTTCGACCGTCAGGTTTGCCACGAGCGACACGGCCGGACTGGTAAATTGCGGAACAACGACTGGAGCAGCCTCCGAACGGTGCGACTATGTGACCAGCATCGGCACGGTGAGTTTTGCGTCAGGACAAAGCAGTAAGACTTTCACAATCCCAGTGGTTGATGATGTATTCGTCGAAGGAAATGAAACTTTCACGATCGCTTTATCAAACGTCGGGGGCGCAAACCTGGGGGCGACGAACACAGCCACGATTACCATTGTCGACAACGACACTTCCCCCGCCACGAGCAATCCAATCGACGGTGTTGATTTCTTTGTCCGCCAACAGTACCTCGATATTCTCGGGCGACAGCCGGATCAGACCGGTCTTCAAAACTGGGTGAACACCCTGTCGGGTTGTCCGAACGGCGGATTTGGCGAGCCGCCAACTTCGAATTGCGATCGGCTGCACGTCGCCGCAGGATTCTTCCAGTCGGATGAATTCTTGAACCGCGGCTATTGGGCTTTCCGTTTCTATATGATCGCGTTCAATCAACGACCAACATACGCGCAGTTCATTCCGGATATGAGCCAAGTTGGCGGGCCGAAGTCTCCGGCGGAGGAAGAATCAAGCAAAGTCGCGTTCGCAGATGCGTTTGTGCAGCGTCCTGAGTTTCTCAGCAAATATGGGAGCGCCACGAGCGGTCAAGCACTGGCAGATGCGTTGACGCAAAATGCCGGGTTGCCGGCGTTCACCATAACGGGCGGCATGACCAATGGTCAGATTCTGCGCGCAATTGCAGAGAGGCAGACCTCGCTCGATAAGTTCCTGACCGAAGGCACCGTGTCAATTCTTTACTTCGGATTCCAGCGGCGCGACCCGGACACGATTGGTTATCAAAACAACGTGAACACTCTGAACGCAGATCCCAATAATCTGCGCCACCTGATCTTCATCTTTATCTATTCGACTGAGTATCGCGGTCGATTCGGACCGCCGTAGAAACGGAATGCGAGAGAAATGTTTGCACCATCCCCTTCCAAATCCGCGCGCGCGTTAGCAGTACTGTCCAGATTGACAGGAAATCTGGCTGGAACACCCGACTTCAAGACTGACCCGTTTATTTCGTTTCCTCGCGCATGTTAAAGACGGTGAGATTGACTTGTACCATCTTCGTCGTGCTGACGGCGCTCGCCTTTGTATGCCTGCGTAGCCGGCACTTATCGCCGGCAGTCTCAGCCGCTTCGACTTTCACAGTTACCAATACTAATGACAGTGGTCCTGGCTCTCTCAGGCAGGCGATTCTCGATGCTAACGCGAATCCCGGAACTGATTCGATCACCTTCAGTATTGGATCCGGCTTGCAGACGATCGTCCCGACTTCGCGGCTGCCTGATATCACGGATCCGGTCGTCATCGACGGTACTACTCAACCAGGCTTTGCTGGAAATCCTATTATAGAGGTGAGTGGGACTAATGCCCCCAGTTTCCCGAATGTCGGTCTGTTAACGATTACGGGCGGCAATACAACGATTCGTGGCCTGATACTTAACCGGGCCAAGGATTTCACGCTCTCAATCGTGACGTTGGGCGGAAATCATATCGAAGGAAACTACATCGGAACCGACGCCACGGGAAATGCGAGTACCAACAGCACGGGGAACCTGATTGCGATTAACAATTCACCGAACAACACGATCGGCGGAACAGCCCCCGGAACGCGAAACGTTATCTCTGGTTCTTCATTTCACGGGATTTCGATTTTTGGCCTGGGCGCGACGGGAAACGTAATCCAGGGTAACTATATTGGCCTGAATGCGGCCGGCAACAGTCGCCTGGGCACCTTTTTCGGTATCTTTCTCGGATCGTCGAACAATATTGTCGGCGGCACGGTACCATCGGCGCGCAATGTAATTTCCGCGAACGACAGCGGAATCGTCATGCAGGTCAACGGTACATTCGGAAATGTCATTCAAGGTAACTACATCGGCACTGATGCAACCGGCACGATAAACCTTGGTAACACTAATAACGGCATAGCTATTTTTGGCTCATCCAATAACACGATTGGGGGATCGATCCCGGGAGCAGGAAACGTAATTTCCGGAAACGCCACCGGGATTGAGATCAACGGCGATGGCTCGATCATTCAGGGCAATTACATCGGGGTTGGTGCGGACGGAGTGTCCCCGTTGGGGAATCGAATTAGGGGAATTCGCATTGGAAACGCGAATAACACCACCATCGGTGGCGCCAGCCCACAAGCTGCGAACGTGGTTGCGTTCAACGGTGCCGACGCGGCGGCGCAACTTGGGATTGGCATCGACGTCCTGGGCGGGACGGGTAATTCAATTGCGGGTAACTCTATCTTCTCAAATGTACGTCTGGGAATCGATCTTGCGACCGATGGCGTAACTGCTAATGACGCCGGTGATCCTGATTCTGGGGCTAACAACCGCCAGAATTTCCCGGTGATAACTTCAGTGGTTGCGGATCCAGGCCAGACGACGATTACAGGCTCGCTGAACAGCTCGCCGAGCACAACCTTCCAGATAAACTTTTTTGCCAACGGAGCCTGCGATTCATCCGGTAATGGTGAAGGCGCGATTCCCTTTGGGGCCACGTCGGTGAGCACCGACGCCAGCGGCAACGCGCCTTTTTCGGTAGTTATTCCGACGCTACTTCCCGACGGTAGAGTAATCACGGCGACGGCAACCGACCCGGTGGGAAATACCTCCGAGTTTTCCGCTTGTGACGTGAGCAAAGCCGCCGGCTATGCTCAAATCTCGTCGCCCGCAATACAGGTCATCGAAGATGTTGGCTTCGTGACGATCAACGTGGTGCGGAGCAACGGAACCCACGGCACTCTGGCGGTTGATTATCTTACGCGGAATGTGACGGCGATGGCGGGCCAGGATTATGTGGCGACCTCCGGTACACTGGTTTTTAACGATGGCGAAACAACCAAGAGTTTTGACGTTCCGATCACCGACGACAATATCGCCGAATCGAACGAGACGTTTCTCGTGCAACTGCGTCCCGGCTCGAATATTGATTCAGTAGGTCCGATCAATGAAGAAGTAATAACGCTTCAGGACCACGATGTGCTGCCGGTGTTAACGGTGAATAGCGTGTCAGTGACCGAACCGGACGCTGGGACGACGGCAGCTGTGCTGACCGTGACTTTGTCTCCCATGACTGGTCGCACGGTTACAGTAAATTACGCTACGGCTGACGGCGGCTTTGCGACCAGCGGTGTGGATTATCAGCCGACGTCGGGAATGCTGACGTTCGGCCCTCGCGTCACGAGTCAACAGATTTCCGTGCTCGTCATCGGGGATCAGATAGACGAGTTTACCGAGCAATTCGATGTTGAATTGGGAGGCGCGAGCGGCGCTACGGTTGGAGGCGTCGGCATTGTGTCGATTTTGGATAACGATCCGCCGCCATCGATCTCGATAAGTGACGCCAGCGCCGCCGAAGGAAACAGCGGCACCACCGTTTTACAGTTTCCGGTGAATCTTTCGGCTCCGAGTGGCAAATTAGTTTCTGCCAATTTCGCAACTTCCGATGGTACTGCCACGAGCGGGAGTGATTATGTTGCAACGTCCGGAACTATCTTTTTCGGTGCCGGAGAGATGTCGAAGACGATTTCAGTTACAGTAAATGGCGATACTACAATCGAGCCGAACGAAAGCTTTAGTCTTACTCTGACAAATCCACTAAACGCCACGATAACGCGGAGCCAGGCTACGGGCACAATAATTAACGACGATTCAGCGGCAATCCAATTTTCGTCCGCTTCCTACAGCGTCAATGAAAGTTCGCCTTTCGTGACGATCACGGTAAATCGCGCGGGTGACCTCGCTATGCCTTCCTCAGCAAGGTACGCGACGAGCGACACCGCTGGCCTTGCTGATTGCGGAGTGTTCGCGAGCAAAGCATCCGAACGTTGTGACTATGTGACTAGTGTCGGGACGGTCGCTTTCGGCGCCGGCGAATCAGTTAAGACTTTCGTGGTTCCAATCGTTGATGACGTCCATGTCGAAGGTAACGAGACCTTCGCCGTCACATTGAGCAATGCCGTCGGCGTTCCCGTCGGCTCGCCTGCAACCGCCACTGTGACGATTGTGGATAACGACTCAACCCCGGCAACACAGAATCCAATCGACGGTGTTGATTTCTTCGTCCGCCAACAGTACCTCGATATTCTCGGTCGGCAGCCGGATCAGACCGGTCTTCAAAACTGGGTGAACACCCTGTCGGGTTGTCCGAACGGCGGATTTGGCGAGCCGCCAACTTCAGACTGCGATCGTCTGCACGTCGCCGCAGGATTCTTCCAGTCGGATGAATTCTTGAACCGTGGATACTGGGCTTTCCGTTTTTATATGATCGCGTTCAATCAACGACCGACATACGCGCAGTTCATTCCGGATATGAGCCAAGTTGGCGGGCCGAAGTCTCCGGCGGAGGAAGAATCAAGCAAAGTCGCGTTCGCAGATGCGTTTGTGCAGCGTCCTGAGTTTCTCAGCAAATATGGGAGCGCCACGAGCGGTCAAGCACTGGCAGATGCGTTGACGCAAAA
>Ga0207644_10000145_pt1 | contig 50586 bp, 74 predicted proteins | sample KBSS73metaG_FD_184326 | JGI IMG/M metagenome (GOLD analysis project Ga0207644, IMG submission 184326) | Switchgrass rhizosphere microbial communities from Kellogg Biological Station, Michigan, USA - KBS S7-3 metaG (SPAdes) (version 2) | ecosystem: Host-associated > Plants > Roots > Rhizosphere... | reverse complement strand
TACGCCTACGCCTACGCCTACGCCTACGCCTACCCCCACACCGACGCCGACCCCGACGCCCACGCCAACTCCGACTCCGACGCCGACGCCGACGCCGACTCCGACGCCGACCCCAACTCCGACGCCGACGCCGACGCCCACGCCCACGCCAACACCGACGCCGACACCCGCGCCGAACTCACCGGGCGGCGGCACGATCATCGTCGAGAATGAGAACAGCCCGTCGCCGCACACCGGCGCGCCGGATATCCTCAACTTCGCGGTCGTCGGACCCGGTGTCCGGATGCCGACCTATGAGCTGGCCGCGCCCAAGGCCCCGGCAGCCGAGACGGCCGTCACGCCCGTCGTACCGGTGACGCAGCCGACGCTTCCAAGCGCTTATGTTCCTAAACAGGACCGCAACTGATCGTGACGCAGCGATCGAGCAGCAGGACGATGCCGCGCCTTCGGGTCCGCCATGTCCTGTTGCTGGCAATCGGCCTCGCGGCTGCCGCACCGGCTTTCGCCTCGGCGACCGGCAGTCCGTCGCCGCAGGCCAACCGGCTGGTCGCCTCGCTGATCGGCAGCGGCGATACGCACGGCCTGCCGTTCATGGTCATCGACAAGGTCGCTGCGGAGGTCTTCGCTTACGATGGGCAGGGCAAGCTGATCGGCAGCGCCGCCGTCCTGGTCGGCGCGGGCCGCGGCGATGTCTCGCCAACGGGGATCGGCACGCGCCGCCTTGCCGATATTCCGCCGGCCGAGCGGATCACGCCGGCGGGCCGCTTCCAGGCCGCATTCGGCCGCAACATCGCGGGCAAGGACATATTGTGGCTCGACTATGATGCCGCCCTGTCGCTTCACCGGGTGATCACCACCAAGCCGTCGGAACGGCGGCTGCAGCGCCTGGCGACACCAACGCCGCTCGACAACCGCATTTCCTACGGCTGCATCAACGTGCCCGCTGCCTTCTACGAAGGCGTCGTGCTGCCGCTGTTCAGGCCGGCGAACGGAATCGTCTACATCCTGCCGGAAGCAGAGCTTCGCAGCACCGCGTTCGATGGGTCGGCAGCCACAGAAACCCATCGCGCCGCCGCCGGCGCGCGCTAAGGCGCCCGATCGCCGTCAGCGGCGGACTGGCCGGGAGCGCTGCGCGAGATTTGCCTCGATTCGCTCGAGCGCCAGCCGCACGGACTGGATCTTATCCTCGTCCGGCGCCCGGGCATCTTCCATCAGACTGAGCCGAATCTTCAGGTCGTCACGATCTTCGCGCAATTGCACGATGGCGGAATCTACGGGTATCATGGCTTCCTCCAGCGCCGGAAACGGATGCCCCTGAATAAGTCAGGCGGCGCTGCGGTTCTCTAACCTGGATTGCACCGGCGCCGCCGCGGCAGCAAATATTGCATTACCGCAACGAACACGCGCCACCAGCGTTCTTGCCACATAACCTCACCGCGAAGGAGTTCGCATGGCCAGAAAATCGAAGCCATTGTTTGATTGGGACAATTCATATCTTCAGGTCGCCACGATCGGTGCGGTCAGCGCGGTCAGCGCACTGGCGGTCACCGCCCTGTTCCGGTGGAGCAGGAACGGCGAGGAAGACGTCCATCACCCGCCCGCGCACCGCAAAAGCGACGACCACGGGCCGCGAGCCAACCTCGGCGCGAGCGGGCACATCCGGCCGGCCGGCCGCGACGCCATGCGCGACCCGCCGCGCGAATGGGACCGGGTCGACGAAGTATCCGACCAGAGCTTTCCGGCGAGCGATCCGCCGAACCTCAACCCGCACATCGACTGATCGGGCTGACAGGCTCAACGAACCGGCTGCACGTTCGCAGGAACGTTCGCGGGCCCGGTGCGCTGAAGCAGCTGTGGCCGATCGAGACAAACTCCTGGAGGAAGCGCAGCGGTGCCGCCGGCTCGCCAGATCGGTGCTGGACAAGATCGCGTCGGAGGCACTGCTGGCCCGCGCACTCGAGCTTGAAGCCCGTGCCCGCGACGCGCCGCCGGGTGATCCCATAACGCGGTGCGCCCCGCCCGGCGGCAGGACATCGGAGTCCTGAGGCTTTCCGTGCCGAGCTTCACCGGCGCGACGCATTGGCTCTTCGAGTGCGGGGATCTGCGATTCTTCGTGTAGCCGGCCGCTACGCGGAATCCGGCATCGAGAAGCGGCGCGACATGTCGCTCGCCATCTTGTCGAGCAACGCGCGTATTTCCGGCGACACCGTGGCGGGCAGTAGCGAGCCGATCTCGCCGCGCGCGGTGAAATAGGCGGCATCGACCTTGATCAGTTCCATCGTCCAGTCGGGGAAGGAAGCACGGTCGACGGTGCGCTCATCGCGAACTTCAAATGCTGAGTGGCGCGTATCGAAGCGCAGCTTGTCCACCAGGGCATCGATGGCGTCGTCCGGTCCCTCGATGATCTGCAGGAACCTGGTGCCGTCGAACACGAGCAGCCCGGTTATGCCGTGGAGGACGTTCTGCTGCATCGAGGTGCGATGGATGTCGACCAGATCGGCGCTGGACAGGTCGAAACGGGCGCGGCTCGTATAGGCAAGCATTTTCAATCGCGTGCCGGCCGGCCGTTGCGGCGAGGCCCCTTGGCCTTCGACCTTCCCGTCCCGGGTCCCTCGCGATGGGCGTTCCATTACGCTGCGGAGTAGCAGGATCGTGCCGTGCGGCCTTAAACTGGATTAGCGGGCGTCGCGCAGTCACCAACGAGATTCGCTTCCTCGGCGCGCAGATCGTTCACCACCTTCTGCGAATAAAGCAGCGCCAGATCCTGGTGGGCGCGGACGGCGGCGGGATGCTCGGCCTGGATCGCCAGCACGGCCTCTTCCTCGGCGCGGACCATCAAATGCTCTGTTTCCGGATCGGTCATGATGTCGTCCTCCAGCTGAGCCACCCTTATCGGTCGGGCTGCGGGGCAACACCAGCGATCAGGGTCCGATCGTGCGCGGGACGGGGCAGAGTCCCCGCATATCGCGGAGCGCGGACGGCTCAGCCATCACCGCGCCGTGCCGCCTCGATCTTCGCGACGTCGATCTTCTGCATCGTCATCATCGCCTCGAACACGCGCCTGGCGACCTTCGGGTCGGGATCGGACATCCCCTCGTTGAGCTGGCGCGGGGTGATCTGCCACGAGAAGCCCCAGCGATCCTTGCACCAGCCGCACTGGCTCTCGGCGCCGCCATTGCCGACGATCGCGTTCCAGTAAGCGTCGGTTTCGGCCTGGTCCTTGGTCTCGACCATGAACGACACCGCCTCGTTGGGCTTGAACATCGGGCCACCATTAAGGCCGAGAAAGGGCTGGCCAAGGACGGTGAACTCCACCGTCAGCTCGTCGTTCGCCTTCCCCGATGGATAGTCGCCCGGCGCGTCCATCACCGCGCCGACGCGGCTGTCGGGAAACACGCTGGCGTAGAATTCGGCAGCCTTGCGCGCCTCGCCATGGTCGAACCACAGGCAGTTCACGATCTTGTGGGTCATCTGTACTCTCCGCTGTACCGTATATCGCTGGAACCCGGATAAGGCGCGATCGGTGCCGCGAAAAGCGCATGTTGCGACCGAACGGGGCGGCAGTGGGGCGTGCGCTTACGCCCGGCCCACGCCGAACGCGCCATTACGCACCAGGGCGCGCGGTCAAGCAGGGTCTCGAATTAGGGCGCCTGAGGCGGTTACGGCCTCGTGCGGGCGGGTGCCTTGCCGATCCCGGCGTCCCTTTCGAGGCGCTTGCGCTCGAGCTTGCGCGTGCGGCGGATTGCGGCCGCATGCAACCGGTTGCGCTTTTCGGACGGCTTTTCAAAGTGCCGCCGCTGTTTCATCTCGCGGAAGACGCCTTCGCGCTGAAGCTTCTTCTTGAGCACGCGCATGGCTTGATCGATATTATTATCGCGAACGAGGACTTGCATAGGCGACCACTTTCCGAGGATCTTGATGGATTGCGCCGGCTATGCGCGTAACCGGCCCGGCAATCAACTCAGTCGAACGTTCGCGGGGAAAGTTGACGCGGCAGCCATGTTGCTGCACCCCGGATTTTTCGGAGCCACACCATGCCACGCAAGCCAAATTACAGCCTAGAACGCCGCGAGCGCGAACGAAACAAGCAAGCCGAGTCCGCCAAAAAAGCCCAGGCGAAGGCCGAGCGAAAGGAAGCGGAGCGTGATGGCCAGGACGTGGCCCCCGCTGCGAGGGAGTCCGACTGACCGGAATCACGCATCGGAGCCCCTGTTCATGCGCCTTCGGACCAGCCTTTAGCCGCCGCCAATCGTGCCCGTTCCTGCTGTTCGGGGCTGGTGTTCGGCGGTGCAGCGCGCAAACACGATCGCATCCTCGGTGACCGGCTCCTCGAATTCCAGGCCGTAGGTGTTTCCGTTCGCCCAGACCACCAGGCACAGCGCATCGATGGGACCATATTTGAGGATCACGTCGGAACCCACGCGAAGCACCGATTCGGTCGAAATCTGCGCGCCGATGGTAGACAGGTTCCAGATCGACGAGGGGCCGCTGCCCGTCATCTCCTCGACCACCGCGGGAAGAAAGAGTCTGAGCCGCGAAGACTTGCGACGGCCTGACTGAGGGTCTTCGGATCCCGGAATAGGTGGGCTGCTCACCGACGAGCCTTACGACGCCATACCTTAGCGCATTCATAACAGGCATGCGGATCCGGACTGACCCGCGCCCAAGCCTTGCTAATCGGCGATAGCGTTCGACGCTTCATATTCCGCCTGGGTCGGAAGTTGATCGAACGGCGGCTCGTAGCGATTGGCTTCGTAGGTGTCGCGCGCAAGGAACGGTTCCACTTCACCTACCACCCATTCGATACGGGCGGATGGGCCAAGCGGCGGCTTGTCGGTCCGGTATAGTCCCTTGCGCATTCGTACCTCCATACTTTGTGCCAGCTATATGGGGAGTATGTGCCGATCACCTAGCTATTCAGCAGTTCTGCCGGCGGAACATGCGTGATGCGTTGAGGCGGTGGCAAAGACCCAATCGATCAGGTTGGTTCACCCAGCCGGGGCAGGCTTCGCCGATCACCCTGCGGCGCGCATTGCGGAGGCCGCGTGACCGGCAGGTGCTTTCCCCCGCGATGATGGAAAGTGGAATCCTCCCCATCCTAAGGTGTTGATAACCCGCGTTTGTTTCACCGATTTCCGCGGAACAATATCATTGTTTTTGCGCGTGGGCGGCGTCTTCGGCAATCAGCCGCCGGGAACGGACGATCAGGTCGACCCAGTCGGAAAAAGCCGTGGCCAGATTCAGCACGACCTGTTTGAGCGGTCCGTCCTTGAGGCAGCCTTCGTCGTCGAATTTGTCGTCGGTCACACCACCGAGATAGGCTTCGGGCTGCTGCATCATCGGCATGTTGAGGAAAACGCAGGCCTGGCGCAGCTGGTGATTGGCGCCGAAACCGCCGATCGCACCCGGCGAGGCGCTGACGACGGCGGCCGGTTTCTTATCCCACACGCTTTGCCCATAAGGGCGCGAGCCCACGTCGATCGCATTCTTGAGCGCGCCGGGCACGCCGCGATTATATTCGGGCGTGCAGAACAGAACCCCGTCCGCTGCTGCGACCTGCTCGCGGAAACGGACATATTCGGCCGGCGGCGATGCTTCCCTGTCCTGATTGTAAAGGATCAGATCGCCGATCTCGACGATCTCGCAGTCGAGCTTGCCGGCCGCGAAGCTACAGATCGAGCGGGCGATCCTGCGGTTGATGCTCTCCTTGCGCAGGCTGCCCACAAGTATCGCGATCTTATGCCGGGCCGGAGTATCTGCCATTATAGGGTCCTTGAATGAGAGCGAGGTCGATTGCGGTTGCCGGGTCGAACGAACCGGATGCCGGTTCGGTCCCCCTTCACGCAGTGCGAAGGATCTTGTCCATCGCCTTGTCCTTCACGAGCGCGTTGATCAGTCTTTCGAGGCCTTCGCAAAGCGCTTCGCGACTTCCCTGACAGGATCGACCAGCGCATCGCCGACCGCGGCGCTCGCCAGGGTTTCGAACTGTTCGCGAATGATCTCCCATTCGATCGCACCATCCAGCAGCGGCGCCACGCTGCGGAGCATGGTAAAGCTCATGCCGGCATTGACGCCCTCGTGATCGGGGTTCGCGGGGAGACGCGCGAGCTGGCCGGAAGCCGCACCCACGACGTGCATCAGCGCCAAGGCTGCGTCCATGATTTTCGCCTGATCGGCGGCGGCGCTTTTTCCCGTCCGGCCAAAAGTCTGCACGAGCAGCCGCAGCAGCAGCCCATATGCTGCGCAGGTGAAATCCAGCAGCCGGGCGGCTTCGGGATCGGCGATGAAGACCTTGTCCTCGGGGTCCGGCGGCTGGCGAAGCACGGGATTGTCCGCGACGGGCCAGGCGGGCGAAAATCCGCTTCTCGACTTGCCGAGCTTCCGGAATTCGGCCCGAATCGCGAGGAAGCTCTGGTAATGGGACTCGTCGCGGTCCGAGGGAGACCCTTCACCCTGCTCGACGATCAGATCGATCGCGGCGAGCGCGTCGTGCAGCGTCCTGATCGTCGCGACCCCGTCCAGGTCGATCACCGCCGCGCCGACCTGTGCTTCGGATTCGCCGAGGAAAAGCCGCTGTTCCCCCAGGCGGCCCGCCAGCGCGCGCAGGTTGGTGCGGATCGCCTCGTAGAGGTGGCCGATCGTCGTATAGTCCTGAGCGCTCGGCATCAGGCCCGGTACCGCCTGCTCGCGGGCATAATCCGGCTGCTGATATTCCTCGGCATCATTGCCCTCGACCCCGCGCGGGCGTTCGAGGAAGATGAAGTGATCGAGCGTTTCGGCCGAGAAGCCGCTGAGCCGCACCACGACACCGGACGGAAAATAGCCGGGTGACACCGGAAAGTTGGGACGCCCGAAGTGCGGCCGGCCGCCGACCGCCACGGTCAGATTTGCGACCATCAGGAGGTGGCCCATCTCTTCGACGGCAACACCCATGATGGCCTTGCGCCACCGCTCCACGGCCGCACCCTCGGCCCTGGACAAACCGTCATCATGCTCTCGCTTGAGGCTGAATGCGGCGTACAAATAGCTGCACATCAAGGTGTGCTCGATTTCGGAAGCCTCGGCCAGCAAATGCAGGAGTTGCTCGCGCGAGCCGATGACGACCTCGGGCTCGGCCGCCGGCCCGGGAGACGTCATGCGGCGGGAGATGTGATGATTTGCATCCGCCGACCAAGCGCACATGCGCTGCATCGCGCAATCACCTGGATCACTATTCGGTCTATTTACGGAGGATCTTGTCCATCGCCTTGCCCCTGGCGAGTTCGTCGATCAGTTTGTCGAGGTAGCGGATCTCGCGCATCACGGGCTCGGCAACATCCTCGACGCGTACGCCGCAGACCACGCCGGTGATCAGCGCGCGCGCGGGATTCATGCCGGGCGCGGTGGCGAAGAAGTCTTCGAAGGTGGTTTTCGTGGCCAGCTGCGCGTCGAGGGTCTCGCGGGTGTGCCCGGTGAGCCAGCAGATGATCGCGTCGACCTCCGCCTTGGTGCGGCCCTTTTTCTCCGCCTTGGCGACATAGTGCGGGTATACGCTCGCGACGCTGACCGAATAGATGCGGTGGTTGGGCATGGGACCTCCAGCACTTACAAGAAATTTGATCATGCACTGTTGCAGAAAGCGCCATGCGACAAGATTCTTCCGACCATATTCGCTTTTCATGATTGTTTTACTTGCCGAGGGCAAAGGCGAGGCTTGGCCGAGGGGAGCGTGAATATGTTGACGGCTGCGGTTGCGCTTGTCCTGCTACAGGCCCCGCCCGTCGTGGCACCGCGCGTAGTAGCGCCGCGCGTCGTAGTGCCACGGGTGGTGTCCCCGCCGACCGTCCGTATCGACACGGGAAATCCGCCATATTATCGCCGGCCGGGCGTGGCCGCGCGCAGCCCGACATATCCGCGCAGCCCGAGATATGACCGTCCATATACGCCCGTCGAGGGCCGCCCGCATCGGTTGGAGATCAGCCAATCCGGCGATGGCGATCACGAAAACGTTTCGACGCGCTTCTACGCCACGCGCGCCGCGTGCGAGGATGCTCTGAGGGTCATCAATGACGAGATCCGGGGTGAAGCCGGTAGCTGGCGTGGATTTCTGACCGGGTCCTGGCCCAGCAGACGATCGGCGCGCTGTGTCGCGTCGGAGGATCCATCGCGGACGGCGGGATCGCGCATGGGCTCGAACGGACAATATGCGGGCCGCGGGCCGTACCGGATGCGCATCAGCTGGGAGACCGGCAGGATCAGGCCTCCGCGACACGAACAGACACGGGACTATGCGACGGCCGATTCGTGCGAGCGGGCACGCATGAGGATGTTGCAGGAGCAGTCCCACCGCGCCATCGCCACCGCGCCCGCCTACCGTCCCGACGGGACGCAGGGAGCATCGCGACTGATCTTTGCCACGATCCGGTGCGAACCGATCAGCAACTGGTAGAAACCAAGGGTCGCTCCGTATTCGGGCGCGCACGGCGCCGAATGCGTCATCGACGGATATGGCGCGCGAAGGATCGGCCTTCATCGCGTCATGCACAGGGGCAACTTCCTCGCGCAACCAGCGTTCGACCGCTTCATCCCGCTCTCGCGGGCACGCAGGCCGGCGCGCACCACCTCACTGGCGGACGCATAGTCGCCGCCCTTCACCTTGGCCCCTATGAACGCCATCTGATCGTCCGGCAGGCTGAAGCTTCGTTTTTAGATGTTGGTCACGGAGCCGCCACGAACCAATATAGCGGATGATAGGAAGGATTCCTGCCAACACCTACGGCGGCGCTTTTGCCGGCGGTAATCGACGGCCGGCAATGAATGATGGTGGACAGGGCTGGATTCGAACCAGCGTACGGGAAACCCGGGCAGATTTACAGTCTGCTGCCTTTAACCACTCGGCCACCTGTCCGTAGGCGCCTGAAAGCAGGAGGCGGTTCAATGGCGAATGGGGTCTGCGCTGTCAACGCGGCCGGCCACGGCCGGGAAGGCGTGGGCGAAGGCGCGCGAGGGCGGAGAGTCTCACCCGTCTTGCCAGCGCCTGCACGGTGCGCGATGGACGGGCGATGCGTCGTAAAGCCCGTCAGGCCAGCAATCCGTCGAACCGTCCGCGCTTCTGGGGGCGGCATGCGGTTGCGGCGGCGGTCGGCAATCCCGAGCGGGTGATCGCGCGGCTGTGGGCGACGCGTGAGGCGGCGGCGGCGCTCGACCTGCCGGCGGACATGCAGATCACATTCGCCGATGTCGCCGACCTTGGCCGGATGGTGCCGCACGATGCGCCGCACCAGGGCGTGGTCGCCGAGGTCGAGCCGCTGCCCGACGTGTGGCTGGGCGAGGTGATCGACGATGCCCCGGAAGGGCGACCACTGCTGGTGCTCGACCAGGTGACCGATCCGCACAATGTCGGGGCGATCTTCCGGTCGGCGGCGGCGTTCGATGCGATCGCGGTGGTGACGCAGGACCGGCACGCGCCGCCCGAATCCGGCGCGCTGGCCAAGGCGGCGAGCGGAGCGCTGGAAAGCGTGCCGTGGGTGCGCGTCGTCAATCTGTCACGCGCGCTCGAGGAGATCGCCGAGGCGGGATTCTGGCGGATCGGGCTGGCCGGGGACGCGCAGATGTCGTTGGCCGAGGCGCTCGGGCCGAAGCGCGTGGCGCTGGTGCTGGGCGCGGAGGGCGAAGGCATGCGGTACAATGTCGCGCTGCATTGCGATGCGCTGGCCAAGCTGCCGATCAGCGACCGGATGGAGAGCCTCAACGTGTCCAACGCCGCGGCGGTCGCGCTCTATGCGGCGGCGATGGCGGGGCGAGGATAGGCATGGGCATACCCAAAGCGAAGCTGAAGAAGGCGATCGACGCGCTGGCGAAGGTCGAGCCCAAGTTCGCGGCGGCGCTTAAGCGAGCCGGCTATCCCGAGCCACGGATCAGCGAGCCCGGTTATGAGACTTTGCTGCGCACGATCATCGGCCAGCAGGTCAGCGTGCATGCGGCGCGATCGATCTGGAACAAGCTGGAGGCGGCGGTCGGCGACATATCCGATCCGGCGAAGCTGACCGCGGCGAGCGACGAGGATCTGCGCGGCGCGGGCCTATCGCGGCAGAAAATAAGCTATGCGCGCAGCCTGGCCGGGCTGGTGGCGTCGGGCGAGCTCGACCTGCGCAATCTGCCCAAGGACGACGAGGAAGCGATCGCGCGGCTGGTGCAGGTCAAGGGGATCGGGCGCTGGTCGGCCGAGATCTATCTGCTGTTCGCCGAGGGGCGCGCCGACATCTGGCCGGCGGGCGACCTTGCCGTGCAGATCGAGGTCGGGCGGATCATGGGGCTCGACGAACGGCCGAAGGAGAAACTGGTGCGCGAGCTTGGCGAGGCATGGCGCCCGCACCGCGGCGCGGCGGCGATATTCGCGTGGCATCATTACAAGACCGAGGTGCTTTGATCCTCGTGTGATGCCGCCCTCCTGCTTGCTTGCGGGAGGCGAGCCGTGCACATCTGGCTAAGGCTTCAGCTTCGTCACGAGGCGGTCGAACTGGCCGCCGAGCACCTGGTCGACGGGGGCGGCGAAGGCTTCGGCACCGCCGCGGATCGCGCCCGATACGAAGTAGTTCTGCTTGATCTCGGTGCCGCCCTGGACCGGCTTGAACGACCAGCTCAAGGTGCCGGTGACGGCCTGGCTCTGTAGCGGGCCGAGCGCGCCCTGCAGGCGGATGCCGTGGTCGGGGTCGGCATAGACGACGACCAGATGCTGGACGCTGCCGCCATTGGCGAGCGCTTCGCAGAAGCAGCCGCCGGCCTTGAGGTCGAGGCGAAGGTTCGCGGCCTTGCCCGAATAGGTGTGCGCCGGATCCCACCAGCTGCCGATGTCGCCGATCACGGCGTAGACCTGGGCCGGGGTGCGCGCCACGATCGCGCTTCGTTCGACCTCGAAGCCGGTGGGACTGGCCGATTTCACTTCGGCAAATGCCGGTGTCGCGAGCAGCCCGGCGATCGGGACGAGCGAGGCAAGCCGCGCGATCATGCCTCGACCGGGCGCGCCTTGTTCAGGATCGCCTCGATCGCGGCGGTGACTTCGTCCATCGGCGCCATTCCGTCGACGCGCTCGACGAGCCCCTTGGCCTCATAATAAGGAAGGATCGGCGCGGTCTTGGCGCGATATTCGGCGAGGCGGTTGCGCACCGTTTCGGCATTGTCGTCCGGCCGGCGCTTGAAGTTGGTCGAGCCGCAAACGTCGCAGACGCCCGAGGCCTTCGGAAGCTTGTAGCGATCGTGATAGCCCTCGCCGCAGCTGGCGCAGGCGAAGCGGCCGGTGATGCGGTCAACCAGCGCCTCCTCGTCGACCGAGATTTCGATCACGCGGTCGAGCGGCTTGGCGATCGAGTCCAGCAAGGCCTCGAGCGCTTCGGCCTGGGCAAGCGTGCGCGGGTAGCCGTCGAGGATGAACCCCAGCGCGACATCGGGCTGCCTGAGGCGGTCGGCGAGGATGCCGTTGACGATCTCGTCGGAGACGAGGCCGCCGGAATCCATCACCGCCTTGGCCCTGAGGCCGACCTCGGTCCTGGCCGCGACCGCGGCGCGAAGCATGTCGCCGGTCGAAAGCTGAACCATCCCCCGATCGGCCTGGAGCCGGCTCGCCTGGGTCCCCTTGCCTGCGCCGGGAGGCCCGAGCAAAATTATGTTCACCGCAGCTTGCTCCCCATCATCGCAGCCTTCCCCCCTTGAGACGCGCCTTCTTTATTAGGTCGCCATATTGATGCGCGATCAGATGGCTCTGGATCTGCGTGACGGTGTCGATCGTCACGTTGACGACGATCAGCAGGCTGGTTCCGCCAAGATAGAATGGGATGCCCATTCGCGCGATGAAGAATTCGGGGATCAGGCAGATCAGGGTCAGATAGCCGGCGCCGATCACGGTGATGCGGGTCAGCACATAATCGAGATATTCCTCGGTGCGCTTGCCGGGGCGGATGCCCGGGATGAAGCCGCCGTGACGGCGCAGATTGTCAGCCGTCTCCTCGGGGTTGAACACGACCGAGGTGTAGAAGAAGCAGAAGAAGATGATGCCGGCCGCGTAGAGCGCCATGTAGAGCGGCGCACCGTGCTGAAGCGCGCTCGTCACCTGGATCATGATGTCGCCCATCGTGCTGTCGCCGCTCACGCGCTTGCCGGCGAACTGGACGATGGTCAGCGGCATCAGCAGCAGCGAGGAGGCGAAGATCGGCGGGATGACGTTGGCGGTATTGATCTTCAGCGGCAGATGCGAACGGTCGGCCTGGATCTGGCCGCGCGCGGTCTGGCGCTTCGGATATTGGATCAGGATGCGGCGCTGCGCGCGCTCCATGAAGCAGATGAACAGGATCAGCCCGGCCGCCATCACGATGATGCCCATGATGATCAGCGGCGAAAGCGCGCCGGTGCGCCCCGCCTCGAGCGCCTGCGCGATCGCGGTCGGCAATTGCGCGACAATGCCGGCCATGATGATCAGCGAGACGCCGTTGCCGATGCCGCGGCTGGTGATCTGCTCGCCAAGCCACATCAGGAACATGGTTCCGCCGATCAGGCTGATCACCGTCGTCATGCGGAACAGCATGCCGGGCTCGACCACCGCCGATTCCATCTGGCCCGCGCCCCAGCCCTCGAGGCCGACGGCGATGAAATAGGCCTGGATGCCGCACAGGAAGACGGTGCCGTAGCGGGTATATTGGTTGAGCTTCTTGCGCCCGCTCTCGCCCTCTTTCTTGAGCGCCGCCAGCGTCGGCGACATCGACGATGCGAGCTGGATGACGATCGAGGCGGTGATATAGGGCATGATGCCGAGCGCGATCAGGCTCATACGCTGCAGCCCGCCGCCCGAGAACATGTTGAAGAAGTCGAGCACGCCGCCGCGCGTGGTTTCGAACAGCGCCGCCAATGCGCGCGGGTCGATGCCCGGCAGCGGCACGAAACTGAGGAAGCGGAAGACGATCAGCGCGCCGAGCGAGAACCACAGGCGCTTCTTGAGCTCCGTGGCCTTGGTGAAGTTCGCGAAGCTGAAATTGGCTGCCAGTTGTTCGGCTGCGGATGCCATAATCTTATGCCTTGATGTAGCAGGCGGCGAGAAACCGCTCCCCTCGCCGCCTCATATAGTGATCGGTTGCCGCTTGTCAGCCTGCAACCGCGCCGCGACGAAGGTCAGCTCTTGGCCTGGGCCTTCGCCTTGGCCCGCGCGCTGCCCTTTTTCGCGGCGGCCTTGTCGGCGGCCGAGACGCGTTCGATCAGCTCGACCGAGCCGCCGGCGGCTTCGATCGCCTTGCGCGCACCGGCCGATACGCCGGCGACCCGCAGGTTCAGCTTGGCGGAAACCGCACCCTTGCCGAGCAGGCGAACGCCGTCCTTGCCGCCGCGTGCGAGGCCGGCGGCCTTGAGCGCGTCATGATCGATCGTGTCATTGGCGGCCAGCTTGCCGGCGTCGAGCGCCTTCTGGATGGCGCCGACATTCACTTCGGCATAATCCTTGGCGAAGATGTTGTTGAAGCCACGCTTCGGCAGCCGCATGTGGAGCGGCATCTGGCCGCCCTCGAAGCCATAGACCGAGACGCCCGAGCGGCTCTTCTGGCCCTTCTGGCCGCGTCCCGCGGTCTTGCCGAGGCCGGAGCCAATGCCGCGTCCAACGCGAACCCGGCTCTTGCGGGCACCGGGATTATCCCGAATATCGTTCAGTTTCATTTGCTTGCACTCGCTTTCGCTTTTGTCGCGCCTAAGTATTGAGGGTTATTCCGCTACGGAAACCATATGCTGCACGCGGCGGATCATTCCGCGGATTTCGGGCGAGTCCTGCAACTCGACCGTCTTGTGCATCTTGTTGAGACCGAGGCCGATCAGCGTCTTGCGCTGATCGGGGGTGCGCCGGATCGGCGAACCAGTCTGGGTGATCTTGATCGTCGCCATGACTTACTCCGTCACTGCTTCGGCTTCGGCGGCTGCCTCGGCAGCACCGGTTCCGCCACGCCGCGCCATCAGGTCGGCGATCTTCTTGCCGCGACGCTGCGCGACCGCTTTCGGGCTGGTCTGCTCGGACAAGGCCTCGAAGGTCGCCCGGACCATGTTATAGGGATTGGACGTGCCGACCGACTTGGTCACCACGTCGGCAACACCCAGGCTTTCGAACACCGCGCGCATCGGGCCGCCGGCGATGATGCCGGTTCCCTGCGGCGCCGAGCGGACATAGACGCGGCCGGCGCCGAAATGGCCCATGCCGTCGTGATGGAGCGTGCGGCCCTCGCGAAGCGGCACGCGGACCATCGCCTTCTTGGCAGCCGCAGTGGCCTTGGAGATCGCCTCGGGCACTTCGCGCGCCTTGCCATGTCCGAAACCGGCACGGCCCTTGCCGTCGCCGACCACGACCAGCGCCGCGAAACCGAAACGCTTGCCGCCCTTCACGGTCTTCGAGACGCGGTTGATGTGGACCAGTTTCTCGACCAGCTCCTCGCCCTCGTCGTCGCGATTGCCGCGCCCGCGATCGTCGCGACCACGCCCGCGACCGCGATTGCTGCCGCTGTTGTCACGGCCACGCCCGCCACGCGCACCGCGCTCGCGGCGGCCCTCGGGCTGCGGCGGAGCATCGGCCGGCACCGTGTCGGCCTGAACGGCATCCGCCGGTGCGGCTTCTGCCGGCGCGGCTTCGGGAGCGACCTCTGCCGGCGCATCCGCGACCGCTTCGGTCGGCAGGTTCGCGTCCAGGCCTTCGGTCTGTTCGTTTTCGTCAGCCATTTAAAACTCCAATCCGCCTTCGCGCGCCGCGTCGGCGAGTGCCTTGACCCGACCGTGGAACAGGAAGCCGCCACGATCGAAAACCACCTTGGTGACTCCGGCCGCCTTGGCACGCTCGGCAATGCGCTTGCCGACGTCCTGCGCCGAAGCGACGTTGGTGCCGCCTTTGCCGCGCACATCCTTGTCGAGCGTCGAGGCGGCCGCAACGGTCCGGCCCTCATTGTCGATGATCACCTGCGCATAGATATGGCGCCCCGACCGATGGACCGAGAGCCGCGGACGATCGCCGCCAAGCCGCCGCAGGGACGTGCGAACGCGCCGACGGCGGCGTTCGAAAAGAGTGAGTTTCGCCATGGCTTACTTCTTCTTGCCTTCTTTGCGGAAGATATACTCGCCGCGATATTTGATGCCCTTGCCCTTATAGGGCTCGGGCTTGCGCCAGCGGCGGATCTCGGCCGCGACCTGGCCGACCTTCTGCCGGTCGATGCCGGAGATCTCGACCGTGGTCGCATCGGGCGTCTTGATGTCGATGCCTTCGGGCACCGTGATGTTGACGTCGTGGCTGAAGCCGAGCTGGAGACGCAGGTTCTTGCCCTGCATCGCCGCGCGATAGCCGACGCCGGTGATCTCGAGCGTCTTGGTGAAACCCTCGCTGACCCCGGTCACCAAATTCTGGAGCAGCGAACGCTGCAGGCCCCAATAGGAACGCGCGCGCTGGCTGTCGTTGGCCGGCTTGATCGTGACGGAGCCATCGGCGATGTCGTAGATCACCTCCTCGAGCATCTGCATGCTGAGCGTACCTTTCGGACCCTTGACCGAGAGCGTCTGGCCCTCGGTGGTCGCGCTTACGCCCGCAGGGATCGGGATTGGCTTCTTGCCGATACGTGACATTTCTAGAATACCTCCGCCAGCACCTCGCCGCCGACATTCTGTTCGCGCGCTTCGGCGTCGGACAGAACGCCCTTGGGCGTCGAGACAATGGTGATTCCAAGGCCGTTGCGAATCCGCGGCAGCTCCTGGCTTCCGGAATAGACGCGGCGGCCGGGCTTCGAAATCCGGCTGACATGTTGGATCGCCGGCTGGCCCTCGAAATATTTCAGCTCGATGCGCAGGCCACGGTGGGCGCCTAGCGCCTCTTCGCTATAGCCGCGGATATAGCCTTCGCGCTGCAGAACATCGAGCACACGCGCGCGCAGGTTCGAGGCCGGCGAGGTCACGCTATCCTTGCGCGCCCGCTGGCCGTTGCGGATGCGGGTGAGCATATCGCCCAGGGGATCGGTCATTGGCATCTTGCAGCTACCCTTACCAACTCGACTTCGTGACACCCGGGATCAGGCCCTTGTTGGCCAGCTCCCGAAGCATGATGCGCGACAGACGGAATTTGCGATAATAAGCGCGCGAGCGGCCAGTGATCTGGCAGCGGTTGCGCACGCGCGTCGGATTGCCGTTGCGCGGGATCTCCGCGAGCTTCAGCCGCGCGATCAGACGCTCGGTATCGTCCTTCGATTCATCGTTCGCGATCGCCTTCAGCCGTGCATATTGGCCGGCATATCGCTTCACGAGCTTCTTGCGACGCTCGTTCTTGTTGATCGAACTCAGTTTCGCCATGACTTAAGTTCTCTTTCTCTCTTCGCTCGGGCCGACAGCTCAGGCTGCCTGCCGTTGATCCTGTTCGACCGGGAACGGGAAGTTGAAGAGCCGCAGCAGCTCCCGCGCTTCCTCGTCCGTCTTGGCCGTGGTGGTGACGATGATGTCCATGCCGCGCACCCTGTCGATGCTGTCATAGTTGATCTCGGGGAACACGATCTGCTCCTTGAGACCCATCGCATAATTGCCGCGTCCGTCGAACGAGCGCGGATTGAGGCCGCGGAAATCGCGCACGCGGGGCAGCGCGATCGTGACCAGCCGGTCGACGAACTCGTACATCCGCTCGCGGCGCAAGGTGACCTTGCAGCCGATCGGCATTCCTTCGCGCAGCTTGAACTGGGCGATCGATTTCTTGGCCTTGGTGATCACCGGCTTCTGGCCGGCAATCCGCTCCATTTCCGACGCGGCGGAATCGACCTTCTTCTTGTCCTGGGTCGCCTCACCGACGCCCATGTTGACGACGACCTTCTCGAGGCGCGGAACCTCAAGCCGGTTCTTGTAGCCGAACTTCTCGGTCATCGCCGCAACGATGCGCTCGTCATAATCGCGCTTCAGGCGCGGCGTATATTTGGCATCAGCCATTGATCAACTCCCCGGACCGCGCGGCAACGCGGACCTTCTTTCCGTCGCGGACCTCGAAACGAACGCGCGTCGGGCGTCCGGTCTTCGGATCCTCGAGCGCAACCTTCGACACGTGAAGCGGCGCCTCGGCGCGCTGCAGGCCGCCCTGCGGATCGGCCTGGCTCGGCTTGCGGTGGCGCGTGATGATGTTCACGCCGGCGACGATGACCTTGCCATCCTTGGGCATGCTCTTGGTCACTTCGCCATGCTTGCCCTTGTCCTTGCCGGACAGGATCACGACGCGGTCACCCTTCTTGATCTTGAGCGCGGACATTACAGCACCTCCGGCGCGAGGCTGATGATCTTCATATGCTTCTTGGCGCGCAGCTCGCGAACGACCGGGCCGAAGATGCGCGTGCCGATCGGCTCAGCATTGTTGTTGACCAGCACGGCAGCGTTGGAATCGAAGCGGATCGTCGAACCGTCGGCGCGATGGATGTCCTTGGCGGTGCGCACGATCACGGCCTTGTGAACGTCGCCCTTCTTGACGCGGCCACGCGGCGCAGCCTCCTTGACGGAGACGACGATGATGTCGCCCACCGACGCGAAGCGGCGCTTGGAGCCGCCCAGCACCTTGATGCACTGGACGCGCTTCGCGCCGCTGTTGTCAGCGACCTCAAGGTTGGACTGCATCTGGATCATCGATCCATTCCTTCTCTCAGTTCAGCCGGAACAAGCCCGGCAACATTCAAACTCTAAGCAACGTCGACCTTGGCCGGCGTGCTGTGGGTGTCGACGCGCTCGATCACCCGCCACGTCTTCAGTTTCGAAATCGGCCGCGTCTCTTCGATGCGGACGGTCTCGCCCTGCGTGAATTCATTGCCCTCGTCATGGGCGTGATACTTCTTCGACCGCTTGACGATCTTGCCGTACAGCGGATGCTTCACCCGCCGCTCGACCTTGACGACGACGGTCTTGTCGCCCTTGTCGGACACGATCGTGCCCGTGAGGATGCGCTTCGGCATGGTTACTCCTTAGGCCTTCGCCGGCGCCGAACGGGCGCGCTGGTTCTGCTGGGTCTTGATGCGCGCGATCGAGCGGCGCACCTCGCGGACTCGCGACGGCTTCTCGAGCTGGTTGGTCGCCGCCTGGAAACGCAGATTGAACTGCTCGCGCTTCAGCTCGACCAGCTGCACATTGAGCTCGTCGTCGGTCCGAAGCTTGGGATCGTCACGCTTCGCCATGATCACACTTCCTCAGTCAAGGATTCGCCAAGCCGGGCAACCACCTTGGTCTTGATCGGCAGCTTCTCGGCGGCGCGCTCGAACGCGACCTTGGCGATGCTGCCTGGAACGCCGTCCAGCTCGAACAGGATGCGGCCGGGCTTCACCCGCGCAACCCAATATTCAGGAGCGCCCTTGCCCGAGCCCATGCGGACTTCGGCCGGCTTGGACGACACCGGAACGTCCGGAAAAATACGGATCCACAACCGGCCCTGGCGCTTGATGTGGCGCGTGATTGCGCGGCGTGCGGCCTCGATCTGGCGCGCAGTGATCCGCTCCGGTTCCATCGCCTTGAGGCCATAAGCGCCGAAGTTGAGCGCAGTGCCGCCCTTGGCGTCGCCATGGATGCGGCCCTTGAAGGCTTTGCGGAACTTGGTGCGTTTGGGTTGCAGCATTTTTCTGTCCTGACTTTAACGCGCCGGCCGGACGCCGGAGGTCTGAGCCTCCATCATCAGGCGATCCTGCGCCATCGGATCATGGCCGAGGATCTCACCCTTGAAGATCCAGACCTTGACGCCGCAGACGCCATAAGCGGTGTGCGCGGTCGCTTCGGCATAATCGACGTTGCCGCGCAAAGTGTGCAGCGGAACGCGGCCTTCACGATACCATTCGGTACGCGCGATCTCGGCGCCGCCGAGCCGGCCAGCGCAGGTGATACGAATGCCTTCGGCACCGAGGCGAAGCGCCGACTGAACCGCGCGCTTCATGGCACGGCGGAATGCGATGCGGCGCTCGAGCTGATCGGCGACGCCCTGCGCGACGAGCTTGGCATCGATCTCGGGCTTGCGGATCTCGACGATGTTCAGCGACACGTCGCTCGAGGTCATCTCGCCGAGCTGGCGGCGCAGCTTCTCGATGTCGGCGCCCTTCTTGCCGATGATCACGCCCGGGCGCGCGGCATAGATGGAGACGCGGCAAAGCTTGGCGGGACGTTCGATCACCACCTTGGAGATCGCCGCCTGCGGCAGCGTCTTCATGATGAACTGGCGGATCTTCAGATCCTCGAGCAGCAGCCGACCATAGTCTTCGCCGTCGGCATACCAGCGGCTGTCCCAAGTCCGGTTGATCTGCAGGCGCAGCCCGATCGGAGAGGTTTTCTGACCCATATTATGCTTCCTGCTGCTCGCGAACGACGATGCGCACGCGGCTGAACGGTTTGACGATGCGGCTCGAACGGCCACGCGCACGCGGCGTCCAGCGCTTCATCGAAATGCTCTTGCCAACCGATGCCTCGGCAACGACGAGCGCGTCGACGTCGAGGTTGTGGTTGTTCTCGGCATTGGCGATCGCGCTGGCGAGCACCTTGCGGACATCGATCGCCATCGCCTTCTTGGAGAAGGTCAGGATGTTGAGCGCGTCCTCGGCCTTGCGGCCACGGATGAGACCCGCGACGAGGTTGAGCTTCTGGGCGCTGCCGCGGATCGTCGTGCCGACCGCGAGCGCTTCCTTGTCACCGACCTTGCGGGGTGAAGCCTGCTTGCCCATGGCTATCTTTTCCCCTTCTTGTCGCCGGAGTGGCCGGGGAAGAAGCGCGTCGGCGCAAATTCGCCGAGCTTCATTCCGACCATGTCCTCATTGACCGACACCGGCACGAACTTGCGGCCGTTGTAGACATTGAAGACCAGGCCGACGAACTGCGGCAAGATCGTCGAGCGACGCGACCAGGTCTTGATCGGCGAACGGCTGCCTGCCTCTTGCGCGGCTTCAGCCTTGCGCAGGAGCGACAGCTCGACGAACGGACCTTTCCAGACGGAGCGGGCCATTTCTACCTCTTCTTCTTCGCATGACGCGAACGGATGATCATCTTGTCCGTCGCCTTGTTGTGACGGGTGCGGGCACCCTTGGTCGGCTTGCCCCAGGGGGTAACCGGATGGCGGCCGCCCGAAGTACGGCCTTCGCCGCCGCCGTGCGGGTGATCGACCGGGTTCTTAGCGACGCCGCGGGTCAGCGGACGGCGGCCCATCCAGCGGCTGCGCCCGGCCTTGCCGAAATTCTGGTTCTGGTTGTCGGGGTTCGAAACCGCGCCGACCGTGCCCATGCAATCGGAACGAAGGTAGCGCTGCTCGCCCGAGTTGAGGCGGACGATGACCATGCCGCGGTCGCGGCCGACGACCTGGACGTAGGTTCCGGCCGAACGGGCGATCTGGCCACCCTTGCCCGGCTTCATCTCGACATTGTGGATGATGGTGCCGACCGGCATCTGGCCAAGTTCCATCGCATTGCCCGGCTTCACGTCGACCTTGCGGCCGGCGACGATGGTGTCGCCCGGCGCGAGGCGCTGCGGCGCGATGATATAGGCGGCCTCGTCGTCCTGATAGCGGACCAGCGCGATAAACGCAGTCCGGTTCGGATCATATTCGAGCCGCTCGACGGTCGCGGGCAGATCCCATTTGCGGCGCTTGAAATCGATGATCCGATAACGCTGCTTGTGGCCGCCGGCGATACCGCGCGAGGTCACGTGCCCCTTGTTGTTGCGTCCGCCGGTCTTGCGCTTGCCTTCGGTCAGCGCCTTGACGGGCTTGCCCTTCCACAGCGACGACTTGTCGACGAGGACCAGCCCGCGCTGCGAAGGAGTGACCGGATTATATTTCTTGAGTGCCATCGTCCTAGCCCTGGATTCCGGTGGTGACGTCGATCGACTGGCCGTCGGCCAATGTCACGATCGCCTTCTTGATATCCGAGCGCGTGTAGGGACGGCCCTTCCAGCGCTTGCTCTTGCCCTTCTGGGTCAGCGTGTTGACGCCCAGCACCTTGACGTTGAACAAGGCTTCGACCGCCGCCTTGATCTGTGGCTTGGTGGCGGTGTTCGCGACCTTGAAGACGACTGCATTATGCTCGGAGAGCAAGGTCGATTTCTCGGTGATGTGGGGAGCGAGGACGACATCATAATGATTGATGTCGACGCTTGCCGATTTTGCCGGCTTCTTAGCCATTGAACCGCGCCTCCAGGCTTTCGACAGCGGCGCGGGTGAGCACCAGAGTCTCGTGCTTCAATATGTCGTAGACGTTGGCCCCGATCGCCGGGAGCAGGTTGATGTCGCGAAGATTCGACGATGCCATCGCAAAGCCGACGTTCAGCGCGTCACCGTCGATCACCAGCGCGGTCTTGCCCAGACCGAGCGTTCCGAGCTGCTCGCGAAGCGCCTTGGTCTTGGCCTCGCTGACGTCGAGATTTTCCATCACGATCAGCTTGCCGTCACGGGCCTTCGACGAGAGCGCCATCTTCAGGCCGAGCGCGCGGACCTTCTTGTTCAGGCTGGGATTGAAATCGCGGACGCGCGGGCCGTGCGCCTTGCCGCCGCCGACGAAGATCGGAGCGCGGCGATCGCCGTGACGGGCGGTACCGCCGCCCTTCTGCTTGCCGAATTTCTTGCCGGTGCGGGCAACATCGCTGCGCTCGCGCGCACCGCGTGCGGTGCCGCGGCGCTTTTCGAGCTGCCAGGTGACGACGCGGTGGAGGATATCGGCACGCGGCTCGACACCGAATACGGCGTCATTGAGCTCAATGTCGGCATCCTTGCCCTTGGCGGCCTTGGCGCCCAAGCTTTGAACCTTGACCTTCATATCCCTCAGCCTTCTTTGTCTTCGCCGCCGTCGCTGGCCGGAGCTTCGAGCTCCGGAGCGGACTCGGCGGGCTGCTCAGCTGACGTTTCGACCGGAGCTTCGACGGCCTCGGCCGGTGCTTCGGCCTGGACCGGCGCCTCGGCTGGAGCAGCGGTCTCGACAGCGACATCAGCCTCGGGCGCTGCCGCTGCTTCGATCGGAGCCTCGGTCTCGGCAGGCGCTTCAGCCGGATTGTTTTCGCCAGCGGCCTGCTTGAGGCCGGCCGGATAAGGCGCTTCGCTCGGGCGTGCGACCTTCATCGAATCCTTGACCAGCAGCCAGCCGCCCTTGTGACCGGGGACCGAGCCCTTGATGAAAATCAGGCCGCGCTCGGGATCGGTGCGGACGACTTCGAGGTTCTGCTGGGTGCGATTGCGCGCGCCCATGTGACCGGCCATCTTCTTGTTCTTGAACACGCGGCCCGGATCCTGGCGCTGCCCGGTCGAACCGAGCGAGCGGTGCGAGAGCGAGACACCGTGGGTGGCGCGCAGACCGCCGAAGCCCCAGCGCTTCATGCCGCCGGCAAAGCCCTTGCCCTGGGTGACGCCCTGGATGTCAACCAGCTGGCCTGCGACATAATGATCCGCGGAAAGCTCCGCGCCCACGTCGAGCAAGGCATCTTCGGCGACCCGGAATTCGGCGACGCGCGCCTTGGGTTCCACCTCGGCCTTGCCGAAATGACCACGCTCGGGCTTGGTCAGATTCTTCGCCTTGGCGCTGCCTGCGCCAAGCTGGACCGCGACATAACCGTCACGGCCGTCTTCGCGACGCGCCACCACCTGGACGTTGTCCAGCGCCAGGACGGTGACGGGCACATGGCGGCCGTCGTCCTGAAACAGGCGGGTCATCCCAACTTTCTTCGCGATCACGCCAGTGCGCATGACCATACTCCTCGACAGAGGCCCGCGAAGAAATTTCCGCGGGCTTGTTCAGCCCAAAAAAGATGCGTGCCCCGTCTGGGCTATTCCCGGGTGAGCGGGATGACGGGGGACGCAGACCACGGCGGTTGCCGTGCGGTATCCCGATATGAAGCCGGCGCTCAGGCCAACTTGATCTCAACGTCCACGCCGGCAGCAAGGTCAAGCTTCATCAAAGCATCGACCGTCTGCGGCGTCGGCTGCACGATATCGAGCAGCCTTTTGTAAGTGCGAACCTCGAACTGCTCGCGCGACTTCTTGTCGACGTGCGGCGAGCGATTCACGGTGAACTTCTCGATACGCGTCGGCAGCGGAATCGGACCGCGGATCATCGCACCCGTCCGGCGCGCCGTATCAGCGATGTCGCCAGTTGCCTGGTCGAGCACGCGATGATCGAACGCCTTCAGGCGAATGCGGATATTCTGCGTTTCCATGTCCACTACCGATGCGAAAGAGCCATGCCTTTACCGGAAACCAGGTCCCCGGCGCGGGCGTACACATACTTAAAAAGCGAACCGCCCGAATCCTTTTTCGATTCGAGCGGTTGCGCGCCTATATTACTTCGTGATCTCGGCGACAACCCCTGCGCCGACGGTCCGGCCGCCTTCGCGGATCGCGAAGCGCAGGCCCGGGTCCATCGCGATCGGAGCGATCAGCTTCACGCTCAGATTCACATTGTCGCCCGGCATCACCATCTCGGTACCTTCCGGCAGCACTACTTCGCCCGTCACGTCGGTCGTGCGGAAGTAGAATTGCGGACGATAATTGGCGAAGAACGGCGTGTGACGGCCGCCCTCGTCCTTCGAGAGGACGTAGATTTCGGCGCTGAAGTCGGTGTGCGGCGTGATCGAGCCGGGCTTGGCCAGAACCTGGCCGCGCTCGACATCCTCACGGGCAACGCCGCGGAGCAGCGCGCCGATGTTGTCGCCGGCCTGGCCCTGATCGAGCAGCTTGCGGAACATCTCGACGCCGGTGACGACGGTCTTGGTGGTGTCCTTGATGCCGACGATCTCGACTTCCTCGCCGACCTTGACGACGCCGGTCTCGACACGGCCGGTCACGACCGTGCCGCGGCCCGAGATCGAGAACACGTCCTCGATCGGCATCAGGAACGGCTTGTCGAGCGGACGCTCGGGCTGCGGGATCCACTCGTCGACGGCGGCCATCAGCTTCAGGATCGCGTCATGGCCGATCTCGCGGTTCGAATCCTCGAGCGCGGCGAGCGCCGAACCCGAAATGATCGGAATATTGTCGCCGTCGAAGTCGCGCTTGGAAAGCTCCTCGCGGATTTCGAGCTCGACCAGCTCGAGCAACTCGGGATCGTCGACCTGGTCGACCTTGTTGAGGAAGACGACCATGGTCGGAACGCCGACCTGCTTGGCGAGCAGGATGTGTTCCTTGGTCTGCGGCATCGGGCCGTCGGCGGCCGAAACGACGAGGATCGCGCCGTCCATCTGCGCGGCGCCGGTGATCATGTTCTTCACATAATCGGCGTGGCCCGGGCAATCGACGTGCGCATAGTGACGCGCCGCGGTCTCATATTCGACGTGCGCGGTCGAAATGGTGATGCCGCGCTCGCGCTCTTCGGGCGCCTTGTCGATATTGGCATAATCGACGAACGTCGCGCCGCCGGTTTCGGCGAGCACCTTGGTGATCGCCGCGGTGAGCGACGTCTTTCCATGGTCGACGTGACCGATGGTGCCGATGTTGCAGTGCGGTTTGTTCCGCTCGAACTTAGCTTTCGCCATTTTCCTAAATCCTCGTCTTTCTGACTTACACTAACCAGCCGCCGCTCAGGCGAGCTTGGCCTTGACCTCATCCGCAACATTCTGCGGCACTTCTTCATAATGCGAGAACTGCATCGTGTACTGAGCGCGACCCTGTGAGAAGGAACGCAGCTCATTAACGTAGCCGAACATATTCGCAAGCGGCACCATTGCCTCGACGACCTGCGCGTTGCCGCGGCTGTCCGTACCCTGGATCTGGCCGCGCCGACTGTTGAGATCGCCGATTACGTCGCCCAGATAGTCTTCCGGGGTCACGACCTCAACCTTCATGATCGGCTCGAGCAATTTGATGCCGGCTTTCTGCGCGGCTTCGCGCATCGCGCCGCGGCCGGTGATCTCGAACGCCAGCGCCGAAGAGTCGACGTCATGATACTTGCCGTCGGTGAGCCGGATCTTGAAGTCGATGATCGGGAAGCCGATCAGCGAACCCGTTTCGGCGGTCTCGCGCATGCCCTTTTCGACCGACGGGATATATTCGCGCGGAATGTTGCCGCCCTTGATCTCGTCGATGAATTCGATGCCGCTGCCGCGCTCGCCCGGTTCCAGCGTGACCCGCACCTCGCCGAACTGGCCGGAGCCGCCCGACTGCTTCTTGTGCGTGTAGGTCAACTCGACCGGCTTCGCCAGCGATTCGCGATAGGCGACCTGCGGTGCGCCGACATTGGCGTCGACCTTGAACTCGCGCTTCATGCGATCGACCAGGATCTCGAGATGGAGCTCGCCCATGCCCTTGATGATGGTCTGGCCGCTTTCCTGATCGGTCGACACGCGGAACGACGGATCCTCGGCGGCGAGACGGTGCAGCGCGACGCCCATCTTCTCCTGGTCCGCCTTGGTCTTCGGCTCGACCGCGACCTCGATGACCGGATCGGGGAATTCCATCCGCTCGAGGATGATCGGCGCGTTCGAGGCGCAAAGCGTGTCACCGGTCGTGGTGTCCTTGAGACCCACGAGCGCGACGATATCGCCGGCGAATGCTTCCTTGATGTCCTCGCGGTCATTGGCATGCATCAGCAGCATGCGGCCGACCTTTTCCTTCTTGTCCTTGACCGAATTCAACACGATCGAGGCGCCCTCGAGCTTGCCCGAATAGATACGGACGAAGGTCAGGGTGCCGACGAACGGGTCGGTCATGATCTTGAACGCGAGGCCGGAGAAAGGCGCATTGTCGTCGGCCGGACGTGCTTCCTCGGTCGAGCCGTCGAGCTTCAGCCCGGCGACCGGCGGAATGTCGAGCGGGCTCGGCAGATAGTCGACGACGGCGTCGAGCATCGGCTGCACGCCCTTGTTCTTGAACGCCGAGCCGCACAGCACCGGCACGAACGAGAAGTTGAGCGTGCCCTTGCGGATCAGCCGCTTCAGCGTCGCGACGTCGGGCTCATTGCCCTCGAGGTACGATTCCATCACGTCATCGTCCTGCTCGACAGCCATCTCGATCAGTTCCATGCGCGCGGCTTCGGCGGCATCCTTGAGGTCGTCAGGGATGTCGCGGATCTCGAACTTGGCGCCGAGGCTTTCCTCGAGCCAGACGACGGCATTGTTGGCAACCAGATCGACGATGCCGACGAAATCGGCCTCGAGGCCGATCGGAAGCTGAAGCACCATCGGACGCGCGCCGAGGCGATCCTTGATCATGCTGACGCAGCGGTCGAAGCTCGCGCCCATGCGGTCGAGCTTGTTGACGAAGCACATGCGCGGCACTTTATACTTATCGGCCTGGCGCCAGACAGTCTCGGACTGCGGCTCGACACCGGCGACGCCGTCGAACACCGCAACCGCGCCATCGAGCACGCGCAGCGAACGCTCGACCTCGATCGTGAAATCGACGTGGCCGGGCGTGTCGATGATGTTGATGCGGTGGTCGTTCCAGAAACAGGTCGTCGCGGCCGACGTGATCGTGATGCCGCGCTCCTGCTCCTGCTCCATCCAGTCCATCGTAGCGGTGCCCTCATGGACTTCGCCGATCTTGTAGGACTTGCCCGTATAATAAAGCACACGCTCGGTGGTCGTGGTCTTGCCGGCGTCGATGTGCGCCATGATACCGATGTTACGGTAGTGGTCGAGCGGATGGCTGCGGGCCATGATCTTAAAACTCCAATGTCGGGAAGCGGGGCACCGGCCCCGCCTCTGACGATATAGGGACCAAATTTACCAGCGGTAGTGCGAGAAGGCCCGGTTGGCCTCGGCCATGCGGTGCGTGTCCTCACGCTTCTTGACGGCATTGCCGCGGTTGTTCGCGGCATCCATCAGCTCGCCCGACAGGCGGCCCGACATCGTGTTCTCCGAACGCGCGCGCGCGGCGGTGATCAGCCAGCGGATCGCCAGCGCCTGGGCGCGCTCGGGGCGCACCTCGACGGGGACCTGATAGGTGGCGCCACCGACGCGGCGGCTGCGCACCTCGATGCCCGGCTTCACATTGTTGAGCGCATCGTGGAAGATCAGGATCGGATCGCGCTTGGCGCGGGTTTCAACGGTTTCCAGCGCACCATAGACAATGCCCTCGGCGACGGACTTCTTGCCGTCGAGCATGACGCTGTTCATGAACTTGGAAAGGACGACATCCCCGAACTTCGGATCGGGAAGGATTTCACGCTTTTCGGGCCTGCGGCGACGAGACATGCTTCTATTCCCTTATTTCGGACGCTTGGCGCCATATTTGGAGCGGCTCTGGCGGCGGTCCTTGACACCCTGGGTGTCGAGCACGCCGCGCAGGACGTGATAGCGCACGCCGGGAAGGTCGCGCACGCGACCGCCGCGGATCAGGACGACGCTATGCTCCTGAAGATTATGGCCTTCGCCGGGAATGTAGCTGATCACTTCGCGCTGGTTGGTCAGGCGCACCTTGGCGACCTTGCGAAGCGCCGAATTCGGCTTCTTCGGAGTCGTCGTATAGACGCGGGTGCAAACCCCGCGCTTCTGCGGGTTCTGCTCCATCGCAGGAACCTTGGATTTCGCCTTCTGCGGCGCCCGACCCTTGCGGATCAGCTGGTTAATCGTTGGCATGAAGCCTTCACTTCCTCAGTTACTTTGCCGTTACGCAAAATGCGCAAAAACCCCGGCGGCCTAAATCGGCCACCCAGGCCTTGCAAACGCACAGCAATGTTCAAGCTCTGGTCGCCCCGTTACAGGCAGCGTCTGGTTGGTAAAACCACCACCAGCCCCGGGTCGCGCGGCCTATAACCGTGCTTGTCCCAAGGGTCAACGGGGGAGTTCCCGCTACGCACAAGTGGCTGCCTGGTTCAGCGCGCTGCCAACCAGGCATCGCTGCAAATCAGAATCAGCTCTCGCCTCGCCGAGGGTGCGGCCAGGTGCGCTTCCACCGCCGCTCGATCCTGTTCAGGCAGTCGTCGGATAACCTCCGCAACACTGCGGCACTGCCCTGATCGAGCAAGATTGAAAGCGCGTTCGACCGCTGCATACTTCGACATCGTCGCTACTTAGCGCAGGCAGTGGATTGACGCTAACGTCTGCCTCGACTCATTGCAGACATTCTGGGATGATCGCTATCGTGCCGGGATGGATAGGCCGGATGACATAACTTGGCTGATGCGATGGTATCTTGGCCAATGCGACGAAGACTGGGAGCACCAATTCGGCGTCGCAATCGACACACTTGATAACCCTGGATGGAGTCTCACTGTCGATCTGGACGGCACCACGCTAGACGGACTGGACTTCACGCCGGTCTATGATGGCGTATCGGAAAAGGAGCAACTTGTTCAGGGGCTAGATGGCGATGTTCCTTGGCTTGTCTGTCGGGCTGAGGGTTCGAAGTTTAAGGGCTGGGGCGGTCCACGCGATCTCGGTCGCCTGATTTCGACATTCCGCGCTTGGGCGGACGTTTGATTCGCTAACTGGCGATGCCCGCTTTCCACCCATTGCGGTCTTTGGGCAGCATCATAGTCTTCGCAGATGAGCGTTCGCCTCGGCGTTAGCCTTTCCTTTTTGATGCTCGTGGCCGGATGCAGCTTCGATTACGAACTCCAAGCGGTCGAGCGAAGCGGGAGGATCGCCTTCGAGCCGAAAGATGACCAAGGTACTGGTTGTCTGTGGGATTTCACGGTCACAAGCGAGACGGGAGAAGTGGTCTGGCGGCTGGATGGGGGTACGTATCGGCCGCCGCCCTGCGACAATAAATTGCCGATCCTCTACGGTGTCGTTCCGGCTGGAATGACGGAACTCGTACACGCTCTGCCGCTGCGAGCCGGTGTCCTCTACAGGATCGAAGGACTAGATGGCGATCACTACCACGGAGCCTTCAGGTTTAAACAGGCTATAATCGTTGAGAATCTGGGCGAGCAGCGCTGAGGTAGGGGCTGCCTTCGACGCATTCTGGACGTTCAGAAATTCCTTACAGATCATCCTCTATGGAGGCGATCATGCATGAAATGCGACAGATACTGACTATCACCGCACGACATTTATCGCAGCCCGTCCAGAGTACCTTCGCGGTCGGAGGCCAGGCCGCTATCACTTGGCAGCCTTTGCGCTCCTCAGCCACTTTCACAACCTTCGAGGACCTTGGGCGTGATGCTCAATATTGGCGCGGCGAATTGCCGCTCGAGACCGACTTATACGAAGACTGTGTTAAAGATTATGCGTGGGCCTCGCAGGGCCCCGTGGGATACGAGCAGGTTGCCCACATTCTCATACCCCGCCGCTTTACGCAGCAGATTTACAGGTATGCAGCAGATTTACAGGTATGACGCGATAGATAAGCCAGAGCGATGGGCGGACGAGTGCACTCACGAGCAGGATATTGACGGACTGTCGAAGCTGTTCAGCGAGGCTAATATCGACCACTATCTCGCTAAGGAAGTCCTAGAGGTAAAGCGCTTCTGACCATCAAGGTCAGCTTCCGACCCAATTGCGGACATTCAGCACATGCGGCAGCTAGACGGTCTGAAGTCGGAGAGATGGGGGCTAAGTGGCAGTCGCGGACAGTGAGGTCTTTGATCCCCACGATCGGCCGACTCTGGAAAAGAGACATCGGCAAATCCGGGCCGGTGCGATCGCCTTCCGGATTCTACAGTATCTGATTTTCTTCAGCGCATTTCGCCATGGTGGTCAGCCACGCATTCTTGTGCGTGATTAGCTCATCCCTCGTTTCAACCCTTATACACGAGACCGGCCATGCGATTGCCGCGTGGGCCGTGGGTTGGCGTGTCGTCGTTTTTGCCGTCTGGCCCATTTCTGTTCGGCTTACCGGCTGGAGCGTCGCGTTCGAGAAGCTGGGCAGCGGTACCGATCATTTGGGCTGGGTGAAGGCCATACCTGCTCGACTCGACAAAGACACGCGCCGAAACTGGTCCATTATCGTCGCGGCCGGGCCTGCGATGAGCCTCGGCGTCGCAGCCGCGTCGGTGGTTTTTGCCGTCGCTTGGCTTCCGACCTGGGACACGCCAAATATTGGCGCGAGCACAATCGGGCTCGGTTTCGCACTTGGTTCCTTAGGCACCTGCGTCTTTAATGTCCTACCAAACGCATGGTCTCATCAAAAAACCGACGGAGACCAAATTCGCGCAATGACAGACCCCACTTACGATTATCGCGAGGGCCGCGCACTCATCTGGCTTGGCACTTTGGCGAGCGCAAACGTTCGCCTGCGCGAGCGGCCCTCATGGTTGCTCGATGCGGCTCGCGCTGCCCACGCCGACAATTATGAAATCATGAAACTGCTCGACGCGACGAAACTCGCTCGCCTACTCGACACATTCGAAATCGACCGAAGCGCCGCTAGAGCATTGATCGAGGAATATCGCCAGGAATACGCGGCCGACGACTGGCTGACTGCAATCGATGCTTACGTTACCGCGTGCTACGATCGTGATTCGAAATTAGCGGAAGCGATCTTAGCCGCCTGGCCTAGGCCCGAGAGTCCCACGCCGATGTTCGTTGCTGCGGAGGCGGCAGTCGCCGCCGCAAAAGGCCAATCCGGAGAAGCGAAGGATCGGCTGCAGGCAATGATGAAGCTTGTGCGGGCCCAGTCAACGTTCCGAGACGACACATTCCGCGACATCTATCGACAAATCAGGAAGCTAGCTGCCTAGGCGTCCGGGGCGCCGCCGGGCTCGAAAAGAGCCTGAGCTGCCTTTATTTTGGTAATGGTCGCTTTCGACTCATTGCGGACTTTGAGCGGCTGGTTGATAAAGGCACGATGAAGCTGTTTCGTGGGCTTTCGGCCGTGGCGAGCGCGGCAGTAGCGGCATACGCTGTTCTGGCGTTCGTATTGATCAATGGTAGCATCGTTTTCACCGCTTGGCTCGCAGTTCCGTTTGCCCTGCCCCTGACGACACTATTTCTTGCTCGTGAGCGGTACGTTCGGGCCGTATCGGCTATTGCGGTCGCGTGCCTTTGGATATCGGGGGCAGCGTTGCTGCTTTGGGGATTGGTGCTAGACCCCGGTGACGTCAATCATTTGGTCGCAATATTCCTGCCATTACACCAGTTCGTCTGGCTTGCTGTTGGGTTCGTACTTCTCTGGATTACATCGGCGGTTTCGCTTTTTGGTATGTCTCTCTGCACATTCCTCTCGAAAATTGCGTGCCGAGGCTAATGGTCGCTTCCGACTGCCGATTCCGGTGGTCGTTGCAACACATGCTTGAAAATGCTCTGCCGGTGTTTCGTAATCCAGCGTCTTTCTCGGTCGCTCGGTGGAACCTTTGGCCCGACAACGAACTTCTAGGGTCACTTAGGTCGCGCCGCTTTCACATCCCCATCAATCACCGAGATCGGATTTTCTGTGAATGCTCCCGTATTGCTGATGGTCGTCGAAGACGAGCCCTTGATCCTCTTGGGCGCGACCGACGCGCTGGAGAGCGGGGGCTATGAAACCATCACCGCCCAGTCAGGCGAGGAAGCAGTGGGGCTGCTCGACATGCGTATTTCCGACATCGCCGGTCTGATAACCGACGTAAGGCTGGGTTCGGGCCCGAGCGGCTGGGAAGTCGCCCGCCATGCGAGAAGCCTGAACGCCGGCCTGCCGATTGTATATACGACGGGGGACAGTGCGGCTGACTGGCCGGTGGAAGGCGTGCCGAACAGCATTGTCGTCCAAAAGCCGTACGCCGCAGCACAGCTCGTCACGGCTATATCGATGCTGCTAACGGCACCACCCGTGACGCCGCCTCCCGCCCCGCCAGGAGATTAGAGGCGCGCGGGCGGTGTTAGCCTGGCGGGTTATTTGCCACGCTGGGTGACGTGATGCGCGACGTCGGGTACGGCAATGCGGGCGAAGCGTGCCATGCGGACAGCGTGGCATATCATGCAGGTATAGTATCCCCGGATTTGGGTCCCCGGATTCGGCTGCGAAGGAAATCAGAGGTGCTCAAACCCTCCTCACCGACCGGGCCAAAGCGTATTCTGGTCACGGGCGGCGCCGGACTTATCGGCTCGCACTTGTGCGCATCGCTGCTGGATGATGGGCACGAGGTCCTGTGCGTCGACAATTTTTTCACCGGTGCCCGGAGCAATGTCGAGCCACTGCTGCAGAATCCGCGCTTCGAGTTGCTCCGGCACGACGTGACCTTCCCGCTTTTCGTCGAAGTCGACCAGATCTTCAGCCTGGCATGCCCCGCTTCGCCGGTTCACTATCAGTATGACCCCGTTCAGACGACCAAGACGAGCGTGCTCGGCGCCATAAACGCGCTCGGGCTGGCCAAGCGGCTCAAGATACCGATCCTGCAGGCGTCGACGTCGGAGATATATGGCGATCCAACGACCCATCCACAGCCCGAGGACTATTGGGGCAATGTCAATCCGACCGGCGTGCGTTCCTGCTATGATGAAGGCAAGCGCTGTGCGGAAACGCTTTTCTTCGACTATCACCGGCAGCACGATATCTCGATCAAGGTCGCACGAATATTCAACACCTACGGGCCGAACATGCACCCGCACGACGGCCGGGTCGTTTCCAACTTCATCGTGCAGGCGCTCCGCGGACACGACATCACCATCTACGGCGACGGAAAACAGACGCGATCATTCTGCTATGTCGACGATCTCATCACTGGCTTGCGCCTGATGATGGAAACGCCGGCCGGCGTCACCGGACCGATCAACCTGGGAAACCCGAGCGAAGTCACGATGATCGGGCTCGCCGAGCTTATCCTGGAGCTGTCCGGCTCAGGTTCGAAACTGGTCCACGTGGCGCTTCCGCAGGACGATCCCAGGCAACGTCAACCCGACATCGCCCGGGCCAAGGCGCTGCTTGGCTGGGAGCCAACGGTCGCGCTGCGCGATGGGCTGGCGCGAACGATCGCATATTTCGATCAACTGCCGTCGAGCCGCCTGGAGGCTCCCGATCCAGGCGCGGGCGCGCGATAATGACGCAATAACGAGTCGCGACGAAAGAGCTGGAAATGATTGGCGCGGCGCGCCGACCTGTTAATAGGAGGGCGTGCGAGACGTCGTCGAATTCGTGGCCAACAGCGAATGGCGGACGGTGCCATCGCAGGCACTCGAAGATCTGCTGCTCCTGGGCGGATATTTTTTCGAGCTGAAAGCGGGGCGCGGTGACGACGCCACCCGCGACCTGCGGGGCATGCTCGATACGACACGCGCATCGGCGCACGATCCGGGCGAGTTCCTCAACGCCGCCATTGCCGAGGGGCTGGCGGGCAGGAACGCCTTCTGGCGCACGCGCTATGTCCAGACCGGACGCAGGCTTGTCAGCGATCTCTGCCGCGTCCCGGCGATCGCCCCGCCCGATCTCTCGTCGCTGCCGCCCCGATCCTTCCGTGTCGAGTTCAGCCGGACTTTCAATCTGCCGGCCGGGCGGGCCGGGACGCCGGCGCGGCTTAGAATCCCGGTTCCGGTCGAAGACGGTCACCTGACCGACCTGACGGTCTCGACCGACGCGCCGGGGGCCGAAGTCCGTGTCGCAACCGGACGCATCGAAGCCAGGGTCATCGCGCCCGCTCCCGGCCCGTTCACTCTGGCCGCGTCCTTTTCGTTCACCGCCCACCCGGGACTGCCTTTGGCGACCAGCGAGGCTCCCGCCGATCTTGGGCTATGGCTTTCCGGCAACGAGGGGCCAATCCAGGTTTCCGAACGGGTGCGTGCGCTGGCGGCGAGCCTGGACCGCGAGGGATCGTCCGCATTCGATCGCGTGATGGCGTTCCGCGACCATCTGATCGACACCATGGCCAGCGGCATGATCCATTCCGAGTGCCTGAACGGGTCCGCGAATATCGATTGGCTGCTCGACAATCGCTGGTTCGATTGCCGGACCGGTTCGGCCCTGCTCGCCGCGCTCTGCCGCGCCCGCGACATCCCCGCGCGCATGATCAGCGGGTACCTGCTGTGGGGCGCGCCAACCGAACATTATTGGGTCGAAGCATGGCTGCCCGACCGCGGCTGGACTTCGTTCGACCTGCTTATGTGGGATCTCTCGGCGGGCGGCGAGGATGACGCCTGGCGCAACCTGCTCGCCGGCGCCATCGACTATCGGATGAAAACGCAGGTCCTGCCCCGCATCTTCACCGGTGCGCCGGGCGTGACGATGACTGCCCCTTGGCACCGTCTGGTCCGCTATATTCCCGATGGGACCGAGATCCGGTACATATCGATTCCGGACGGCGACCTTCTTTATGCGGACCGGATCCGCGTCTTCACAGGGTGAAGGCAGGCCCGTTCGATCCCTCGACCGTCAGACCTTCGAGCGCGAACGCGCTCAGGCCTTCGCGCAGCGCGGCCTCGCGCCGCTGCAGCAGCCCCCGCGAGATCGACAGCTCGTTGCGCAGCATCGTCAGATGCTCAGGCGGCGAGATGTTGAGGCCGTGGGTGACGTAGACAAACAGATGCGGCGCGCCGGCAACCACATCGACCTGGTGCTTTTCGCGCAGCGCCACGAGCTGAGCCATGTCTTCGCTGCCGTGCGCGTCGGGCCCATCCTCGGGATAGCGCTGAATCGCGTTTCGCAGGCACAGCAAAGTGCCGGGGTGGCCGGTCGCGGGCGTTGCCGCCCAGTTGGTCCAGTAGAGCTTTCGCGTCGGGCGGTCGTACAGCATGAGGTCCTGCAGAAGCGTCGCCGAGCAGTCGCCGCGCGCCGGCGCCGCAAGCTGCCTGGCGACGCGCTGCGGATGATGCATATCGTCGTCGTCCCATTGGCACAGGACCTCGCCCGAAGAATGGTCCACGCTGAGATTGCGAAGCCCGCCCAGCTTCATCGGCCTGTCCGCCATCACCACGATGATGTCGCGCCGTTCGAAGCCGGCGATCGCCGCGGCGACCGCGTCGCGGTGCCGCTGCTCGCCGTTGTCGATAACGACGATCAGCTCGCGGTCGGGATGCGTTTGCCGGGTATAGGCCTCGACCGCGCCGGTCATCGCCTCAAGCCGTTCCGGCCTTGGCGAGGTCACCATCAGACAGCTTACCCGCACCCCGCGCTCCCATCCCGCCTATCACGCGGTTCTTGCGCGCTGTACATCGCGATGGCAAGTTTGGCCGATGCCGAGACTGACGATCATGGCCAAGGGTAACGCCGACGTGCGCGACAGCCTTCATGCGCTGCACGAAAGCGATGCGGTCGCATGGAACGGCCTGAACGCGCTCGTGCGCGAACGCCACCCCGGATGGACCGTGCGGGTGATCCACGAGGTGATGACGCGGTCGGACGCGATACTGGCCCCGGCGTCCGCGCCGCCGGCCGCGCTGGCCGATCGCGCGCTGCCGCTGGGGCCGTATCCGGTCGCCGCGCAATTCGGCACGCGGCTGTTCGACAACGCCGCGGACGTCGTCGTGCTGTCGATCCAGGCCGATGTCATGAGTCGGCTGGTCAGGCATCGATCCGATGGGCATCTCTTCTACCCCCACGAAGCAGACCATTGGCAGGCCGAGGACCGCTCATGGCTGGTCAGTCATTATTTGCCCGCACCGCCGCTCGATCCGCAGCAATCCATGGCCAATCTCGCCGCCCTCGTCGCGCGCATCCGCGAGCGCGGAAACCCACTCGTGCTGATCTACAATCTGTCGCCGATCGTGCCGTGGGACCAGCCGCATTGCTACGAGGGCCTGAGTGAAACGCTGGCGGAGCGTATTCACCGCTTCAACCTCGGCCTGGTCCAGCTCTCGCGGCAGACCGGCGTCTCGATCGTCGATGTCGAGGCGATCGTCGCGCGCGCCGGCGTCGACCGGGTGAAGCTGGACGCGATATCGCTCAATGCCGAAGGCTGCCGGCTGGTCGCCGGGGAGGTCCTGCGCATTATCGAAGACCATGGCTGCTTCATGCGGAGCGAGGCTGCATGAAGACCAGCCTGATCCTGCGGACACGCGACCAATGGTCGCGCCTGCGGCTGGTGCTGGCCTCGATCGAGCGTCAGGACGAGCTCGACGAAGTGGTGGTGGTCGACGACGGCTCGGTGGATTGCACGTGGGAACGGCTCACCGACACGCCGTTCCCGGTCCCGCTGGTCACGCTTCGCAACCCGACCTCGATCGGCCAGTCAGCGACATGGAATGCCGGCGCGGCCGCGGCCAGCGGCGACCTGCTGATCTTCCTCGATGGGGACGTCCTGGCCGGGCCGGGCCTGGTCGCGGCGCACCGGCGCACCCATGCCGCCGCAGACGATCTGGTAGGCCGCGGCGAGACGTGGCACCTGCGCTGCACGCGCTTTCTGAGCGATCCCGAGACGGGGGAGTTCTGGGCGCATGAACGCGAACGGGCCTTGCAGACAGGTGAAGATGAGCGCGACCGGATGCGCATCTCGATCGCGCAGGTGCGGGACGACTTTGCAGCGGTGCACGCCAGGGCCGCGCCCGGCTGCTATCCCGGCATCGGTCCCAAGCGCCTGCACGAGACCGAAATGCGCATGCTGTACGCAGATCCGCCCAGCCCCCGCCTGTGGGCCGCGGCGAGCGGGAGCAATTCGTCGGTCAGGCGCGAGCGGTTCCTCGCGGTAGGCGGGTTCGAGCCGGCGATGGACATCAACGAACATCGCGAGCTGGCCTATCGGCTATGCGGACAGGGCGCGCGCATGGCGCCGGTTCCGGGCGCGCGCAGCTATCACCTGACGCATCGGGTCGGTTGGCGCGACCCTTTGGAGGATGCCGCCTGGGAACGGGCGTTCCGGCGCAGGCACCCCGAGGCGCCGATAGACGAGCTCAAGCAATTCTGGCTGTGCGTGGGGACCGAAGCCGCCGATGCGACCTTTTTCCGGTGACCGGGGCGGCCCCGTTCAGCATCGTCGCCGCATTGGCGAAGCATGAGATGGGGACGATCAGGGCTGCGGCAGAGCAGCTCGCCCAGTGCATGAGCGGAGCAGCGGGTGAAAGCCTGCGCGTGCGGGTCCATTCGATCGAGCGCGACGCCGCCGCAATCCCGGCCGGAAACCTTTTCCTCGCTTCGCTCGCCCAAGACGTGCAGTCGGACGAAGGCCTGGAATCGGTCGAGAAAGCCTGGCGCGCGCGCCTCGCGCGCGTTGGAGATGCGGGGATTGATCGCGTAGTGCTTTGCACCCTGTTTCGGTGCGTTGCCCAGGGGCCGCACCGGGAGAAAACACTCGAGCGCATTCGACGCCTCAATCAGCTGGTCGTGACCTTGTCACGCGACCTTGATTGTGAAGTCGCCGATGTCGACCGCTTGCTCGCCCTGTGCGGCGGGCGGCTGATCGGCGCCGACTATCGCTGCCTGGGTCAAAGGGCTGGACGGCTTGCGGGTCAGGCCATTACGGCGGCAATTCTGGACGGCGAAATGTACGGCTATCTCGAACCCGAAGCCCAGCAACGCGCGATCGCGCTGCATGGCGGGGTGCGCAACATGCGCGAGATCATGACACGCCATGCGGTAGAGGGACGGCTTGATGATTTATGAGCTGAGGGTGCCGACGACTTTCGAAGATAATAAGGCAGTGCGCCTGCTCGAATGGCACGGAACCCCGGGCACGCATTTCGCTGCCGGGGCGCTGATCGTCGAGGTCGAGACCCACAAGGCGCTGGTCGAGATTCGCGGCGAGCAGGCCGGCTTTCTGCGAGAATGTCGCGTTGCCGAAGGAGAATGGTGTCCGCTCGGCGAGGTGCTTGCCGTGCTGAGCGACACAGCGGATGAAGCCCTGGACAATCCGGCGGCCGATTGGACAGCGGATTTCAGGATCGGCTAATTGCTGCGCAGGCGGAGGTCGGGGATGGCGCGGGCGCGCACCTGGCGCAGCAATTCGCTGCGGAGCTCGGCATTGAACGGGCCGCTGCCGTGAATGCCATCCGGCACATGCAACCACATGCCTAGCTCAGCGGCGATCGCGTCGGCGTCGATGATCGACAGGTTGGGAAGCTCCCTCGCCAGATCGTGGAGCACCAGGTTGAGCTCCTTGCCGTACGGCCCGGCAAGTCCAGCGATCGCAGCAGCGTCAAAACCGTAATAGCTCTGGATCAGTTCGTACTGGCGGCTGGAAAACCGGTTGACGATGAAGAAGGTCGTGTCGGGCGCTGCCGCGCACAGGCGTCGATAATCCGCCGCCACTTCATCGACGGATCTTGGTGCGATCTCAAAGTCGGTTCTCAGCCAGGAGCGTATCGCCGGGCCGACGTTGGCGAGGCGAAAATTTTGGATGTTGAGCGCGTAGCCATGCCTGCGATGCCTCGGCATCCGCGCCATTTCCGCGTTCAGCGACAGGCAAACCGCAGCCGCCGGGCCGATCCGCGACAAGCCCGAGCGAGACAGGAGCTCATAATCTTCGCCGATCGGACAGCTTTCGAGGGCGCGGAGCAATGCGCCCACGAAGATCCATTCCTCGGCGGAGGGCGCCGTTGGCCCCGACAGCAAACCCCGGGCGGCGTCCTCGCGGATCGCAGCCATCTGGGCGGGGGTGCGGCTGAGCTGCTCGACAAGGATCGGCGCGCACGAGACCAACGGCTCATTTTGAGTCAATGCGATCTGGACGGGGCCGGCCACAGTCCGAAAAACGTCGCCGAAGTGGCCATCGTCTCCGCGGAAAATTGCATCCATCTCGCACGTCCCGGCCGCCACGATCGTCCTGTGCGCTTCCTCCCCCCACCACGATCGGGCGCGGTCGTGCCAACCGGTGAGGATACCGGATCTGTTTTCGGCAATCTCGCTGAAACGACGCCCGGCCAAAAAGAGGAGTTCAGGTTCGTCGGCCGCGGCCACATCGCCTGCGGACGGGTCTTCGAGCGTGGCCCAGATCGTATCCTCGCGCCAGTCGAACATCGACAGCCGGTCGAGATAGCCTCCGTATGAAACGTGCGGCGCGTGGTGAATCCGGCCGCCAAGTCCGGGCGCCAAGGCCACCTGCAGATCAAAGCGTTCCTCCCCGAAGACCGCATTCGCGCCGGTGAGCTCGATCTTGCAATAAGCGACGATCTCGTTGGCCCGGCAAACATGGCCATCGGGGCGGAGCCATCGAAGGCCCGAACACATCACCCTGGAACCCGCCGCCTCGAAACGGCCCAGCCGCAGCGGCAAGGTACTCACGTCCCGTAGGTCCACCAGTCGTTATGATGCAGCATCGTCGCGACCGATACCCTGGCTTCCCGCTTCGGCACCTCGGGCTGGGAGTCGGGCTCGCTCGACAGAAGCGCCAGGCACGCACCGGGAGGTATCGGGACGCCCGGCTGCACCTCGATGCGGCGCAGCCAGGCAGGCTCGCGCAGGAAGATCCGGCACGTGGAAATAGGCGGACAGTCGCGAACCACGCCGGCGCTGAGGTCGACAAGCAAGTCGAGCAAACTGTCACCCTTGCCGAGCCGATCGCCTTCGGCGGCATGCAGGCGCTCGAGGCGCACGAGCGCTGCCGGGGTGCCAAAGCTGGGAATCGATACCTGAAGCCACATCGTCCGACATTTACATACTGAAGCAGGTCACAACAGCCCCATCAGCTAACTATGTCCCCTGTTTTTCGAACCGGGCAAACGCGTCCTGCCAGTCCGGATGCCAGCGCGACAGCGCCGGACGACTGTGCACGATGTCGCCGGCGGCCCACAATATGCGGCGTTCATCCTGCTCGCGTGTGGTTTCATTGTCCGCGCACAGGATATAAAATTCGTTCCGGGCCAAGCCGTCCATCATTCGATCGACAACCTGCTCTGCAGACCAGGCCGCCGGCGGCGGCTCCGGGATGCGCCGCGCGATCATTTCCGTATAGGTAAAGCCCGGAATAAGCAGATGCGCGCGAACGCGCCCATAGGTCTGCTCGCGCAAAGTGTATTCCAACCCTTCCGTCAGTACCTTCACCCCCGCCTTGCTGACATTGTAGGCCGTGTCGCCCGGTGGCGTCGTTATCCCCTGCTTGGAACCGGTGTTGATGACGAGGCCCGGCGCGCCGCTTTCTATCATCGCCGGGACGAAACACTGGACGCCATGCAAAACGCCCAGCAGATTGACGCCGATCACACGCTCCCACCCGTCAGGGTTCGACAGCGCATCACCGCCGCCGCCGATTCCCGCATTGTTCATCAGAACCGACGGGGGACCAAGGCGCTCCGTGATTTCGTCGGCGACACGGCTGACGGCCAGGCGATCGGAGACGTCAGCGACGTACGACAGGATCCGGCCGCCGCCGTTCAGATGGGCAGTGTCCGGGATTTCGTCCGACCAGTCGATCAGGCAGACATCCATGCCGACTGCCGCAAAGCGCCGCGCCGCGGCAAGCCCGATGCCGCTGGCGCCGCCAGTGATCACCGCAACCCGTCCGCCCGCGATAGCAGGATGAATGTTGCCTCTCATCAATGTCCGTCTCCCAAGCCTTCGTGCGGAGTCTATTAGACGCAAAGGGCGGAAAGGAAGTCCCCCCGAACCAAGTGGGGGCGAGAATCGCCGCGGATTTCCCGCGGACGATCCTGAGTGCCCGCTTCCACCCGTTGCGGATGTCGAGGCGGACGGAACACGCTCGCTGAATTCCCTCAGCTCCTTTTCTCCCGGGATCGCCGCTTTTCAGGTGCAAAGCGATCGAGCCCGCTACGGGCGATATATACCCCATGCGGTGGGGCGAAGCGGGTTCGCCCGGCGCCGGGATCGATATTGGCTCGGGCATCGGCGCCAGGCCGGATCACTTCATGTTTTGCGTAATGGTCTGACTCGTGTCGCTGATCTTCTTTAGGAGATTGGATAGCGTCGACATCATTTTCGACATTCGGTCCATCGCCATCTGTAGCCGAAGCGATTCCATCTCACCCATCTCGGACATGGTATCGATATCGGACTTCATCTGCTCGATAGAGGCATCGAGTTCGGCGACGGTGGGCTGCCCTGGACCGGGTTGATAGTTTTGACGCATGGCTTCGGCTTGCGCGAGAAGCCGACGACCATTCTCGATCATCCGCTGCCTGCGTACGTCCGACGCGACTACGGCCTGGTTCGGTTGGGACCGTGCCTGCGGCATCGTTTGCATCGGTTGCATTTGAATAAGCATCACTAATAGAAATGAGAGCATCGGCGTTCTCCCGAAAGACGGCGGGGTCTAGAGCAGCATGCGTGATATGTGAATCACCCATGCTGCTCTAAACATTTGTGGTCGCATCGTTTTTGCGCAAAACCGGTACCCACTTTTTCGCACGATGCTCTACCGGGAGCGCGAGTAATCCCGCACCCCCGAACAGCTTCACTTGGCAAAGCTTATGTCAGTCCACATCGCATCGTCGATAAAGGTCCGGTATTTCTCGTAGTTTGCAACGGCAGCCTTGTTCTGCTCTTCGCTGAACCGGGCGTTGCTCTCTTTATCGATGATCATGTCGCGCGCTTTGTCGGGGTCGAGCATGGCAGCGCTTGGGTAGTGCACCTGGATCAGCACGTTGGGCGATCCTTTGACATAGCCGGTGCGCACGACGACTCGATAGTCGTCGATCACGCCGTGGCTCTTCATCACTTCAAAGGTGGGCAGCTGCGATTGGCGCAGACCGGTCAAATATTCGTCGACGTGGTTTGGATCGACCTCGATGGCGTTGATTTCCCAGAGGCCTTTTTGCGGTGTGTAGTCGACGTATTGCTTGGCGTATGCTGTGGCGGCGCCAATCGAGATGGTGGCCGCAAGAGCGGCAAGCTTCAGCGAAATGCGGATCATGTTGCGTTCCTCCCGTTGTGGGAGTGCGAGCAGATACCCCTCCGCGCCGCGTAGCAAGTTGATTCGTGGCCGTAACAACATAAGTCGGGGCGCCCGGCGTGGTGGCAGGCTCAATGGGCCAAGACTGAATCTCCGGGATCTCACCCGCATTTAGGTTTTTGATTTGCCGTTCTTTCCGGACGCCAGACGATAAAGTCTGACTGGAGACACCCTAGGCCTGCGGCTTCCGGTCGGGGCCGAAGTCAATCTCACCCAGGAAGTTGCGCATCGCATCGGCAACCGCTTCGACAGGGCCGAGATTTTTGGAGTCGTTCTGCCCGGGCCAGCTGATCCAGACGTGGTCGCCTTTGACCAATATCTCCCAATCGATATCCGTGTTGTCGGTGCCTGAATCCATTGATGGTGCATGTTCCTCGGGCATGTCATTCCCTCGCGGCTGGAAGCACTTTGAACGCATGATGCGTCCGATCGCTGCCGAATGTCCGTTGCCGACTGCCGATTCAGGTGGTCGTTGCAACACATGCTTTAGAACGCTTCGCCGGTCTCACGCATTTCAGTATTCCGGCGATATGAAACGCGGCACGTGGATCGGCATCCCGCCCGATCATTTCAGCGGGTCGTGGCCCCAGTTCATCAGCGAGTAGCGCCAGCGCGAGCTGACCATATTCTCCGGTTCCTGGGCGCGATGGCGGCGGATGAAGCCGACGACCTTGCGCATGTGGCGATAGTCTTCGTCGTTCAGCGCGCCCGCCCTGGCCTGCAGGATGCGGACGATGCGGCGTCCCGATGCGTGGCCGATGGATTCGCCGCCGTCCTTCTTCTGGCCGACACGCCTGCTCTCGTTGGTCTTCAGCCAGTCCGTCAGCTCAGGCGCCGTCATGTTGACGGCCGTGTCGAACGCGGCGCGAATGGACTGCCGGTCCGGCTCCGATTGGCTCGGCATCCTAATAATGCAGCGCCCTGCCGTAGGCGTCGAGCACGCTTTCGTGCATCATTTCCGACAATGTCGGGTGCGCGAAGGTGGTGCGCATCAGCTCGGTCTCGGTGGTCTCGAGCTCGCGGGCGATGACATAGCCCTGGATCAGCTCGGTGACCTCGGCGCCGATCATATGCGCGCCGAGCAACTCGCCGGTCTTCGCATCGAACACGGTCTTGACGAAGCCCTCGACCTCGCCGAGCGCGATCGCCTTGCCGTTGCCGATGAACGGGAATTTGCCGACCTTGATCTCGCGCCCGCCCTCCTTCGCTTTGGCTTCGGTGAGACCGACCGACGCCACCTGCGGCCGCGAATAGGTACAGCCAGGGATGTTGCCTGTGGTCATCGGATGCACGTCCTTGACGCCGGCGATCGCCTCCACGCAGATCACGCCTTCGTGGCTTGCCTTGTGCGCCAGCCACGGCGGGCCGGTCACGTCGCCGATCGCATAGATGCCCTCGACATTGGTGCGGCCGAAGCCATCGGTCAGGACATGCCCGCGCTCGGTCTTCACGCCCAATGCCTCGAGCCCGATATTCTCGGTGTTGGCGGCGATGCCGACGGCGACGATGACGTGCGAATATTCGACGCTCTCGACCTTGCCGTCCTTGGCCTTGATCGCAGCCTTGACGCCCTTCGCACCGGCCTCGAGTTTCTCGACCCCGGCACCGAGGTGAATCGTCATGCCCTGCCTGGTCAGCGCCTTGAGCATGAAGTCCGAAATCTCCTCGTCCTCGACCGGCAATATGCGATCGAGCATTTCGACGATCGTCACCTTCGCGCCCATGTCGGAATAGAAACTGGCGAATTCGACGCCGATCGCGCCCGATCCGATCACCAGCAGGTTCGACGGCATCTCGGCCGGCACCATCGCATGGCGGTAGGTCCAGATGCGCTTGCCGTCGGACTTGGCGAACGGCAGCTCGCGCGCCCTGGCGCCGGTGGCGATGATGATATGCTTCGCCTCAAGTTCGGTGGTCTTGCCGTCACCGACGACGCTGAGCTTGCCCTTGGCGGTGATCGTCCCCTCGCCTTCCACGACGGCGACCTTGTTCTTCTTCATCAGATATTTGACGCCGGCGTTGAGTTGGCCCGCTACCGTCCGGCTGCGCTTGACCAGCGCATCGAGGTCGAAGCCAACCTTCTCGGCCTTGAGGCCATAATCCGCAGCGTGCGCCATATAATGGTATATTTCCGACGTGCGCAGCAGCGCCTTGGTCGGGATGCAGCCCCAGTTGAGGCAGATGCCGCCGAGCGCCTCACGTTCGACGATCACCGTCTTCAGGCCGAGCTGCGCGGCGCGGATCGCAGCGACATAGCCGCCGGGGCCCGAGCCGAGGATGATGAGATCGTAGGTGTCAGCCACTTGTGCCTCCTGCGGCTCGGCGCGGTCATTTCGGTCGCCAGTCTCAACAGCAATTCCGCCTCCCCGGTCAAGGGTGAGGCTTGCGTGCCCCCGTAAAGTGTCGCAGCTACGGGCGCATGGGTTCCTATCTAGTCGTGATGGACGAGACCGAGGAAGCGCGGGTCGCGCTGCGTTTCGCGGCGCATCGCGCGGCGCGCACGAACAGCGCGCTCGAAATCCTTGCGCTGATACCGCCGCAGGAGTTCGTGCAATGGGGCGGCGTGCAGGCGGCGATGGAAGAGGAAGCGAAGCTGCGCGCCGAGGCGATGGTCGTCGAAGCGTCGGGCGCCATTTTCGAAGAAGCGGGTATCCGCCCGTCGATCCTGGTCCGCGAAGGCGATCCGGTGAAGATCATCGAAGAGGTGATCAAGGAAAGGCCGGATCTCGCCGCGCTGGTGCTCGGCGCGTCCAGCGAAAGCGGGCCCGGCCCACTGATCAGTCATTTTGCCGGGGCAGCCGCCGGCGCGCTCCCCTGCCCGCTGATCATCGTGCCCGCCGCACTGGGCGACGACGCGCTCGCCGCATTGGCCAGCTAGCCCCTCACCGCTTCAACGCGACCGTGGCGGAAAGCGCGGCGGCAATCACGTCGAACTCGCCGCCTTCCATCGGCCGGAAGCAATGCGCAGCGGTGTCGCCGTCCTCCCATGCATATATGTTACGAAAGCGGGATCCGGCACCGGGCAGCTGCCGGTCATAATTCGCGACCTGCAGCCGGCGTTCGTCGGCCGACCTCACCAGCCAGTTGAAATGGGCGATATAGGCGCTGGCCGGCGCGATCGGGCAGCCGGCGGGCACGTCGAAGCCGGGCGTGTGGATGTCGGAGCGATATTGGACGACATCGGGGCGAAACGCGCGCCACTGCGCATCCAAGGCCCCGAACGACGACAGGATCAACGGATGGCGCGAATAATCGCAGCTGCCGTCGGGCAGGCGCCTGATCCAGCGCCGCTGGAAGCCGACCACATCGCGGCCAAGGCCGTCGAGCCGCGTGGTGATAAAATCGCGCATGCCGCGCGACGGCAATTCGTCGTCGTCGAGGCGGACCACCCATCGCGACCGGACATGTTCGGGGATGAGCCGTACCATCGCTTCGACGCGCGGCGCATCTGCACGCACGGTCGCAAAATCGACATTGCGGGCCCTGAGCAGATATTCGGTGCCGTCGCTGGAGGCATGGTCGAGCAGCACGAACGGCCGGATGCCCAGCGCTTCATAGCCGTCCAGGATGATTCCGAACCAGCGGGCGCTGTCGCGGGTGATCACGACATAGCGCAGGTCCTGCACGACATTCGCTTGCGCATCATCGGTAGCAAGACCGGCTGTCATTCAACACCGCTACTGGTCCGCCAAATTATTGGCTAGACGTTACATGCGATGCGGCGAGACCTTCCCTCATGACGTGGAACATCGTCTGGCAGGTCGATCCCGACAATCTGCTGTCCTGCATCGAACGCGACTGGATCACCGACCTGCTGTCGCAGGTTCCGGTCAGCGCCAGCTACGTCGATTTCGATCAAAAGCCGCGCCTTTCTCTGGCCATGCCCTATTCGATCGTCTGCGCGTCGTGCCCCAACCAGACCAGCGCCGCGGATCTGGTCGCCTATCTCGAACGCCTGCCAAGGCCGCGCGTTCTTTATCATCTGAGCGACGAATTTGTTGAGGTCGGCGCGGAGCTCTACCGGCACTGCGAGCTGACGATCCGGAACGGTTCCGCACGCTTCGATCTGTTCGAGGATCCGGACTTTCTGCAGGTCCCGCTCGGCTATGCGAGCGGGCTTGGCCACCGCGGCATCGCGATTGCCAGATCGTCAGAGCGGCCGTGCAATTTCACGTTCATGGGCGCGATGAAGAATGATCGCGAAGAGATGGTGGCTGCGCTGCGGGCGATCGAGGGTCCCCATTTCATTCGCAAGACCGCCAGCTTCGATTCGTCGACCGCGCAGTTCGACAAGACTACGATCATGCTATACAAAAATGCGGTGTTCGTGCCCAATCCGAAGGGCAACTGGAACCCCGAATGCAACCGCCTGTACGATGCGCTGGAATGGGGATGCATCCCGCTGATCCGCGACTATGCCGACACCGCATACGAGAAGGATTATCACCGCAAGCTGTTCGGCGATCACCCGATCCCGACTTTCGCGACCTGGTCCGAAGCGGCGGCGTTCGCCAGGACCATGCTCGCCGACAAGCCAGCGCTGGATATGCTGCAGGGTGAGATCGGCGCGTGGTGGCAGGGTTACAAATCCGCGTTGCGCACGACGGTGGCCGCCAGACTAGCTGCGCTGGTCGGTGGGCTCCCCGCGCACCGTTGACTGTTCGCGGCGGCGATCGAGCACCTTCTTGAGCATCTGGACGTAGCCGCTGTGGGTGGCCGCTCCGCCCCTGCCCATGTTGCTGCGATGAAGTCGGCGGCGGCAGACCAGGTCCGGCACCATGACTGTCTTCAAGCCGGCGTCGCCGGCGCGCGAGCACCATTCGATGAACTCCCCGATCCTGAGCGATTCGTCGAACCGCCCGACCCGATCGCAATCATCCTTTCGGGCCAGAAAGGTGGAAGGGAAAAGGCCGGGCAGCGGCTGCATGCTCAGCCTGATCCGGGCCGCTTCGGCCGCATCCAGATCGCCGCTGACGAACTGCTCGACATGACCGAAGATCATAGCCGGCCCGTCCTGACCGGCCAGCGCGGCCATCTGCTTTTCGAGCTTGCCGGGCAGCCAGATGTCATCGCAATCGATAAAGGCGACGACTTCGGTTTCGACCAGATCCAGAGCGCGGTTGCGCGCGCGGGGCAGCCCTCCGTGAGGAACGCGATGATAATGGATGCGCCTGCCCCAGTCGGCCGCGACCGCGGGCGTTTCGTCGTCGGACCCGTCGTCGATGACGATAATCGCATCCGCCTGCCGGGTTTGCGCGCAGACGCTGGCGATGCACTCGGACAGATAGCGAGCACCGTTATAGACGGGAATGAGGACGCTGATCGTGCCGTGCATCAGGCGGCCCGTTCGCGACTGCCTGGCCGCGCCGAACAGGATGATACCGCTTGTTCGTAGGCGCGCTCATAGCCGTCGACCAAAACGCTGAAATCGAATGCCTGCGCGGCATGCTTGCGTGCGGCCGCACCCATAAGGCGCGCGGCGGGCGCGTCGGACAGCAAGGCCTCGATCGCATCTGCCAGCGCGGCTTCATCACCGCTCTCGACCAGCAGCCCGGTCGTGCCATCATCGACGATCTCCGGCAGTCCGCCGACCGCGGAAGCGATCACCGGCCGCCCCATTTGTGCGGCCTGCAGCGCAACAAGGCCGAACGGTTCGGGCCAGCGCGACGGCATCAGGACCAGGGTCGCGCTGTTCAACAGATCGGGCACGCGATCGGGCATGACCCAGTCAGTGAAGACAAGCCGATCGGCAATGCCCAGCTCGGCGGCCAATGTCTCCAGACTGGTCACTTCATCGCCATTGCCCGCGATCACCAGCCGCGCATCGACCCCCCGCTTCCGCAACAAGGCGAAGGCGCGAACGGCGACGTGAAATCCCTTTTCCCGAACAACGCGGCCAAGGCAGAGCAGAACGGGCGGCGCGAACGGCAGCTCCATCGGCACCTCATCCGGCATCGGCAGCGCGTTGCGTATCAGCGAAATCCGTCCGTCGAGTGCGGGCATCGCCGCGAGCGCGTCGTCACGGATCGCCTGCGAAACCGCGACGACATGATCGACGTCCATCGCCATCCGCCCCTGCAGGCCGAGGCTGTCCGGCGGCCGGACCGGCGAATGCAGGGTCAGGATGCGCGGGATGTATCCGGTCGCGCCGCCGCGGAGGAAAAACAGGCTGCCGAGGCCGGTGTCGTTCAGATGAAGCAGATCCGGACGGAACCCGTCGACTACTTCCGCGACCTTCGCGTGCGTATCGCGCATGGCCGAAAGATTGCGGCTGGCCATGGTCGGGGCAAAGGCGAGCTGGACGAGATCGATGCCGTCGAAGGTGCGACGGCCGAGCTGATCCATCTGCCGGCATTCGCTGATCGCCAGGACCTGATGCCCGCGCCGGCCAAGCTCCCGCAACAGGTGATAGGACAGCACCTCGACGCCGCCGATCAAGCTAGGAAGGAAGCCATTCGACTGATAGAGGATGCGCAACCAACTCTCCTTTGCGATCGCATATCCTGCGCCACCGGTACCAACATGTCATCAAGCCGATCGGCTATCCCGCGGATAATCCACCAATCCTGGAAGGTCGAGCAAGTCCCCGAACGATGGCTGGCATATCAGCAAAGCTGGCGCGCATACCACCCGGACTATGAATATCGACTCTGGACGGACGAGGACAATCGCGCCTTCGTGGCCGAGGTTTTTCCCGAGTTCCTGCCGATCTATGACGGATACAGGCATGCGGTGAGCCGCGCCGATCTCGCCCGCGTGCTCGTGGTCTGTCATTTCGGCGGGATCTATGCCGATCTCGATTGCGAAGCCGTACGGCCGCTCGACGATCTGCTCGACGGGCGCCAGCTGGTGCTGGGCCTGGAGCCGGATTCGCATGTCAACAAGCCGAAGATACGCGCACGCGGTTTCACGCGGATCCTCTGCAACGCGGTGTTCGCGTCGGTGCCCGAGCAGCCATTCTGGCACCATCTGCTGCCGATGCTCGCGGCGAGCAAGGACGAGGGCAATGTGCTGGAATGCGCCGGGCCGTTCGTGGTGACGCGGGCCTATGAAAGCTATCCGCGCCAGGAGGAGATCACCGTTCTGCCCTCGGACGTCTTCTACCCGATCGATCATTTCCTGCAGCCGACGCCGGCGGACGGTGGCGAGGGCTCTGGCGCAGGGCCCTATACGATCCACCATTGGGCCGGGACCTGGTGGCGAAGCGCGGTGCTGAACAATGCGCGGCATCGAATCCTCGCGGCGCGCGCGGCTAACGAAGCTTCCTGAGCAGCTGCCCGATCAGTTGGGGTGCTTCGGCGATTGAGGTGCCCACGCGCAGCTCATAGCAGGGGCGGTCGCGAAGCAGCTCGACGACCTTGCGCAGCGTATGGCCGCCGGTCCAGCGCGACATTTCGATCGTGCTCATCGCGATCGCCCGATGCACGACCGCTGGATCGATCGGCACGATTTCGCTCACGCCGTGCCCGATCACGCGCGGCAGCACGATCGCCTTGAGCGGCATATCGCGGATCAGCCGGTCGCCGAATCTTTCGGTCATGAAGAACAGAGCCTTCTCGCCATCGACACGGACAGGGTTGCTCTCGGCCCCCCGTAGATGCGGATGGCGCGCGATGTCGGCGGCGGCGATCTTGCCGGTGCAATAGAGGCTGTGCATCGTCCATTCGGGCGCCTGCGACAGGAAGCAGAAGTCGTCGCTGGCGTAGCGCAGATCGGATTGGAGGCAGGCCAGCGCGACGTTGGATTTGCCCTGCCCGCCGGCGCCGGCGAGGAATATGCCGCCGTCGGGATAGCCGATCGCCCCGCCGTGGATCGCGACCATACCGACGCGCTGGAGCCATTCGTGCAGGATCGGCCGCAAAGGCGCGCCGATTTCCCAATAAGGAAGTTTCGCCGCGTCCGGAGTCCAGACCATCGCGCGGCGATTGTCCATGTCGATCAGCCGCAGGATCAAAGGATCGGACTGCATCGCCGTGTGGAACCGGTCGTCGTTGAAGCCGGCGATATAGCCTTCGCGGCGATAGGCATCGGCGTCCCAACCGGGCGCCAGCGGCGGCGCGCCGGTGCTCGCGCTATCCCAGACGCAGAGCGTGAGGTCCGGTTCGGCGACAGCCGCAGTCGCTAGGTGCGCCAGCGCAGGGAAGACTGCGCTCTCCATGGCGCCTTGCGGGATTTCCAGCCGGACGATCCGGCCGCCGAGCGAGATGTGTCGTACGTCGATCGCGCAGCGGGGCGCGACGATCGTCCGGAAGGCGTGAAACGCCGAATCATAATAGGATGCAGCGCGCGGATCGATCAACGGCATGGGACTGTCGGGGCGAGACGAAGCTTAGCCGGGCGCCTGCCTGGCGGTCGGCCAGCCGGCCTCGTCGACCTCATGGATCGGGTCGAGCAGCAGCATCTCTTCCATATCGGTGTATTTCTGGAGAAGCGGCGCAACGAAGGCCTTGTCCGAGGCCCCGGTGCCGTTGCGGTGCATCGCACTCACGTCCGCGGAAGGCTGCGCCTCGACCAGCGCCTCATCGACGAGCTGATCGAGAAACGCCGCGGTGCCGGCCGCAATTTCGTCGGCGCTGCCGGAAAATTCGGTGCGAACCTTGTCCAGGATCTCGGCTTGCGAAAGGCCTTCGCTGACCAGGTTCCAGATCAGGCTGCTCGTTCCCTGCGCGCTGTAATAGCAACCGGATTCGAGATTCAGGATGACCGTCTCATCGCCGAATTTCTCGTGCACGATCGATGGCTTGAGGGTGAAACTTCTGTTCATTCGGTCAAACGCCCACAGTGACTTACATGGATGGCTGGATCAGATGCCCGTGGCAGATACGGCGATGTCGCGTCAACGGCTGGCGCGATTCATGGGACGGCGGGGCCGAGCCGTGACGACAGCTCGTCCGGCCGTTTTTTAGCGAGCAGGCGTGCAATGATTGCCGTCACAGCCATATGGGCGGTGACATTGCCGGCAGTGACGAAGATGTCGGGCAGCGCGTTGGCGGCGATCATGATCGGCACCAGCTCAACCGGC
>Ga0207644_10000143_pt1 | contig 51107 bp, 38 predicted proteins | sample KBSS73metaG_FD_184326 | JGI IMG/M metagenome (GOLD analysis project Ga0207644, IMG submission 184326) | Switchgrass rhizosphere microbial communities from Kellogg Biological Station, Michigan, USA - KBS S7-3 metaG (SPAdes) (version 2) | ecosystem: Host-associated > Plants > Roots > Rhizosphere... | reverse complement strand
CTACGGCCACATCAAGGAAAACCCCCTGCAGGCCACCGACATCTACACCGAGCAGTGCGCGGTGAGCGTCAACGCGAAGGACCTCGCGATGATGGCGGCCACCCTCGCCAACGGGGGGAAGAACCCCGTGACGGGCAAGCAGGTCATGAAGTCCGAGAACGTCCCGGAGGTCCTGGCCGTGATGGCGACAGCGGGCCTCTACGACGATTCGGGCAAGTGGCTGTACCACACCGGCCTGCCCGGCAAGAGCGGCGTGGGCGGCGGCATCATCGCCGTCTCCCCCGGAAAGTTCGGGATCGCCGTGATCTCGCCCCCTCTCGACAAGGCCGGCAACAGCGTGAGGGCCCAGAAGGCGATCACGGACATCTCGAACGCGCTCGGCGGAAATCCGTACGCCGTGAAGCCCCACTGAGCGAAGCGCGCATGGATCCTGGTCCCCCCGCCGGGCGGGACATCGACTGACACGAGGCCCTGCCGGGAAGCTCCCCGGCAGGGCCTTTTTCTTGTCCGCGCCGACTCCCGCCCCTGGCGCGCCGGATGCATCCTCAGCAGCGCCACGCGGGTCCTTCGCTAGGCCAAGGGTTTTCCCTCATGGTGCGGCAGCCCCGGTTTGGACATACTGGAGCCACAGTCCGCTCCGCGACGGACTCGAGTCCCGTGCCGCGAGGGTATTCCATGGCCGTGCTCAAGGGGATCCTCCGAACGCTCGTGGTCGACGACAACGAGGACTTCGTCCGGGCGGTGTGTGGATGGATCGAATGCGAAGAAGGGATGATCGTCGTCGGGACGGCGGAGGACGGCAGCGCCGCTCTTCGCGAGGTGGACCGGCTCCAGCCGGACCTCGTGTTCATCGACGTCATGATGCCGGTCATGGACGGGGTCGAGGCCACGCGACGGATCAAGGAGCGTCCCCACGCGCCTGCGGTCGTGCTGATCACGATGCACGACGCGGAGGCCGTGCGTGAGCACGCACTCCTGGCGGGGGCGGACGCGATCCTCTCGAAGCGGGAGCTGGGCGACGCGCTGGCGCCGCTCGTGCGCTCGCTGCGCCGCGACCGGGACCTATCGGGATCGCGCGATTCGTAGCAGAATCGGCTTCATGCGGACGGCGCTCGTCGCCCTGGGCCTCGCCGTGGCGGCCGGCGCCGCCCACGCGGGGCAGGCGCGCTTCGAGCGGTTCGACAATGCTGCGGGGCTCCCCGTTCAGGCGATCACGTACCTCAAGGTCGACCGCACGGGATTCCTGTGGGTGGGCTCGCGCGACGGGCTCTTCGTCTACGACGGGTACACGTTCCGACCGTACGTGCACGACCCGGCGAATCCTCGATCGCTCTCCGACAACGGCATACGCGGCATCGCCGAGGACGCCGAGGGCACGCTCTGGATCGCGACCAACACGGGCGGCCTGAACACTTTGACGCCGGGGACCGATCGGTTCGAGGCGCTCCGGCACGATCCCGCGCGCGCCGATTCGCTCGCGAGCGATCGCGTGGCCGAAGTCCTGGCGGATAGGCAGGGCCGCATCTGGGTCGCGACCGACGCCGGCATGGATCGCCTCGATCGGACGGGTGCGGCGTTCGAGCACCTGCGTCTTCCGTCCGTCGCCGGCGCGCTCCACGTGAGCGTTCTTTTCGAGGACCGCGAGGGCGTCGTCTGGGTCGGCACGATGGAGGGGCGCGTCTATCGCACGGATTCCCACGGAAACGGGTTCGCGCCCGTCCCGCTCGCAGACGGCCGCGCACCCGACGAGGCGTGCGATTGCGGCGTGATCCGCGGCTTCACGCAAGACAAGGAGGGTCAGGTCTGGGTGGGGAGCATGGGCGGACTCTTCCGCGTGGATCCGGCTTCCGAGAGGCTCATGACGGTTCCGGAGGTCGCGGCCCTCTCCGCGAAGCCGGTCCGCGTCACGTCGCTGGCGAGCGGGGAGGACGGACGCGTGTGGGCGGGAACCTACGACATCGGCCTGGTGGAGATCGACCCCGGAGCGTACCGGGTGCGCCTGCACGGCAGTCGCGACGGGCAAGCGGGGAGCCTCTCGGACGACCGGATCCAGTACCTCGCGTTCGACCGCTCCGGCGCGCTCTGGATCGGCACGTGGGGCGGCGGGCTCGACCGCCTCGATCCGTCCGGTGAGCTGTTCACGACCCTCGGGCGCGAGACACAGCCCGGCAACGGCCTGTCGTGGCCGTACGTGCTGGCGCTCCACGAAGACGCCGCGGGCGACCTGTTCGTGGGGATCGCCGGAGGACTGGATCATCGAAGCGCGGCGAGCGGACGCGTGGAGCATCTGGAGCGCGCCAGGGGAGACACGGCCGTCCTCGGGGACGTCTACTCGATCGCGGACGACGGGAAGGGCACGATCTGGCTGGGGACCGGGCACGGCCTGGTCCGCACAAGCCGCGACCTGACGATGACCGCGCGCTTCGCGCACGATCCGGCCGATCCCCGCTCGCTCGGAGCGGGTCTCGTGACGGCGCTCATGATCGACCGGTCCGGCGCTCTCTGGGCGGGGACGACGGAAGGCGGCGTTTCGCGGCTCGCGGCGGACGGACGCGCGTTCGACCGGTACGTATCCGATCGCAACGATCCGACGACGCTCAGCGATCCGGCGATCACGTCCCTCCTGGAAGCACGCGACGGAGGCATCTGGGCCGGCACGCGGTCCGGGGGCGTCAACCGGCTCGATCCGAAGACCGGCAGGGTCCAGCGGTTCGGGCCGGCGCCCGGGAAGGACTCCAGCCTTGGCTATCACTACGTGACGTGCCTGATGCAGACCCGTGACGGAACGATCTGGGTGGGGACGGGAGGAGGCGGCCTGGACCGTATGGAGCGCGTCCTCGGAGGGGGGATCGCGTTCCGCCGGATCACGGAGCAGGACGGGCTTCCGGACAACAACGTGATGTCGATGGCGGAAGACGACGACGGAACCCTCTGGATCGCCACGCGAAGCGCCATGGCGCGTCTCGACCCCGCGCGCGGCACGGTGGCCGCCTACCGGGCTCCGCGCACTCTTCCCTGGGCCGAGTTCAACGCGAACGCGGCGTCCAGGGGCGCGCATCATCTTCACTTCGGCTCGCTGCAGGGGATCGTCTCCGTCGCGCGCGGGACTTCCTTTCCCACCGTCGCGCCCTCGCCCACGCTCCTGACGTCCCTGCGGACCGCCTCGCCCGAGAGGGCGGCCGCCGAGGAGAGCCCTGACGGCGCGCTCGATGACAGGGCGCCGTGGGCGCGCGAGCGTCTCGGCGTACCCTACGGCCGCCCGCTGACGCTGGAATTCACCGTCCTCGACTTGAGAGGAGGCGAGGGTCACCGGTACGCGTACAAGCTGGGCGGCGACCGCGACCCCTGGATCGACGTCGGCCGCCAGCGCCAGATCCTCTTCACCGATCTGAGCCCGGGGGCGCACGTCGTGCGCGCCCGCGGGAGGAACTCGGACGGAGTGTGGACCGAGGCGCGCCCGCTGCGGATCGACGTCATCCCCCCGTTCTGGATGACGACGTGGTTCCGCGCGCTCGCGCTCCTGGCGATCGGACTGGGGCTCATCGCGGGACACCAGGCGCGCACGTCGCGACTCGCCCGACGCAACGCCGAGCTCGTCCAGATGGAGAAGCTGCGAGCGGAGGTCCTGCACGCATCGCAGGAGAAAGAGCGCGAGCTGGAGCGCTCGAGCGCCCGGCTGCGGATGCTCGCGCGCGGGCTCGAGACGGCGAAGGAGGACGAACGCAAGCGGATCGCTCGCGAGCTGCACGACGAGATGGGGCAGGCGCTGACAGCGACCAAGATCAACCTGCAGATCCTCGGCCGCACGGAGCTGTCCGAGCGGAACACGCGAAGGCTCGGCGACGCGATCGATCTCGTGGAGCGCATGATCGGCCACGTGCGCGCGCTGTCGCTCGACCTGCGCCCGCCGCTCATGGAGGAGCTCGGGCTCCTGCCCGCGCTCCAGGCCTACATTGCGCCCTTGGCGACGAAGGCCGGCCTCGAGTTCCACTTGGTCACGGACGACCCGCTCCCGCGCCTCCCGCCGGAGCTGGAGATCGTCGTCTTTCGGATCGTGCAGGAGCTGACGACGAACAGCATCCGGCACGCGGGCGCGAAGCGCCTCACGATCTCGATCCACCTCGAGTCCGATCGCGTCCTCGTCGAGGGGCGGGACGACGGGATGGGATTCGACATGCAGGAGGTGATGGCGCGCGCGGGGCAGGGGAAGCACGTGGGTCTTCTGGGAATGATCGAGCGTGCGCGCGGGCTCGAGGGCGAAGTGGAGATCGAGACCGCCGTGGGCCAGGGGGCCACCGTGCGCGTACAGCTACCCTTGGAGGCGTGATGGCGGTGACGACGCGTGTCCTGCTCGCCGACGACCACAGCCTGGTGCGGGCGGGGATCCGCCTGCTCCTGGACGAAATGGGCGATGTCGAGGTGGTCGCGGAGACGGGGGACGGGCGCGAGGCGCTCGAGCTCATCAGCAGGCTGCAGCCCGATGTGGCGCTCCTGGATATCACGATGCCGACGCTCAACGGCCTCGAGGTCGCGGCGCGAGCGCCGCGGCTGTCCGAAAAGACGCGGGTCCTCGTCCTCTCGATGCACGCGGACGAGGTCACCGTCGCCCTCGCCCTGCGCGCGGGCGTGTCGGGCTACCTATTGAAAGACGCGGCGGCCTCGGAGCTCGAAGTGGCCGTGCGCGCGGTCGCGCGAGGGGACACCTACCTGAGCGCCGCGATCTCGCGCAAGGTCGTCGACGCCTACGTCCGCGGCGAGCAGCCGCCCATCGACCCCCTGTCGGGCCTGACGGGACGCAAGCGGGAGATCCTGCAGCTCGTGGCGGAGGGGAAGTCGTCCAAGCAGATCGCGTCCATCCTCGGGCTGAGCGTCAAGACGGTCGAGGCCCACCGGACGCAGCTCATGCGCCAGCTCGACATCCACGACATCGCGGGTCTCGCGCGCTTCGCCGTCCGGATCGGACTCCTTCCCCCGGAGCGCTAGCCCGCCGCGCCGGCAGGCGCCCGTCCCCCGTTTTCAGAACCCCGACCGAGGGTTTCTTCGCATCGATCCGAGGGGTTCCTCTCATTGAACCCCCGTGGGGGCTGCGGTATCTATCGTGGGCCCCTTCAAAACCAAGAGAGGAATCCATTGAAGACACATACGAAAACCATCTACGCCGCGACGCAGGTGCGACATTGATCCGCAATCCGGTCGTGGGAGCTCTCCTTCTTCTCTCGCTGTCTGCCGCGGCGCCGGCCGCTCGTGCGGAATGGCCGAAGGAGCCCAGCCTCAACTTCGCCGTCGCGGACCGGAGCAACGAGCAGGTCGTCCCCTTGATCAAGAACACCGCCGACGGCGGCGTCTACATCGCCTGGATGGACAGGTCCACCGGGTCCTACGTCGCGTACCTCCAGCGGCTCGCGCCGGACGGGACCGAGATGTGGGCGCACAACGGGCTTCTCGTCAGCAGCCACCCGCAGAACTCGGCGCTCTTCGGCTGGGACATGACGGTCACGGTCTCGGACGAGGCCGTCCTCGTCTTCTCGGACATCAGAGACGGCGGCGACCTCGATACCTTCGCTTACAAGATCGGCCCCGCGGGGCAGTTCCTCTGGGGGCCCGACGGCATCCAGCTCTCGGTCAACGCCACCGACTTCGACGCCTCGCCGCGGGTCGCCATGGCCACGGACGGCGACGCGGTCTTCGTCTGGAACCGCTCTCCCAACACGGGAGACGGCGACATCCGCATGCAGCGGATCGCGCCGGACGGAACCGTCCGCTATCCGGCCAACGGCCTTCCGATCGTCGCGGTGACGGGAGAGTCGCCCTCGTTCGCGCAGATCGTCCCGGCGGAGAACGGGACCGTCATTCTCTCGTGGCTGCGGAACACCAAGACCCTTTCGACCCCGCGGCATCTGCGCGCGCGGAAGTTCGACGCGACGGGGACGCCGGTCTGGCCCTCCTTCGTGACCGTCTACGACGCGTTCACCCTGCCGGTGGGCTACTACCCCGAGTTCCAGACGGACGGCGCCAACGGCTGTTTCCTCTCGTGGTACCGCAGCGATGGTGTCTGGCTCAGCTCGTTCGCCCAGCACCTGGACGCCGCCGGAGCCGAGATCTTCCCGCATCAGGGTGTCGCGCTTTCGACGAATGACTCGCACCATCACGTATCGCCCACGATGTCGGTCGACACCGCGACCGGCGAGTCCATCTACTTCTGGGACGACCGCAGCAGCGGGCAGAATTTCCGGGGCATCTACGGCCAGAAGCTCTCGGCGGCCGGCGTCAGGCAGTGGAGCGACATCGGCATCGAGTACATGCCGCTGGACACTGTTCCGAACGCGCTGCCTCACGGCGTGCCCTACGCCGGAGGCGCGATGTTCTTCCTGACCGATCAGCCCGACGCTCCCAGCGTCGACCGTCTCATCGGCTACCGCGTCGACGGGAACGGAGCCCTCGTGTGGGGCGCGGGTCCGCTCGTCGTCTCCTCGGCAACGCCGGGGACCAAGGGTCGCTATCCGGTGGTGATCGGCCCCGACGGGGTCGTGAAGATCGTATGGGAGGACACACGCAACGGCGCTGCGGATCTCTACGTGCAGAACGTGAACCCCGGCGGGACCCTCGGGCCGGCCGCGATGCCCGGCGCCGTCGGGGCGAGCCTCATGGTCGCCAAGTCCGCCGTGACCGAAGGTGACCTGACGTTGAGCTGGGGCGCGAGCTGCTCGGTGGGCGCCTCCGACTACGCGATCTACGAGGGCGTCATCGGAGATTTCGCGAGCCACGTGTGGCGGGACTGCTCGGACGACGGAGGCGACTTCGTCGAAGAGCTGACGCCCTCGCCGGGCAGCCGGTACTACCTGATCGTCCCTCTCGGCGAGGGCAGCGAAGGCTCCTACGGCCAGAGCTCCCTGGGCGTCGAGCGTCCGCGCGCGCCGGTGCCGTGCAAGCCGGTCCAGCAGCTCGGACCCTGTCAGTAGTGGAAACACCCATGTTCCGAATCCACGTGTCATAGCTTTCGGGAGAGACGCGACATGAGCAGGACAAGCACGAGGTGTGCCTCGACCCTCCGAGTAGCGGTGCTCTGCATGTTGGCCGCGGCGAGCGCGCTGAGCGGCGCGAGCGCGGCGCCCAGCCTGATGAAGACCAACGGAAAGGCGATCGCCTATTCCGGCATGCCCGTGCCCGGCCTGCCCGGCGTGAATTTCGGAGGGACGAGCGGCTTCAACATCCCCTCGATCGCCGACGACGGCTCGGTCTTCTTCAACGGGAGGATCACGGGCGCCGGCGTGACGGCGATCAACGAGCGGGCGCTCTTCCGGGGAGCCACCGCGGCGACACTGACGATGATGATCCGCGGCGCCGATCCGGCGCCCGGCCTCACGGGGATCACGCTCAATACGGCCTCCGCGTCCGGGATGGGAACGCAGTACCGCATGAGCCCGGACGGCAGGACGCTCTGGGGGAGCTCGCTCTCCGGAACGGGGGTCACGACCGCCAGCGACACGGCCATCTTCGGTGGCTTCGCGGGGAGTCTGGGTCCGATCGCGCGCGAAGGAGACCCGGCCCCAGGAACCGCGGGCGCCGTCTTCGGCGGGAGCTTCAGCAGCCCCAGCACCGGGAACACCGGGATCAACCGCAACGGATCCGTCCTCTTCCAGGGCACGCTTCTCGGCGGCGACGTCGTGGGCACGACGAACAACACCGCATGGTACACAGGGACGCCCGGTTCGCTCTCGATCATGGTGCGCAAGGGCGCCACGGTCCTGGGAACGGGAGAGACCGCTTCTTCCCTTCTCTTCACGAGCCAGATGGACAACAACGGCCGGGTGCTCTACGACCTGACGCTCGGCGCGCCGGCGACGACGGCGAACGACAGCTCGCTCTGGCTCTACGCTCCCGGCTTCGGGAGCACCCTGCTCGTCCGAGAGGGGAGCCCCGCGCCGGGCACGGCGGGGGCGACCTTCAACAACGCCGCGAACAGCTGGGCCGCAAACGTGGGGCCCAACGCCTTCACGCGGACCGGTCTCTACATGTTCTTCGCCGACCTGCTGAACGGCGACGTCACCGGCACGACCAACAACCAGGCGCTCTATCGCGGCGACGTGGGCTCCGGCCTGACTCTCGTCGCCCGCAAGGGCGATCCTGCGCCCGGAACGGACGCGGTCTTCAACGGCTTCAATACCGCGGGGATCTCCGTCAACGCCTCGGGCATGGTGGCCTTCGAGGCCTCCCTCACCGGCGGCACCACGACCGCCGCGAACAACTCGGGGCTCTGGGTCGGCACGCCGGGCTCGCTCCAGCTCGTCGCGCGCGCGGGCTCCGTCGCTCCGGGGACCGCGGGGGCCCTGTTCACGGGATTGCTCGGCCAGCCCATGCAGTTCAACGACGCCGGCCAGGTCGTGTTCTCCATGATCCTGACCGGCGGCGACGTGCCCGTCCCGCCTCCCCCTCCCACGAACCAGATCGCCCTCTATGCCTGGGATCCGGTCCATGGTCTCTTCCTGCTGGCGCGCAGCGCGGAGCAGATCGAGGTCGCTCCGGGCGTCTTCAAGAACGTGACCCAGCTCGGCTCGTTCAGCTCGTTCTCCAACACCGACGGCGCGGCGCTCAGCTTCAATCACAGCGGTAAGTTCGTCATCGCGGCCGGCTTCTCCAGCAGCGAGGGCGGGATCCTGACCGTCGACCTCAACTGCTATCCCACCACGACCTACTACCGTGACGCCGACGGGGACGGTTACGGCAATCCGTCGGCGACCGCCCAGGGATGCAACGGCGCGGGGGCCCCATCCGGCTACGTCGCGGACAACACCGACTGCAACGACGCGAGCCCGGCCGTCCATCCCGGCGCGCCGGATACGGCGTGCAACGGCGTCGACGACAACTGCAGCGGAGCGTCGGATGAGGGCTACGTCCCGGCGCCCACCGCGTGCGGCGTCGTTCCCTGCGATGCGACGGGTCTGCTCGTATGCCTCGCGGGCGGCGTCCTTTCCGATACCTGCAATCCGCACGCGATGGACGGCGTCCTGTGCGGCGACGCCGGGACCGAGTGCACGAACCAGGACGCATGCCTGGCCGGCGCGTGCCACGACAACGGATTTCAGCCGGACGGGACCGCCTGCGGCGACTCCGCCGACACCGCCTGCGACAACCCGGACACGTGCAACGGCGCGGGCGCCTGTCGATCGAACCTCGAGCCCGCGGGGACGGCGTGCGGAAACCCCGCCGGCACGGACTGCACCGAGCCGGACTCGTGCGACGGGTCGGGCGCCTGCAGCGCGCACGACTTCCCGGACGGGTCGGCGTGCATTTCCGACGGCAACACATGCACGACGGACGCGTGCGCGAGCGGAGTGTGCGCGCACAGCGCCCTTCCGGACGGCTCCGCATGCGACGACGGCGGCGCCTGCACGACTTCCGACGCGTGCGCGGGGGGCGCGTGCGGCGGCGCCGTCTCCTGCCGCACCGTCCTGGTCCCGGGCCTGACCGAGACCTGCGCAGGGAGCGACGTCGTCGTCCCGATCCGCGTCGATGCGGCGACCGGCGTGACGGCGATGAGCTTCGACCTCGCCTACGACCCGGCGGTGATCGTCCCCGTCGCCGTAACGCGGACGCCCTACACGAGCGGCTTCAGCCTCTCGAGCAGCCTCGCAACGCCGGGCCACGTGACCCTCTCGATGACGGGCGGCGCTCCGCTCGCCGGCGCGGGCGAGGTCGCGTGGATCGTCTTCCACGTCGCCGGCGGAACGGGGTCTTCCTCGGCGCTGCACTGGGTCCTGTACGACATCAACGCGGGCGCCATTACGGCGACGCCCATCGACGGGACGGTGAGCGTCGTGAGCCGCGCCGTCACCTTCAGCATGCCGAGCGCGACGGGAACGCCCGGAAGCAGCGTGACGCTGCCCGTCCACGTGGAGGGCGCGAGCGGGGCGATCTCGTTCGACGTCAAGGTGCGGTTCCTGCCCGGCGTCATCGACGCGGTGGCCGCGGCCACCACTCCCGCGACGGCGGGCTGGAGCCTGACCAGCAACCTGACGGCGCCCGGCACCGCGGTCCTGTCGCTGTTCCACACGACGCCGCTCGCCGGAGGAGCGGCGGACATCGCCGCGATCACCTTCCACGTGACCGGCGGGGACGGGGACGTCACGCCGCTCGACGTGACGGTCGGGAGCGTGGACGACGATGCGAGCGCGTGCTTGGGCGATGCGCTCTTCTCCGTCTGCCTCGACGCGGACCACGACGGCTTTACGGCCTGCGGCGGGGATTGCAACGACAACGATCCGTCCGTCCATCCCGGAGCCGCCGACGCCGCCTGCAACGGCAGGGACGACGACTGCGACGGATCGACGGACGAGGACTACGTCCCGACGCCGACGCATTGCGGCGCCTCGCAATGCGATTCGAGCGGCGTTCTCGCGTGCCTGGCGGGAGGCGTCGTCACCGACACGTGCAACCCCGCCGCGACCGACGGCAGCCCGTGCTCGGACGGGAGCGCGTGCACGACCATCGACGCGTGCAGCGCCGGAGCCTGCACGGGCCCGGCGCTGAGCTGCGACGACTCCAACGTCTGCACCGCGGACACGTGTCTCGCCGCGAGCGGCTGCAGTCACACGGCGATCTGCACGATCGCCGGCCACGTCTACTACAACAAGGTGACGGCCGACGAGCCGAACCCGGGGATCGATGGGCCCGACTTCACGAAGCCGATCCCCGGCGTCACCATCGAGCGCGCGGGACTCGTCACGCTGACCGCGGCCACCGACGCGGCGGGTCACTATGAGTTCACGAACGACGCGGGCGGGAACACCACGCTCACCCCGCAGGACCTTGCAGCCGAAGAGGCCGCGTGCCACGCGTCGATCACGGCGGCCGACGCCACGCGCATCGCCCGCGGCGCCATCCAGCTCATCCATCTCTCGAGCAACGAAAAGACCGCGGCCGACGTTTCGGCCAACGGGACGGTCAGCTCGTTCGACGCGGCGCTCGTCGCGCAGAAGGCGATCGCGCCGGTGTGCACCGCGTACGTCTTCCCCGTCCAGACGCTCACCGGCTCGGCCTGGGCCTGGGCCCCGGGCTCCCGGACCTACAGTCCGCTCACCGGCACGCAGGACTACGATTTCGTCGGCGTCCTCTACGGCGACGTGACGGGCAACTGGGTGGAGCCGCCTCCGATCGCGTCGTTCGCCGCGCCCACGGACGGTGCATCGCCGGAGGATGCGGCTGCGCCCGCGCCCGTGGCCGCGCCCGTGACTGCGCCCGCGACCACAGCGGAGGCCGCAGCCGGGAAGAGTCCGACCCGCGCGGTCCTCTACATGGCGCAGGGACCCACCCGGCGCGCGGACGGTCTGTACGATGTCGTCCTGGGAATCCAGCACGCGGACGGCATCCTCGGGCTGGACATGACGCTTCGCTACAACGCCGGCGACATCGCGATCCGCGCGATTGCACCGACCGGCATCGGGTCGTCCTTCACCGCCGACAGCCGCGACGAGAACGGCGAGTGCGCCCTGTCGTTCTTCAGCGCGTCCGCGATGGAGGGAACGGGACCCTTCGCCATCGTCACGATCGACCTCGCGCACGGAGCGGGCGCGGGCCTGTTCCGGATCTCGGCGGAGGCCAACGAAGGGCGGATCCCCCTGACGGTCGGAGCCCCCGCCGGCGGCAGGCCGCACATCGTGAGCGGCGACGTCGAGTAGTCCCTCGGATCACGCGTGTCCCCCAGCAGCGCCCTGGGCGGGAGCCTGGAAGCCTCCCGCCCAGGGTCTTTTCATGCGCTAAGCGCGCCGGCGCTCATCGGGGTCGAATCGGACCCGTCCTCGACGGGCGCTAAGGCCACAGGCAGGATACTCTTCTGTCATGGCGAGACTCATGAGCGTGCCGGCGATCGTCCTGGCCGTTGTGGTGGCGGGAGGAACCCTCGCCGAGCCGGCGGATCCCATCGCGAAGGTTGCCCATCGTCAGACCGAGGCCATGAAGAAGGACCTGGACCTGACGGCGGAACAGATTCCCCGCGTCCGGCAGATCAATGAGGGCGAAGCGAGCGACCTGCAGAAACTGGTCAGCAAGTACAAGAGCGCCGGGTCGGACAAGAAGGCCCTCGTGCAGGAGGCTCTCGCCATCGCCAAGGCGCGCGAGACCCAGCTCCAGCAGGTCCTCACTCCGGAGCAGTGGCGGACGTATCAGGGGAGCAGGCCGGAGCGCACGGCCGAGAGGATGACCCGGCTCATGACGCTGCAGCTCGGCCTGTCGGATGACCAGATCCCGCGCGTCGAGCAGATCAACCTGGTCGCGACCCGCAGGATACAGGCCGAGCTCGGCACCGATTTCAAGGAGAAGTCCAAGTACCGGAAGAGCCAGATCGCCGGCGCGCTCAGATCCATCGGCGAGGACCGCGACCATAGCCTGGTCAAGGTCCTCACGGGTGAGCAGTGGGGGACCTACTCGCAGAACCAGCAGGAGATGCGGGAGATCATGAGGGAGAAGCTGCTGGAGGGGCAGAGCCCGTAGCGCCCCACCTCACGCGCCGCACCTCGGTCACATTAATAATGATAGCGCTCACGACGACGTTGTGAAGCCCCGTGGTCCGGTACGAGGTGCTACCGCACTGGGGGTAGGCGAGCCGGTTCAGGGCTCTGCGTGTGCGCCGGCTTCGACGGGTGCCCGCGCCGGATGGATCCGCTTGTTCCAGGCGAGATAGACAGCAGTGAGGATTCCCGTGAGCACAAGGTACAGGAGGACAGCGCACACGGCGAGTTTTTCGTCGGGAAAATTCGCGTGGGCGATCGCCAGCGCGACGCCGGGGTGCCGCGAAACGGTGGCGAGCGCCAGGACGGGGCGGCCGGCCGCCTCGGGTCCGCCGAGCAGATGGCCGATGAAGATCCCGACGAGGGCGAAGCCCCCGAGACTGAGGACCGTGCCGTCCTGGAGCAGGGATGCGATGGAGCGCCACGACCCGATCAGGATGAGGAGCGCACACAGGGGAAGGAGCACGGAGGAGAGCACGGCGATCGGCTTGGCCGCTCGGCTCGCGAGGCGCGGCGCCAGCGCCTTCGCGGCGATCCCCGCGGCGAGCGGCAGGAGGATGGTCGTCAGGACCAGCTTCGCGACCGCTGCGGGCCTCATGGTCAGAGGGATCCCCATGATCCTCTCGAGGATCTCCATGCTGACCGGTATCGCGACGATCGAGACGACGGAGGCCGCCACGAGGAGGCCGATCGTGTAATCGCTGCGGCCCCCCGCCTTGAGCATCTTGTCGGGAAACACCGGAGGGATGGGGGACACCGAGATAGCGACGAGCGCGATCTTCACCGCGGGGTGGATGTCGAACCAGGCCGCGATCGCCAGGGCGATCGCGGGCATCAACACGTTCATCGAGAGCATCGCACGGCCCAGGCGTTCCGGCCGCCGCAGCAGGAACGTCGTGTTCGCGACGGTCGTGTTGAGGCCGATCGTGAAGACCCCGAGAAAGACGCTGGCCTTCAGAACGAACAGGATGATCGATGTCATCGTCTTGCCACGTTTCGGGTGGGGTTTACCGCGCGCTGGCGCGCTTGTCAAGCAGTAGAGGAGAGATCGCCGGATTGACCGCCAAAGACCCTGCGGCTAGCATCCACACGCCTGCCGCGCGCATGCGGATCTCGACCGCATCATGACAGCAGCATGAGGGCCGTTTCATGAAACGAGGGTTGCGGCGCCCGCTGGCCGTCCTTTGCGGCATCGCCCTCGCGACGAATGCTCTCGCCCAGGAGGGCGCCCAGCCCGCGACGCCGGCTCCGCCGAGCGCGCCGACCACGCCGGTCCGGTCCGTGCGTCCGAGAATCGGTCTCGTCCTCGCGGGCGGAGGCGCACGCGGGGCCGCGCACGTGGGCTTCCTGAAGGTCCTGGAGGAGATGCACATCCCCGTGGACTACGTCGCGGGGACGAGCATGGGCTCTCTCGTGGGAGCGCTCTACAGCGCGGGCTATTCACCCGCGGAGATGGAATCGATCCTCGGAGGGATCGACTGGCGCGCGCTCTTCCGCGACGCGCCCGAGCGGCGCGACATGTCCTTCCGGCGCAAGGAGGACGACGACCTCGCGCTGCTTCCCTTGGAGCTGGGCTACGGCAAGGGAGGACTCACGAGCCAGGCGGGAGTGCTCGGCGGGCAGAAGGTCGAGTTCCTCTTCCGCAAGCTGACGCTCCATACGCTGCGCGCCCCCGACTTCGATCATCTCAACATCCCCTTCCGCGCCGTCGCCGCGGACCTGGACACGGGGGAGCCGGTCGTTCTGGGCAAGGGGGACCTCGCACGCGCCATGCGCGCGAGCATGTCGCTGCCCGGCGTCTTCACGCCCGTCGTCATCGACGGCAAGGTCCTCGTCGACGGCGGGATCGCCGCCAATCTCCCGGTCGATGTCGCGCGCGCCATGGGCGCGGATCAGGTCATCGCCGTGGATGTGGGCACGCCGCCTGCCGGGACCCAGCGCGACCTCAGCGCGCTGGGTGTGTACTCGCAGACCTTCAACGTCCTGGCGAAGCTGAACGTCAAGGAGCAGATCGCGAAGCTCCGCCCCGACGATCTCCTGGTCACGCCCGATTTGGGGGATGTCTCGACGGGCGGCTTCGGGAAGATCAAGGAGGCGATCGCGGCGGGCGAGGCGGCCGCCCGCAAGGCCGCGGACTCCCTGCGCCGCTTCTCGGTGTCCGACGAGGAGTGGGCCGCGTTCCTGAAGCGCCAGCGCCGTCCCCCGGAATCGTCGCTTCCGCCGCTCGTGATCGACCAGGTCACCATCGAGGGATCGGTGCGGGCCGATCCGCGCCTGCTCATGAAGCGGATGGAGACGAAGGCGGGGGCGCCGGTCGACTTCGACGTCCTCTCGAAGGACCTCGAGCGGATCTCCCAGGCCGGTGAGTTCGAGAGCGTCGGATTCCACATCGTTCCCGAGGGGAGCCGGAACCGTCTCGTCGTGGACGTCCGCGAGAAAAACTGGGGACCGACGTTCATCCGCTTCGGGCTCGGCGTCGAGAGCGACTTCAAGGGCCAATCGAGCTTCCGGCTCATCGGCAACGTCCGTCGCACGAACATCAACAGCTTCGGCGCCGAATGGAAGACGAACTTCAGCCTCGGCGAGCCGATGGGTCTGGTCAGCGAGTTCTACCAGCCCCTGGAGCGGACCGGGCACTGGTTCGTCGCCCCGCGCGTGGAGTGGTGGAAGAAGTCCGAGCTGACCTTCCTGCCCGACGACAGCGAGGAAGTGATCCGGGAGAGGGGCAGCGCCCTGGCGGTGGACGTCGGCGCGCAGTTCGGAAACTACGGCGAGGTCCGGCTCGGATGGCTGCGCGGCCACCGGCGCCAGGACAACGAGACCACGGCGGAGTTCGAGGGAGGCAAGCAGTCCATCGGTGGGGCTGAGTTCTCGGCGATCCTCGACCAGCTCGACAACGTGTTCTTCCCCACCAAGGGAACGGCGGCGAAGCTCCAGGCCTTCGTCTCGCGCGAGGGATTCGGAGCCGACAAGGAGTACGAAAAAGTCTCGCTCTCCGTTTCCCAGTCCGGCACGCTCGGACGGAACACCCTCTTCGGCCGCCTCCAGATCGGAACGGACCTGGGCTCCAATATTCCGATCTACGACGAGTTCGAGCTCGGCGGGTTCCTGAACCTCTCGGGCCTGGTGCGCGGACAGGTGAGGGGCGACGTGATGGGTCTCCTCACGGCCGTCGACTATTGGCGGCTGAAGCGGCTCGGGCTGCTGGGGACCTGCTATCTCGGGGCGGCGTTCGAGGCCGGCAACGCGTGGCAGACCGCGAAGGAGGCGAATCTCAACAACTTGCATTACTCTGGCCTCGTGTTCCTGGGCATCGACAGCCGCCTCTTTCCGATCTACCTGGGCTACGGACAGGCCGAAGCCGGCAATCACGCCCTCTACCTTTTCATCGGCCGGCCTTTTTGATCGAGGATGATGTCGTGAACGAAACGATCCCTGCCTCTGTCGTCCACATCGTGGACAGCGACCCGGCCTCTCTCGTCCGGGTGTCCGGAATGCTCCGGGCCGCGGGTTACCTGGTGAAGGCGTTTGCCCGGGGGGCGGAGCTGCTCACGGACCTCGGAACCGGATCCAATGGGTGCATCATCGCGGACCTGCGCATTGCGGACATGAGCGGTTTCGAGCTCCAGCAGGCGCTGACCCATATCGGCCGCGACCTCCCGATGATCTTCCTTACCGATCATGGAGACATCCCTGCGGCCGTGCGCGCCATCCGTCAGGGGGCGGAAGACTTCCTCACGAAGGACGCGGCACCCGATGATCTGCTGATCGTCGTCCACCGCGCGATGGAGCGGGATCTGCGCCAGCGCGCCGGGCGCGTCCGCCTCGCCGAGATCAAGCACCGCATGGGCTCGCTCACGCCACGAGAGCGCGAGGTGCTGGAGCACGTCCTTCAGGGACAGCGCAACAAGCAGATCGCGTGCGAGCTGGACATCCACGAGCGGACGGTCAAGCTGCACCGCACGAACATCGCGACGAAGCTGCGCGTGCACTCGGTGGCGGTGATGACGCGTCTGGCGCAGGAGGCGGGGGCGCTTCCCGGTCCCCTGCCGACGCCGCCGCAAGTCGAGCCGCGCCGCCCCTCGGCATCGCTGCAGAAGATCAAGTAGGGCGAGCGGGAATCACGGCCTGGCTTCCTTGCTCGCCGCGGCCGGCTCGCGCTGCCGCTCGCGGACTTCCCACAGATCCCTCTCGAGGAAGTAGTTGAGGAAGGTCCGGATCACGGCGACGGCAGCAAGGCGCCCGATGGCATTCCATCCCGTGGTGATCGAGGACTCGATGATGTCGGCGGCGAGCTGGAAGGTGAGCCCTGCCACCAGCCAGCGCGCGTAGCGAAGCCAGATGTCGCGCCGTTCGTGGCCCGATGTGTTGCCGATCATCGCGCGCAGGCCGGTGACGAACGCCTGGACCGTGCCGAGGACGACGATCACCAGGGCCAGCGCGTCGATGAGGAGGACGGCCTTCTCGGTAACGTAGATCAGCCACTCTGCCATCGGGTTCCCTATGTGGCGCCGGAAAAAGAAAACCGGGCGGCGAGCGCTTCGCCGCCCGGTGTCTGCCAGGGCCTGCTCAGTCGCCGCTCACGGACTCTGTCATCTTCGCCATGGCATCGTCGATGGTGAAGCTGCCCGGCTTCTGGACCGCCGGGAACTCCTTGAAGGTCTCCACGAACTTCGCTGCGGCTGCCTGCGCCACGTAGATGAAGTAGGCGTGGTGAAAGAACCAGTCGTAATAACTGTTCGAGGTGACATCCGCGAACTCGTAGGGGTCCGTGCGCAGGTTGTAGATCTTCGGAACGCGCAGCCGCGTGAACGGCTCCGCCCAGACCTGCAGGGTTCCTTGGCAGCGCTGCTCCATGAAGAGGATCTTCCAGTTGTCGAAGCGCATCGCGAGCACGTCCCCGTCGTCGCTGAAGTAGAAGAAGAAGTTGCGCGGGCTCTCCTTGACCTCGCCGGTCAGGTACGGGAGCAGGTTGTATCCGTCGATGTGGTTCTTGAAGGTCCTGCCGATCGCGGTGACGCCCGTCTTCAGCTTCTCGACCACGTGCGGATCGCCTGCCATCGCCATGAAGGTCGGCAGCCAGTCGTGGTGCTGCACGATCCCGTTGGCGACCGAGCCGGCCTGGATCTTCCCGGGCCAGCGCACCAGCATCGGGACGCGGAAGGCGCCCTCCCAGTTGGTGTTCTTCTCGCTGCGGAAGGGCGTCATGCCGGCGTCGGGCCAGGAGTTGCGGTGCGGCCCGTTGTCGGTGGAGTACATGACGAACGTGTCGTCCGCGATCCCCAGCTCGTCGAGCAGGTCGAGCATCTGGCCCACGTTCTTGTCGTGGTCGATCATGGTGTCGTGGTAGGGGGACTGCCACCGTCCCGCCTGGCCCAGGCTCTCCTTCTTCGTGTGCGTGAAGGCGTGCATGTGCGTCGTGTTGAGCCACACGAAGAACGGCTTGCCTTCCTTGTTCTGCCGCTTGATGAAGTCCGTCGCGGAGGCGACGAACTCGTCGTCGCAAGTCTCCATCCGTTTCTTGTTCAGCGGACCGGTGTCCTCGATCTTCTGCTTGCCGATCTTCCCCCAGCGCGGCTGTACCGTGGGATCGTCCTTGTCGGTCGCCCAGGAATGAATGACGCCGCGGGGGCCGAAGTTCTTCTTGAAGTTCGGGAAATCCTTCTCGGACGGATAGTCGTCCATCTCCGGCTCCTCCTCGGCGTTGAGGTGGTAGAGATTGCCGAAGAACTCGTCGAAGCCGTGATTGGTCGGCAGCATGGGGTTCAGGTCGCCGAGGTGGTTCTTGCCGAACTGGCCGGTCGCATAGCCCTGGTTCTTCAGGAGCGCGGCCATGGTCACGATGCTTTCCGGCATCCCGACGGGCGAAGCCGGGATGCCGACCTTCGAGAGGCCCGTCCGATAGACGCTCTGCCCCGTGATGAAGGACGAGCGGCCCGCCGTGCAGGACTGCTCGCCGTAGGAGTCTGTGAAGAGCATCCCTTCCCTGGCGATGCGGTCGATGTTGGAGGTCCGGTATCCCATGAGCCCGTGCGTGTAGCAGCTCAGATTCGATTGCCCGATATCGTCGCCCCAGATGACGAGGATGTTGGGCTTGCCGCCTGACTTGCTGTCCTTTGCCATCGTTCTCTCCTTGTTGCCCTAATCGAACGGACCGAAGTGGAAGACCATGCTCAGGATCGCCATGACGCCGATGATCAGAAGGAGCACTGCCGTGATGAGCGTGAGCGACACGGGAAAACGGCTCTCGCCGTGCACGAGTCCGGCCGTCTTCATGGCCGCGCGCTCCTGGCGGAGCCCGATCATGAACTGGATGTGATAGACGATGCCGAGGACCAGCATCCCGATGCCGAGCGCAACCAGGGTCGCGCCGAAATTGCGAACGGGCGTCCCCTCGCCGCCGGCGGCCAGCGCGTTCTGATCCTTCAGCTTCCGGAAGAGCTGGAAGATCGTGAACCCGAAGCTGATGAGCGATAGGGAGGTGCGCATCACGGACATCAGGGTGCGGTCCGCGCTCATGCGCGTGCGCTGGAAAGACATTCCGGTGCGCCGGGACGACAGCTCGGTGTTGATGGCCCCTTCGGGCGACGCCGATGTCAGCGTTTCTTTCATGCCGTTCTCTTTCAGGAAACCGCGGACCCGCGCGCGGACGGCGCGACCCAGTGGCGCGCGATGCGCGCGATCGGCCCGCGCAGCAGCAGATAGGGGATGAACGCGAGGATGAGAGCGACGTTGACGGCTTCGCCGGGGTAGAAGGTGTCGAAGACTTTGTACTGATAGATGCAGTCCATGACCAGGCCCAGGACCAGGATCTGCGCGGTGGAGATCAGGCCCTCGTTGAGCCTGGCCGTGCGCTTCTCCGGGTTGCTGAGGATGGTCCAGAAGTAGGGGGAGCGGCCCGTCCTCGCATCCTTGATGCCGTCCTTGAGCGCGGCGATCGACGCCATGACGGGCTGGAGGACGAACCGGAAGGACATCGGCCCTTCGGGCCTTTCGATCAGGTTGCTCCAGAACCGGCGCCAGTTCTCGAGCGAGATGCCGTTCCGGAAGAGGCCGAGGAGCAACAGGCCGGCGATCAGGACGACGGCGATCTTCGCCATCATCGTCAGCCCTTTCGCTCCGGGCTCGTCCATCAGGGCTTTCCGTTTCGAAGGACGCAGCGGATGCCGATGTGGCTGGTGGACGTGTCCACCGGATGCGCGTGGCGGGCCGCGGGACGGTAGCGCCGGCAGTAGTTCGGCGCGCACAGATGGGATCCGCCCTTGAGGACCTTGCGCGGGATCGTCACCTCGGGCGCGCAGGGATCGTAGCTGTCTTCCTTGCGGGCGCCGCGTGGATTGTGCGGGATGCAGCACGCCTTGACCTTGTCGGCCTCGTGCTTGGACGAATACCAGTCCTTGGTCCACTCCCAGACGTTGCCGATCATGTCGTAGAGGCCGTAGCCGTTCGGCGGGAACGAGCCCACGGGAGAGGTCCGCTCGAAGCCGTCCTCGTTCCGGTTGTGGTGCGGGAACTCTCCCTGCCAGGTGTTCGCCATGTGGCGTCCGCCCGGCGTGAACTCGTCGCCCCACGCGAACTCGGCGCCGTCGAGCCCGCCGCGGGCGGCGAACTCCCATTCGGCCTCCGTCGGCAGGTCCTTGCCCGCCCACCGCGCGTAGGCGCGCGCATCGTCGTACGAGACGTGCAGGACGGGATGATCTTCCTTTCCTTCGAGCGTGCTCTCGGGCCCGAAGGGGTGGCGCCAGTCCGCCCCCTTCAGGAACTGCCACCATTGGGACCAGTCGCGCAGATCGACGGGATGATCCGGAGGGGTGAACACGAGCGAGCCGGCGTAGAGCATGTGCGGCAGCGCGCCGGGGTAGTCCTTGGCGCTCGGCTTGATCTCCGCGGTGGTCACGTGCTTCATGGCCGCGACGAACCCCGCGAACTGCCTGTTGGTCACGGGAGTCCTGTCGATCCAGAACCCATCGACCGACACCTTGTGGACGGGCGCTTCCTCCGGATAGTGATGGTCCGAGCCCATCTGGAACGTCCCGCCGGGAACGTGGATCATGTCGCGCGCGCGATCGGGCGCGCCGTGAGGCCTACCGGGATCTTCGGTCTTCTCCAGGGAATCGGCTGAATCGGCTTTCATGGGGGGACCTTCTTCGTTGCGGGCGCGCGCACGCGGTCGCTCATTGCACGAAGTCCGAGAACCGTCTGTAGCGGATTCTTGGAGATTATTTGTTACTCCAATAAGGACACAGGGTCAAGTGAATTGGTGCTGTCCTGCCTTATCGCGCTCCGCATTGCCGCCGCGCCACTCCTTGATCGCAAGGTCCACGGCCGGTAGGATGCCCCCGGCTTGGGTGAAGGCTGTCCTTCGTCCCGATGTCACGACAGTTCATCGAGTTTGGGGGGACGACGGAATGCGATCTCGTGTAGCGGCTCTCGTGCTGATACTCCCGGTCCTGGCGCTATCGCCCATGATCGCGGGCGGCGTCCCGGCCGTCGCAGCGGCCGCCCCTCTCCGGCCCCACATCGTCTACATCCTGGCCGATGATCTTGGATGGAAAGACGTGGGTTTCCACGGCTCGGACATCCAGACGCCGAACCTCGACCAGCTTGCCGCCGACGGCGCGCGTCTGGAGCAGTTCTATGCCCAGCCCATGTGCACGCCGTCGCGGGCCGCGCTCATGACGGGACGCTATCCGCACCGCTACGGCCTTCAGACCGCCGTGATCCTGTCGAACAGCAAGTACGGCCTGGCCACCGACGAGCGGCTCCTGCCCCAGGCGCTCCAGGAGGCGGGCTACAGAACGGCCATCGTCGGCAAGTGGCATCTCGGACACGCCGATCGCAAGTACTGGCCGCGACAGCGCGGGTTCGATTATCAGTACGGCCCGCTCCTGGGCGAGATCGACTACTTCACCCACTCGGCGCACGGCACCCTGGACTGGTTCCGCGACAACAAGCCCGTGAAGGAAGAGGGCTACGTGACAGAGCTGCTCGGACGGGACGCGGTCGCGCTCATCGAGGGTCATGATCCGAAGACTCCGCTCTTCCTCTATCTCGCGTTCACCGCTCCGCACGCGCCCTATCAGGTGCCGCAGGAATACCTCGACCGGTACAAGGCAATCGCCGATCCCAGCCGCCGCGCCTACGCCGCGATGATCACCGCCATGGACGACCAGATCGGCAAGGTGCTCGGCGCCCTGAAGCGCCGCGGGATGCGCGACAACACCCTCGTCGTGTTCCAGAGCGACAACGGGGGCCCGCGGTCGGCGCAGTTCACGGGCGAGGTCGATATGTCGAAGGGGACCATCCCCGCCGACAACGGCCCGTATCGCGACGGTAAGGGGATGCTCTACGAGGGCGGCACCCGCGTGGTCGCCCTCGCGAACTGGCCCGGACACGTCAAGCCGGCCTCCGTCGTGGACCACCCGATCCACATGGTGGACATGTACGCGACTCTCGTGGGGCTCGCCGGCGGATCGCTCAGCAAGGGCAAGCCGCTGGACGGGATGGACGTCTGGGCCGCGATCGGCGAAGGGAAGCCGTCGCCCCGCGACGAGGTGATCTACGGCATCGAGCCGTTCCGCGCCGCCGTGCGCAAGGGCGACTGGAAGCTCGTCTGGAAAACGGCTCTCCCGTCCCGGATCGAGCTCTTCAACCTCGCTCAGGATCCCGGTGAGAAGAACGACCTGTCCGAGAAGAACCCCGGGAAGGTCGCGGAGCTCCAGCGCCTGGCCAACGATCAGGCCAAACAGGGCGTGCCTCCACTGTTGTTGCAGGAATCGCTCGGCCTCGTGAAGGCGATGCAGATGACGACCGTCGCCCTGCCGGAGGACGCTCAGTCCGTCGCAAACGAACCGTAGAACTTCCACTGGATGGAGCTTGAGCCTGCCCTAAAGGGCAGTAGACGGGCACCGCCGGAGTCGCTACCCTTACGCCCGAAAAATTCACACGACAGATGTCGGCTCGCGAGGCGCCAGGAGGTTGTACCGATTCCGACGGAATCCAAACGAACCGGAGATCGTAAGACGAGGAATGAGAAGTTCCCTTTCAAGGAGGCGGTAATGAAGCGTTTCACCTGTGTGGCTCTCGCAGTGGCGGCCGTCGTGATGATGGGCGTTGGGATGGCATCGGCGCAGGACGCCGCCGCGCATCCGTTCGAGGTGCAGGCCTATGTCGGCAGCTACGGCCCTGGGCCCGATGAGTTCGACGACCACGTCATTTTCGGGGGCAGCTTCGGCTGGAGAATGAGCGAGGCGTTCGTGTTCGAAGCGGGGTTTGGAACCACCTCGTTCGACGGGACCTTCTCGGAGGGCCGCACGAAGACGGAGTTGAGCGGCGACGCCGTCTTCTTCGATGCAGGAGTCGAGTGGGCGTGGTTCCCCAGGAGCCTGGTCACTCCGACGCTCTTCGGCGGGATGGGGTGGGCCTTCATGAACGTCGACGCATCGTCCTCGAGCCCGAACGTGCGCATCGACGTCAACGACGCCACGGACGACTCCTACACGCTCTACGGGGGCGTCGGCCTGAGGGTCAAGCTGGGCCACGATAGCCCGTTCTTCATCAATGGCCGCTGGTTCTATCGCTGGTTCGATCAGCGCGGCAGTGATTCCGCCGACCGCGAGCTCACGGCCGCCTTCGGCTGGCAGTTCTGAGAAGCTCCGTTCACTCGAGAGGAAAGACCATGAGATCCCAGAAAACGATGCGAATCGTCCTCTGCTGCTTTGTGGTGGGCGCCGGACTGGCGACCGCCGCATTCGCGGAGGAGAAGAAGAAGCCGGCGCCGGCGACCATGACGACCGCCGAAACGGCCGGAGGCGGCGTGCGCACCCAGGAGCACCTCATCGAGGTGACCGCCACCGTCATGGCGATCGATCTTCCCAAGCGCGAGGTCACGCTCAAGGGGCCCGAGGGCAACATCGAGACCGTCCAGGTGGGACCCAAGGTGGAGCGCATCACCGAGATCCACGTCGGCGACCAGGTCCACGTCCAGTACTACCTCGGCATAGCGGCCGAGCTGCGGGCGCCGACCGAGGAAGAGAAGAAAGAGCCCTTCAAGATCATGGATGATGAAGCGCGCGCGCCGAAGACCGAAGCCCCCGCGGGCATGGAGGCGCGCGTCATCCGGGTGGTCGCCACGGTCGAGGCCATCGATCCCGCCGCGCAGACCGTGACGCTGAAGGGCCCCAAGGGCCGCTACGACACGGTCCACGTCAAGGATCCGGAGGTCATGAAGAAGGTCAAGAAGGGCGACACGGTCATCGTGACGGCTGCCGAGGCCTTCGCAGTCTCCCTGGAGAAGACGAAGAAAGCCGAGAAGCCCAAGTGAGTCGGAAGATCGCGGCGGCGCTCCTGCTCGTCCTGGCCTTGGGATTGATGACGGCGGGGGCAGCGGGCGAGGGGGCGAATGCGGCAGGGGAGGCGAAGCCGGTCACGGCGGCGAAACCGGACGCTGCGGCTGCCAAGGAAGCGTCGCCGAGTCCGGGCCGCGCCGTCGTCGAGCCGTTTCCGGCGGTCCCGATCCGCTACAGCGCGACCGTGATGCTCATGGGCTCGCCCGGCTCGGGGATCGTGCGGCTTCGCATGACGGTCGAGCGCTGGACGACCAACGAGGACCGCAAGAAGATGATCGAGGCGCTCAAGTCCGGCGGCACGCCGGGACTCGTCTCCGTGATGGAGAAGATGAACGCCGGCTATCTACAGGTCGAGAACAACCTGCGATGGCCGATCCGCACGGCGGCCATCTGGAAGGACGGCGAGACGTACAGGATCCGCATCGCGACGAACCGCCCGATCTACTGGGGCGAGGTGCACGAGAGCACCCGCAGCCTGGACTACCCGTTCGGCATCATCGAGCTCGCCCTCCCGCCCGAGGGGAAGGGGGAGGGGGCGCTCAACGCCGCCACCCAGGCGGGGTTCGACGACCAGGGACGCATCGAGGTCAAGTCGCTGCCGACGAACACGGGCCCGCAGCGGGTCACGAACGTCGTCGTCGAGAAGATGTAGCGTAGGCGTTACGCGGCGCTCCCGCGGGGGCGCCGCGCCCCGTTTCAGAACTCCCAGCCGACCGTCATCGTGACGCCGTAGTCGTTCGTGTGCGCGTCGACGTCGGGCGGATCGCTGTCGTAGTCGTCGTAGACCGTGATCCCCCACGTGAAGTCCCGGAACAGCTCGCGCGAGAAAGACCCGTCGAGCATGGCGCGCAGACGTCCGCTGGGCGAGATGCCCGGGTAGGTGCTGAGCGCGACGTTGATCTTCGTCTTCGGGAAATCGTAGGTGGCCACGCTGTAGGCGCCTCCGAGGACCCCTTCATACGTGGTCTGGGACGGTTCATCGCCCGTCGGCTTCTCGCGGCCCACCGCGAGCCCCGCGAATCCCATGAGTTTCGAGTGGTAGGACTGGAGAAACTTGAAGCCCAGCCCGCCGCTGAGGAGGCCCCTCGCGCGCAGGCCGATCTCGTCGTTGGAGGAGGCTCCGAGCGTGACCCACCAGTACCGTCGATGGGCCATGAGCCAGCGCTGGGTGAACCCTGCGGAATACCGGGTGCTGTCCTCCTGCTCCGGCTCCCGCGTCACGGTCGCGGCGAGGTTGATCTGTCTTTCCTTGTTCGAGAGGCGCTGGATGGCATTGCCGCTGAGGTTGAGCTGCCCCAGCTCCGTGGAGGCCACGTAGCTCACTCCCAGGCTCAGGCTCCCGTCGATCCCCTCTGACCAGGACTGCCCCACGGGGAAGACGCGCACCAGATCCTTGAAGGGAATGGTCCTGGTGACTTCCCCTTCCGTCAGCACGAAGCTGTCGGCGTCGGGTCCTGGGCCGATCGAGCCGTGGAAGATGTCGCCGGCGGCGGTCTCGACCTCGAAGATCTTGGGGGCCGTGACGCTCGCAATGTCTTCCCACTCGATGTAGATCGTCCCGACGCTGTCGGTGCTGTACTTGAGACGCCCCTGCTCGAGCCCCTTCACCTCTCCGGTGATGCGATCCCCGTTGCGGAGCACCACGATGTCGGTCTTGGGCCCTGCGAAGGCTCGGGGGGCAATGCAGACGGCGAGGAGAACCGCCAGGAAGGACGCCAGCAAGGCTCTCATATCGCGGTTAGTTACGGCGGTCGAGGTGGAGAGGGGGGAGACGCAAAAGGGGCGGACCGCATGGCGGCCCGCCCCTCGGGTGAAGCGGATTAGAACCGGAGCGTAGCGCCGAGCTTGGTGACGACGGGCTTGGCATTGAGCGAAGCGCTGCCTCCGGGGAAATCAAAATCGCCCTTCGCGTCGATGTACTCGACCGAGGCGCCGATGCCGAACCACTTGAAGATCTTGAAATCGAGGCCGACCCTCGCGTCCCAGGTCCACTCGTTGTCCGGGTTCACGTCCCCGCTGCCGTAGTCGATGTAGGCGGCTGCCGGACCCGCGTAGAAGTCGATGACGCGGCCATGGATGAAGTGGAACATGACGCCCAGGGTCATGGGATTGAAGTCGGCCGATTCATTGCCGATGTCCTCGACCTTGACGTCGGGGCCGTACCAGGAGTAATCGAACGCCGCGCCGATGAGAGGCGTGAACTTGTATTCGTAGCCGAGGCCGAACCCGGCCGTGTTGTCCAGCTCGATCTTGCTGAGGTTGAGGGTGTCGTCGCCCGTGGGAGTGAGGTAGCCGGCGAACGCGCGGATGATGTGGTGCTCGGCATCCTCCTGCGCCACGGTGACGCTGGCCGTCACGCAGAGCAGCGCTATCGAAAAGATGATCAAACCCACATACCGTCCCGTCTTGCTCATTCGAGGATCTCCTTTTTCCGAGGTTTGCGTGTTTCGCGTATGCTCCGGGAACCTTATCCGAACCGATCCTTACCGGTCAACTCGGCGCCCTGACTTGCAAGAGCCGGTCCCGGCGAGAAGTGGCGGGTTCGTTAAGGTCGGAGCGGAAAGTGCCGTATGTATGGTCGAACACCGTGCAAATCTTTCCATGATTCCACCTATTGAAAGCGATGGGCGAAGACTTTGACTGAAAGAGAGGAAGAATTTTCCCTGGTTCTCGGGGGGCCGCTGTTCCAGCTCCTCCGGCGCTCCTACTTGTGCGGCGATTCGATGCAGTGGCTGCGGCGGCGCATTGTCTTCTTCACGGCGATCACGTGGCTGCCGTTGCTGCTGCTCTCGATCTTCGAGGGCCACGCCTGGGGCGAAGGCGTTCGCATCCCGTTTCTGTACGATGTGGGCGCCCAGGTGCGCTTCCTCCTGGTCGTGCCGTTGCTCCTCCTGGCCGAGGTCAGCGTTCATCTGCGGATGCGGCCACTGGTCCGGCTGTTCCGGGAGCGCGGGCTGGTTCCCGAGGCGGCTCGCGGCGAGTTCGACGCTGCGGTTGCGTCGGCGATCCGCCTGCGGAACTCGATCCCTGCGGAGCTGCTGCTGCTCGGATGGGTCTACGTGGTCGTGTTCTTCGTCTGGCGGCGCTTCACGCCCATCGATTCGGGATGGTACGGCGAGCGGGTGGAGGGGGGCCTCCACCTCTCGGCGGCCGGGTGGTGGCTAGGCTGCGTGAGCCTCCCGATCATCCAGTTCCTGCTCTTGCGCTGGTATTTCCGGCTCTGCATCTGGCTGCGCCTGCTCTGGCGCATTTCGCGGATCGAACTCCATCTTCTGCCCACGCATCCCGACCGCGCGGGAGGGCTGGGATTCCTCGGAGCGCTGAGCTTTGCCTTCGCTCCGCTGCTCTTCGCGCAGGGAGCGCTGGTCTCGGGATCTCTCGCCACCCGCATCTTCTTCGGCGGGAGCCAGTTGACGGACTTCAAGCCGGAGATCGCCGGACTCCTCGTCGCGGTGATGATCTCCGTGCTGGGGCCCGTGCTGGTGTTCATCCCCGCCCTTGCGCGCGTCAAGCGCGTCGGACTGCGCGATTACGGCAACCTGGCCCAGCGCTACGTGAACGAGTTCGACCGGAAGTGGTTGAAGGGCGGCGCACCGGCGGACGAGCCTCTCGTGGGGAGCGCGGACATCCAATCGCTCGCCGATCTCATCGGCAGCTACGATGCCGTCAAGGACATGAGCCCCGTGCCCGTCAACCTGCGCACCATGATCATGCTCGTCCTGATGACGCTTTTGCCGATCGCTCCGTTGATCCTGACGATGGTGTCGCTGCCGGAGCTGGTCCAGAGGGTCCTCCAAGTAGTCCTCTGAGGTCGACGGATCTGGAGTAGTATTCCTCCGTTACCCAAGGAGGACCGATGATGAGATCACGCGTGGGTCTGCTCGCGGCTGCCGGGCTCCTGATGCTCACGCCCGCCGCGTCCCTGGCCGACGATCTGACGGGGGCCGGCAGGATCCTGTGCACCGCGGTCCAGGCGACGGTCTGCACTCCCGACGGCGGCTGCACGATGGGGTCGCCCTGGGACTACAACGTTCCGCAGTTCATCGAGATCGACTTCACGCAGAAGACGCTCTCCACGACCAGGGCCAGCGGGCAGAACCGCTCCACGCCCTTCAAGAATCTGGAACGGGAGGATGGGAAGATCTTCCTCCAGGGAGTCGAAAAGGGGCGCGCCTTCAGCTTCGTCATCGAAGAGACCTCGGGGGATGCGTCCGTGGCGGTGGCGCGCGAGGGTCTGACCGTGTCGGTCTTCGGCGCGTGCACCCCGATGCCCTCATCCAAGTGAGATACGGAGGAAGAACCATGCGCACGTCGATCAGCAGGATCCTGGCCGCCTCACTCGCCGCGGTCTCCGTTTCGCCGCTCTGGGCTCAAGCCGTCCAGCCTCCGAGCGGGAAGTCCCTTGCGGCCACGATGAACGTCTACGCGTTTCCGAACGCGGGACAGGCGCCCGAGCAGCAGTCACAGGACGAGTCCGCCTGCTACACCTGGTCGGTCCAGAACACCGGCACGGACCCCTTCGAGCTCAGCAAGAGCGTCGATCAGCAGAAGCAGCAGGCCGCGGCCAATCAGCAGGCCGCCGCCCAGGCAGGCAAGGGCGCCGGTGCGAAGGGAGCCATGGGGGGCGCGGCGGCGGGAGCGCTGATCGGCGAGGTCGCCAGCGACGACGCCGGCAAGGGCGCGGCCATCGGCGCCACGGCCGGGGCGGTCGCCGGGCGCCGGAAGGCGAAGAAGGGCGAGCAGCAGGCCGCCGCGCAGGGCCAGGCGCAGGTCCAGCAGGCGGAGGCGTCCGCGGCGCAGCAGATGGACGCCTTCAAGAAGGCCTTCAGCGCCTGCATGGAATCGAAGAAGTACACCGTGAAGTTCTGAGAGCTACCACAGCGCGTCGCTACTGCAGCGCGTAGAGGTTCCCGTCCGTGCTGCCGACGAAGACGACGCCGCGGTCGATGGCGGGGGACGACAGGATCCCCCCGATGGACAGGTAGCGCGTGAAGTCGACGTACATGTCCTGGAAGTCGCCGAAGAGCGGGGCGAAGGCCTCCTGCCGCAGGCGCCCGTCGGGCTCGAGGACCTTCATCGGGTCCGCCTTCGAGGCCTCGGTGCGGAACTCCCAGGCGATCTTCCCCGACTTGATGTCGATCGCGTAGAGCCTGCCGTTGTGGTCGCCGGCGTAGGCCATGTCCCCCGCCAGGGCCGCGGACGAGAACATGTAGGACTTCACGTCGACGTTGAAGCGCAGCCGTCCGGTCTTCGCATCGAGCGCCATGAACCGCGAGCTGTCCGAGGTCCCGACGTAGACCACGCCGTCCCGAACCGCGGGCGTTCCGATCACCCACGACTTCGACGTCGGATAGTCCCACTTCTTGCGGCCCGTCGCGGCGTCGAGCGCGTAGACGTGCGCGTCGCGGCAGCCGACGTAGACCGTTCCGTCCACGACGGCGGGGGAGGACTGGAAGCCTTCCTGGTTGTGCACGACGTGGTCCTTCCCGGCCTGGAAGGTCCACCGCGGCTGGCCGCTCTCCGCGTCGAGCGCGTAGAGGACGCTGTCCCAGCTCCCGATGTAGACGACGCCGTTCACGACGGCGGGGGAGGCGTGGACGACGTCCCCGGTCGCGAACTTCCACTGCAGGACGCCGGACTTCGCGTCCAGCGCGTAGACGTTGCCGTCGCCGCTGCCGAAATAGACCTTGCCTCCCCAGGTCGCGGGCGAGGACGTGAAGACGTCCCAGGCGTCGGGGATCGTCTGCGCCGCGGGCGGATAGCCGTGCAGGTTCCTCGCCTCGAAGCGCCGCTCGTACTCGGTGGGGAAGACCCACTTCGGCTTGCCGTCGGCGATGTCGAGCGCGGCGAGCGAGCCCGCGCTCGAGACGAAGTAGAGGGTCCCGTCCGAGACCGCGGGGGTCGACGCGATCCCCATCCGCGACTTGAAATTCCATTTCTCCTTCCCCGTCTCCTCGTCGATGGCGTAGAGGTTCGTGCCGAGGCTGGCGATGTAGACGACGCCGTCGGCGACGACGGGGGAGGCCACGATCGGACCGCTCGTCTTGAACGTCCACTTCACGCCGCCGAACGTCCTGGGCCCCGTCCCCGCGTAGACGCCGCTGCGCGCGTTGTCGCCGTGGAAGGTCGCCTGCGCGAGCGCCGGCGCGGCGCAAAGTCCCGGCGACGAAAGCACGAGCGCCACGAGCGCCTTGACCGATGCGGTCCGCTTCATGAATCCCCCTGTGGGCCGCGCGATCGCGCCGCCGACCGTGTGTACGGGAGGGACTCGTCCCCGGCCCGGCCTGCGCGCGTAAAAAGTTGTAACGGGCTCGCTACGGCGGAAGGAGGCACGTGACGGCGAGCCCGCCTCCCTCGCGGTTCTGGAGCCGCAGGCGGCCGCCGTGGGCCTCGAGGATCTCGCTGCAGAGCGGCAGGCCCAGCCCGGTTCCCAGCGGCTTGTCGGAATAGAAGGGGACGAGCGCCTGGGCGAGGACCTCGTCGGACATGCCGCGGCCGCGGTCGGTGACGCGGAGGACGGAGCCGCCGTCGGCGGTAGTGGAGACGGAGACGCGGATGTCGTCGGCGGGGCTGCCGGATTCGCGCGCGTTCTTGAGGAGATTGAGGAGGACCTGCTGCATCTGGGCCGCGTCGAAGCGCCCGGGCCGGGAGGGAAGCGCGCCCTCGCGATGGAAAGGCTCGAGACGCGCGGTGGAGTCGAGGAACGGATCCCACGCGACCTCCGCCTTGCGCGGGCGGGCGAGCCGCGCGAAGCGGGCGTAGCCTTCGAGGAATTCGGCGAGGTGCGTGGCGCGCTCCTCGACCGTATCGAAGATGTCCTCGATGCGGTGGGAGTGCTCGGGGCGCCCCAGGACGGCGCGCGCCGAATGCACGAGAGAGCGGATCGGCGCGAGCGAGTTGTTCATCTCGTGGCTCATCACGCGGATGACCTTCTTCCAGACCTCGACCTCACGGCGGCGCAGCTCCGGAGTGAGACGCTCCACGAGGACGAGCACGTGGCCGCGTCCGTCGAGATGGAAGCTCCGCCGGATGGCGCGGTAGGTCTCGTCCTCGCCGTCGTCGCCCCCGCCCCCGCCGTGCGCGACGGTGAAGAGGCTGCTTCCCTCTCCGGAGAGCGCCTCCGTCAGCTCCGGAGGGCTCGCGGCGAGGACCTCGTCGAAGGATTTCCCCTCGAGCCGATGGCCGGCACCGAGCAGCGCGCGCGCGGCCCGGTTGGAGAGGACGACGCGCCCGTTGTCGCGCACGAGCACGATCGCGACGGGGACCCCCTGGAGCACCGTGTCGAGCAGGAGCTCGCGCGATTTGATGTCCTGGCGCTCGCCGCGCAGCGCGTCGGCCATCTGGTTGTAGAGGCCCACCAGATCCCCCAGCTCGTCCTTGCGAGTCACCGCGAGCCGGAGGCTGTAATCGCTGTCGCGCAGGCTGCGCACGCCGTCCTCGAGCGCGGCGAGGCCGTGCGCCGCTCCCGCACCGAGCCGTCCCACCGACCAGAGCGCGGCCACGATCCCGGCCAGCGCGGCGACACAGAAGACGGCGATCGTGGAGGAGACCCAGGCGGCGGTCGCGGCCCCCGCCGCAGCGGCGAGGAGCACGTGGGCGATCACGAGGAAGAGGAGCTTTCCCGCGAGGCTGAAACGCCGCCGTCCCTCCGGCTCCCGGATAGGCATGCCCGTAGGTTAGCGGAATGCGGGCGCGCGCGGGCGCGCTACTCGTCCCGGGGGCGCCGCTCCATCACGATGCCCAATCGGGCCATCCGGCGGTAGAGCGCCTGACGACTGACGCCGAGGCCGGCGGCGGCGTCCGAAACGTTGCCGCGCGCGGCGCGCAGGGCCTCCTGGATCCGCGCGCGCTCGGCGGAGCCCCCGCCGGGCCCTGCGAGGAGGTCGAGGATCGGCTCCGGCGCGCCGGCCTCGGCGTCCTCCGGCCCGGATCCCTCCAGCGCCCCCGCCAGGCCCAGGTCGTCGGGGCCGATCTCATGGCCCGCTCCGACCAGGTGGGCGCGCTGCACGCGGTTCATGAGCTCCCGCACGTTGCCGGGCCAGGGATGCGCCCGCAGCGCCTCGAGCGCCGCGGGAGAGAAGGTCGTCCTCGCCGTCCCCGCCGGGCCGCCGTCCGGCCCGCGTCCCGGCGCCGCGCCCGCCTGGGCCGCCGCCGCGGCGAAGCGCGCGAGGAAGCTGGTGGCGAGCGGGATCACGTCGTCGATCCGCTCCGCCAGGGAGGGCACGGCGATCTCGATGACGTTGAGACGGAAGTAGAGGTCCTCGCGGAACCGTCCGTGGGCGAGCGCATCCCTCAGGTCGACGTTCGTGGCGGCCAGGACGCGCACGTCGACCCTCTGGGTCTCGCTCGATCCGAGCGGCTCGAACTCGCCGCTCTGGAGCACGCGCAGCACCTTCATCTGGCCCGCCGGCGAGAGGTTTCCGATCTCGTCGAGGAAGAGCGTGCCTCCGTGCGCGGCGCCGAACCGGCCGATGCGTCGCCTCGTCGATCCGGTGTACGCACCCGCTTCCGCGCCGAAGAGCTCGGACTCCAGAAGGTCGTCCGGCAGGGCGCTCACGTTCACCTTCAGGAACGGCCCGCCGCGCCGTCTCGAGTTGGCCTGGACGATCTCGGCGATCTTCTCCTTGCCCGCGCCGTTGGGGCCGGTGATCAGGACGGGGACGTCCGCGGAGGCGACCTGCACGGCGAGCGAGACGACGCGGTGCATCGTCTCGCTCTCGTAGAGCAGGCCGCACAGGTCGAATCGGGAGGCGAGCCCCTCGCGCGGGTACGAGCGCCCGGCGGCCGCGCGCGGGGGGGGGCCGGCGCCCTCGCGCATGCGCACGAGGTTCTGGACGCTCGCGAGCAGCTTGGTGTCGTCCCACGGTTTGGCGAGGTAATCGCTCGCGCCGTCCTTGACCATCTGGACGGCGGTCTCCAGCGACGTCCACGCGGTGAGCACGAGGACCGGCAGGCCCGGATCCGCGCGCCGCAGGCGCCGGAAGAGCTCCATCCCCTCCTCTCCGGAGGTCTCGCCCGGGCTGAAGTTCATGTCCTGGACGACGACGTCCACGTCGCCGCGCCCGACCGCGAGCATCGCCTCCTCGGGGCCGGAGGCGACCGTGCAGGGGATCCCGTGGATCTCCAGAAGGACCGTGAGGGCCTTCGCGACCGGGGCCTGGTCCTCGACGATCAGGACCTTGGACATGGGCTCTCGATACTACACGTTCCGCGTGGCGATCGCGGGCGAGATCCGCGCGGCGCGCAGCGCGGGCACGAGCGTGGCGCCGAGCCCCGCCAGCCAGAGGAGCACGACGCCCCCCGCGGGCAGGAGCCAGCTCATCTTCGCGGTCGAGACAGACGAGACGAGCCCCATGTTGAGCGCGTAGGTGAGCACGATCCCCAGGGCGAGCCCCATCGTCGTCACGAGCCAGTTCTCGAGCAGGAAGTGCTTGAGGATGTCCGCCTTGCTGGCCCCCAGGGCGCGGCGCGTTCCGATGGTCCGTGTTCTCTCGGCGACGGTGAAGGAGGTGAGCCCGACGATCCCCAAGGACGTCACGAGCACCAGCAGCACCACGATCATCGACATGAGGACCTCGACCGCGCGCTGGTTCGTGAAATATCCGTTCTTGACCTCGGCGAGCGGCCGCAGCGTGACGTTCCTCCCGCCGTTCACGGCGAGCAGCTTCGCGTCGAGCGCCTGCATGACCTCCGCGCGCCTGCCCGGTTCGGTCCTCACGAGGAAGGCTTCCCCCCCCTCGAAGCTGCGGGAATAGACCGCATAGAAGACCGCGTAGTCGTGGATCTGCCATCCGTAGGGGTTGTAGAAGGGATCGACGACGCCGATGATCCGGTACTGGTCGCCTTCCGTGTCCTCGAGGAGCTTGCCGAGATAGGAGGGCGACTCCCCGAACAGAAGCCGCGCGTAGGCGCGGGTGATCAGGATGTCCTGGAGGAACTTCTCACGGGGGTTTCCGTCGGGACCTTTCTCCCGGTTGACGTCCGCGAGCGCGCGCACGCGCTGGGTGTCCCGATCGACGTCTTCGTGGGTGAAGTTCCGCCCCTCCACGAGGTGGGTGCCGAGCGTGTCCAGGAAGCCCTCGTCGATGGCGTAGATCTGCGTGCGCAGCATCTCGCCCTTCGGGCCGAACGCCTTGAGCATCGTCGAGCTGCCGCCTCCCTGCCAGGGAAGGAAGCGCGTGTCGGTCACGGCCCGGACCCCCGGCGTCGCCCGGATGGCCGCGATGTCCTGCTTGAGGCCGTTGTCCAGATAGCCGTTCTCCTTGAACGCCGCGTCGAAGGGGACGCTCCGCACCGAGAGGATGTTGTCGTCGTCGAACCCGGAGGTCTTGGCCATCTGTTTCTTGGCGTCCACGATCATGGTGATGCAGTTCGCGACGACCGCCAGGGTGAGGGCGACCTCCAGCACGATCAGGCCGAATCGGACCTTGCTCCGCTTCATCGATCGGAGGATCGGCCCCAGCTCCATCACCGGCGTGCCCTTGCCTTCCGCTGCGCTCTCTTTCATGACGACACCTCCCCGCGGATCCGCGGGATTCCTGCTACTGCACCTTGAGATGCACGGCCGGCTGGATCCGGCAGATGCGCCAGGCGGGATAGACGCCCGCGATGAACCCCGCGAGAAGGGACAGACCGATCGCCAGGAGGGTCATCGGCAGGTCGATCCGGAAGAGATCGCCCCGGTTGAGGACGACCTGCATCCACTTGTTGAGGATCTTCAGCCCTCCCAGGGAGATCAGGAGACCGAGAACCCCCCCGATCACGGCGACGATCTCGCACTCGACGAGGTGCTGCATGAAGATGTCGATTCGCCGCGCGCCCAGCGCCCGTCGTACGCCCACCTCGGGGGCGCGCGCCAAGAACTTGCCCAGGAGCAGCCCGGTCAGGTTCAAGGAGCACACGGCGAGGAAGAGGAGCGAGACGACCGCCATGGCGCTCGTTTCGTTGGGAACGACGCCCTGCTCGGCCATCCAGGCCAGGACCGGCGTCACGCGATTGTTGAGGGGACGTCCGAAGCGTCCGGCCTTCTTCTGCTCCATGACGTAGGCCGTCAGAAAGTCCTCGTACTCGTGGACCTTCTCTTCCGTCGGCAGCTCCACCCAGAACTGCAGCCAGCACGTCTCGGATGCGAGAAAGCCCTCGAATCCCGGGCTCGGGCCCGATTTCCAGCCGTCCGTATTGCCCCCGGTGCCGATCTGCATCGGCGGCATGAGGGTGAACGGTATGAAGAGCTTCTCGGGCGCCGAGAGGAACGCCTGCGTGAGGTCGTAGAAGCGCACCGACGGACGCCAGTGGTCGATCACCCCGATGACCTTGAAGTCGCGGTCCATGATCCGGATGGTGCGTCCGACGCTGTTCGCGCCCCCGAAGAGCTTCTCGTTCTCCTCCTCGGAGAGGACTACGACCTGCGCGGCGTCCGTGTCGGCCTTGCGGTCCCATCCCGATCCGTAACGGAAGGGAACCTCGAACATCGTGAAGAAGTCGGCGAAGCAGAGCCGCGTCTCCACCCTCTCGGGCCGGATGGCGGGCGCCCTGCCGGAAGCCGCGGTCTTTGCGGAGTCCGGGGGCGGCCCCGCGTCGGGGGCGCTCCCCGCGGCGGCCGTTCCTCCAGCGCCGTGCCCGCCGGGCATGCCTCCGGGGAGGCTCACCCACAGGTTGGACTTGAACATGCCGCTCTGCCGCACGGGGATCGTCGACTTCATGAGCGCCGTCATGTCGCGATAGGTGATCTGCGTCGGGGGAATCGTGGGCTGCTCCGGAACGTAGGGGCGCAAGGGGTCCCAGCTGTCGAGACGGATGTAGTGCAGAGCGCTGCTCTTGTGGGGGATCGGATCCTTCGCGAACGAGTGCCGGATCGTCGAGAAGATCGTCGAAACGGTGATGCCGAGCATCACGCCGCCCACGATGACGGTGGAGAGGATCGGGCTCCGTTTCAGGCTCTTCATCGCGATGCGCATGTTGTAGAGGATCATGGACGCCTCCGTGTCTGCGGAATGGGCGGGAACGTCATCAGGAGGCAACGACGCCGGCGGACGAAGCGGTGGAGCGGGGTCTCGCCAGCGGGGGCGGACCCTCGGCATCGAGCACCTTCCCGTCCAACAGATGGATCTGGCGATGCGAGCGCTCGGCGCACTCGGAGCTGTGGGTCACCATGACGATCGTCGTCCCCTCGTCGTTGATGCGCTCGAGGAGGTCCATGATCTCGCGGCTCATCATCGAGTCGAGGTTCCCGGTCGGCTCGTCCGCGAGGATCAGCCGGGGATCGCCCGCGAGGACGCGCGCGATCGCGACCCGCTGCTGCTGTCCGCCGGAGAGCTGCGAGGGGAGGTGGCGGCGCCGGGACGAGAGGCCCACCTGCTCGAGCGCGCGCTCGATCCTCTGCTTGCGGTCGGCGCCGGGAAGGCCGCGATAGCGCAGCGGCACGTCGACGTTGTCGTAGGCGTCCAGGTCCGGGATCAGGTTGAAGCTCTGGAACACGAACCCGATCTTGCGGTTGCGGATCCGGGACATCTGGTTGTCCGACAGACGGCTCACGTCCTCGCCGTCGAGGGCGTAGGTCCCCTCGTCGAACCCGTCGAGGAGCCCCGCGACGTTCAGGAACGTCGTCTTTCCGGAGCCCGAGGGGCCCATGATCGCGACGAACTCGCCCGCGCCGACCTCGAGCGTCAGCTCGGACAGCGCGTGGGTCTCCACGAGGTCCGTGCGGTAGACCTTCTTGATCGCCCTCATCGAAAGCATTTCATGGCTCCTTCCCTGTGGATGAGTCTCAGTTCGTCAGCAGGACGGTCTTCGCGCCTTCGAAGACCGAGATGTCCGAGAGCACGATCCGCTCACCGGGCTCGAGCCCACGCACGATCTCGACCTCGGACACGCTCGATGCGCCCGCCTCGATCTCGCGGACCGTCGCCATGCCGGCATCGACGACGTACGCGCGCCGTCCGCCGCCCGATTCCAGGAAGGGCCCGCGCGGAACCTTCAGGACGTTCACGCGCTTCTCGAGGACGATGCGCGTCGTGACGCGCTGGCTCTGCCGCAGGCCGGCGGGAGGATCGCCCGCGAAGACGACCGTCCCTCGCACCTGGCTGTCCCGGATCTCCGGCGAGATCGCCGTCACCTTGCCGGGATAGGTCCGCCCCTCGTAGAAGATCTCGGCCCGCGTCCCCGGCGTTACCTCGCTCGACTCGTTCTCCGGCACCTGGAACTCGACCTCGAAGGCCGACAGGTTGACGACGGTCAGGATCGGCTGGTTCGGCGCCACGGCGTCGCGGTCCTGCACGCCGAGGTTCGCCACCATGCCGTCGAAGGGCGCCGCGACGGTCAGCTCGTCGACCTGGCGCTGCAGCTCGGCGAGTGCCGTCCTCTGGCGCTCGACGTCCAGCTCCCGCGTCCTCACGTCGTACTCGAGCGTCTCCTTGTCGAGGTCCGCCGAGCCCTGCGCGTTCTTCAGCTCGATCGCGGCGATGCGCGCGTCGTCCTGGGCCTTCTCGAACTCGGCGCGCCCGATCAGCCCCTCGTCGGACGAGGTCTGCGCGCGCTGCATCGCGCGGTCGGCCGCGGCGGCGCGCACTCCCAGAACGTCGACGTTCTGCTTCGCGCGCATCTCGGCCTGGCGCGATCCGATGCGCTGCCGTCCCAGGTCCGCCTCGAGCGATGCGAGCGTCGAGCGCGCCTGGGCGAGGCGGCTGCGCAGCTCGGGGCTCTCGATCCGCGCGAGAACCTGCCCCTTCTTCACCTCGGAGCCGGCCTTGACGGCGACGGTCACGATCCCCTGCGCGGGGCTGAAGAGCGTGGGATGGAGCGCCGCGACGATGCGTCCCTCGGCCGAGACGTCCCGCTCGAGATCGCCGCGCGCGACCACGCCGGTCCGCAGGCGCGCGCCGTCGATCGATCGCTCCGCCCGGGACCAGCGGCGGATCGTCGGGATCGCCAGGACGAACCCTCCCACCAGCACGGCTCCCGCCGTGAGGCCCGCGATCGTGCGCATCGAGATCCCTCTCGTCTTCGCGATCGCCTTGTCCATGGCCGATGTGTTTTCGATCATCGAGTGCTCCGCCCGCTCTAGCGCAATGCGCGTGCCAGGGCGCCCGCCGCGGCGAGGTCGTCCGGGCATCGCGCATGCCCCGCGGAAATGCGTGCGCACCGTTGCTTTCCGCAAATCGCCCCCGTCTCGAATAGAGACGGATCGCGCCGAAGAGCGTGAGGCTCGCGGAAGGGTGCGACAGGTGTCCGCGCCGGCGCCGGACATCTGTCCGGCCGTTTCGATGGAGAGAGGCGCGGCGCGCGATGGGGAGCGGACCTACCCGGAGCTAGCCGAGCCGCACCGCGAGCATGGAGATCGATCCCCCGTCCACCCCCTCGACGGGGAAGTCGAGGGCGTCCTCTTCCTGCCGCGCGCCGAGCACGTAGAGGAGAGGGAGGTAATGGTCCGGCGTCGGGATGGAGAGACGCGCGTCCGGGCCGAGCGTCTCGTAGTCGACGAGCGGCTGCACGTCGCCGCTCTGCATCGTCTTCCGCGCCTGCGCCTCGAACCGGACCGCCCAGTCGAAGGCCTTCGCGCCGTGCTCGCCCCACGCGTAGGCGTGCAGGTTGTGGACGATGTTGCCGCTGCCGAGGATCAGCACCCCTTCGTCGCGCAGCGGCGCGAGCGCGCGCCCGAGCTCGTAATGGAAGGAGGCGGGCCTGGTCTCGTCGATCGCGAGCTGCACGACGGGAACGTTCGCTTCGGGATAGACGTGACGCAGGACCGACCAGGTTCCATGATCGAGCCCCCAGGTGCTGTCGAGCGCGACCGGAAGCGGCGCGAGCAGCCGCTGGACGCGGCGCGCAAGAGCGGGCTCGCCCGGCGCCGGATAGCGCACCTCGTAGAGCGCGCGCGGAAAGCCGCCGAAGTCGTGGATGGTCCGCGGCGGATCGGCGCTCGTGACGGCGGTGGAGGGGACGTACCAGTGCGCCGAGATCGCCAGGATCGCCGCGGGAGCGGGCATCTCCTCGCCGAGGCGCCGCCACGCGCGCGTGACGGCGTTGTCCGCGAGCGCGTTCATGGGGTTGCCGTGCCCCAGAAATAGCGCCGGCATGCGCACGGCGTTGTTCGCCTGAGCCATGTCTTACGGAGTCTCCTCCATGCCTCCCGCGATGGGAAGCTTCCAGCCGCGGCGGATGGCGGTGAGGCGCAGGCCCAGGCAGAGAAGAGCGCCTGCGACCGCGGTCGGCCCCGCAGGGAGCGAGAGCGCCCGGCCGAGCACCACCACGCTCGCGCCGGCGAGCGCCGCGACGGCGTAGATTTCCGAGCGGAAGAGGACCGGAACTTCGGAGACGAGAATGTCCCGCACCAGCCCGCCGCCGATCGCCGACAACATGCCCAGGACGGTCGCGGCCACGGGACCGAGACCGAAATCGAGCGCCTTCTTGGCGCCGTCCACCGCGAAAACGGCGAGACCGACCGAGTCGAGCAGGGGCACGGCGCTGCGGATCCGCGCGATCCCCGGATACCAGAACGTGCCGAGCCCCGCGAGGACCGCGGCCGTGAGATAGCGCCAGTCGGTGATCGCGGTGGGCGGAACGGCGCCGATCAGCAGATCGCGGAGGATCCCCCCCGAGGTGCCCGCGCAGAAGGCGAGGACGAGGACGCCGAAGAGGTCGAGCCTGTGCCTGACGCCGGCGGCGGCCCCGCTGAGCGCGAACATGAACGTCCCGAAGAGATCCAGGACGAGGTCGAGCGTCCCCACGAGGATCGTGTGGTCCATCACGAGGGATCTTATCCCCGCTCGACGCCGGGAGCGGAGCGCCGCCGCCCCGCCGCCCCCGCCCCCCGCCCCCCGTCGGGACCCGCCGCTCCGCCGCGCCGCCGGCTGCGTCCGCCTTCAGGACCCCTCGCGCCGGCGCGAGGTCCACTTGACCCGGCCGCGCTTTGCCTGTAGTTAGACCCGATGCCCAAGCCCTCCAAAGGCAAGGCCAGGCAGGCCGATAAGGGGACGACCTCGCCGCCCGCCCGGGGAGGCGATGCGCCGATCGAAGCGCCTCCGCCCGGCGGACACGCGCGTCCTTCGCGGCTCGCGTACGCCGTGATCGCGGTCGTCCTCGTCTGCGGCCTCTATCCCCGCCATTCCTGGAAGACGTACCGCAACGTCAACGAGCAGGCGCGCCTCTACCTCGTGAAGGCGATCGTGGAAGAGGGGGTCATCAACATCGACAACGGGATCAAGACCTACGGCGACCTCCAGGACAAGGCGACGAAGGACGGTCACTTCTACTGCGACAAGCCGGTGGGGCTGTCGGTCCTCGCCGTGCCCGTCTACTTCGTGCTGTATCACGCGGGCGGGATCTTCGGCATCGCGTGGACCCTCCAGGCGATGCGGTACGCGCTCACGATCCTCTGCGTGACGCTGCCGACGATCGGCCTCCTCTTCGTGATGGACCGCCACTGGCGGCGGCTCGGCGCGGCCGAGTGGCTCGCCGGCCTGGGGCTCGTCGCCTACGCCCTGGGGACGATCGCCTTCACGTACTCGACGCAGTTCCTGGGCCATCAGCTCGCGGCGGTCCTCGCCTTCACGCACTTCGCGCTGTCGCGGGACTTCGAAGGACGCGTGGCCTGGTGGAAGCTCGCCGCAGCGGGCGCGCTGGCGGGTCTGGGCGCGATCACGGACTACTTCTCCGCGATCGTGCACCTCGTGATCATCGCGAGCTACGTCAGGAAGGTCCGCCCGCTGAAGTCATGGGCGCCCTTCCTCGCCGCGGGAGCCGTCGCCTTCGCGCCGCTGCCCCTTTACAACTACTTCGCGTTCGGCGGCGTGACGCGCATGAGCTACGGGCAGGAGGCGCTGCCCGTCTTCAAGGAGCTGCACGGGACCGGCTTCTTCGGCGTGACGCTGCCCAGGCTCGAGTCGATACACGGACTGCTGATCAGCCCCGCAAAGGGGCTCTTCTGGCTCTCGCCGTTCCTGCTCCTGGGGATCCCCGGGCTCGCCGCGGCCGTGCGCGACCCTCGCCGCCGGCGCGACGGGATCGTGATGGCGCTGTCGGTCGCGATCATCGCGTGGCTCGCGCTCTCCGTGCACGACTGGCGCGCGGGATGGACGGTCGGGCCGCGCCACATGGTCAGCATGATCCCTTTCCTCGCGACGGGCGTCGTGCTCGCAGCCGTGCGCTGGCCGCGGCTCGCCGGCGCCCTGGCGGTCGCGGGCGCCCTATCGGTCGCGCTGGTCTTCCTCCCGACGATGACCCTGCCCGCATTCGACGTGAACTTCCCCTTCCCGATCACGCAGCAGGCGCTCTTCCTCCTGAAGGAGGGGATCGTCTCGCCGAATCCGGCGCTCTCGCTGGGAGTCCCGGGTGCGTGGAGCCTCGCCCTTCCGGCCCTTCTCGCCGCGGGCGCGTTCGTGCTCGTGTTCTTCCACGCGCGGCGGGCCGGTGCGCGGCTCGATCCAGTCGCGGCCGGCGTTGCGATCGCGGTCCTCGCGGGCGGCGCCTGGTTCGTCCCGTCGTTCGAAAAGCCCCTGCCCGAGCCGATGGTGCTCTACTTCGAGGCGCGTGTCCTCAAGCAGATGGACGCGCCCCTGCGCGCGGGCGCGGCCTTCGAAAAGGCCGTCGCGGTCTCCGGCGCCAATCCCAACATGCGCCGCGAGGTCGCGGACCATTGCTACCCGGAGGCGGCGATGGCCTACAACGACGTCTCGGACTACGCCTCGATGGCCCGTGTCTACGACGCCTGGAAGGCGATCGATCCTTCCAACCCGAAGCTCATGCAGCTCGGGACCGCGCTCCAGGGCCATCGATGAGCGGCGTGCGGCACAGCCTCGTCATCCCTGTGTTCAACGAGGAGGCGGTGCTGCGCGAGCTCCACCGGCGCCTGGGCGCGTCGCTCTCGCGCGCGCTCGCGGAGCGCGGCGAGAGCTGGGAAGCGATCTTCGTGGACGACGGTTCCTTCGACGGGACGTCCGCGGTCCTGCGGGCGCTGCGCGAGGAGGACCCGGCGCACGTGCGCGTCGTGGCGTTCTCGCGGAACTTCGGCCACGCGGCGGCGATGACGGCGGGGATCGATCACGCGGCCGGGGACACCGTGATCACGATGGACGCGGACCTGCAGGATCCGCCCGAGGTCGTCCCTCAGCTGATCGCGCGCTGGCGGGAGGGGTTCGACGTCGTCTACGGCGTGCGGACCGAGAGGAAGGACGAAACGCTCTTCAAGAAGGCGACCGCGGCGCTCTTCTACCGGCTGCTGCGCGCCTCGTCGGAGATCGAGATCCCGCTCGACGCGGGGGACTTCCGCCTGATGAGCCGCCGCGCCGCGCTCGCGCTCTCGGCGCTGCGCGAGCGCCACCGCCTGCTGCGCGGCATGTCGCGCTGGATCGGGTTCAGGCAGACCTCGGTCGCCTACGCGCGCGACCCCCGCCTCGCGGGTGAGACGAAGTTCTCGATCCGGCGCATGTCCCGCCTCGCCTGGGACGGATTCACGAGCTTCAGCCTGCTTCCGCTGCGCCTCGCGACGATCGCCGGGGCGCTCGCGGCCGCGCTCGGCGCGCCGCTCGGAGTGTGGGTGATCGCGGCGCGTCTCGCGGGCGGCCCGCCCTTGCATCGCACGGCCGCGGTGCTCGCCGTGGTGCTCGTCCTGGGAGGGCTCCAGCTCCTCGCGCTCGGCATTCTCGGGGAGTACGTCGGACGGCTCTTCGAGGAGATCAAGCGCCGCCCGCTCTACGTCGTGGATCACACGCTCGGATGGGCGGAGGGCGGCGACGCGGAAGCCGGACCGGCGCGGTAGCGCCCGCGCCGGCATCCTCCCGAGAACATCGGGTGCACCTAACTCCCGGCGCCTCCCGCCATCCGTCCCGAGTCAGATCTTCGCGAGGATCTCGCGGAATCGGGGCGTCGCACGGATCGAGGCGAGGTCCTCGTCCCCCTCCAGGGCCCACTTCTGGCGGAAGCCCGCGTCCACGGCCCTCGCGAGGGCGTCGAGCGCCTCCGAAGAGCGCCCCTGCAGGGCCCGCGCGCAGGCGATGTTGTACAGGGCGCGCGCCCGCACGTCCGGGAACTCCGCGGCCTTGGTGGACGCCGCGACGGACTCCTCGAATTGCTTCGCGGCCGACAGGGAGTATCCGAGACGGAGCCATGCAAAGCCGTTCGCGGGATCGGCGCCGGCGATGGCGCGCCATGCCTTTGCCGCGCCCGTGAAGTCCCCCGCGTCCTCGAGCAGGGAGGCCTGCTGCATGGCGCGGCCCGCGTCGTCGAGCGTCGGATTGAGATACGAATAGCGCTGCGCGAGATAGGGCTCCGGCGTCCAGTGGTATTCCATGTAGCGCGCGGTGCGGTCGGCGGCGGCGCGGCCCAGGAGGCGCGCGACGAGGTGCAGGGCGCCGTCGATCCCCGCCGAGACCCCGGCGGTCGTGAGGACGTGCCCGTTGTCGACGAAGCGGCGTCCGTCCTGGACGTTCGCCTTCGGAACCTCCTTCCGCAAGCCGTCGATCGCGCCGTACCACGTGGTCGCCGTGAGTCCGTCCAGCATGCCGGCCCGCGCGGGAACGAAGGCGCCCGTGCAGACGGTCATCGTGACCTCGGACGCCTTCATGACGCGGGACGCCCAGGCCATGGCCTTGGGATCGTTCGTGAAATTGTCCGAGTTGCCCCCGGGCAGCACGATGATGTCCGGCGCGGGCGCGTCCTCGATGGAGAACTCCGGGGTGATGGTCACGAAGCCGAGGCTCTTGAGCGGCGCCCTGGTTGCGGCGACCGTGTAGACGCGAAAGGCGGGCTCGGCGCCGCCGCCGTAGCCCGCGGCGCTCTTGAAGACCTCGGCGGGTCCCGCGAAGTCGAGGAGCTCGACCCCTTCGTAGAGGACGATCGCGACGTTGCGCGGCGCGGTCTTGCCGGCGGCGGTTCCCGGAGCGGAGGCCGCCTTCTCCAAGGCGAAGGCGGATGCGGAGACGGCGATGAGCAGGGCGGCGGCCGCGAGCGGAGCGGCGGAGAAGCTGGCGATCGTTCGGAGCATGGGGACCTCCTTCGAGCGGGTCAACGCAGGATCGGGACGTTTGTTTCGAATCCGTGGATCGCGGGTCGGATCACGCGTCAGGCTCCGCGCCGGGCGCGCCAGGCGGCGGGCGCGAGGCCGTAGTTCTCCTTGAAGATGCGGCGCAGGTGCCGCGCGTCCTTGAACCCGCAGCTCGACGCGACGGCCTCCACGGTCATGTCGGGGTTGTCCATCAGCTCGGAGGCGACCTGAAGCTTCACCTTGTGGGCGAAGCCCTTGAGGGTCACGCCCGTTGCGGCGCGGAACACGCGCGTGAGATTGCGCGGGCTCATGCCGGCCTGGCGGCCCAGCTCGTCGAGGGAGGGGTTCCGCTCCGGATGCGCGATCAGGAAGTCCTGCACGCGGTGGACGCCCGGATGGAGGTGCGTGCGGTGGTCGAGGTAGATGCTCGCCTGGTCTCGGTCCCCGCTGCGGCGGATCCAGACGACCATTTCGCGCGCGACCTTCGAGACGACCACCGGGCCGTGGTCGCGCTCGATCAGGGCGAGCGCCATGTCGATCCCCGACGCGACCCCCGCGCTCGTGACGATGGGTCCGTCCTCGACGTAGAGGCGGTTCTCGAGGACACGGGCTCCGGGGAAGTCGGCTCGCAGCCGCGCGGCCATCTTCCAGTGCGTGGTACAGCTCCGTCCTTCGAGGAGCCCGGCCTTGCCGAGGGCGAACGAGCCGCTGCAGATGGACGCGATGCGCGCCCCGGCCCTCTCCGCCTGGCGCAGCCACGCGACGGGGACCTGCCCCAGACGGTCGATGGTCGCCGAATCGATCCCGGGCACCAGGACCGTGTCGCGGGGCTCGGGCGGAGGGAGCGGCTCGAGATCCGCAAGGAGGAGTCCCTGCGCCGAGCGCACCCTTTCGGCCGCGGCGCAGTGGGTGATGCGGTAGTCCCCGCCCAGGCTGGAGGCCTCGTAGAAGGCCTGCACGGGACCGGCGAGGTCCAGCAGGTGCACGTGAGGAAGGACGAGAACGAGGACGCGTCGGGTCACCAGACCTCCGGACTCTTCAGGCCTCCAATATGCCTCGCTCCAGGCGAACAGCAAAGGGACATCGAGGACGACGTGCGGACGGATCCGGCCACTGACGGTTCGCCCGTGGACGCGCGCTTCGTTCGATTTCACGCGATCCCCGGAGCCCCCGGAGGGGCGGAGCCGCGCCGTTTCTTCGTCGGCGTTGACTTTTCCGGAGACAGAGCCGAGCTTTCGATTCAGCCCCGGCTTATCCGGTGAATCGCGGACCCGAAAGGGGATACAAGGCTCCATGACGAGCGCCATCCGGTGACACAGGACGAACGAACGCCTTCCGTCCTCGTGGCCCACGGGGACCGCTCCGTGCGCGCGACGCTGCGCGCGGCTCTCGAGAAGCTGGGCATGTCCGTGCTCGAGGCGGAGCGCGGCCATCTCGCGGTGGAGACCTTCGAGCGCTTCCAGCCGGACCTTCTCGTGCTCGATGCGGGGCTGGCGAAATCCCATGGGGCGCGGTTCGGCGCGCTGATGGACACCGAGGCGCGCGGTGAAACGGTTCCCGTGGTGGTTCTGACCGAGTCCGGCGAGCCCGACGACGACTTCCCGCCGCACGACGAGCTGCAGATCGCCGACGTCTCGTCGAATCCCACGCAGGGCACGGCGCTGGCGCTTCGCATCCGCGGACTCATCCGGGCGCACCGCGGCGCGGAGGCGCTGCGCCGGAGCGAGGCGCGGCTGGCGAGCGCCCAGCGCATCGCCAAGATGGGGACGTTCGAGTACGCGCCGCGCACCGGGCACTTCCACGGATCCGATGAGCTGCACCAGCTTCTCGGAATGCCTTCGGGCGCGATCGGGAGCCTGGACGACCTCCTGTCACGCGTCCATCCCGACGACCGCGAGCAGCTGCGCCAGGCCATCATGGAGGCGGAGATCCTCGGGCAGGCGCGCGCGTTCCATCACCGGATCGTGAGCGACGAGGGCGCCGTGACGCACCTGCGCGGACACGTGGAGCCGGGACCCGAGGGTCAGGGCGGGCCGTTCCTCCTGGCCACGCTGCACAACGACACCGACCGCGTGCTGGCCCGCGAGCGGATCCAGCTCCTCTCGCACTTCGACACCCTCACGGGGCTTCCCAATCGCACGTTCCTGAAGCGGCAGCTCACCGTCGCGCTCAAGCGCTCCCGCCGGACGAAGGGAGCGGTCGCGGTTCTCTTCCTCGACATGGACCACTTCAAGCACGTCAACGACTCGTTCGGCCACAGCGCCGGGGACGCGCTGCTCTGCGCGCTCGCCGAGCGGCTGACGAGCTGCCTCCGCATGACGGACACCATGGCCCGCTTCGATATTCCGAGCGACGTGCCTGCGGGCCGCGAGCGCGCCGAGCCAGTCGCCGCGTCGTCCGCCCCTCTCGAGGCCATCGACCTGGTGCCGGACAACGACCCCGATCCCGACCGGAGCGTCTCCCGCTTCGGCGGCGATGAGTTCGTCATCCTCCTGACCGATCTCGCGCGCTGGGACCATGTCGTGACGGTCGTGCGACGCGTGTACGAATCGCTGCAGAAGCCCTTCCTCGTCGCCGACCAGGAAGTCTTCGCGACGGTGAGCGTGGGGATCAGCCTGTTCCCCGAAGACGGCACCGACCCCGAGCGGCTCCTCAAGAACGCCGACCTCGCGATGAACCACGCGAAGGAGAAGGGGCGCAACACCTGGCAGTTCTACAACGTCTCCATGAACGACAGCTCCAACCAGCGGCTCTCGCTGGAGACGAGCCTTCGCAAGGCGATCGCGCGCGAGGAGTTCGTCCCCTACTACCAGACCCAGGTGGACGCGTCGACGGGACGGATCGTCGGCGCCGAGGTCCTGATCCGCTGGATGCGCGGGAACGAGCTCGTTCCGCCGCTGGAGTTCATCCCCTTCGCCGAGGACACCGGCCTCATCGTCCCCATCGGCGAATGGATCCTGCGCAAGGCGAGCGAGCAGGCCGTGAAGTGGCGGCAGGCCGGATACGGGAACCTGCGCGTCTCGGTCAACCTCTCACCGCGTCAGTTCCAGAAGGAATCGATCGCGACGCTCATCTCCGTGATCGAGGACGCGGGCCTGGAGCGCGGCTCGCTGGAGCTGGAGATCACCGAAGGAATCCTCTGCGAGGATGCCGAGGAGACGGTCAAGATCATCGAGAGCCTCAAGGCCGCCGGCGCCCGCGTGTGCATCGACGATTTCGGGACGGGCTACTCCTCCCTCAGCTACCTCAAGCAGTTCCCCATCGACACCCTCAAGATCGACCGCTCGTTCGTGAACGACATCAAGCCCGGCAGCGAGGCGCTCCTCACGCTCGCCATCGTGAACCTCGCGCACAGCATGAAGATCGATCTCGTGGCGGAGGGCGTCGAGACGAGCGCCCAGCGGGACTTCCTGCTGCGCAAGGGCTGTCCCGTGATGCAGGGCTACTTCTTCAGCCGTCCCGTCCCCGCCGAGGACGTGACGCGGATGCTCGATCGCCAGGCGGAAACCAGCGCCTCGCTCGTCGGCACGGGCGCGGGCGCGCCCCCGGCGTCCGCCCGGACACCCGCCGCGCCGGCAACGGGCGCGGGACGCCGCTCCCGCCGCGGCCGCTAGTCTCCCCGGTCGCCCGCAGGCATCGACCGCCTCACGGAGTCTCGCGGCGCGCGGCGTCCTCCCCCGCGCGTCAAGGCTCCCGGCGGGAGTCGAGACGCCAGGTCCCGGTGGCGTCGCCCGAGAACCGCGCGTCCTGGCCGTCGCCCTCGATGCGGGTGCCCGAAAGGCCCATGCGCATCCCGGTGCTCACCAAGGGCTCGAAGAAAAGAAGCGAGGCCACGAAGCGCGTCTGATCGGAGCAGCTGGGCGGTCCGTCCGGGTCGGGGCAGCAGATCGTGACCGTGTAGGTTGCCAGGGGGAACTTCTCGATGGCGAGCTGTAGGTTGTGGTATCCCAGGCCGCCCGTGAGCCCTGTCATGAGGTTGAGATAGAGCGGCTTGGAAGTGTCCGAGTCCGGCAGGTCGAGGTGGAGGCTCCCGTCGTAGGAGCATCCGTCGTCGCCGATCCCCGAGGTGACGATGTCGGCGGTTCCCGTCGCGAGGCGGAATGGCGTGACGAACGTGAAGACGGGATCGACCAGGAGCGAGGACGACGGCGCCGGAGGCGGCGTGCGGAACCGCGTGAACTTCAGGTTCCGCAGATGCACGTTGGTCCTGGAAGTCCCCCCGCTCTCCTGACCGACGAAGTCCCCCGACCCGCTCCACTCGAAGCAGCCCATGTTGGTGGCGAAGAGCGCGGAGGGCTTGTCGCCTTCGGAGAGGTTGCGCCCCGTCGTCTTGTCCGAGTTCGCGAAGATGAAGACGGCCTCCTCGAGACGCTCGACCTTCTCGTCGCGGCAGAAGGTGATGAGCGGCACGTCGGTCAGGTTCATGGCCGGCTGCCAGGTCCCGTTGATCTTGAGGAGGACCTGGACGCTGCCGCCCTTCTTCGCCAGGGCGTCGCGCGGCGTCACGCTGTAACCGGACCCGTAGATGTTCATGCCCAGGGGCATGGGTCCCTTGGCGAGGTCCCAGGTGAGCCCGTTGTAGAAGGTCACGGTGCGCGCCGCATTCTCGGGGAAGGTGTAGCGGTAGTAGACGATGGAGAGGGGCTTAAGGACGACGGGCATCTCGAAGGTGGCGCTCGTGGCGCCCGCGAGCGACACCGGCGTGTCGTGCTGGGGCTTGGCGCCGGCGGCCAGCAGGTCCCAGCGGCTGAACTGATCGAAGGGCGCGCGGTTCCAGGCGCGGCGCGCGAACTCGGGCCAGCGATCCTTGAGACCTCCCGTCAGGACGGCGTCGATCGCGTCATAGGGCGGAACATGTCCGGATTCCATCTTTTCCCAGATCTGACGGGTCCAGGCCGGGAGCCAGTTGCGCGCGAGAAAGAAAGAGAACACGTAGGCGCCGTAAGCACGCTGCGTGTTGGTACGGTCGCCGAGCGAGAGCTCCGTGCTGTTCAGGTACTGGGGGGCGGGGAACTGCTCCAGGCCGGGATTGCCCTGCGGGCTTGGATAGACGTGATCCATGACCCACTGCGCGGTGGATTCCGCGTACCAGCGGTACGGATCGTTGGCGCTGCACGCGCCGAGCCCGTAGGCGTCCTGGAAGGCGTGGAAGACCTCGTGGGCCGTCGTGCCGTCCTCGATGGTGGGCCTGGCCACGATGTAGCCGGGTGCGGCGATCGTGCAGTTGCCGATCGTCTCCTCTCCGGAGACCGTGACGCCCGCCACAAGATAGATGTCGAGGGTCCCGTCCCCGCCGTCGCAGCCGTGGGTCGCCGGGATGTTGTCCGCCAACGGCTCGCGGTTCATGAGCGCCTTCTCCTTCGGCCAGATGACCGTGTTCACCTCCGAGGCGATGTGGGCGGCGGTGGCGGCGAATCCCGGTGAATGGACGAAGTCCCACCAGACGCGCACCTTCGTGGAGGGGTCGGACGAGGGCGCCCAGGTCCATCCTGCCGTGAGCGCGGCGCAGACGGGCCGGCCCGAAAGAAGGAGCGTCTTCGCCGCGCCGGCGCGGACGCCGTTCGTGCGAAGGTCGTACCAGCTCCCTTCATAGGCGGGCGGCATCAGGAAGGGACCGAGCAGATCCTGGGCGGCGGGGGAGAGCTGATCGAACCGCGCGTTGAGCTCCCGCATCGCGCCGCTCTCGGCGCCCGGGCCGGGATCGTCTCCGACGAGCTCGGCCGGCAGCCTCGGATCCCCGAAATCGGCGTAGATCCTGTACGTCAGGGCGGTCTCCTCGTCGATGGTCCCCGAAGCGAGCGAGTCGAGGATCTTCTCCTCGCTCGTGGTCCCCGAGGCCGTGACCAGGGCGGAGCCGATCGAACGCTCGCCGGTGGTCGTCTGCGCGAGGAGCGTGGGGTGATAGGCGCCGATGTCGCCGTAGAGATGCTCCCGCGGAGCGCCCTCCGTATCGCACGGCGCCGCGGGGTTCCCTGGATCGTCGGGGTCGCAGCTGTCCCACGTGCCGTCGCCGTCGTCGTCCCAGGCATAGAAGGCGATGGGATCGGCGGAGCCGTCGGCGTCCGGCACGAGGCTGACGGTCAAGGGAGCCTTGCCGGTCGACGGCTCGGCGCGAGGCTCCGCGAGGAAGCCGGTTTCGACGACGACGAGAGCGAAGTGCGCCTGGACCGCCACGGCGGCGTCGACGGTGAGGTGACAGACGGGATCCGCTCCCGAGCACGCCCCCGACCATTCGGTGAAGACCGATCCGTCGCCAGCCGCGGCCGTGAGGGTGACGGAGGCGCCCTGCGGGAACACGGCGTCGCACGTCTCCCCGCAGTCGATGCCGGCGGGATCGCTCGTGACGGTCCCCGTCCCAGTGCCGCTCGTCTCGACGCCCACGGGAAGGGACGGTGTGAACCCCGACACCGCGGTGACGTGGTCGTGGGTGACGGTCAGGGCGAAGACGAAATTCGCGCCCGCGGGCGTGAGCGCGACGGGGTCGCCGTCGACCGTGGCATACGGGATCGCGCCCGCCGCCGGCGGGACGATCTTGAACGTCTTCACCTTGCCGTAGGGAAGCGACAGGCTCCCCGACGGCTTGATCCTGAATCCGTCCGCGGCCGAGGCGGTCACGGTATAGACGTTGCGCTTGAACTTCGCGGCGATCTTGTGGTTCTTCGTCAGGTTCTCGAACGCGTAGGAGGGCGCCGCGGAATCGTTCTTCCCGTCCACGACGAGCTTGTTCAGGTGAAAGCCTGTGTCCGGCGTCACGGTCAGCGTGAGATTCGATCCCACGGGGAGGACGATCGCGCCGCTCGGCGTGATGGTGCCTCCCGCTCCCGCGCTCGCCGTGACCGTGACCGTCTGGGCGTGCGCGGTTCCCATGCCTGCGGCGGCCGCGAGGAGGATCGCCGTCGCCGCGGTGAGCGTCCCCGGGAAGCGGACGCGTGAGGACGGGCGCGAGCCCTGGACGAACATCTGAAGATCGCGAAGCGCGTTTCTCACCGCAGTGCCTCCCCCGTTCCGTGCCATCCGCCTCATCCCGGGTGCGCGGTCGCGACGAGGACGGCGTCGCGCCCGCGAGCCCGGGATCCCACTCTTCCGGCGTGTCGAGCGGACCGCCGGCGCCGATACCATACGAGCGGCGGGAGGCGCGCCTTCGTCGCATATTCATGTGATTTCGCGCCGAGTCCCGTAAGATTCGACCGCGAGGGGAGGGGGCGGGAAACGCTTCCATGACACCGCACGTCAGAGCCATGCGCAGGACCGCCGGAAGCCGGAGCGCGTCCGGGCGTG